>ENA-OQCL01000565-OQCL01000565.1-human-gut-metagenome-genome-assembly--contig:-NODE-565-length-17175-cov-3.398815_pt1 | contig 17175 bp, 20 predicted proteins | sample MGYA00242502_ERZ504586 | MGnify/ENA primary metagenome ERZ504586 (study PRJEB26092, sample SAMD00036316) | human gut metagenome | host: Homo sapiens | study: EMG produced TPA metagenomics assembly of... | reverse complement strand
ATGCTCCTGGTACCGGGCCGCCAGGGTCCGGTACGGAAAAGAGGGCGGGGAGGTCCAGGGTGGCCCCCCCAGAAAGCGGCACTGTCCGGCAGGGTCCACAGAGGCCACCAGTTCATATCCCGCGGCCAGAGCGGCAATTTCTTGCCGCTATAGCCATGTGTATTCTCCGTTTTTTACCGGTTATAACTTTTCTATGCCCCTTAGCTTCGCGCTGCGGGCCCTGGGGTTGGCTTCCAGTTCTTCTGGGCCAGCGATCAAGGGCTTTTTCGTCAGGATGCGCGCCGTAGGCCGTTTGCCACAGGTGCAGATGGGCGCCCGAGGATCGCAGGTACAGGGATGCTCAAATTGCCGGAAGGCGATTTTTTACGATCCGGTCCTCCAGGGAATGGAAGGTAATGACCGCCATGCGGCCTCCTGGCTTTAACAGGTCATGGGCCTTGACGATGGCCTGATCTAGGCCGTCCAGCTCCCCGTTTACCGCAATGCGCAGCGCCTGAAAGGTCCGCCGAGCCGGATGGGGCCCTTCCCTACGGTTGGCCGCTGGGATGGCGTTTTTCACGATCTGGGCCAGCTCCAAGGTGCTTTCGATGGGCTTTTGCTGCCGGGCCTTTACGATGGCCCCGGCGATCCTGGCCGCATACCGCTCCTCCCCATAGTCCTGGATGATCCCCTTGAGGGCTTCCTGGGAATATTGGTTCACCACTTGGCCGGCAGTCAGGGCCGCGGCGGTGTCCATGCGCATATCCAAGGGCGCGTCCTCGTGATAGGAGAAGCCTCGCTCCGGCGTATCCAGCTGGTAGGAGGAGACCCCCAGGTCCAGCAAAATGCCGTCCACCGCTTGGACCCCCTGGCTTGCCAGCAGGGCGGGCATAGCAAAGAAGTTTCCCTTCAGGGCTATAAACCGGTCGCCGTAGGCGGACAATCGCTGGGTGGCCGCCCCGATGGCAGCGGCGTCCCGGTCGATGCCGATAAGCCGGCCATCCGCAGGCAGGCGGGAAAGCACCGCCTCCGCATGGCCGCCGCCCCCCAGGGTGCCGTCCACGAAAATACCGCCCCGTTCCGGCGCCAATAGGGCCAGCACGGGCTCCACCATAATGGGGATGTGGTGAAAGGGCGCCGTCATATGCCCAACTCCGCCAGATAAGCCAGGGCGTCGGTGCCCATATCGTCCTGGGCCTTTTCCTGCCACCGAAGCCACCGTTCCTGGCTCCAGATCTCGATCCGGTTCCCCATGCCAATGAGTACCGCGTCTTTATCGATGCCCGCATATTGCCGCAGGCCTGCGCTCAACAGCACCCGGCCCTGCTTGTCCAGCTCGCAATCGCTGGCGCCAGCGAACATCATTCGCATGGCGTTCTGGGCCTTTACATCGGAAATGGCAACCCGGTTAAAGCGCTCCAGCATCTCCTTCCACACATCCACGGACATGCCGAAAAGACACCTGCCATCTCCTCCCCCGGACATATCCCGGGTGATGACGATGGTGTCTCCCAGATCCTCGCGCCATTTGGCCGGAATGAACACCCGTCCCTTGGCGTCCACGCTGTGTTCGAAGGAACTGATCAGCACCCGCGCGCCGCCTTTCTGCCGGGCACAGCTTGCCCACCCCCGGGCAGCCATGCCGCTTCTACCCCAAGCACAGGGTAGAGTCTGCCATTTCACTGTAGGATTATTATAGCATCCAATTCACCACTTCGCAACACCCTGCGCCACTTTTATAGTCCGTTTATGCTCTTACACCTGCATTTTCGGTGATTTTTGCTCCGCATTCTCGGGTTGGGTGGGACCTTCCCTTTATTTTTCCGACTTTTGGCGCAAAAAAACGCCGCCAAAACGGCGGCGGCACAAGCAAGCCATAGGCTGAAACGGTAACGGGTTGCAGGAAATAAGGCTGGGAGAGTACCCAGCCTTATACATGGATGATTGCGTGGGAATAGGGCAACGGCCTTATCCTTGTTCCAGGATGGAGCGGATGGCTCGCACCGCCGCGTCCAAAGAGTCGAAGGAAAGCATGGCGCGATTTCCATAAGGCACCGTCAAGGCGTCGTTGGTGATCTTAAGGAAGCCCTGCATGGGATTGATGGGGAAAATATAATCCTGTTTCGCATCCGGCCCATTCAAGGTAAAGAACAGGTAGATACCGCCGGTCTCCACCTGGGGCGCCTGCTCTGCGGTATAGGGTTCCGCCGCCAGGGTGGCCGCGTTGACCATATCCTCATTCATGCCCGGCGCATACACCAATTCCACCTGATCCCCATATTTCATGGCGCCTTTGACGCCGCCATAGGCGGTGACTTGCAGCATGGTGGCGGGAATGGTATGCTCCACCGTGGTGCCGTTGCTCTGGGCATGGAACTGGGTGTCCTTGGGGCCTTCCTGGGCTTCTACCCGGCCGATGAAAATATGATCCGCCGCCTCCACAAGCTCGGCCAAGCTATCATAATAATAAATAGAAGACGGGGCGCTGATCATGGCGTCCAATTTGGCCATATCCGCCAGCAGCGTTTCCAAAGAAACCGCCATCCCATCCAATAACACAGAGCCCTGGGATAGCGCCAAGGGTTGCCCGGAAACCAGGGTATAGCCCTGCATATCCTCCGTATGGGGCACATCCTCGCCCTTTTGCAGATATAGCAAATAGCTCTTCCCTTCCGCCATGGGGGAGGTGCAATGGATCACATCCCCTGCCGCCGCCTGGCCTGCCAGTACATCCTCTACCGTTAGGTCGTAGCAATTGACGCCCTTTGCGTTGACATGGGTTTGCAGGCAGGTGCCGGATACCACCAAGGAAGCATTGCGGTAATCCTGCCGGGCCTGGGCTAAGATCCGGGCCTCGCCCGTGCTGCCCACCGGCAACGCGCAACCGGATGTGCCCATTCCAAGGCACAGCACAGTTAGCAGAAGCAAAATGGCAACCATCCGCTTTCCGTACCGGTACGACATACGCAACTCCTTTCCGAGCCCCGGCGCCACGAGGTTGGCAGCGCCTGCATCTTATTCCTCAATTCTCCCTGTCTACTATAATAGACGATTCAACTTACCAAAAGGTTGCGAAAACTTTAAAATTTACGAAAGATTTACACCAATTATTCTTAATATGCCCCGTTTTCCTTTTGGTTATATCTCCCTGCGGCCTTCCATGGCCTTGTACAGGGTCATTTCATCAATATACTCCAGGTTCCCGCCAATCGGCACACCGTGGGCGATGCGGGTGCATCGTACGCCCTTTTTCTTAAGCAGCTTGGCCAGATATACCGCCGTAGCCTCGCCTTCCACATCCGGATTGGTGGCCAGGATCACTTCCCGTATGCCCCCCTGATCCACCCGAGCCAATAGCTCGCCAATGCGTAGATCCTCCGGCCCGATCCCATCCATAGGGGAAATCGCCCCGCGGAGCACATGGTATTTGCCGCGGAATTCCCGCATCTTCTCCATTGCCGCCACGTCCTTGGCTTCCTGCACCACGCAGATCACATCCCCTTCCCGGTTGGGGTCCTGGCAAATGGCGCAAGGATCTTGGCTGGTATAGCTACCGCAAATGGGGCAGGATGCACCTGGTCCCGGGCTTGCTCTATGGCGGCCGCCAATTCCCGGGCCCCGCTCTCCGGCATATCCAAAATGAAATATGCAAGCCGCTGGCGCTTTTGGCGCCAATGCCAGGCAGCCTGGCCAATTGCTGGGCCAAGGCCTGAATGGGATCCGTCTGCATATTAGAAGCCCAACCCCATACCGCCGGTCAATTTGCCCATTTCCGCGCTTACGGTCTCCTCTGCGGTACGCAGCGCCTCATTGACCGCCGCCAGGATCATGTCCTGTAGCATCTCCAGATCCTCTGGGTCCACGCAGTCCGGGTCGATCTCCAAGGCCTTGAGCAGCTTAGCGCCGGTAACCGTAGCCTTGACCGCGCCGCCGCCCGCGCTTGCGCTGAACTCACGTTGGGCCAGCTCCTCCTGGAGCTTGGCCATGTTCTGCTGCATTTGCTGGGCCTGCTTCATCAGCTGCTGCATGTTCATTCCACCTGCGCCTGGGAATCCTCCCCTTGCCATAATCGCTAATCCTCCAAATATACATATGTATTCAGATATAGTATAGCACGTATCCCCACTTCGTGCAATTGCATCCCATGGGGAATCCGCCGAAAAAAGCAAGATAAAAGGCGCCGTCCCCCCCTTCCCTGCCGGCAATGTAGATCCTTTGGGGTGCCATTGCCGCAAAAAAAAGCAGGCTCCCTTCCCCAGGGAGCCTGCCCCATTGTTATCCAGCTTGTCACGGCAGCAGCCGGCCGCCAAAGACGGTATGCCGCAAACCCAGCGCCCGATCCAGGATAAGGATATCCGCCCGCTTCCCTATGGCCAGGGAGCCCACCGTCTGGTCTATCCCGGCGGAGCGGGCAGGGTTGATGGTGGCCGCCTTCAGGGCGGATTCCAGGGGAACGCCAAAGGAGACCGCCTTGCGGAAACAATCGCTCAAGGGGGTAATGCTGCCTGCCAGGGAACCGGTGGCAATGGTGGCGGCGCCGTTGGCCACGGTCACCAGCTGCCCCCCCAGGTCGTATTGCCCCGGCGGCATGCCGCAAGCCCGCATAGCGTCGCTGATCAGGCAGACCTGGTCGTCCCCAAACAGGGCGAACAGGGCCCGGACCACCGCCGGATGCAAATGCACCCCATCGCTGATGGCTTCCACATAGGCCCCCGTACCAATGGCTGCGCCAATGACGCCGGGGTCTCGGTGGTGGAATGGGCTCATGCCGTTAAAGGCGTGGGTCACATGGTTGGCCCCCCGGGCAAAGGCCGCCTGGGCCGTGGAATAATCCGCGCAGGTATGGCCCAGGGATACGTTGACCCCTTGGCTGGCCGCCTGGATGAAGTCCAATCCCCCCGTCAGCTCCGGCGCCACAGCCACCACCCGGACGCCCCCGCCGCTGGCCGCCACCAGCCGTTCAAACATGGCCAGGTCCGGCGGGATGATATATTCGGGATTTTGCGCCCCCCGCTTTTCCGGGCTGAAAAAAGGCCCTTCCATATAAATGCCCCCGCATGGCCGCGCCCCCTTGGCCAGGCTGCTCCATGTAGGCCCGGGCAGCGGAAAACACCCCGGACAGCCGTTCTTCCGGCAGGGCCATGGAGGTGCCCAGGAAGCTGGTAACGCCTTGGCGGAGCAGGAATTCCCCCATGGCGGCAAAGCCTGCGGGATCTCCATCGCTAAAATCCGCCCCCATGGCCCCATGGATGTGGATATCCACAAACCCGGGCACCACATAGCCTCCATGCGCGTCCAGGGTCTCCCCCTCTCCGGCCTTTGACGGCTCCAGGGCAGCGATCCGGTCTCCTTGGGTCTCTACTTCCAGCGGATGGAACGCCCCATCCTCACAAAATACCAGGCCGTTTACAATGCGCATGGTTTCCCTCCTCACTCGGTCTTTTCATCCACATAATAGGCTGCTTTGAACTTGAATTTATCCCCGCGCACCACCGTCCGGTGAATCACGATCAGCTGCTCCCGCTCATGGCAAAACCGTTCGCACAGCATACAGGGAATGTGGGCTGGAATCTGCAAAAGCAGCCTTTCTTTCGTATTGGCCAGCATAGGGGAAAGCACCTCACTGGCGTCCGTGATTTCCATATTATAGCGGGATTCCAGATAGGCGTATAAGGAACCCTCCCGCAGCACGTCCGGCTCCAGGGCGATGAATCGGCTTTGCAGCAGATAGCTGGTTTCGATCATAAGAGGAAACGTCTCCGCAGACCGCAGCCGGGTCAACTTATGCCACCGGCAGCCCCGGGGGAATGCGTGGCGGATATTGGTCAAGGAATCCAAGTATTTATCGTTTTCAATGAGTTCATAGTCCAGGATCTGATTCTTGATGAGGATGTGTTGGGCTTTCAGGCTGCCGGCAAAGGAGTGGAACTTGGTCAGGCGCTGTTCAAATACCTTGGGCTTTACAAAATTGCCGTTCCCATGGGCTTTGATGATGTAGCCGTTCCGGTGCAGCTCTTCCAACGCCGCCCGTATGGTAGACCGGCTCACATGATAAACCTGGCATAAGACACGCTCAGCTGGCAAGACTGAATTTTCTGAATATTCCCCTTTTTGGATCCTGCTGCGAAGATCTTCGTATATTTCTTTATAAAGCGGTATGCCGTCCATAATGCCACCTCTATAAAAGTATAATATGAAATTTATTCCCCTGTCAAACGAATCAGACAACCGGTCAATTGGTATGGCTTTTGTTTGCATACCGGTGGGCAATTGGGCCTAAACAACGGCCTTCCCTTGAAAAGCGAAAAGGAATATGAAAAAATTAATACATCGGTGGGAGGAGGAGGTGGTAAATTTTGATTCGTGATCTTATCACAGAAGAAACCTATCTGGAAGATGTCAAATGTAACAGCTGGGAAGAATTAGTAGACATTGGCGGCGGCTTGCTGGTGAAGCAAGGCCGGGTTGAGCCTCGGTTTCTCCAGTCCATCAAGGATACCATAGCGGAATATGGCAGCTATATGGTGCTGGTGGACGACATTGCGTTCTTCCATGGCAGGCCGGAAGCAGGCGTCAAGGACATGGCCATGAGCCTGGTCTTGCTGCGGGACCCCGTTTTCCTGGGCGAAAAGCGCATCAAAGCGGCGATCACCTTTGCAGCGGTGGATAAAAACAGCCACTTGCAGTTGATGCGGGAACTGGGCGGATATCTACAAGACGAAGAATTTCTGTCCCTGCTGCGAAACAATGGCAGCAAGGCGGAAATTATGAAAAAACTGCAAGAGGGAGCGGAGATGGTATGAAATATCAAGAATATCATGAGGTCATCCGGGGCCAGCTGGAAGAGCAGTTTGCCCAGGAGGGGAAAAACATCGAAACAGCCGCCAAATACTGCGCGGAATCGGTGAAAAGCGGCCGGGTGATCCATGTGTTTGGATGCGGCCACTCCCAGATGTTCGCCATGGAGGTGTTTTACCGGGCGGGCGGCCTAGTGCCGGTAAACGCGTTGCTCATCCCCCACATGGCCCTGTTCCCCAAAGCCAAGCTCAGCACCTTGCAGGAGCGGATCGAGGGCTTTTGCGGCCAGTATTTACAGCTGGAGGATACCGATCCACGGGATACCATGATCGTAGTCTCCATCTCCGGCCGGAACGCCGGCGTGGTGGATATGGCCCTAGAAGCCAAGGCCATCGGCATGAAGGTCATCGCCTTGACCTCCCGGCAGTTCTCCAGCAGCACCACCTCTAGGCATTCCAGCGGGAAGCACCTGGCGGATGTGGCCGACGTGGTGATCGACGTCAAATGCGTCAACGGGGACGCCGCCCTCTCCATGGATGGATTGGAGCCCCACTTCTGCGGCACCAGCACCGTGTTAGGCATGGCCATTATGGAATCCATCGTTGCCCAGACCGTGGAAAACTGCGTGAACGCAGGCTGCATTCCCCCCATTTACGTAAGCTCCAACCTGGATAAAGGCGACGCTATCAACGCCCAGCACATCAAAAACTACAGCAAACTGATCTCTTGCCTATAATAACCGCGATTACCCTTAAATACTTATTTACCAAGCACTCATTTTAAAAACCAATACCGGCGGGTCGTCGCCGCAACAACGACAACCGTGTCATGGCAGGGAATCCCCTTCCCTGTCGAGTACGCGAAAAGGAGGTTCGGATGCATATTGTCTGTGTATGTGGATTGGGCATGGGCTCTAGCCTGATCCTAAAAATGACGGTGGATAAGGCGCTACGGGAATTAGGCGCAACCGATCATGAGATCGAACACTGGGACGCAGGGACCGTGGAAAGCAAAAACGCAGACCTGATCGTCACCTCGGCTGATTTCCAAGACCGGTTTGCCGGGAAGTCCAACGTGATATTCGTCAACAATGTAGTCAACACGGCGGAGGTGAAGGAAAAGCTCAAAGCGTATCTTGGAATTTAACAAACCAATTCGTCTCATTCGTTCCAATCCGATCTAAGAAGGGAGTCACACATGGCATTCTTAAACTTTTTTCTTGAATTATTGCAGACGCCAGCCATTATCCTTGCAATCGTCGCGCTGATCGGTTTGATCGCCCAGCGCAAAAAGTTCTCCGACGTGCTTTCCGGCACCGTTAAGACAGCCCTGGGCTATTTGGTCCTTTCTGCGGGCTCCAGCTTGCTGGTCACGGAAATTTCCCCCTTTGTGGGCCTGTTCCAGCAGGTGACCAACCTGAGCGGCTTTGCCACCGGTTCGGAAATCATCGTAGGCGCCATTCAGGATGCTGTGCCTGTAATCGCTTCCACCTCCGCCATCATCATGGGCGCCGGCTTCCTGGTGAACATCCTGTTGGCCCGGTTCACCCCCCTCAAGTACATCTTCCTCACCGGCCACATGATGTGGATCAGCTCCGTTGCGGTGGCCTTCTCCCTGTATGAGTTCGGCTTTAGCAACGGCATGATCATCCTCATCGGCATCATCCTCCAGGGCGCTGTGCTCACCCTCATCCCCGCCATTGCTCAGCCTGTGGTGCGCAAGATCACCGGCAGCGACGATTTCGCCATCGGCCACTTGACCACCCTGGGTACCGTATCCTCCGCCTATGTTGGCAAATGGATCGGCGGCAACAGCAAGAGCGCGGAAGACATGAAGCTCCCCAAGGGCCTCCAGTTCTTCAAGGACACTTCCATGTCCATCTCCATCGTCATGTTCGTGTTCTATATGCTGGTGGTCATTCTGGCCGGCCCCGAGGCCGTGGCGGAATACGCCGGCGGCACCAACTACCTGATCTACGGTCTGCTCAAGGCCCTGGGCTTCACCGCCGGTATCCTGGTATTGCTCCAAGGCGTTCGGATGCTCCTTGGCGAGCTGGTTCCCGCCTTCAAGGGTATTGCGGATAAGCTGGTGCCCAACGCCATTCCCGCGCTGGATGTGCCCGCCCTGTTCGGCTTTGCTCCCAACTCCCTGATGCTGGGCTTCATCTTCGCTACCATCGGCATGATCGTAGCCATGTTCCTCTCCTCCGTCTTCTTCGGCGTGGTTCCCCTGGTCTCCATCATCGGCGCCTTCTTCACCGGCGGCGTTGCGGGCATCATGGGCAACGCCCTGGGCGGCCGGATCGGCGCCATGGTCTCCGGCTTCGTCTATGGCCTGGAGCTGATCCTGTTCTCTGGCTTCACCTATAGCCTGTTCAATCACTTTGCCGCCGTGGGCGCCGAAGGTACCGGCCACGACTGCATCGACGCCATGGCCCTGATGACCATCATGAAGAACCCGGTGGTGGGCATCATCATCATCGTGGGCGCCTTCATCCTGGCATCCGTACTGGCGGTCCGCTATCAGAAAAAGGTAGCTGAAAAGAGCCAGGCCGCGTAACCCATGCGTTCCTAAATCCATGGCGGAGGCGTAGGCATTCTACCCTCCGCCATTTTTCCAGGTAGACAACGATAGAAAGGAATACCCCATCATGTATTTGATCGAGCAGGAACTCCGCAACCAGTTCGCGGCGGCCACCCAGACTGTGGACGCCCTATTTGCCCATAAGGACGCCCTGGCCCAGGCCTTGGCGGATGTAAAATCCATTTGCGTATTGGGCTGCGGTTCCAGTTACAGCCTTGCAAAATCCGCAGCAACTCTACTTTCCCAGCAGGCGGGCATCCCCGCCACCCCCATCGCGGCAGGGGATCTGCTGGTCAATTTCCCCGCCTACAAGCGCACCCTGGAACATAGCGCCATCCTCTTGCTCTCCCGCTCCGGCGCCACCAGCGAGGTTGTCCGGGCTGCCGCCCTATGCAAACAGCAATTCGGCAGCCGCATCCTCTCCATCTGCACCCAGGCGGGCGCGCCGGTGGAAGCCCATACGGACCTGGATCTGATCCTGCCTTGGGCCTATGACAAGGCGGTTTGCCAGACCCGAACCGTTTCCAACCTGTATATCGCCCTGCTGGGCCTTGCCTACATCGCCGGCGGCAACGACGCCGGCCTCCAAGCCCTGAAGGGTTTGGAAGCCTATAGCGAGCCCTTCTGTTCCCAACAGGAAGCTGCCTTGAAGGAACTGGCCCAACAGCCTTGGACCCGGGCAGTGGTCCTGGCGGACAGCGGCCCCGCCGGCCTGGCAGAGGAGGGCGCCCTGGCCTTCAAGGAGATCTGCCGTCGGGATTCCAACCACTACCATATGCTGGACGTGCGCCATGGCCCCATGGTGCAGATCAACCAGGACGTGCTGGTGATCGCCCTGGTCTCCTCCGGTGACCGGGCGCTGCAAGCCGGCTTGCTGGCGGACATCGCCAAAAAGACCTCCCGGCTGCTGGTGCTGGACTGCGCCCCTGGCCCGCAAACCCTGCCCGGCCACAACATCCAGTTACCTGCCTGCGGCAGCGATGAGGCGAAGGCGGTATTCGCCCTATACTGCATCCAGGTGCTGTGCCTGCACCATGCCCAACACCGGGGCGTTGACCCGGACAACCCGGACGGCCTAGACGCCTGGATCAAGCTGTAAGCCGCAAAGCGATGCGCCTTGCCGCTGAAATATGCCCATGCTAGAATGAAAAGCAGGAGGATCGCCATGTATCCCGTGTTGCTCTTTGATATGGACGGTACGCTGGTGGATTCCGCCGAGGGGGTCTATCAGTCCATGCGCTACGCCATGGAAGCGGAAGGCGTGCCCCCGATAAAGCGGGAGCAGGCCCGGTATTTCCTGGGGGAAACCCTGGAATCCGTGCTCAAGCGCAAATTCGGCATGGAAGGCCCAGTGGTCCAGCGGATCCGGGAACGCTTCCTGCCCCATTACCAGGAAACCGGCCTTTTTGCCACCACCCCGGTCCCCGGCATGGTTGAGCTGACCCGCTCCCTCCATGCAAAGGGGTACCGCTTGGGGATCGCTTCCTGCAAGCCCTGGATCTATTGTGGGCCCACCTTGCAGCATTGCGGGTTTTCCGATTGCTTTGAAGCCATTGCCGGGAGCTGGCACAACGGCGTGCCCGAAGAAAAGACCGCCGTGATCCGGGAGGCCCTTCGGCTGCTGGACGTGCCTGCCGGGCAGGCCGTTATGATCGGCGACCGGGGGGTGGATATTTCCTGCGCAGCTTCCCTGGGAATCCCTGGCATCGGCTTAAGCTACTGCGGCTATGGGGAGCCCGGGGAGTTGGAACAGGCAGGCGCTGTGGCAGTAGCCCCCACGGCGGAAGCCTTGGGCCGGATCATCGAAGAACAAGCATGGGCCCATTCGGACAAATAAAGGGGGATAAACAATGGAACTAACTGGTAAACCTGTATCCACAGGGATCGTAATGGGCGAAGTGCTGCGCTATATCCCCTTCGCGCCGGTGCTGACCCAAGCCCCTCTGGCGGAAGGGACCCAGGGGCAAGCATGGGACCAATACCTTGCCACCAAGGAAAAGGCCAAGGGGGAATTGGGCGCCCTGGAACAGCGCATGGCCCAGACCGACCCGGAAAAGGCCAAGATCATGGCCGCCCACCAGGAGATCCTGGCGGACCCTGCCATGGACGATGAGATCCGGGGATTGGTGATGGAACAGTTGTGCAGCCCAGATGCGGCCATCGCCCAGATATACGACACCTATGCCGCCATTTTGGCAAAATCCAAAAACGCCCTTATACGGGAACGGGCTTCCGACCTACAGGATGTGAAGCGCCGGCTCCTCCGCTGCTGGGCCGGCGCTCCAGAGCAGAACCTTTCCTCCCTAGCCAAGCCGGTCATCGTGGCGGCGGACGACCTATTCCCTTCGGACACGGCTTCCCTGGACCGGGCGCGGGTATTGGGCATCGTCACCCAGGTGGGGGGCAGTACCTCCCATACGGCCATCATCGCCCGCAGTTACGAGATCCCGGCAGTGCTGGGAGTAACGGGCGCCATGGACGCCCTGGCGGACGGCCAATTCATTGTTCTGGACGCGGTGGAAGGCCGGGTGATCCCCAACCCCACGGAGGAGGAAATAACCCGCTATAGCCAGCAGGCCGCCCAGTTACAGGCGGAGCTGCAAATCACAAAAGCCTATCGGGATAAGCTCCCTGTGACCTTGGATGGCCATAGGGTAGAAGTACACCTTAACGTGGCGGCAGCCACGGAGCAGGAGCTGGCGGGAGCGGCCTTTGCGGATGGCTGCGGCCTGTTCCGCACGGAATTCCTATACACCAGCAGCCAGGGGCTGCCGGATGAAACCCAACAGTTCCAGATCTATAAAAAGGTCCTTACAGCCTTTGGGGATAAGCCTGTGACCCTGCGCACCATGGATATCGGGGGGGACAAACAGGTGCCCTGCCTGGACCTGCCTAAGGAGAGCAATCCTTTCCTGGGGGTGCGGGGCCTAAGGCTTTCCCTTTCCAAGCCGGAGCTGTTCCGCACCCAGATCCGGGCTGCCCTGCGGGCTTCCGCCCACGGCAAGCTGCAAATCATGATGCCCATGGTGGGCGCCCTGGACGAGGTATACGCCGCCAAGGCCATCATCCAGGCCGAAGGCGAAAAGCTGGACGCCCAAGGAATCCCCTGGGATCATGCCGTCCCCATCGGCATTATGGTGGAGATCCCTTCCATTGCTTTGATCGCCGACCGGGTGGCGGAAGAGGTGGATTTCGTCAGCGTGGGCACCAACGATCTGATCCAGTATCTGTGCGCGGCTGACCGGATGAACCCAGGGGTCCGCCCCTATTACCAGGATTACCATCCGGCCCTCTTCCGCTTGCTGGACATCCTGAGCCAAACCTTCCAGGCGGCCGGGAAGCCTTTGAGCATCTGCGGGGAGCTGGGTTCAGACCCCTTGGCCGTCCCCGCCCTGGTAGGGCTAGGCATCCAAAAGCTTTCCATGGGGGCCGCCGCCATCGCCGGCGCCAACGGGTCATCCGCAATCTGGACCTGCCCCAGGCCCAGGCCCTTGCCCAGGACATTCTATCCATGAAAACCGCCGGGGCCGTCCAAGCCCGGCTCACCGCGTTTTCCAATGCGCATCAATAAACGGGAGGCATAAGAAGGAGCATGGTAGAAAAACAGATCACCATTCAAAACGAAACGGGCCATGCACGCAAGGCCTGACCACAGAATTTGTACAGCTGGCCGGAAAATTCCAATCCAAGATCGACCTGCAACGGGTGGGGGAGGACGATTGGTACAACGCCAAATCCATCATCATGCTGATGACCCTGGGCCTGGCCCAGGGCGAGCAAGCCCTGCTGCGGGCTGAAGGAGCGGACGAGCAGGCGGCGGTGACGCCCTTGCCGACCTGGTGGCCAATATGAAGGACTAGCAGCCACAGCATGTGGCAAAAGGGAAAAGCCGGCGGTATTCTCCGCCGGCTTTTCCCATGCATCCAGCTATGGGTTTACCATTGGCTCTGGGCCATGCCCCTTCCGACAATACATGTTGCAACGCCTCTAAAAACCTTCTCCCGGGTTTGGTGAATACCTGGTACTTTTTTCCATGCCACGCTGACGCCTGCATCACCAACGATGGGGGGCAAAGGGACGAAATACCAACGGGCTCCCTGGATACTCCGGCACCAAATGGGCCAGGCACAGGGCGCAACCTACCCCTTGCCGCACCAATAGGGAAGCGTTGAAAATCAGGTTATAGGTGGCGACGATCTCCGGGCTCCGGCGGTTGACGCCCAGCCATCCGGAAAGCCCGTCCTGCACCATGGCTTGGCGGGAAACCAAAAGGGGCAGCCCTTCCAGATCTTCCGGGCAAACCGCCTCTTTTGCAGCCAAAGGATGGTCCCTGGGCATCAGCAATCCCCAAACATCCTTATATGGCAGCTTGAGATAATCGTATTTTTTCAGGTCCGCTGGATCGATGACCAGGCCGAAATCCAATAGGCCGTTATCCAGCCGCTCCAATACGTCCTGGGCATTGCCGCTGTATAGATGGACCCGGATAAGGGGATACCGCTTGCATAGCCGCTGTACGGTCTGCGCGATGAGCTCCATGCCAAAGGTTTCCCCGCCCCCGATATGCAGATCCCCCGCCACCAGTTCCCCGGATGCCTGTATCTCCATGCGGGTCTTTTCCATGAGCCCCACCAGCTCCTCTGCCCGCCGCCGTAAGAGCATCCCTTCTTCCGTCAGGGTGACCTTGCGGCTGCCCCGGATCAACAGCTGCTTGCCCAGCTCCCCTTCCAACGCCTTCATCTCCCGGGATAGGGGCGGCTGGGTCATATGCAGCACCTCCGCCGCCCGGGTAATGCTTTCCTCCTGGGCCACTGCCAAAAAATATTCCAGGCTACGGATGTCCATCGACTCCCCTCCCTTCTGACACCATTATATTTCCTTAATTTCATACTTTTCAAGTATGGATTTAGATATTGTATATGTATTTGATATTTATCCGCCTTTCGTTTACGATAAACCCAGAAAGGACGTGATGCTTTGGAACTGGTTAAAAGCACCTTACAGGAAGCCCTCTTGGATGCTGGCTGCGATGCAAAAACCGCGGATACAGTCGCGGTCCTGCTGGAGGCAGGATTGCGGGAGGAAGCCTACCAGGCCCTTACAGCCCATCGTAAAGGGTTGCTTGCGGCGGTGCACGAGGAACAAAAAAAGCTAGCGTGTCTGGACTATCTACTCTATTGCTTGCGAAACGGTCAGGAGGCGGTCCGTCCATGGTAAAACCCTTGGTTATGCTTCTGTTATGTTTGCTTCCCTTCAGCATGGGGGCTTGCGCAGCCTCCAGCCATCCGGAGGGTTCCCCTTCCCTGTCGGCGCCTGTCCCCAGCGCCCCGCCTTCGGCCGCCTCTTCTCCAATGCCCCAGCCATCGGCGGCCCAGCCGGTTCAGATCCAAATCCAGGTGGGCGATTCCATCCTATCCGCTATCCTGGCGGACAATCCCTCCGCAAAAGCCTTTGCCGACCTGCTGGCGCAAGGCCCTGTCACCGTGGAGATGGCTGACTACGGCGGCTTTGAAAAAGTTGGCCCCCTGCCGACGGCCCTGGTGCAAAACAACGAGGACATAACCACCCAGCCGGGCGATTTGATCCTATACCAGGGCCAGCAAGTGGTGATCTACTATGGGGAAAACAGCTATTCCCTCACCCGCCTTGGCAGGATAGACGGCATATCGCAGCAAGACCTTATGGCGTTGCTGGGACCGGCGGATGTGCGCGTTACCTTTTCTTTCGACTAACCTGTAGCCGTTTCCTTTGGGGAGGCCTCCGGCATCTTAAAAGGCCGGCATCCAGGCGATCCCTACGGGAACCCGGGAACCCATGTAAACCAACCATTAAAAAGGAGACCCTACCCATGCAAGAAACCTTATCTATGACCTCCAGCTGGGATAAAACCTTTTCCAAAAGCGAAACGGTGGCCCACGAAAAGATCACCTTTCACAACCGTTATGGCATTGCGCTGGCAGCCGACCTATATCGTCCCAAAGGGGCGGACGGAACACTGCCCGCCATCGCCATAAGCGGCCCCTTTGGGGCTGTGAAGGAACAGGCTTCCGGCCTATATGCCCAAGAATTGGCACAGCGAGGCTTTCTGACCATTGCCTTTGATCCCTCCTATACCGGCGAGAGCGGCGGCTACCCCCGTTATGTGGCCTCCCCAGATATCAATACCGAGGACTTTTGCGCCGCGGTGGACTGCCTTTGCGTGCGACCGGACGTTGACCCGGAGGGAATCGGGATCTTGGGCATTTGCGGCTGGGGCGGCATGGCCCTGAACGCCGCCGCCGTGGACACCCGCATCAAAGCCACCGTGGCCTCCACCATGTACGACATGACCCGGGTCAACGCCAAAGGTTATTTTGACAGCGAGGACAGCCCACAGGCCCGCTATGAAAAGCGCAAGGCCATGTGTGACCAGCGGACCATCGACTATCGAAACGGCAGCTATGCCTTGGCGGGCGGCGTGCCGGACTCCCTCCCCCAGGACGCCCCTGCCTTCCTGAAGGATTATTATGCCTATTATAAAACGCCCCGCGGGTATCATCCCCGCTCCCTGAATTCCAATGGGGGCTGGAACATCACCTCCGCCCTGTCTTTCCTCAATATGCCCATCCTCCAATACAGCAGCGAGATCCGTTCCGCCGTTCTGATGGTGCATGGAGAAAAGGCCCATTCCTGTTACTTTAGTAAGGATGCCTTTGCTAAGCTGACCGGAGATAACAAGGAACTGCTGCTGATCCCCGGGGCTAGCCATACCGATCTGTACGATCGAAGAGACGTGATCCCCTTTGACCGGATCGCAACTTTCTTCTTACAATATCTGCAATAAAGGAGGCCCTATCATGGAAAAGATTGTCCAAACCGCCGGCCGGGATGCTCTAGGGGAGTTTGCCCCGGCCTTTGCCCGCTACAACGATGACATCCTATTCGGGGAGGATTGGAACGATCCCTGCATAGACCATAAGCTGCGGTGCATCATCACCCTAGTCGCCCTGGTGAGCGCAGGCGTCACCGATTCTTCCTTACAATACCATTTGGAAAATGCCAAGCGGGCCGGCGTGACCCGGGAGGAGATCGCCGGCGTCATCACCCACACAGCCTTCTACGCCGGGTGGCCCAAAGCCTGGGCGGCATTTTCCCTGGCGAAGGAGGTATGGACTTCTCCAGAGGAAGCAACCGATCCCATGGCAGCCCACGCCGCCCAAATGTGCTTCCCCATTGGCCAGCCCAACGATGGGTATGCCCAATATTTCTCCGGGCAAAGCTATTTGGCTCCCATATCTACCGGCCAGATCCCCATCTTTAATGTGACCTTTGCTCCCGGCTGCCGGAACAATTGGCACATCCATCGCGCCGCCCAAGGGGGGCGGGCAGATCCTCCTGTGCGTGGCAGGCCAGGGGTATTATCAGGAATGGGGAAAATCCGCCCAAAAGCTCTTACCTGGGGATTGCGTGAACATTCCCGCCGGGTCAAGCATTGGCACGCGCCGGCCCGGAGGGGTGTTCAGCCATCTGGCTATAGAGGCGCCCGGCCAGGATACCGGCACCCTATGGCAGGAGCCGGTATCCCCGCAAGACTATGAGACCGCCACGAAGGACCCCGCCCGGGGGCAATGAAAAAACGCCCTTTCGCGCCCGGCTCTGATCGGCCGGGCGCCCTTATCCATGCAAAGCCCCGGCTAAAGGGGCGGTGACATAGGAAAACATCGGTCCATTTCGGCCCCATTCGCCCCGGCGCTGTGTTGGCCGGCCTTGGAAGGGGACCCGCCCTGCCTGCGGCCGCCCGCCTTGCGCCGGAACAAATGGGACGGAAATGGACGC
>ENA-OQCL01000564-OQCL01000564.1-human-gut-metagenome-genome-assembly--contig:-NODE-564-length-17177-cov-6.646393_pt1 | contig 17177 bp, 12 predicted proteins | sample MGYA00242502_ERZ504586 | MGnify/ENA primary metagenome ERZ504586 (study PRJEB26092, sample SAMD00036316) | human gut metagenome | host: Homo sapiens | study: EMG produced TPA metagenomics assembly of... | reverse complement strand
GCGGCGGATGGGCGCATTTTATCGCTTCGCGCCCCGCCCTCACGGAGCCGCCTTCCAGCAGCAGCGCGTCGCTAGCGCGGGAACGCAGCGCAGGGCCATTTTCAAAAAAGTCCGTTCTGTATACGTCTTTTGCATAGCGTCTCTTCGCCGCCATTATCTTGGTCAGGAAGTCGCGTCGCGGCTCCGATTCGTATAGCGGACGCACGGTGCTGCGCCACATCGCCTCTTCTTCCGCGGTAGGGACGACGGCCTTCATGCCGAGGCGCAGCAGCTCGTTTTTCGCCGAAAGGTTGCTTTCCGCCTGACGCCCAAGCACCCACGCGCCGCTCTCTTCGACCGCCTCGCACAGCATCTCCTGTTTGTCGGCGTCAAGCTCCAGCCACGACCTTTGAGAGAAACAGAGCGCCTCCATGCTGTACCACATTCGCAGCTCAGTGACGAACTCCTGATATTTGTAGAATTCCATGTCGAGTATGTTCTTGTATGGATTTTCTTGGCTGTCTATGATTTTCGACGCCAGAGCGTCCTTTATGTTGTTGTAGTAAATCTGTATCGGCACGGCACCGAGGCATGCGAAATAATTTCTTATCGACGGCGAGGCCAGTATCCTGATGCGCCTTCCTTTCAGGTCGTCCGGAGTGCGTATGGGCGAGCCGCTCGACGTTATGTAGCGCCAGCCGAGCGACCATAGGCTCGGACAGATTATGCCGGCCTCGTCAAGACCGCCGCGCAGCTCCGGGAGTATAACTTCGCGCGCGAGATGATCTGCCTCTTCGGCGGAATCGAAGAGAAACGGGAGATGCAGCGTGAACACCTTGTTGTCAGTGTAGGGACACAGCGCTATCGCCGAGCTGACGACGATGTTGAGCGCGCCAGACATCAGCATTCCGAGCAGCTTGTAGTTGTCGCCGGAGGTCGAGATCGTGTGCATGTTTATCTGGAAGCTGCCGCCGCTTTTTTTGTAAAGCGACTCGGAAAGGTGTTTCAGCCCGTCGCTGACGACGCTTCCGGGCTGTACTATGACGCCGCCGTTCCAGACGGTTTTCTTAGTTTTGTGCAGCACGCAGGCGCGCAGCGCGACGCGGTCGCGGACGCTGTGCAACGGGTCGAGCGCGGCCGTCGCCTTCATTTTCCTCATGCGCTGCAGAATCGTGTTGCGGTGCACCGAAAGCGCGCCGGCGCATCGTATGGGGCTGCAGTCCTCCTCCGAGAGCGCTGCGGCGGTCTCCGCCATATCGCGCCCCGCTCCCAGCGCAGAAGAAATGTCGCGCGTCAGGCTCCTGCGCGCCGCGCCGTCGAGATTTGAGAAAAGCCACTCGAATATGAAATCGTCGATGAAGAGGCACTCTCCGTCCTCTCCGCACCCTCCGCGCCTCGAATACAGGTAGGCAGCCTCGCTGTAGCTGTTGTGCAGCAGTTCAGCGCGCGGGTAGGCGCTTCCGGCGCATACCGAGAGCTTGACGCCAGGCGGCAGAAGTTCCGCGGCGCGTCGCGCAGTCTCGCGGATCTCCTCCGCGTATGCGGCGCGCTCAGTGCCCGCCACGGCCTTGAATACTATCATCCGCCCGGCGTCGGCGCATCCGTATATGTCCTGCGCGCCGAACAGCCCTGCCTCCTCCGCGCGGCGCTCGATTTCGGCGAATGCCGCGTCTCCGTCGGCTCCGCCCTCCGCTGCGGCGAAGAGTACCGCGCAGCGCGGCACGTCGCGCACGTAGCCAAGGGAGCTCAGGTACGACTCCGCCTCAGAATCTATGCGTCCGGAGCCGGCGAGCTGGCTGACCAGCATCGTGCGCTTCCGCTCCGCAGTTCCTGCGCCCTCCTCGACTACCGCGCCGCATTCCGCGGTTATCAGCACTTTCAGATAATCGGCGGCGAGCTCTCCGCGTCCCGACGGCGTTACGACGTAGCAGACTACATGGCCGCCGCGCTCGACGGGCACGACACGCAGCGAAAGCGATGCGGCGCGTTCTTCTGCCTCCGCGCCGGACAAACCGCCTTCGATCAGCGACGCCGCGTTTTTCCCGAACGTTCCGTCGCGATCGCGCATCAGCCGGACGTTCATCCCTGCGTCGACGATGCAGAACGGCGCGTCCACAGTCTGCGCGGCGGCGCGCGACACCGCCTCGACGGCCGATTCTTTCAGCATATACGCAGTTTCCACAGATGCCACGCCCTTCGTCGGCCGCGGCGGCGCTCGGTAAATTTCAGCGCGCGCCGCGGCCGGTATTTCCGTTCTAGTATATACCAAAGTTTACGGCATGCACAAACATTTACCGTCTACGCGTCGCAGCCAGGTCTTGCTCCGCCGTAAAGCTCGCGTAGCAGCGCCGGAGCAGCGGCGTGAAAATTCCGCCGCTTCGCCTATTTTTCGCGCGAGGCGGAATTTTTTTGTTTTTCGTAAAATTGCTGGATTTTCAGCGCTTGACGGCCGATATTATGAATATCATCGGACGGCGCATTTCATCGCGCATTCCCGGAATTTCTGCAAGCATACTCTCCGTCGGACGCGGCTCGGCAAAGCCCGTCAGCTCAAAGCCGTTCGAAAGCAGCGTGTTGACGTATGTGTCGAGCGTGCGGTGATACTTGACGACGTGTTCTCCGAGGAACACCGCGTCGCGGCGGCCTTCATAATAATAATCGTCTACAGGAAAATGCGCTATCGAGCCGTCCGCGTTGTAATGCCACTGCTGCGGCCCCTGCGCCGTAAACACGGGATGCTCCGCGGAGAATACGAATGTCCCGCCCGCCGATAGGAATCGGCGCACTTTTTTCAAGACCGAACCGAAATCCGCTACGTAGTGCAGCGCGAGCGAACTCAATACGACGTCGAAGCTCTCGGGCGGAAAATCCGCGTCCTCGATCGCCGCGCGGATGTAGCGCACATTATCGTGCTTCGTCCGCTCTTGCGCCTTCGCAAGCATTTTTTCGGAGATGTCTACGCCGGTCACGGAGAGCGCGCCGTTTTCCGCAGCGTATTCGCAATGCCAGCCGTAGCCGCAGCCGAGGTCAAGCACTCGCTTTCCGCGAAAGTCCGGAAGCATCGGGCGCAATGCCGCCCACTCGCCCGCCGCTTCAAGGCCGCGCTTTGAACGCTCCATCTGCGCGTATTTTTCAAAAAATATTTCGTCGTCGTACTTGTTCTCTTTCATGGGATTTTTCTCTTTCGTCCGAATATATGAAAAAGGCGCGGCACCATCGCCGCGCCCGTAACGTTTCGTGATGTTACTGTTCCAAACCCGCTTTGAAGGCTTTAAGGTTGAGGTCGAGGAGTTTCTCCGGGATGAGCTCTTTGAGAACGTCTTCCCAGTCGAGCTCTTCGAGCCCCATCGCTTTGACGAGCGCGCCCAGGAGCACGATGTTCTGCGCCTTGATGTTGCCGAGGCCGCTCGCTATTTCGCCCGCGTTGAAGGCTTTCGTGTTGGGTACCGCCGCCTTCAGCTTTTCCGTGACGCCGTGCGGATATTCCGCCGCGCCGGTGAGCACGGGCAGAGAGTATATTTCAAAGTCGTTGACGACGAGCGTGCCGTCTTTCTTAAGGTATTGCAGCCAGCGCGCCGCTTCGACTTTTTCGAAAGCTACGAGGACGTCGGCTTCGCCCTCGGGGACGACCGGCGAAGCGACGTGCGTGCCGTAGCGGACGTGCGTCGTGACGCTTCCGCCGCGCTGGCTCATGCCGTGTATCTCGGACATCTTTACGTCGTAGCCTTTGCGGACGAGCCCTTCGGAGAGTATCTTCGAGGCGAGTATAGTACCCTGTCCGCCGACGCCTACCAAGAGAATGCTTTTAGTATCGTTTTTCTTCATGGCCTAACCCTCCCTGACTATCGCGTGCTTCGGGCATATCTGCATACATACGGTGCAGCCGTTGCAGGAGGCGCGGTCGATATAGACTCGCCCGTCGCGGAAGTTGACGGCGGGGCATCCGGCCTTGAGGCAGAGCTTGCATTTCACGCACTTGTCCTCGTCGACGCGGCATTTCATGTCAGCGCGGCGTTTTACGACTTCCTTGATGAGCGCGCAGGGCGACGTCGTGATGATGACGAAGGGCTCCGTCGCCTCGTATCCGGCGCGGACGGCCTCTTTCGTCGCGGTGAGGTCGTACGGGTCGATAAGGCGGATGTTCTCTTCTTTGACGCCGCAGGCCATGCAGAGGGCTTTCAGGTCGACCTGATGCGTCGGCTCGCCCATGAGCGTGCGGCCCGTGCCTGGGTTCTCCTGGTGGCCCGTCATGGCGGTGATGCGGTTGTCGAGGATGTTGACGACGATCGGGGCCTTGTTGACTATCGCGTCGATTAGGCCCGTTATGCCGGAATGGAAGAATGTCGAGTCGCCGATGACCGCGAAGACTTTTTCGCTGCGGCCGGCGCGCTCGACGGCCTTGCGGAAACCTATGCCGGCCGATACGCTCGCGCCCATGCAGATGACCGTGTCGGTGACCGAGAGCGGCGGGACGATGCCGAGAGTGTAGCAGCCGATGTCGCCCGTGACCACGATGTCTTTATATTTGCCGACTTCGTAGAAGAATCCGCGGTGCGTGCATCCGGCGCAGAGGACGGGCGGACGCGGCGGGACGTTGATGTCTATCGAGTAGCCGCCGGTCTCTTCCGATTCGGGGAAGAAAGCGCGGCGCACGCGCTCCGGCGTGAGCTCGTCTATCCAGGGCAGCTTCTCGCGTCCCGTGCATGCGATGCCGAGCGCCTTGACGAAGTTTTCAAGATAGGGCTCGTTTTCCTCTATTATATAGAGCGTCTCCACGGAGGCCGCGAAGTCGCGGATTTTCTTCTCCGGCAGCGGCCATGTGAAACCGAGCTTGAGGTACGACGCCTCGTCTCCGAAGACTTCTTTAGCGTGGTTGTAAGATATGCCGCTCGTTATGATGCCGACTGTGCCGGTGCCGCGTTCGACGCGGTTCAGCGGCGTCGTTTCGCTGTATTCCTTGAGCGCCGCGATGCGCTCGGTCAGTATCTGCTTGCGGCGCTTCGCGTTCGCGGGGGCCATGACGTATTTCGTCACGTCCTTCTTGTAGGGACGCACCTCGCGCTCTACTCTCTCGCCGGTCTCGACGAGCGTCTTGCTGTGGCAGATGCGCGTCGTTACGCGGAAGAGCACCGGCGTGTCGAACTTTTCGGAAATCTCGAAGGCTTCCTTGACGTAGTCGAGGCACTCCTGGCTGTCGGAGGGCTCGACCATCGCTATCTTCGCGTGCGAGGCGTAGAAGCGGTTGTCCTGCTCGTTCTGCGAGCTGAAAAAGGCCCGGGTCGTCCGCGGACACTATCACTAGGCCGCCGTTGACGCCCGTGTAGGCGAGCGTGAAGAGCGGGTCGGCCGCGACGTTGAGGCCGACGTGCTTCATCGCGGCGAGCGCGCGCGCGCCGGCTATCGAAGCGCCGGCCGCGGCTTCGAGCGCCACCTTCTCGTTAGTCGCCCACTCGGAATAGACCCCGGCGTCCTTATAGGTCGCGAGGTTTTCGAGAATCTCCGTCGAGGGCGTTCCGGGATACGCGGCGGCGAAGTGCAGCCCGGCTTCCCACGCGCCTCGGGCCGTCGCCTCGTTTCCGGTCATTATCTTCCTCATTAAATCTCCTCCTTGCAAATAAAAAACCCGGCTTTCGCGAGCGAAGCCGGGATATAAACTCCTTGCCTGTTGCCGTTATTCTTTGTCTTCGGCGGAACGCTCGTCTTCGGCGTCGAGCATTATCCACGCGGCGCCGTCGAATCTTACCAACCCGCTTATTATATACATTAAAGCGACGGCGAGGAAAGCCTTTTCCCTTAAAACTACGAAGCAGAGCACGATGAAGGTCGTCATGCCGTAGAGCTTGACCTTGTTGACGTTGTGCTTGTTGAGGCGCTTCGCGTTGCAGTAGGGCACGGAGCTGACCATCAGCGCGCCGATGAAGCACATCGCGCATATCGCGACGAGCGGCGTCACGGGAGCGCCCGCTATGACCATTGCGGCGAGCGTCAGTCCGCCCGCGGGAATCGGAAGCCCCTGGAACGGCCCCGCGGGGACGTGCGTGACGTTGAAGCGCGCGAGGCGCAGAACGCCGCAGAGCGCGAAGAACGACGCGGCGAGCGGCCCCCATATTCCGGTATCCGGGCCGATGTAGGCGGAGTAGACGAGGAATGCTGGCGCGACGCCGAAGCTGATGGCGTCCGCGAGGCTGTCGAGCTCTTCGCCGAAGTGGCTGCCGCCGCCGAGGCTGCGCGCGACGCGGCCGTCCATCACGTCGAAGAATACGGCGAAGCATATAAGCGCCGCGGCGGGAAGGAGCTTGCCGTGCGACGTAAGTATGATTGACGAGACGCCGCAGAAGACGCTGCCGCTCGTTATCATGTTGGGGATTATCATTCTGAACGGTATGTTCCTCACCTGTTTCCGCTTGTGCTTATCCATCTTTCTTCACTCCTATGATAGTGCGTCCGGCGAACACCTTGTCGCCGATATTTACGTTCGGCTTTATAACGGGCGGCAGATAGATATCCACCTTAGAGCCCAGCTTTATCATACCATATCTGCCGCCGGCGCGCACCACGTCGCCCACCTTCACGCGCGGGGCGATGCGCCGCGCCATGATGCCCGCTATCTGCGTCAGGACGAAGCGCCCGTACTCCGACTCAGCGCCGACGTAGAAGCGCTCGTTTATCTCCGAAGCCTTCGGCGCTATCGCGAACCATTTTTTGCCGGGGACGTACTTCGCGTAGCCGACGGTGCCCGTGACCGGGAAGCGGTTGACGTGGACGTTGAAGCCGTTCATGAATATGCCTATCTTGACGGCCTTACCGGTGTATTCGTGCTCGGACTCTTCAATCTCGACTATCGTGCCGTCGGCGGGGCTAAGGAAGTCTCCGTCGCGCAGCGGGCGCTCCGGCTCGCGCTCCGGGTCGCGGAAGAACCAGCATACGAAGGCGAGCGGAACGCAGAGGCAGACGCTTATCCACGGGGAGACGTACCACCCCGCCGCCATCATCAGCACGAGCGCCGCTATCGTCGGCCAGCCGTCGCGGGCGAGCTTCACGCTAGTCTCCGTTCTCGTCCCTGCGGACGATGCTGATGTCGGCGACGGCGTCGCCTTCGTCGAGGCTGACTATCGTGTATCCGGTCGCGGCGCGGCTGAGCGTCGAAATTTCCTTTGCGCCGATGCGCACCATGCGGCCGCGGCTCGTTATGACGATTATGTCCTCGTCCTCCTGGACGCCCCACGCTCCGACGAGGCTGCCGGTCTTTTCCGAAAGCTTCATCGCGCGCACGCCGTATCCGGCGCGGTGGTGCTGCGTGAATTCGTCGTAGGCGGTGCGCTTGCCTATGCCCTGCTCGCTTATGAAGAGCACCTCGCGCCCCTCCGCGACCACGTCGCAGCCGACTACGCTGTCGCCTTCGTCGAGCCTGATGCCGCGCACGCCCTGCGCCTGGCGGCCGAGCGGGCGGAACTCTTCTTCGTTGACGCGCAGCGTCTGTCCCATCGCCGTCGTGAGCAGCAGGTCGTCGCTGCCGCTCGTCACGCGCACGCGCGCTATATCGTCGTCGTCCGCGATGCTCAGCACGCGGCGGCCCGCCCTTGTGAGCCCTTCGAGCTCCGTCACGGGCAGACGTTTCGCCGTCCCGAGCTTCGTGACGAAGAATACGAACTTCGCGCCCTCGAGCGCGCTGTCCTTCATGCCGACGACCTTCTCGTCCTTTTCGAGCGTCACTATCGTGCCGATGAGCTTGCCCTTGCCTGTCTTGGGCTCCGGCAGCGAGAAGCCGCGCACTCCGAAGACGCGCCCGCGGCTCGTGAAGAGATAGAGCGTCTTGTGCGTCGTAGTCGTCGTTATCATCGATATTTCGTCCTCGGCCTTCGTAGCTACCCCCTTGACGCCCTTGCCGCCGCGCTGCTGCACGCGGTAGTCCTGGAGCGGCATACGGCGGATGTAGCCGTCGCGCGTCAGCGCTACGACGATCTCTTCTTCGGGGATGAGGTCCTCCGCCGCAACCTCTTCGACGTCGTTTTCGATGTCGGTGCGGCGCTTGTCGCTGTAGGCGGCCTTGACCTCCTGCAGCTCGCTCTTGACTACCGAGTCGAGGACTACGTGGCTCGACAAAATGCTGTGATAGCGCTCGATGTCCATGAGAAGCTGTGCCAGCTCGTCGTCGAGCTTTTCGCGCTCGAGTCCCGTGAGGCGCTGGAGGCGCATGTCGAGTATCGCCTGCGCCTGGATTTCGGTGAAGTCGAGCTCTGAGACGAGGTTGCTGCGCGCCGTCGCCGCGTCGGACGAGCCTCTGATTATCGCGATTACGCGGTCTATCGCGTCGAGCGCGCGGAGCAGCCCTTCGACGATGTGCCGCCTGTCCTCGGCCTTGCGCAGGCGGAACTCGGTCCTGCGGCGCACGACCTCGCGGCGGTGGTTGAGGAATATCAGCACCATGTCCTTGAGCGGCAGCTCCTTCGTGCCGCCGTCGACGATGGCGAGGTTTATGACGCCGAAAGTCGTCTGCAGCTGCGTGCGCGAATAGAGCTGGCGCAGCACGAGGTTCGGGTCCGCGTCGCGCTGGAGCTCGACGACTATGCGCATGCCGTTCCTGTCGGATTCGTCGCGCAGGTCTGAAATTCCGTCGATTATGCCCGTCTGCGCGCCCTTCGCAATCGTCTCTATAAAGTTGGTCTTGTTGACCATGTAGGGTATTTCGGTGATGAGTATCGCGCGCTTGCCCTTCTTCGGCTCCTCTATCTCGACGCGGCCGCGGACGATTATCTTTCCGCGCCCCGTGCGGTAGGCGTCGATTATGCCGTCGCGCCCGAGGATTATGCCGCCGGTCGGGAAGTCCGGCCCGGGCATCAGCGTCATCAGCTCGCCGAGCTCGATCTCAGGGTCGTCGAGTACCGCGCAGCAGACGTCGATGGCCTCGCCGAGGTTGTGCGGCGGCATGTTCGTCGCCATACCGACGGCGATGCCGGTGCTGCCGTTGACGAGAAGGTTCGGGATGCGCGAGGGAAGGACGAGCGGCTCCTGGAGAGACTCGTCGAAGTTCGGCCCCCAGTCTATCGTGTCCTCGTTGATGTCGGCGAGCATCTCCTCGCCGAGCGCGTGGAGCCTCGCCTCCGTGTAACGCATGGCCGCCGGCGGGTCTCCGTCGATAGAGCCGAAGTTTCCCTGGCCGTCGACGAGCGTGTAGCGCATGCTGAAATCCTGCGAGAGGCGCGCCATCGTGTCGTAAATAGCCACGTCGCCGTGCGGGTGGTACTTACCCATCGTCTCGCCGACGATACGCGCCGACTTCTTGAACGGCTGGTTGTGGCGCACGCCGAGCTCCATCATCGCATAGAGTATGCGGCGCTGCACGGGCTTCAGACCGTCGCGCGCGTCGGGCAGCGCGCGGCCCACGATGACGCTCATCGCGTAGTTGAGATAGCTCTGCTTGATTTCTTCTTCGAGCGGCAGAGTTATGACTTTGTTTATTTCGAATAAGTTGCTCTGCTTTGAGTTGTGGTCCATCCAATTACCTCCGGGACGCTGATACGCGGAACATTCCAAAAATAAAGCGGCGTCGTGCGCCGCCTTTTAATCCAGCTTAGTATATTTTACCATAAAGCGCGCCTCTTTTCGGCGGCGCGCGGGAATTTTGGCGCGCGGCGGCTTCTCTGCTAAAATATCGGAAAAGGCTTCGCGTTTGTAAAAATAAAAAAATCGCCCGCCGCGCGGCGAAGGAGGAACGCATAAAATGCAGGACTGCGCACTTGATAAAGGACTTCTCGACGAAATTATGGACGTCGCGCGCGTGATGTCCGCGGACGGCAAGCCCGCGGACTATATACCGGAGCTCGCGCTGACGCCGCCGGAGCTCTTCGCGCTGAGCTGCGCGCCGGCCGGCGGCAAAACGGTGGAGACGGGCGACACTGAGCGCTTCTTCACGATGCAGTCGATATCGAAGACGCTCGCGCTCGCCTTCGCGGTCGAGCACTTCGGCGCGGCGAACGTATTCCGCCACGTCGGCATGGAGCCGAGCGCCGACTCGTTCAACTCGCTGATGCGCATCGAGATGACCTCCTCGAAGCCGTCGAACCCGTTCATGAACGCCGGGGCCATCGCCGTCTGCTCGCTCATCCACACGGCCTACCGCGAGAGCTCGGCAGAGCGGCTGTTCGGATTCTTCACGGAGATAACGGGACGCGACGACGGCTTCGACGAAAAGGTCTGCGCGTCGGAGAAGCGCAGCGCCGACCGCAACCGCGCGCTCGCCTACTTCATGAAGAGCGTCGGCCTGCTGCACGGCGACGTCGAGGCTATTCTCGACTTCTACTTCAAGCTCTGCAGCATCCGCTGCACGAGCGGCGGCCTCGCGCAGCTCGGCGCGATGTTCGCCTCGGGCGGCGTTTCGCCCGTTTCGGGACGGAGGCTGATAAAGCGCGAGACGGCGCACATCGTCGTCGGCCTCATGAGCACCTGCGGCCTTTACAACGGCTCGGGCGAGTTTGCCGTGCGCGTCGGCCTTCCCGGCAAGAGCGGCGTCTCGGGCGGAATCCTCGCCGTCGTGCCCGGGCGCATGGGAATCGGCGTTTTTTCGCCCGCGCTCGACGCGAAGGGCAATTCGCTCGCGGGCATGAAGGCGCTCGAGCTTTTGTCAGACAGGCTGAACCTGCGCGGTTTCTAGGACGTTCAGATTCTTGCTTCAGACAGCTAACGACATAATATAATCGACGTACACAAGAATGCACGGAAGGATGATCGCTGTGATAGCACCTGCAAAATTCAAAAAAATGTTGGATGAAAACGACGGACGTTTGCCGTTGCTGACGCTTGATGAATTTTTTAAAGATAATACGGAAGAGGACTCCATCGCGCCGAATCAATGGGAATATGGCCGTCCGACGCTTGCCGAAATATGGAATCTGCTGCGGGAAATAGAGCAGATGCCAAATGTTGCGTGGGTGCGCGTCGCGCTTCACGACGACACGGAAATTGTACGCGACGGTGGAGACGAAGCGTTAATTCTTGTGGGAGACTCGATCATATTGTGCACGGATATGGATTCAGGCCGTTTGGAAAAGGCCGTTGACTGCGAATGGCTGTGTTCCGACGGCGTCATAGAACTGAAGCAGGCGCAGATAGAAACTTTCTCATGCGTGCCGCCAATTCCAGACAATTTCAAGTGTTTGGCAATTGTATGGGACTGAGCCGCGGAAGGTGTTGATATGATTTTTTAGCTGAACCGTACCGCTGCGCCTCCAACGGCTGAAGCGGAAAGCAGCCGGCCTTATTGTAAAAAAATGGCGCGCCGAAATCCTGCCGGCGCGCCGGTTTTTATACTGAATTTCTGTTATCCCTGCTTCTTCTGCTCCTTGCCCCACGAGTCCTTGAGCGAGACTGTGAGGTTGAATACGGGCTTCTCCTGCGTCGTCGCCATGTCGGCGCAGAAATATCCGTGGCGCAGGAACTGGAACTTGTCGAGCGGCGCGGCCTTCGCGAGCGACGGCTCGACGAGCGCGCCCTCAGCGACGCGCAGCGACTCGGGGTTGAGGTAGTCCTTGTAGTCCTTGCCCTCCTCCATGTCGTTCATGTTGCGCAGCGTGAAGAGGTTGCCGTAGAGGTTGACCGTCGCGGGTACGGCGTCCCCGGCCCAGACCCAGTGCAGCGTGCCCTTGACCTTGCGTCCGTCTGGCGCGTCGCCGCCGCGGCTGTCCATGTCGGCCTTGCAGCGTATCTCGGTGATGCGGCCGTTCTCGTCCTTTACGACGCCGGTGCAGGTCACGAGGTAGGCGTACTTGAGACGCACCTCCTTGCCCGGCGATAGGCGGAAGAAGCCCTTGACCGGCTCTTCCATGAAGTCGCCGCGCTCGATGAATATTTCGCGGCCGATCCTGACCTTGCGGCTGCCCGCGGAGGCGTCCTCGGGGTTGTTCTCCGCGTCGAGCTCGTCGACGAAGCCCTCGGGCCAGTTCTCGATGACAAGCTTGACCGGGTCGAGCACCGCCATGCCGCGCAGCGCCGTTTTGTTGAGTTCTTCGCGCAGGCAGTGCTGGAGCAGCTCTATCTCGACGAGGCTGTCGGCCTTCGCGACGCCGACCTCGCGGCAGAAGCGGCGTATCGACGAGGCCGTGTAGCCGCGGCGGCGGAAGCCGCAGATTGTGGGCATGCGCGGGTCGTCCCAGCCGCTGACTATGCCAAGCGTCACGAGCTCAAGCAGCTTGCGCTTGCTCATGACGGTGTATGTGAGGTTGAGGCGCGCGAACTCGTACTGATGCGGCACGTGCGGCACGTCGACGTTGTCTATGAACCAGTCGTAGAGCGGCCTGTGGTCCTGGAACTCGAGCGTGCATATAGAGTGAGTGACGCCCTCGATGGCGTCCTCGTAGCCGTGCGCGAAGTCGTACATCGGATAGACGCACCATTTCGCTCCGGTGCGGTGATGTTCGCGCTTGAGTATTCTGTAGATGACGGGGTCGCGCATGTTGAGATTCTTGCTCGCCATGTCTATCTTCGCGCGAAGTACGTGGCTTCCCTCCTCGAACTCGCCGGCGGTCATGCGCGCGAAGAGGTCGAGGTTCTCATCGACGCTGCGGTTTCTGTACGGCGAGTCGACGCCGGGTTTAGTCAGCGTGCCGCGGTTCGTGCGTATCTCTTCCGCGCTCTGGTCGTCGACGTAGGCCTTGCCCGCTTTGATAAGGTCTATCGCCCATTTGTGGAACTGCTCGAAATAATCGGAGGCGTAGCAGAGATTGGCCCACTCAAAGCCGAGCCACTTGACGTCCTCCATTATCGACTCGACGTACTCCGTTTCTTCCTTTGCGGGGTTCGTGTCGTCGAAGCGCAGGTTGCAGCGTCCGCCGAATTCCTTCGCCGTTCCGAAGTTAAGGCATATCGACTTCGCATGTCCGATGTGCAGGTAGCCGTTCGGTTCCGGCGGGAAGCGCGTGATGACCTCCTTGACGCGCCCGCTCTCGATGTCCGCGGTGATGATCTCTTCGATGAAATTCAGATTTTTGTTCTCCGAAGCCATAAGTCCAGCCTCCACCCGTTCGTTAAAATTTTTCCAAGGCAGCGCCCGAGAAGCTCCTCCGGGTGTTCGCCGCCGCTCAATAACGCTAAATATGATAATGTAATAAGGAACTCAAGGGAATAGCTTCCCTGGCCGAAAACCGTGAAATTTCTCCCCGCGAGCTCCGCCATTCCGACGCCGCCGTAGCGCGACGGATTTTTTTCGCCCTTGGCGCAGGAGCTCGCCGCTATTATGACGGGACGCTCCGCTCCTTCGTATGCAGCTTCAAGCTCATCGTGCAGCCGCTGCGCCATATTCCCCGAGCCGTAGCCGCAGAGCACGAGGATTCTCGCGCCGCGCGGAAAGCCGCCGGAATATGCCGGATGCAGATAAACGACTGCGAGCTTCCGCGCCGCTTCGCGCGCTTCCGCAATCTGCGCGGGCAGGCCGAAGCACGGCGAAGCGCCGCCGCCCGTGCGCACGTATGCGCAGAGCGCGCTGGAATCCTCTTTGTGGACGTAAGCGCCGGGGAATTTCTCTCCTGCGAAATATATTAAGACGCCGCTCTCCGTTTCGAGCAGCAGCTTCGCCGCGCCGAGCAGGTTGTCAGCGCCGTCGAAGCCCTCCTCGTCCGGAGTGCGCTGGCTGCCCGTCAGGACGACCGCCGCGCCGCGGACCGTCAGCGAAAGCCACGCGGCGCTGAACGCCATCGTGTCCGTGCCGTGAACGACGAGGAATTTTTTTTACGCCCTCCGCCTGGCCGCGCGCGATTATACGCGAAAGGGCCAGCCACTCCTCCGGCGACATGTCGGAGCTGTCGACCCCGGCGGAGCCGAAGGCCTCGACAGGCGCGCACTCGACGCCGCATCCGCGCAGATAGTCGAGCGCGGGGGCGACGACGCTTCTCGCGGCCTCCGAGTCCGGGACGGCCCCGCCGCCTTTGTCGACGGAGACGATCGTGCCGCCCGTCGAAATTATCATGACCTTTTCCAAAATTCCGCCTCCCGTTCCAGACGAGCCGCTCGTTAGAAAGCCGCGGCCTCCATCGAAAGCACGATGCCCTCGTACCAAAGCAGCAGCACGGCGGCGGCGGTCAGCGCGTAGACGACGCCTCCGCGCGCGTATGCAGGAAGCGGCCTCTCGACGGCGGCCACGACGGCGCGGCAGAGCGGCACTGCGGCGACGCGCATAGCCGCGACGGAAAGCCAGAAGACGACGAAGTTGACAGCCTGCCCGCTCCACGCGATGGCCGCCGACTCGCCGAAGGTCACCATCAGCTCGCTCGGGAATACGATGTACGTCATAACGGCGACGACGATGAAGGACCTGACGACGGACCAGATTTGCAGAATCCCGCGCGGCGCTCCGCCGTAGTCCGGAAGCTCGCCCTCCTCAAGCAGCAGAGTGCCGGACGAAGCTCCGCGCTGCGGAGCCTGGCTCAGCACGGCGAGCATAAAAAGCAGCATTCCCGCGACGCCGCACCACGACATCGAACGCATCTGCCCGAAGAGAGAAAACGAATTGAAGCTGAACGGGTCGGTGTCGAGGCCGTTCTTTATCAGATAGGCCGCTATCGAGGCGCAGGCCGCCATGAACGGTATCAGGAAGCGTATCATGTTCCGCATCTCTGCGCGCGCAATCTCGAGCGCCTCCTCCGTCCCCGCCGCGTAGAGCGAGACGAGCACGAAAACCTCGGAAAGAAGCATGAACTGCGCGAGCTGCACGACGTCCGCGCCGTTGTCTATGATGGGAATGTAGGTGCATACCGGCAGGCAGGCGCAGACGGTCAGCAGCGCCGCGAAGGCGAGGACCGGACAGAAAAGCGCCGTCTGCACGCGCGCCCCGCCTGGCAAAGCTACGGGCGAGCGGAACCAGCGCGCGAAGTTGACGGTGGGCCGCACGCCCCCGGCCGCCTTCGGGCGGAAGGCTGCGAGCCCTCTGAAATATATTTTTTCAGAAACCGCCGCAAGCGCGACGACGAAAGCGATAAGCAGCCACGCGTTGAAATATTGAAAGAGAGAAACGAAAATTCTGGAGCTCATATCAAATCACCTTACAAACAGCGCCGCGGCGAAAAGCAGGACGAGCGCCGCGATTCCGCACAGCCCGCCCGCCGCCGTGCTGCGCCACGGACGGAAGCAGACCGCGGCGAAAGCCGCGATGAACCGCTCCGATGGGAACATCGGGAAAGCGACTTCCCCGCCCTCGCGCGCCGGCTCCGTGCGGCTGCCCGCGAAGCGCGCGCAGAGGCACACGACCGCCGCGCCCGCAGCGGCGGCCACGAGGAACACCAACAGCCATTTATAAACGTCCCAGGTAAAGAACCCCGTGGATATACGCGGCATCACGACATGGTCCGCGACGCCCGGCGCGGCGGCACCCGCGAGCGCAGTCCTGTTTATCAGTGCTGCCACGGCGGGCGAGACCATCTTTTCAAAGACATACCCAGGCGCGGCGGACGAAGCCGCGAAGAGCAGCATAAGCAGGATAAGCGGGAAAGCGACCGTCGATTCTCCCGCGAAATGGAATTCGTGCTTCTGCGGCCTGCGGTTGAGCGCGAGCGACGCGAGGAAGCGCAGCCCTATCATCAGCATGAGCACCGTAAATAGGAACAGCACGACCACGACGAACGGGCTGAGGAAATTCGCGGAGCGGAAGAGAAGCTGCTTCGAGCTGTAGCCGATAAAGGGCGGCAGCCCAGCGAGCGCCGCGACGACGATGAAGAGAGTCAGCAGAGAGAGCGGCGCGCGCTCCGCCATCATTCCATCCTGCCACAGCTCGCAGCCCTCGTACTCCTGCTTGAGATAGACCGTGACGACGGAGAGCGCCGCGGCCACGGGCAGGAAGATCAGCCAGAGCCCTATCATCGACTCAAGCGCGCTCACTCCGTAGAGCGCCGCGCGCTCCGCGCCGAAGGTGCCGCTCACCGCGATGCCCATCGTGACGATGACCATGCCCTTAATATACATAATCATGGAATCCATGAAATGCACCGGCGACTTGCCGCCGCTCTGGAATACTACCGCCATTATCATCGAGGCGAAGCCCAGCATGACGAGCAGCGCAGGAACCTTCTGAAGGCCGTCGAGCGGTCCGTAGAGCGAAAAAATGACGCGGAAGGCCGCGAAGAGAGAAGCCTGCGTCCTGATGCCGAAGAAGCACATCTTCGAAGCGTCCGAAAGATGCGGCGACGGCTTGAAGAATATATAGAGCAGCGGCACCGTCATCAGCACGAAAGCGGCGAGCGACGACGGCGTGCCCTTTATCAGCGAGGCCAGCGTCGTGATATTGTCGGTGCCGTATTCCAGCCGCAGCATCACCGCGCCCGCGAGGAACATCGCGAGCAGCACGACGCGCGAAACGTAATAAAGCACGTGCTTGCCGCCGGGGCACTTCTCCCCGACCGCGAAATTGCTGTAAAGCCCCGTCACACCAGCCTGGGTCATCATCATAAAGACGAAGAGCACGGCGAGCCCGCTCGAATAGAACATACCCTGAATCCCCGCGCATGTCAGAAGGAAGAAGGCGGCCTTGCGCGGCGTTATGAGATTCCGCTTGTCGGAGAGCGCGCGCAGCCCCGCGACGAGCGCGACGAAGCTCATCAACATCGCGGAAACCGCGCCGAAGGCATCGACCTTCAGCAAAGCCTGCGCGTTCTTCAAATCCTCGCCGGAGACGGCCGCGCTCCAGCCGCCGCCCGAAAGAAAATAAAACGGCGACGGAGAGAGCTCGACGCCCGCCCACACGCGGTAAGAAAGCACGAGCTCGGCGACGAGGATAATCAGGAACGGAAGCTTGTACCATATCTTCGGCATGCCGGGCCTGCGTCCGAGCGGCCCGGCGAGAAAACGGCTGTAAAGCATGGCTGCCGCCATGAAAACGACACCCGCGAGCGGCAGAGAGAGAGCCATCACCGGCAGAGGCATCGCCTTGAATAAATACAATAAATTCATACGCTCACCTTTCGCGCGAAAAACTGCACCGGAGCGCCGCGAAAAACCCGCCGCGGACGCGCCGCAGACTATTATAGCAAAACAGCGGCGCGAGATTACAAACGAGGCGGAAAATATTTTCTTAGCCTATTGACTAGAAATCAAAAGTTGGTATAATACTCTCCGTTGGCCGGGGTGGCGGAATGGTAGACGCACGGGACTTAAAATCCTGCGGGCGCAAGCTCGTGCGGGTTCGAATCCCGCTCTCGGCACCAACCACCTGGTATCGC
>ENA-OQCL01000563-OQCL01000563.1-human-gut-metagenome-genome-assembly--contig:-NODE-563-length-17181-cov-4.304621_pt1 | contig 17181 bp, 10 predicted proteins | sample MGYA00242502_ERZ504586 | MGnify/ENA primary metagenome ERZ504586 (study PRJEB26092, sample SAMD00036316) | human gut metagenome | host: Homo sapiens | study: EMG produced TPA metagenomics assembly of... | reverse complement strand
GGGTTATTGACCAGGGCCCGGGCGATGGCGACGCGCTGGCGCTGGCCGCCGGACAGTTCGTTGGGCTTGTGGTGGGCCCACGTTTCCAGGCCGACGGATTTCAGCTTTTCCATGGCCCGTTCCGTCCGTTCCCTGCGGCCGACACCGGCGTAGACCAGGGGCAGGGCGACATTGTCCAGGGCGGAGATGCGGGACAAGAGGTTGAAGTTCTGGAAGACGAAGCCGATGTGCTGGTTGCGGACGACGGCCAGTTCATCGTCGCCGAGGTGGGCGACTTCCTTGCCGCCGAGCTTATACGAACCCGACGTCGGCCGGTCCAGGCAGCCCAGGATGTTCATGAGCGTCGATTTCCCTGAGCCCGATGGCCCCATGAGGGCGGCAAATTCGCCTTCTTCGATGTTTAAGGTAATGCCGGCCAGAGCGGCGAAGTCTTCACCGCCGATGTGGTAGATTTTTTTGATATCTTTCAATTCGATGACATGCTTCATGGCGAGGCCCCCTTACATGGGCGGCGGGCCCTGGCGTCTATTGCTGTTCGACGAGGACGACGACTTACTGGAGGCCGTATAGGCGATGGAAACCTTGTCGCCCTGGGTCAGGCCCGAAAGGATTTCCACGTATTCATCGCTGTAGATGCCCGTCGTGACCGGTACTTGTTCCGTCTGGCCATTGGCATCGACGCGGATGACGTAAGAGCCGGAGTCGTTGGTCTTCAAGGCGGCGATGGGTACGACGAGGGCGTCATCTTTTTGCGAGGTCGTAATGTCGACGCGGGCCGTCATGCCCAGTTTCAGGACGTCATCCGGGTCGTCGACGTCGAGGGTGACGTAGTAGTAGATGACGCTGGCCGACGAATTCGACGAGCTGGACGTCGAACTGGAGCCGTTCGTATCCCACGTATTGCCCGTATCGGTCTTGGCGATTTTCGAGACATGGGCCGTAAAGGTCTGGTCGTTGAAGGCATCGACGGTGAAGGTCGCATCCTGGCCGAGCTTGATCTTGCCGATATCCGTTTCATCGACTTTGGCCAGAATCTGCTTGGTCGACGTGTCGGCAATGCGCATGATGACCGTCGGGTTGCTGTTGCCCTGGACGGCCATGGTGCCGACAGTCTTCGGTTCGCCGACGACGACGCCGTCCATGGGCGCCGTGATGACCGTTTCGGCAACGTCCGATTCGGCTTCCGTCAAAGTACTGACGGCAGTGTCATAGTTGAATTTCGCCGTATCCAGGGCCTGTTTGGTGCCGGCACCGAGGTCATAGAGCTGCTGGGCCCGGTCGTATTCGACTTTGGTGTTGGTGACCTTATACTGGGCCTGGTCGCGTTTGGCTTCATAATCTTTGCCGTCGAGGACGGCTACGGTCTGGCCGGCTGTGACCCGGTCATTTTCTTTGACCAGGACCTGGCTGATGCGGGCCGTGATCTTCGGCGAGACTTCGACGGAATCGACAGGGCTGATGGTCCCTGTGGCAGAAACGGTCGAACGCAGGTCTTTGCGGACGACATCGGCTGTTTCGATGGCCTTGGATTGTTTTGCGGCTTGCTGGGATTCATAGTATTTATAGCCGCCAAAGGCACAGGCAGCCACGATGACAGCGGCAATGACGATTTTCAGGCGCTTGTCAATTTGCATGGTATCACTCCAGTCATGATGTTAAATAAGTAGGTATAGTTATCATTGATTCATTAAGTATAGCATGTCATTTTATAGCAATAAAGGTAAAGCCATTTTTTCTTAGTAAAGTGAGTTGGAATTGTAACAAAGATGTTGTGTACGTAGGGTTTTCCCGGAGAATGTGTTATACTGATGTAGCATTATAAAAGAAAGGTTGGTATTTTATTATGAATGAACGTAAGACGTCTGTCTTTTCCAACGGCCTGTTATGGTTCGGCGCCGGCATTTCCATCGCCGAAATCCTGACGGGTATGCTCCTGGCGCCGCTGGGCTTTGCCAAAGCCTTTGCGGCTATCATCCTGGGCCATCTCATCGGCGGTGTCGTCATGTACCTGGCCGGCCTCATCGGAGGCCGGACGGGCGGCAGTGCCATGGAAACGGTCCGCATTTCCTTCGGGACCCAGGGGGCCAAGCTCTTTGCCGGCCTGAATGTCATCCAGCTCGTCGGCTGGACGGCGGTCATGGTCGCCAGTGCCGCTTTGGCTGCCAATACCATCGCCGCCATCGGCGTGTCCTGGTGGAGCCTCATCATCGGCGCCTTCATCGCCGTGTGGATCGTCATGGGACTGAAGAACCTCAGCAAGATCAACGTCGTCGTCATGGCGGCCCTGTTCATCTTGACGATTGTCCTCAGCCTGGTCGTCTTCAAAGGCGGGGCGCCGCAGGTACCGGCTGGCGACCTCACCTTTGGCGGCGCCGTCGAACTGGCGGTAGCCATGCCCTTGTCATGGCTGCCCATTATTTCGGACTATACGCGGACGGCTGAAAAGCCGGGCTTGGCTACGGCGGCCAGCTGCAGTGCCTATTTCATCGCCAGCTCGTGGATGTTCCTCATCGGCATGGGCGCGGCCCTGTTCACCGGCCAGGATGACATTGCGGCCATCATGGTCCAGGCCGGCCTGGGCGTCGCCGGGATCCTCGTCGTCCTCTTGTCGACGGTCACGACGACCTTCCTCGATGCCTTTTCGGCCGGCGTCAGCTGCCAGAGCCTGGTCCCGAAGGTATCGGATAAGATTTTAGCGCTTATCGCGACGGTCCTGGGCGTCCTGCTGGCCATCTTCGCCGCACCGGACCAGTTCCAGGATTTCCTCTACCTCATCGGTTCCGTCTTTGCGCCGATGACGGCCATCCTCTTGTCGGACTTCTTCATCCTCAAGCAGGACCATACAGCAGACAGCGTCAACTGGCTCAACCTCGTCCTCTGGGTTTTGGGCGTCGCCCTGTACCGCTTCCTGCTCAATGTCGATACGCCCGTGGGCATCACCGTCCCTGTCGTCGTCATCCTGATGGCCGTCAGCGCTTTGGTCCATAAGGTATTGAATAAAGCGTAGAACGATTCTAATATTGAATGGATGAAATGCAAAAGTAATTCGTGATTAGCATTGACAAAAAGGCATTGAAAAGCGTAAACTTATGCTCAAGCAAGATAATAAAAACTTGAGCATCTTCAGAGGAGGCTTTTCAAATGGATAAACACTTTACTTTTGATGATATGATCAACACCATGATGCCCCTGCCCATCAGCGGCGCTGCCAACGGCGAAGGCATCTACTGCCGCGGCCAGGAACTCGTCGCTTCCATGGGCCAGCCGAAAGAAACGGCCCGTCAGGAAAAAAGAAAGCTGCCGCTTCGACCTCCGCGGCATCTTCTGTCAGTATTGCGTAGATTGATAAAAAAGGGTTGTCGCACGTGCGGCAGCCTTTTTTTTAGCAGTTAGCAGCTAGCTGTTAGGGGCTAGCGGATGGAAGGTGTTTAGCCTCTCCTGTCTAGGAGAGGTGCCCGAATGGGCCGGAGAGGTTTAACCTCGTAGGGGGATGTTTTTATACATCACCCGTCATGTATAACGTGGGCATCATTATTTCAGGCGGGCCGCCCGTTGGGACGGCCCCTACGAACCACGAGCTACGAGCCACTTAAAAAGGCGCTGTCGTAAGACAGCGCCTTTTTCCTTATTCCTTATTATTGCGGTCGGCTTGTTGTTTGGCCGGCTGCTGGGTCTGTTGTTTGGATTTTTCTTTGGTCGTCGGTTTTTCTGACGTTGCCGATTTTTTCTTTGGTTCTTCCCGGTCATCGCTGCGGGACGAGCTCTTATTGGATGATGCCGTCTCTTTGCGGCGTTCCATGCCGGACGGAGCGGAGAAGTCGCCACCCGATTCATCGGACGTGGCCGACGACATGTAGTCGCGCCAGATTTCGGCCGGGACCGTGCCACCGTAGATGTCGCCTAAGCTGTGGGCTCCTGTATCGTCGCCGATCCAGACGGCCGTGACGATGTCCGGCGTGTAGCCGACGAACCAGGCGTCTTTGTTGTCGTCCGTCGTCCCGGTCTTGCCGGCTGCCGGACGGCCGATGGCGGCAGCCCGCCCTGTGCCGTGGTCGATGACGCCTTCGAGCATGGTCGTCATTTCATAGGCTTCCCGTTCGGACATGACGCGGGTCTTCGTTTCTTCTTTTTCTAACGTCGACGAATCTTCCAGGACGTTGCCGTTGCGGTCGAGGATCTTGACGATGGCCGTCGGTTTGACGTGGACGCCTTTATTGGCGAAGGTGCCGTAGGCACTGGCCATTTCCAGAGGCGTGACGCCCCGGGTCAGGCCGCCCAGGGCCATGGCCAGGTTGTCGTCTTTGGCGTCGAGGGTGGTGATGCCCATTTTCTTGGCGTTGGCAATGATGTTCTTGGTGCCGACTTCATCAGCCAGCTGGACGGCGATGGTGTTGACCGAGTGGGCCAGGGCATCGCTGAGGCTCATAGCGCCGCTGTAGGAGCCGCCGGCGTTCTTCGGACTCCAGCCGCCGTAGGTGACGGGCTGGTCTTTCATGGTCGTATCCGGCGTCATGTCGTGCTGCAGTGCCGTCAGGTAGACGAAGGGCTTGAAGGCCGAACCCGGCTGGCGGACGGCCATGCTGGCGCGGTTGAAGCTGTCCTGTCCGCGGCCGCCGACCATGGCCAGGATATGGCCCGTCTTGGGGTCGATGGAGACGAGAGCCGCCTGCGGCTGGGTCAGGCCGTTTTCGTCGGTATAGTTGTTGGGCAGGTTGCGCATGGCCCGGACGGCGGCGTGTTGTTTGTCGACGTCCATGGTCGTGTAGATCTTGAGGCCTTCTTTATAGAGGGCATCGTCGCCGTATTTCTTGGCGACCTGCTGGGAGACGTAGTCGATGAAGGAAGCGTATTCGTCGGCTTCTTTCGCCTGGTGGCTCTTGGAGAGGCCCAGGTCCTGGTTCTTGGCGTCTTCCGCTTCTGCTGCCGATACGTAGCCGTATTTGACCATCTGGTCGAGGACGACGTTCTTGCGCTTCTTGGCTTCGTTCAGGTTGTTGAACGGCGAGTAGTAGTTCGGGCTCTTGGGCAGGCCGGCCAGCATGGCACACTGCGTCAGGCTCAATTCGTTGACGTCTTTATTGAAATACGTCTTAGCCGCTGTCTGGATGCCATAGGCGCCCTGGCCGAAGTAGATCTGGTTCATGTACATTTCCAGGATTTCTTTTTTACTGTATTTGTGTTCGATTTCCAGGGCCAGCATGGCTTCCTGTATCTTACGCTTCAATGTCTGTTCCTGGGACAAGAAGGCGTTCTTAGCCAGCTGCTGGGTGATGGTACTGCCGCCCTGGGCGATGCCGCGGTTGGTCAGGTTGGCAAAGATGGCGCGGAAGATGCCGATGGGGTCGATGCCGATGTGTTCATAGAAGCGGTTGTCTTCGGCAGCGATGAAGGCGTTCTGCAGGTTCTGCGGCACTTTATTGATGTCGATGGGCAAGCGGTTCTGGTCGGAATGAAGGGTCGTAATCAGCCGGCCGTGGGAATCGAAGACCTGCGATGAAACGGCAGGCCGCATGTTATTGCCTACGGCAGGCAAACTTTGATAGGCTGCAAAAATATAGCCAAAGCCTAGGCCTGCGAAAACGACAAGGCATAAGGCGATGAAAAGGCGGATGCGGCGAAGGGGACCGGCTTTTTTGGCATTTTTTGGCTCTGCGTCTGGGTGTATACATATTTTCCTCCTACGTGACGACATAATCGTTCAAGATGAGCAGGTAATGAAACATTACTAATTTCTTATTATATCACATCCGCCATTATTATCCTATATAGGCAGGGCAGGTTGAGAAAATTTAAAGCGTTTTTGGGACTTAAATCGTTTTACGCTATACGGATTCTGAAAATATTTCACATATAGTATACCCTTAAAAGAGGTATCACATAGCTTTTTAAGAAAGGCCATTGACATTTACAAATAAATAGCGTACTATAAACGTAACAAGCAGACAATTTAGCATACACGCTTGGGTATAGCAGCAGGAGGTAAGGATTATGGCAAAGGACAGAGAAAAAGCATATGTATTGTGGTTCGATGAACTGCGCAGGGCTGATGTTTCCCTCGTAGGCGGGAAATCGTCTTCCCTCGGTGAATTGACATCCCAGACGGATGTCCCCGTTCCCTATGGGTTTGCGACGACGGCAGAAGGCTATCGTCATTTCATGCATGAAACGGGCATGGACGTCACCATCCCGGAATTGCTGAAAGGCCTGACTGACGTCGAAGACGCTGTCCAGCTCCGCGATGTCACGGCTAAGATCCGCAAGGCAATCTGCGATGCTGAAATGCCGGCTGATTTGGCAGCAGACATCCGCAAGAGTTATGAAGAATTGGGCAAGAAAGTCGGCGAAGCCAATCCCTTCGTCGCCGTCCGTTCCAGTGCAACGGCGGAAGATTTGCCCGATGCCAGCTTTGCCGGCCAGCAGGACACGTACCTCAACGTCCAGGGCGCTGACATGGTCATCCAGAAGGTCAAGGAATGTTATGCATCGACCTTTACGGACCGCGCTACGTACTATCGTACGAAACAGGGCTTCGATCATCTCTCCGTCGCTTTGAGCGCCGCCATCCAGATGATGGTCTTCTCCAAAGCCGCCGGCGTCATGTTCACGGTCGACCTGGTCACGGGCGACGATTCGACGATTACCATCGAAGGCGCCTGGGGCCTCGGCGAATACGTCGTACAGGGCACGGTTACGCCGGATAACTTCAAAGTCCGCAAAGATGACTTGACCATCCTCTCCAAGATGATCAATACCAAACCGATTGAATTGGTCCGCAAACCGGGCGGCGACTGCGAAGAAAAACTCGTTCCGCCGGAACTGCAGAAACAGCAGGTCATTACGGACGAACAGGTCAAAGAACTGGCTACATATGCCAAAGCCATTGAAAAACATTACGGCTGCTACATGGACATGGAATGGGGCGTCGATGAACGGACCAATAAGGTATGGCTCCTCCAGGCCCGCCCGGAAACAGTCTGGTCCAAGAAGAATAAAGAAAAGAAAGAAGCTGCTGCCGCTAAGGCTGCTGTCACGACGGACCGCAAGGTCGTCGTCAAAGGCCTGCCGGCCAGCCCGGGCAGTGCCGCTGGCAAAGCTCATGTCATCCTCGACCCGGCTAAGATCGCTGAATTCAAAGACGGCGAAATCCTGGTAACGACCATGACGGCACCGGACTGGGTCCCGGCCATGAAGAAGGCCAAAGCTATCGTCACCGATGCCGGCGGCATGACCTGTCACGCTTCCATCGTCAGCCGTGAACTGGGCATCCCCTGCATCGTCGGCACGAAGAGCCGCAGCGTCGAAGCGACGACGACCATCCAAGATGGCGCAGAAATCACGGTCGATGCGACGAACGGCATCGTCTATGAAGGCATCGTCGCCGACATCGTCAAACCGGAAGCTGCCGAAGCTCCGGCCGGCCAGGCTGCAACGACAGTCGTCGCTGCCGAAGCCGCACCGATTACGGGCACGAAAATCTACATGAACCTGGGCAACCCGGATCTGGCTGAAAAATACGGCAAACTGCCTTGCGATGGCATCGGCCTCATGCGTGAAGAATTTATCTGGACGACGTTCATTCACGAACATCCTTTGTATCTCATCGAAACGGGCCGGGCTGACTACGTCGTCGATCAGCTGTCCGAAGGCATCCGCAAGGTCTGCCAGGCACTGGCTCCGCGTCCGGTCACGCTGCGCCTGAGCGACTTCAAATCGAGTGAATACCGCAACCTGACGGGCGGTGATAAATACGAACCCCAGGAAAGCAGCGCCCTCCTCGGCTGGCGCGGTGCTTCCCGTTACTATGACCCGAAATACGTCGAAGCGTTCAAACTGGAATTGAAAGCCGTCCGCAAAGTCCGTGAAGAATACGGTTTCAAGAACCTCAACGTCATGATTCCCTTCTGCCGCCGCGTCGATGAAATGCAGAAAGTCGTCGACCTCATGGCTCAGGAAGGCCTCCATCGCGGTCCGGACTTCAAAGTATGGCTCATGGCTGAAATCCCGGCCAACATCATCCTGGCTGACCAGTTCAATCAGTTCGTCGATGGCTATTCCATCGGCTCCAACGACCTGACCATGCTCGTCATGGGCTGCGACCGCGACAACGATACAGTCGCACCGCTCTTCGATGAACGCAACCTGGCTGTCAAACGGGCTATCCGCCATCTCATCACGGTTGCTCACAAAGACGGCAAGACCGTTTCCATCTGCGGCCAGGCACCGAGCGTCTATCCGGACTTCGCCGAATTTCTGGTCAAGAGCGGCATCGATTCCATCTCGGTCAACCCCGACGCTGTCGTATCGACACGGAAACACGTAGCACAAGTCGAACAGCGTATCCTCCTCGATTCGCTGACAGGCAAGGGCCGTGCTGATACGGAAGACTATACGTGGTAATTGGTAATAGCATATCCGATTTATGAGTAATAGAAAGGCGGTCCCAAAAGAAAAGCAGACTTTTGGGCCGCCTTTTTCTCATACTACGGTCTTGTATTATACACTATTTGCATATTATACATCTTATATCGCGGGATGTTTTTATATATGTTATGATAATAAGTGAATAAGAGAACGCTTGCTATATAGGGGGTGAAAAGACGCTATGTTATCGGAACGTCAGGAAACGATTTTACAGATTGTAAAGGAAAACAGTCCGATTACGGGCCAGCATATTGCCAACCGGCTCCACGTGACGCGGGCAGCTTTGCGCTCGGACCTGGCCATCTTGACCATGTTAGGGCTCATCGATGCGCGGCCGAAATTAGGCTATTTTTTTACGGGCAACAAAGAGAAAGACCTGCTCTCACGGGCTATTACGGATATTACCATTGATTCCTGCCTGTCTCAGCCGGTGATCGTCGGCGAGCATACGAGTGCTTACGATGCCATCATCGCCATGTTTACGGAAGACGTGGGGACCGTATTTGTCGGGACGGACAATATCCTGGCCGGCGTCGTATCGCGAAAGGATTTATTGAAAACCGCTATGGGCAGCAATGACCTTCGGGCCCTGCCGGTACGCATGGTCATGACGCCTGTGAGCAAGGTGATTTACGCCCAGCCTGAAGAAAAGGCGATCGTCGCGGCTCAGCGCCTGATCGAATATGAAATCGACTGCCTGCCCGTCGTCGAGGTCAAAGGGACTGACGAAGATGACAAGAAGGAATTGAAGGTCCTGGGCAGAATATCAAAAACGAACATAACCCGTCTCTTTGTAGAATGTGGGTTAGGGAGGAGATAACCGTGGAAAAACCGATTATTTATGCTTGCTCTGACTCGCTCGGTGAAACAGCCGAACGCGTGGCCCGGGCAGCAGCCAGCCAGTATGACAAACAGGAATTTAACATCATCCGTGTGCCGTATATCCGGTCGGAACAGCAGATCGAAGAACTGGTCTGCAAAGCCGAAGCCAACAAGGCCATGATCTGCTATACGATCATTTCCCCATCCCTGCGCCGGAAGCTGCGGGAACTGACCAAGACGGCCAACGTTACCGTCGTCGACATCATCGGCCCCATGCTGGCCGGTGTCGGCACCTTGACCGATACGGAACCGACGTTGAAAGCCGGCATGATCCACCAGCTCGACGAAGAGTATTTCAAACGCGTCGAAGCCATTGAATTTGCCGTCAAATACGACGATGGCAAGAACCCCATGGGCTTCTTGAAGGCCGATATCGTCATCGTCGGCGTATCGCGTACGTCGAAGACGCCCCTTTCTATGTACTTGGCTCATAAGCGTATCAAAGCGGCCAACCTGCCGCTGGTGCCGGAAGTCAGCCTGCCGCCGGAATTGTTCCAGATCCCGGCCCGCAAGATCGTCGGCCTCATCATCGACCCGTTCAAGCTGAACTTCATCCGGTCTGAACGCCTGCGCAGCATGGGCCTCGATGCCAATGCCAGCTATGCCAACATCGAACGGATCAATGAAGAACTGGAATATGCCCGCGGCGTCATGCGCCGTCTCCATTGTCCCATCATCGATGTGTCGTCCAAGGCCATCGAAGAAACGGCCAACTTGGTCATGGAAATCGTAAAACGGAACAAAGAACTGTATCCAGAATAAAGTTAGCCAATGGCGGCTAGCGGGAAAAAGGCTTGTCGCTCGGCGACGAGCCTTTTTTTATGACTATAAGGAAAGCGGGGTAGGTTATGAAAGATTCAACGACAGCCATTTTCACGTCCATGACGGCGGCCTTGGAGAGCCGGCATTTTTTAGCGACGCTGGGAATGGACAAAGAGGAAATGACGGCCTGGATCCGCCGCAGCCATCTGCGGGCCCTGGCCGATGAGCTGCAAGGATGCCGCGATGAAGATGGGCGTTTCCTGTCGCCACAGGTCCTGGCGGCAGCGCAGCCGTACTTGGATTGCCTTCGCCAGGAACCGCCCGGAGGTTGGCTGAAATGCTGCTACCGGCGGGTCCTGGTCCGGCTGTTCCCCGGGTCCTGTCAGGGGAACCGGGAATTGGAAGCGGCTGTAGGCCGCGGGGCCCAAGGGGATATCTATCGCCAGGGCTGCCTCATTTTTATGCAGCTCCTTCGCGGCCTCTATCACTATGAACGGAACGTATTGCCTTTTGATCCGAAAAAGGACATGCCACTCATTCCAGCGGAAGAAATCGCCCGTAAAGGCTACATCAAGGAATACCTCCGCCTGCGGATGCTGGCCACTGATGATTATATTTATGAATTTATGCGCATCGGCATCGATATTACGCCGTTCAATACGCTCGGTCATGTCGGCGGCGTCCATTACGTCGCCGTCTATGCGGCCCGCCAGCTGGCCCGGAACGGCATCCCCGTCGACGTGGCCCTCATTTCCGGCGCCGCCGCCTGCCATGATATCGGCAAATATGGCTGCAAGAAGAATGAAGAAAAGCGCGTCCCTTATTTACATTATTATTATACGGGCATGTGCTGCCGCCGCCTGGGCCTGCCGGCTATCGGCCACATCGCGGCGAATCATTCGGTATGGGACCTGGAGCTGGAAAACTTGTCCGTCGAATCGCTGCTCCTCATCTATGCCGACTTCCGCGTCAAGAGCAGCCGTAATGATAAGGGCAAGGAAATCGTCCATTTCTATTCCCTGGCCGAAGCCTTCGATGTCATCTTAGGCAAACTGGATAATGTCGATGAAGCCAAGCGCCAGCGTTACCAGAAAGTCTATGCCAAACTGGCGGATTTTGAAGCCTTTATGGAAGAACACGGCGTCGTCACGGAACTGCCGGCGGACTTTGCCTGGCAGCCGGCCGACCCGCCGCAGCCCGTCCATCGGGAAAAGGTCCTCCTCGAAGGCAACGACGTCATTGACCAGCTCAAATATGCCGCCATCGACCACAATATCCGCCTCATGAGCATCTTCCGCGATGAAAGCGATTTCGGCAACCTCATCGAAGCGGCCCGCAGCGAACGGCTGTGGAAGAATGTCCGCACGTATATCGGCATTTTCGAGGAATATTCGACGTACATGACGGAACATCAGAAACTCATGACCTTGAAGTTCCTCTACGAGCTCTTGTCCCACCGCGAAGGGGATATCCGCCTGCAGGCAGCCGCTCTCATGGGGCGCATCATTGCCAACTTCAACGATACGTATACGAAGGAACTGCCCGAAGGCGTCTCCCTGCCGGCGAAATCCGTGACCAACCTGTCCTTGTTTACGACCTACCTGGACCGCATCATCTGTCCGGACATCCGCTTCACAGAACAGCATAAATTGTGGATCGGCTATTGCCTGAGTACATTCATCTCAGCCGTCCTGCAGCGCTGCGCCCCGTCCCAGTGCAGCCGCTATACGGCCATCATGGGGCCGTACTACGAGCGGCGCAACTACAGTGAAGAAGAGTATATCATCCTCTTGAAGGTCCTGGCCGATATGGACCGGATTTATCTGGATGACGGATTTATGGCGGCAGCGGCGCCTTTCATCGAAACGGCGAGGGAAAGCGATTCCTTCAACCTGCGCGTCGCTGCCCTCAACTGTGCCCGCCACGTCTTCGCCGACTATTCCGACGATTTGTATTATAAAGACCTGCTGACGGTCATGGACCTGCCCGAAGGGCGGGATGCCTTTTTTGAACGGGAAGGCAATCTCTTCTTGGTCGACCTCAAGATGGGGACCCATTGGGTAGTCAAAGTAGCTAATCTGGAACTCATGCTGCGTTATATCGACGGCCAGAGCAACGCCGGCAGCGTCATGCATCTGGGGACGCATCTGACCAACCTTCTCAAGGTGAGCGAATCCATTTTCGTCCGTCGCGCTGCCGGCGACAGCCTGCTCAAGATCGCTTCCACCATGACCTATGCCCAGCGGAATGAATTGACGGTGGAACTGTTCAACGGACTGGAAATCGGCGACCCGCAGATCTCCAAGTACGTGCCGGAGTTTCTGGGCAAGATGATCCTCAAGCTGCCGCCGCGGGAATTTGACGAATTTGTCAAGACCATCGAAGGGCAGATACTCAATGTCAATATCCCCCTGGCTTCGTCCATGGTCCAGACGGTCGGCATCATTTTGGAACATTTCGATGAATTTGCCAAGGAATTTTCCCAGGACCCGGCAGTCAACGACAAGCGTCAGCGCCAGCTGTTGTACATCATGATCAAGGCCTACGCCCATTACAATAAGGAGCTGAGCCGCGACGCCTTCCGCGATTTGGGGAAATTCATCTTCCACAGCCCAATCATGCCGGAAGAGCGGAAGGATTTCTTGTTCAGCCATTGCTATAAGAAGCTCCTGGTCCTCCTCGATGAAAATAGTGAAGAGAACCTGGATTTCTACAGCAATTCGGCCGTGCTCAACCACATCTACCGCTATATCAGCCAGCATGAATTTGCCTGCGGTTCCTTTGCCTTCGAAAAGGGCCGCAAGCCCTGCTTCTATCCGGGGACCTTCGACCCCTTCAGCCTGGGCCATAAGGCCGTGGCCTGCAAGATACGCGACCTGGGCTTCGATATTTACCTGGCCCTCGATGAATTTTCCTGGTCCAAGCATACCCAGCCGCGGCTCATGCGCCGCAAGATCATGAATATGTCCGTCGCCGATGAAGAGAATATGTATCCTTTCCCCGATGATATCCCCATCAACATCGCCAATCCGGCGGACATCAAGAAGCTCAAGGAAATCTTTGCCGGCCGGGACCTGTACATCGCCGTCGGGACGGACGTCATCGAGAATGCCTCGGCCTACCGGGCCGTGCCGACGCCCGATTCAATCCATACGGTGAACCACATCGCCTTTGCCCGGGAGACCCGGGAAAACCCGGAAACGGACCAGCCGGAAAAGACTTACGGCATCCAGGGCAAGGTCATCCGCCTGATGCTGGACAAATTCTACGAAGACATCAGTTCGACGAAGATACGCGAGAACATCGACCTCAACCGGGATATTTCCAACCTCATCGACGCCGTGGCCCAGAATTTCATTTACGACAATAACCTTTACCTGCGCGAACCGGCCTATAAGCACGTCCTGGAAGCCCGGGAAATCGGCATCGGTTCCTTCAAGCCGCGCGGCGCCGAAAGCTTGTGGCCCATTTGCAGTGCCCTCTGGGACAAGGGCTACCATACGGAAACCGTCGACAGCTATGTCGAAAAGGATTACGTCTGGACCTTGTACATCGACGACGCCAGTCAGGAACGGAAGATGATCGCCTATGCCGCCGTCCATCGCGTCGGCTCCCGCGATTTGCTGCGCGAATTTCACGACTCGGCCATTGCCTCCCACATCCGCGACGCGGCCGATGGCGGCATTGCCTGCATCGGCTTCCTCTATGCCGATGATATGGCCGGCATTGCCAACGTCAGCCAGATCATCATCACGGAAATCCTGACGGAACTCATTGCCCGCGACTTCGCCTATGCCGTCTACCATCCCGTCGACCCGGCCGGCTATGAAGCGACGGTCATCGACGCCTTGCGCCGCCAGGGCTTCGTCAACATCGCTCCGTCGGGGGAACAGCCGATTTACGCCGTCAATATGAAGTCGCCTATCGTCATTTTCCGCGACGTCGAGACGACCATCAAGAACCCCTTCAATAAGAATCCCCGCGTCCGCCGGGCTATCTATGAGGCCCACAACAACTTACTGTCGGTCATGAACCACATTTATCCGGGCCAGCTTATCTTGTCGTTCAACATGAGTGCCTTTTACAACAAGATCATCAAGAAGGTGGCTGAAATCAACGGCGTCTCCATCGTCGAAGATAAGAAGAAGCGCCGCGGGCCATACATGTCGGTCCCCTTCGGCAAGGCCCTGAGCGATGTCCTCGTGCCCAATACGGTCACTAAGGGCCTCCATATCGACAAGTATTTCAACCGCACCGTCAAGGGCTTTACCATTGCAGAGTGTCAGCATTATTCGTCCGTCGACAACCAGGTCAAGACCATCAAGTCCTTCAACAGGCCGGTCATCCTCATCGACGACCTCCTGCACAAGGGCCATCGCATGCGCATGCTGACGCCTTATCTGGAACAGAACGACGTAGAGATCAAAGAAGTCCTGGTCGGCGTCATGACCGGTCAGGCCATGGATATGATGGAAGAAAAGAACATCCGTGCCGAAAGCGCCTATTTCCTGCCCAGCCTGGAAGTCTGGCTCAATGAAAGGGACTGCTATCCTTTCATCGGCGGCGACAGCCTGGACAATGCCCATAACTACAGCGGTTACGGCCGCAACCCGTCGATCAACCTGGTCCTGCCCTATGTCAAGCCGGCCTTCATCGGCAAGGGGAAGAGCGAAGCCGATTACCTCTATTCCCTGACGTGCCTGCAGAACGCCGCGTCCATCATGGAAACCTTGCAGGACGTCTATCAGGAAACGTTTGAAAAGCGCCTGACCCTGAAGCGGCTCGGCGAAGTTATTACTTACCCGCGCATCCCCGATATCGACGTCGGCGTTAAGTTCGATGAGAACATGGACCCGACGCGGTTCATCAAGAACGATATCGAACGGCTCATCCGCCTGCGCTGGGGGAGAAGGAGATGAAGACTTTGAATAAATGGATCCACGATTACCCGCTGACATCGGGGCGTCTGCCATGCCTCTCGACAGGGCGCCGCAGCTGGCCCGGAAAGCCCGCGTCCACATCGTCGCCTTAGGCGATGTGGGGACGACCATGCTCATCGGACTGCTCCTGGCCGGGCAGGACGTCATCGCTTCCGTCGGCATGTGCGACATCAATGAGAAGAACCTGGCCCGTCTGGGAAATGGAAATGAACCAGATTCGCTATCCCTTTGCCGGCCAGGAAGGCTGTCCGGACCCGGTCCTGCCAGCCGTGACGGTCGTCGGGGAAGAAGACGTCTTCGACTGCGACGTCTTTATCTTCTGTGCCAGCAAGGGCGTGCCGCCTGTCGGAGCCGGCGGCGATGTACGCATGGCCCAGCTCGAAGCCAACCGCAGCCTCATCGCCCACTATGCCGGCCTGGCCCGCCAGGCGGGCTTCGGCGGCCAGGTCTGTATCGTATCGGATCCGGTCGACCCCTTGTGCCGGGCCTTCTTGACGGAATCGGGCCTCCATCCGGCCCAGATCCAGGGCTATGGCCTGGGCGTCATGCATGCCCGGGCCTGCTATTACGCCAAGAAAAATCCGCGTTTTGCCCACTACCTGACGGAAGGCCGGGCCTTTGGCCCCCATGGGGCGGACCTGGTCATCGCCGACAGCCTGGAAGACTACGACGACGCCTTGTCGCGGGAGCTGACGGACCTCGTCGTCCATGCCAACATCGCCGTCCGCGACCTGGGCTATAAGCCCTATATCGCGCCGGCCCTGTCGTCAGCGGCCCTGTCGATCATCCTGACCCTGCGGGGCCAGTGGCATTATGGCTCGGTCTATCTCGGCGATGCATCGAAGGGAGCCTTTTTCGGCGTCAAGAACCGCGTCGCCGGCGGCCAGGTGACTTATGAAGACGTCTGTGCCTGCCCGGCCCTGTACGAACGCTGGAAGCGGGCCTATACGGCGTTGAGCCGCCTCGTCTAGGAAGGGGGCTGTTCTATGCTGTTAGTTGTGAAGGTCGGCTGGGACGAAGCCGGCCATACGGAGCGCATCGGCCGCGTCCTCAGCCGGGCCCTGGAAGGGCGGACGTATCAGGTCATCGAACGGGAAAAGGCCTTCTTGCGCTGGTGCGTCCGGACGCGGGCCGAAAAAGAGGGGACAGCCGTCCTCTTCGCCGTCGCCTGCCCAAGGCCGGCGTCAGCCTGTCCTATGTCCACCTCGTATCCTGTCTGGTCCGCCACCGCCATTGTCTGGCCGGCTGCCGCGGTGCCGTCCTCGTCGACGGGCAGGGGGAGTTTTTTCACAAAAAAAGTAGGCCGGGAGCTGATTTTCTTTGCCAATCAGGCCGGCTGTATCTTTCCCGGCAAGCCTCTCGTCGAGGCTACGGGATCCCTTTATAATTTTAATACCCAGGCTCAGATCCAGGGCCTTTCCAATGAGGAAGCCTACGCCGTCAGTGCCGGCCGCCTGGTCAGTAAACTGCTGGCTTTCACCCGGCCCGACGGGACCGGGAAGACTAAGGACGTCGTCGTCCTCCACGCCAGCAGCCGCCGCACGTCGAACACGCTCCTCCTCTGGGAAATGGTGCAGCGCCATCTGCAGGGGAAGGCCCGGGTTACGGAGATTTCCCTGCGCAACGGGACCGTCGTCGACTGCCGGGGCTGCAGCTATGAAACGTGCCTCCATTTCGGTGAAAAAGGGGACTGTTTCTACGGCGGCGTCATGGTGGAAAAAGTCTATCCCGCTGTCCGCAAGGGCGACGTCATCGTCCTAGTCTGCCCGAATTATAACGACGCCGTCAGCGCCAACATCATGGCTTTCTTCAACAGGCTGACGGCCTTGTTCCGCAAGGAAGAAGCGGCCTTTGCCAGAAAGGAAGTCTATGCCCTGGTCGTTTCCGGCTACAGCGGCGGCGACATCGTAGCCGAACAGGTCATCGACGCCATGAACTGCAACAAGAACTTCATCCTGCCGCCGTACTTCGCCCTCATCGAAACGGCCAATGCCCCCAAGAGCATCCTCCAGAACGAAGGAATCGAAGACCGGGCGGCCCGCCTGGCAAGATACATATGCATGTAGGGGCGCCACGAGCCACTAAAAAATGCGGCTGTCTTCAAAGGACAGCCGCTTTTTACCTATTTCCCTTCGTAATAATAGCGCGTCCACATGACGACTTCCGACAGGGACGG
>ENA-OQCL01000561-OQCL01000561.1-human-gut-metagenome-genome-assembly--contig:-NODE-561-length-17196-cov-5.137384_pt1 | contig 17196 bp, 15 predicted proteins | sample MGYA00242502_ERZ504586 | MGnify/ENA primary metagenome ERZ504586 (study PRJEB26092, sample SAMD00036316) | human gut metagenome | host: Homo sapiens | study: EMG produced TPA metagenomics assembly of... | reverse complement strand
AAGGCGAATACTCCCCGCTGGTGAATCGGCTGAAAGGTCAGGTTATCAAAATCTCGCCCAACAGCACCCAGTTCATCAACCCGATGGACATTAACGCCAACTATTCAGAGGAAGATAACCCGCTGTCCCTGAAAGCAGACTTTATTCTTTCCTTGTGTGAACTGGTGGTCGGCGGCAAGGAAGGTCTGCTCCCGGTGGAAAAGACGGTCATTGACCGTTGTGTCCATTTGATCTACCGCAAATATTTCGCTGATCCCTGCCCGGAGAATATGCCGATCCTTGAGGATTTGTACAATGCCCTGCTCCAGCAGGATGAAAAAGAAGCCCATCATGTTGCCACGGCTCTGGAAATCTACGTCAAGGGCAGTCTGAACCTGTTCAACCACCGCACCAACGTGAACGTCAATAACCGAATTGTCTGCTATGACATCAAGGAACTGGGCAAGCAGATGAAGAAGCTCGGTATGCTCATCGTGCAGGATCAGGTCTGGGGGCGTGTCACTGCCAACCGCAGCAGCGGAAAGTCCACCCGATATTATATGGATGAGATGCACCTCCTCTTAAAAGAAGAACAGACTGCGGCTTATTCCGTGGAGATTTGGAAGCGTTTTCGCAAGTGGGGCGGCATCCCGACTGGATTAACGCAGAATGTCAAAGACCTGCTTTCTTCGCGTGAAGTCGAGAATATTTTTGAAAACTCGGACATGATTATCATGCTCAATCAGGCCGCTGGCGACCGTCAGATTTTGGCAAAGCAGTTGAACATCTCGCCCCATCAGCTTTCCTATGTGACCCACTCCGGCGAGGGCGAAGGGTTGCTGTTCTTCGGCAATGTCATTCTGCCCTTTGTTGACCGTTTCCCGACTGACCTTGAACTCTACCGCATTATGACCACCAAATTGGGTGAAGTGTCGGAGGGTGCGCAGAAATGAGCAATCCAAAGCTGAACTTCAAAGATGATTCTTCTGCAAAGAAAACCCGTTCTCCCCCGAAGAAAGCGAGGGTCGAACAGTCCACGCCCAAAAAGAAAAAACTGAAACTTGATGCAGACAAGGCCGCAGAGAAAGCCCAGCACTTGCGTTTTGGCAAAGCAGAACTGACCCCGGACGAACTGAGCCGTTTGAGCAAGGCGCAGAAACGCGAGATGTTCACTGCTCATGCCGCCCGGTCTGCGGCGCATCGGGAAATCGACCAGTACGAGGGAGATAATGTCGGTGTGCAGGCTCTAAGCGAGGGCGAAAAAACTGCCGGGAATGTCAGGGACATTTCCAAAAGCCGCTATGCCCGGAAGCTGAAAAAGAAAGCCAAGATGCAGGGCAAGAAGAAAACTTGCACCACAAAATCTGCCGCACAGGAAGCAACTGCGGCACAAAATGCAGGTGCATCCGGCACCAGCGAGGGGGCTTCCAACTGGCTCTCCCGATGGAAACAGCGGCAGGAAATCCACAAGAACTACTATGCTGCTGCCCGGTCAGGCGGCACAGCGGCGCAGACTGCTGGCGGCAAAAAGGCTGCATCCAGCAGTGCATCTGCGGCACGGTCTGGCGTAGAGCAAGTGGTGGACAAGGGCAAAAGTGTAGTCAGCACGGCAGTAAACGGCCTTATGACTGCGGCGAAAAGCAACGCGCACGTTCTGGTGATCGTGGGCGTTTTTGTTTTGCTCATTCTTATGGTCATGTCGGGCTTTTCCTCCTGCGGCATCCTCTTTTCGGGCGGCACACAGGTGTCCGGGCAGACCATCTACACCGCCGAGGACAGAGATATTCGCGGTGCAGAGCAGGACTACAAGAAGCTGGAAAAGGAACTGGACAAGAAAATCAAGCGCACTCCGCAAGACCATCCGGGCTACAACGAGTATCAATACCATCTTGACCCCATCGAGCATGACCCATGGCAGCTCACATCTTTCCTGACTACCCTGTATGATGATTACACCCGGTCAGAGGTGCAGGGCAAGCTGAAGGAAATCTTCAAAAAGCAATATAAGCTAACGACATGGGTGGAGGTGCAGATACGGTACAAAACCGTGTGGGTCATCAGTCCGGCTGGAATCCCGGTTCCTACGCAAGTGCCGTATGAATACAAGATTTTTCACACCAAGCTGGAAAACAAAGGTCTGGAGGTCGTTATCCGCGAAGAACTGACCGAAGATCAGTGGAAGCGGTACGAGATTTTTCAGGATACGCTGGGTGGTCGGCCATACCTGTTCAACGGTGGATTGCCGCCCGGTGGCTCAGATGGCTCCGGCACACCCGGCATCGACTATACCGTTCCTGCGGAAGCACTGACTGACAGCGAGTTTGCGGCCATCTACGAGGAAGCAAAGAAATACGTTGGCACACCCTACGTTTGGGGCGGTTCCACCCCGGAAACGGGCTTTGACTGCTCCGGCTACGTCTGCTGGGTCTACAATCAGAACGGCTACGATGTTGGCCGTACCACTGCCAACGGCCTATGGAACAAGTGTCAGCACATTTCCGAAGCAGAAGCGAAACCCGGTGATCTGGTTTTCTTCAAGGGAACGTATGACACCCCCGGCATGAGCCATACCGGGATTTATCTCGGCAACGGCATGATGGTGTCCGCTGGCGACCCCATCAAATACGCAAATATCCACTCGTCCTACTGGGAGAAGCATCTCGCAGGATTTGGACGGCTTTCAAAATGAAATGGAGGGTTTACTATGAGCGAAAAACTGGAAAAACTGCGCGCAATGCTCGAAAAAGAGAAAGATCGGCGCATCAAGCTGAACAACCGCATCGAGATTCTGGAACGGAGGATTCAGGAGGCCGAAGCCGCCGAAGTGAACGAGATGGTGCGCACCGCCAAGGTCACACCGGAGCAGCTGGCTGCACTGTTACGGCAGTCCGCCACTTCCACCCCGAACCCGGCTGCTTTGGCCGCTGTGGGCGCAACTTTCGACAAGGAGGATGATTCGGATGAAGTTTAAGAGATTTGGCGCACTGCTGGTGTCGGCGGTGCTGTGCATCGGCATGGCAGCTCCCGCTTTCGCCTTTGAGGGCGATTCCACCCCGGTGGAACAGCCTGTTCTGCCGGAAATCGTGGAGGAAGATACTGTTACCATCACGGATGAGGAATCCGGCGCACTGACCCCGGAGGGCAATCTGACGCTGGTGGACGACTACTACACCAATTATTCGGACGGTTCCGGCCAGCAGTTCATTACGCTTGTCAGCAAGTCGGGTGCGACTTTTTATCTGGTCATTGACCGAAACAGCAAAGGGGCGCAGACCGTCCACTTTATGAATCTGGTGGACGAAGCAGACCTTTTGGCTCTGATGGAAGAAGATGCTGCCGATGCTTATACCGCTGAAAAAGAAGCTGCGGCAAAAGCTGAACAGGACAAGCTGAAAGCCGAGGAAGAAGCCAAGAAAGCCGCAGAAGAAGCAGAGAAAGCGGCGAACGCACCCAAAGAAAACAAGGTCACAAAGTATGCTGCGGCGTTTCTCGGTGTCATTGCCCTGATCGCACTGGCGGCTGGCGGCGGTTTCTATTTCTTCATCCAGCAGAAGAACAAGAAGCAGGCTGAAAAAGAAGCCATTGACCCGGATGCAGACTATACAGAGGATAAGGGCAGCTTTGAGATTCCCCCGGAGGATGATTCCGATGAAAACACTTCTGAGGAACAGGACGTGACACCCATCTAATTTTAAGGCGGCGTTCTGCCGCCTACATATCGAATCCGAAACAGATTGGAGGGATTGTTTATCGCAAAATTGATCGTGACCGAAAAACCATCCGTTGCCATATCTTACGCCAAAATTTTAGGTGTGCATGGGCGGCAGGATGGCTACCTTGAGGGCAACGGCTATCTTGTAAGTTGGTGTGTCGGGCATCTGGTGGAACTTGCGCCGCCCAGTGCCTACGGGGAGCAGTATGTAAAGTGGAACATTGCAGACTTGCCCATCCTGCCGGAGAAATGGCAGTATCTGGTGTCTGCCAGCACCAAAAAACAGTTTGGCATCCTGAAAAAACTCATGCATCGGGCAGACGTTAATACTGTGGTGAACAGTTGTGACGCAGGACGTGAGGGCGAACTGATCTTCCGGCTGGTGTATGAGCAGGCCGGATGCAAAAAGCCTGTTTCCCGGCTGTGGCTGTCCAGCATGGAGGATTCCGCTGTCCGGGCGGGCTTTGCAAATCTGAAACCGTCAACAGAATATGATGCGCTATATCAGGCTGCACTCTGCCGGGAACGTGCCGATTGGATGGTCGGCATCAACTGTTCCCGGCTTTTTTCCTGCCTGTATGGTCGGCCTTTGGCGGTGGGCAGAGTAATGACCCCGACACTCGCCATGACGGTGGAGCGCGAAGCCGCCATTGCCGCCTTTGTGCCGAAAAAATTCTACACGGTGGCTCTGGAACTGACCAGCGGTTTTGTGGCATCCAGCCGCCGCATTTCTGAAAAAGCGGCAGCTGAAAAGCTGCTTGCGGGGTGCAGAGAGGAGATGGTGTCCACGATCCAGAAAATCACGCGCAAGGAAAAGGCCGAAAATCCGCCGCCGCTTTATGACCTCACCACGCTCCAGCGCGATGCCAACCGCCTGTTGGGATACAGTGCGCAGCAGACGTTGGACTATGTGCAGTCGCTTTATGAAAAACAGCTCACCACCTATCCGCGCACCGATAGCTGCTATATTGCTGACGAGGATGAGGAAATGCTGGAAGAGCTGGCCGAGGAATTGGAAGATTTTCTCGGCTTTGTCAGCGAGGATGCCGACGATGATGTTCCCCGGACGCGGCGCACCGTCAATCGGCAGAAAGTCACCGACCACCACGCTATTCTGCCTACTCGTAGTATACTGCAAGCCGATTTGGATGCTCTGCCCAAGGGCGAACGGAACATTTTGAAGCTGATTATCGCCAGAACCTTGATGGCAGTCAGCAAACCTTTCCGGTATCTGGAAACTCTGCTCACCACCGAATGTGCAGGCGAAGAATTTACAGCCAAGGGCAAAGAGATTCTGGAAGAAGGCTGGAAAGCGGTGGAGCGCAAGGTTCTGGCCGATATTCTGAACCGCAAAAGGGAGTTCACTGCTCTGCCGCAGGTGGAGGAAAGTGAGTGCGGCATTCTCAATGCAGAACTGAAAGAGGGACAAACGTCCCCTCCGAAGCATTTTACCGAAGATACGCTCCTGCACTCGATGGAAACTGCCAGTGCGGACAGTATGCCGGAAGGCGTGGAGCGTCAGGGCATCGGCACTCCGGCCACTCGTGCCGCCACCATCGAAAAGCTGGTACAGAAAGGCTTTCTGGAGCGCAAGGGCGACAAGAAAACAAAGGTGCTGCTGCCCACCGACAAAGGCAAAGCCCTTATCACGGTGATGCCCGAAGAAATCCAGTCCGCTGATATGACCGCCGACTGGGAAACAAAACTGCTGCGCGTAGAGCGCGGCGAAATGGAGCCGGAAACATTTATGACTGAAATCAACGATATGATCTCCTCGCTGGTAAACACCACCGAGGCCGTGAAAGGAGCGAGTGCGCTTATGAAAAACAAAGTGATTGGTGTCTGCCCGAACTGTGGCAATTCCGTTGTGGAGCGTGAAAAGGGGTATTTCTGTGAGAACCGCGAGTGCCGTTTCGTGCTGTGGAAAGATAACGCTTTCTTTAAGCGGCTGGGCAAGCGGATGGACGCTCATGTAGCGGACAGGCTGCTGCGGGATGGCCGAGTGCGCCTGAAAGACTGTAAGAGTTCCAAGGGCAAGACCTACAATGCTACTGTCCTGCTGTCCACCGAAGCCGATGGCCGCAGCAAGTTTTCGCTGGAATTTGAGGGTGGCCGCTGATGGAGCAGAAGAAGGAAGCAATCTACCTCATCAATGATGAACGCTATCTGCACCTCCGGGAGAACGGCGCAGGTGTCGGCTTTGCTACCTATAATAAGGTGACGGGCGAACCTCTGGAAAGCGGGCAGATCTCCGAAAAAAATCTGCCGCCGGATGGCAGGAACATGATGTCTGCTGCCCGGAACTGGTATCTGTTTGAACTTTCGGACGATGACCGTAAGGCCATCCAACTTGAAAGCGTAAAAATCCTTGAAACCATCCCGCAGGCTGGCATCGGCAGGCGGCGTATCTGGGAACCCGAAACGATACCGCCCGATATTCGGCTCATCAACAGCTATTACGACGATCTTCACCGCGTTCCTGATGGTGGTGTGATTCAGGTGGACTACCCGGATGGCCGTAGTTTTACGTCACGGCTGGAATATCTGGACGATTACCATTTTGACATGGGTGGTCTGGGCAATGTGTTCCACATCTGCCAGTTTGCTGAGGTGATGGAACGCAATGGAGCCGACTATTACCCAGAGATTCAGACACAGGATGAACAGGGCGCATGGGAATTGGGCGGCAAGGGTTATCTTGCCATCCAATCTACCGATGAGGGCTGGAACTACACCATTTACCACAGCGACTTCTCCGTGATGGATGGCGGTCAGGTCGATGCCCCGGAACTGACGATTCAGGAAGTCCGGGAGCAGATTCTGGAAGCGCACCACATGGAAAAAGGTCGGCGGCTGTTGCAGGATTATGATTTTGTGATGGACAGAGCCGCAGAAGCTGAAAAATTGGGGCTGAACCAGCGGCACTCTACGCTGGAAAAGCTGGCTGCTCTTGCTGGCACAAAAGAAAAATGCGATGCCCCGGAGTGCAGCCCTATCGGGTGCAGGAAAGCGAGGGATGCTCATGAACTTTAATGGTGAAGAACTGATGCTGATGATCCTCTACAATCCCGGCACCCGGCTGGGGCTGATGCAGGAGCTGCGGCTCATGCAGTGCTACCTGATGCCCGATGAAACCGCCCTGCGAGAATTGTCCGAGCAGGTCATTGAAAAGCTGAAACTTATGACCGATGCTGAATTTGCCGAGTTGGAATTCCGCTCGACTAAATTTTTGCCGCCGCTTGGCGGCATACATATCCTCTTTGTAATGGCAAACAATATGGTATAATTCAAATGATATAGCTATTTCATAGCCAATCTATATGGAGGATACTATGACTGACGAAGAACGCGAATCCAAACAAGGCTCTATTGATATCAGAAAATTGCCTGGATATGAAGTCAATATTCGTTTGACTTCATTTATAGATGCCATTTTAGTGTGTAATGCCAATGCCGTAAGTTTCCGAAAATGGCACGATAAGATAAACACCCCTGCTCTTGTGGTGATGCTTAAGGAACCAGCAAATTATTCCCTACGCCATGAAACCAATCTCGAACTTCAGCGACAATTTTCAAATTTCTTGATGTCAGCATTTGCAGTAAGAGATCACTGGTATGCACTCAGAAATGAATATTACATCGGCACAGCAGTGAATGAAAAAAGTAAACGCGTTCACAAGTGAAACGTTTGGAAAAAATGAGTTGGCATCTTTTATGCACGATTTCAGAAATTATATTACCCATAAAGGCTATCCACTAGTCAGTCAAACATTTTCTGAAAAAGATCATCGCCTTATTAACGATGTCCGTTTTGAAAAAGAGCAATTATTAGAGTACAAAAAGTGGTCTACACTTTCAAAACAATATATAAACCGTATCGAGAATAGCATTAGCCTTATTAGTTGTGTTTCGGAATATTCGGAAATTCTCAGGCTCTATTATTATACTCTCGTTAAAATGCTCGAAGAGTGGCATAAAGAAGATCTTTCATTACTCAAACACTATAAAGATTCATACGGCTTAAAAATCAACATCGTTCAAACAAAACTCCCTCAATAAAATATATTCGTATGCGAGTGGTATCGACCACTCGTTTTTTATTTTTACAAAAAATGAAAGGAGGAACGCCATGCCAAATAAAACGCAAGAATACCTCAACCTTGCCCAGCAAACGGCAAAAGAGCTGACTCGGTATTGGGAAAACTGGACGGACTACCTGACCACTGCATCCCGGCTGTACAAGTACAACTATGCAGACCAGCTCATGATTTACGCCCAGCGGCCTGATGCCACCGCCTGCGCCAGCTTCGACCTCTGGAATGATCGCATGAATCGCTATGTCCGGCGCGGCTCCAAAGGCATCGCCTTGTTAGACCAGTCCAGCAGTGTGCCGCGTCTGCACTATGTTTTTGATGTGAGCGATACCGGGGTGCGCCGCAATTCTCGTGACCCGGAGGTGTGGCAGCTCGGCCCCGATCTGATGCAGCCTGTGTCGGAAATGCTTGCCAGAGAATACGGTGTCCATCACGAAAACCTCGGCCAGCAGATCGCGGATGTTTGCGGCAAGCTGGTGGATTCCTATTGGGATAACAACAGCGGTGACATTCTCGACATCGTTGACGGTTCTCTCCTGATGGATTATGATGAAGCCGGACAGAAGTTCCAGTTCAAAAGTGCCGCCGCAATCAGTATCACCTACACTGTTCTCGAACGCTGCGGCTTTGAGCCAGCGGGACATTTTGACCGGGACGATTTTCAGGCCATCTTCTCCTTTTCAACTCCTGCCGCCGTGTATGCGCTGGGCACCGCAGTCAGCGAATGTAGCCGGGACGTGCTACGCAACATTGAAAGAACCGTAAAAACAACAATCCGCCGCCGCAATGTAGAAAGGAGCCAGTATGAATATGAGCAGCCGGAACGTGACCTACTCGACCATCGGGGACTACCAGCTCCCGAACCTGACCCTGCCCCAGCAGGAGAAAGCACTGGGCAAGTACGGACGACTGCGCCGGACTTACCTGATGAAGCATCGCCCGGTGCTGTACAACTCGATGCTCCTGTCGGGGACTCTGCATCCGCACCTGCTGGAAGTGGAGCAGACCGCAGAGAGCCGGATGCACCAGACCATGCAGGAACTGCTGAAACAGAACCCGGCTCCGAACAAGGAACAGCATCAGATGGAGTGGGTGCAGCACATGAACAGCCTGAAAGCACAGGCCGAGGAGCTGGTGATGAACGAGCTGATCTACAGTTAAGTTTCTTCGATGCCCACATTCCCACCGAAGCCGAACAAATTGAATCCATCGACCAAGCGGAGAGCGAAAAATCGCCCTCCGCTTTCTCTTTGTCACAGGCCGAGATCGAAAATGCGCTGCGGAGAGGTTCTAACTTTGAAAACAGCAAACTTCGCATCTGGAAAATTTATCAGCTCCAGCCTGACCGAAAACTCCGGGCAAAAGCTCTTGCGAAAGAATATGCCCCAAACGGACCCGGCGGCTCCTCGCACTCCTATCTGGACGGAAGCAGCGGTTGGCTCGATCATGACAGCAAGGGGCTGACATTTGAACACTATCCCGACCATCAGAAAACGCTCCTCCGCTGGAATCAGGTTGAAAAGTATATCGACCTGATGATTCAGTCTGACCGCTACCTGTCGGACAAAGAGAAAAGAACCATTGAGTTTCCCCTTGAGCTGAACGCCGCCAGTGCTGCCGAATACACGGCATTAAAGGAACAGTACCCGGACACTCTTGTTGGATTTGAAGCCGGCGGCAATTTTATGTTCTATGGAGAAGATGCCGTAAAGGTTTCCCAAAATCATCAATGGTATCTTGCTCACTGAAAAGACTGCACTAGGTGAAGTTAAGGTTTCCGGCTTTTCACCTAGCTTATGGGCGAGAAAATCAAAAGAATTGTGGTCTGCGGGCAACAACGTCTACCTTGCCGGGTTAAGCGAGAATGGCACTCACCATCAGACCAAGTACCTGCGCAAAGAGGATTATCTTCCCATCGGCTCCGTTATCAATATGGATGGCCGGGAATTTCGGGTTGACGGGGTGGATTTTGACAAGGGCAAAGTTTCCTTGCAGGATATGGCTCTGGCCGATGTACGGATGCCGATTTTCCGAGAAGAATCGCTGTCTCTTGTCCGGGAATTGTACGAGCAGCAGGATGAAGCCCTTGATGCTGCTCCCGAAAAGGCAGTTGATTACAAGGTTGGCGATTCCGTTGTTGTAGACCTTCCCACCAAAACCATCGAAGGTACAATCGGCTATGTTGGCGAAACCGATGTGCGCATCGACACCAGTGCGCAGGGCTATTCGTGGAGCAACGAGGTGCTGAACAAGCAGCAGTTCGAGGACGGTTTGCGGCAGGATGAGCCTACGCCTGATGAAAAACTGGACAAGTTGCCTATCTCTGTGGAGATCAACGGCGAATGGCAGACATTCCCGGATGCAGCCGCCGCAGACGAAGCCTTGAACGTTGAACCTGTGCCGGAAGCTGCCGGAAACTTCCACATCACGGACGATCATCTGGGCGAGGGCAGCGCAAAACAGAAGTACGCCCGGAATATTGCAGCTATCCGTACGTTGTTCCAGTTGGAGCAGGAGCAGCGTGGAGCCACTGCCGAGGAACAGGAAGTGCTTGCACAGTATGTCGGCTGGGGTGGTCTGCCGGATGCGTTTGACCCGGACAAGAGCAACTGGACAAAGGAATACACGGAACTGAAAGGTCTGCTCTCCGAGGATGAATATGCCGCTGCCCGTAGCTCTGTTCTAAACGCCCACTACACCAACCCTACCGTGATCCATGCCATCTACGATGCAGTGGAGCGCATGGGTTTCCGCAGCGGTAACATTCTGGAGCCGAGCATGGGCGTGGGCAACTTCTTCGGGATGCTGCCAGACACCATGCAGGACAGCCGCTTGTATGGTGTGGAACTGGACAGCATCACAGGCCGCATTGCGCAAAAGCTCTACCCGGAAGCCAGCATTAAAGTTGCCGGATTTGAAACTACTGACCGCCGCGACTTCTATGATCTTGCTGTGGGTAATGTTCCCTTTGGCCAGTACCGGGTAAACGACAAGGCTTATAACAAACTTGGTTTCAGCATCCACAACTACTTTTTCGCTAAGACCATCGACCAAGTGCGTCCGGGCGGCATCGTGGCATTCGTCACCAGTCGCTACACGCTGGACAGCAAAGATTCTTCTGCCCGCAAGCACATTGCCGAACGTGCTGATCTGCTGGGTGCTATCCGTCTGCCGAACACTGCGTTCAAAGCAAACGCAGGAACAGAAGTCGTCAGCGACATTATTTTCCTCCAAAAACGTGACCGCCCTATCGACCATGAGCCGGACTGGGTGCAGCTTGGCAAAACGGAAGATGGTTTTGCCATCAACCAGTATTTCGTAGACCACCCGGAGATGGTGCTGGGTGAACTGACTTCCGAAAGCACCCAGTATGGCCGGGAGGAATGCACTGTGCGTCCCATCAAGGGCGCAGTGCTAGTGGACCAGCTTGCAGAAGCCATCCAGCATATTGAGGGGCAGTTCACGGAAGTCGAGGTCGAAACACCAGATATTGCGGATGCTGAAAATGAGCGGCACATTCTCCCGGCTGACCCAGATGTGAAGAATTTCTCTTACACGGTGGTTGATGGTGAGGTGTATTATCGGGAAAATTCCGTCATGACACAGGTGGAGCTGTCCGACACCGCCAAAGGCCGTGTGACCGGGATGGTGGAGCTGCGGCAAATCGTCAATGAGTTGATCGACCAGCAGCTGAACGACTACCCGGATGCCGACATTAAAGCAACGCAGGAAAAGCTGAACACTGCCTACGATGCTTTTTCCGCCAAATATGGCTTGTTGAATGACCGCAAAAACGGCAGATTATTTGAGCAGGATTCTTCTTACTATCTGCTGTGTTCTCTGGAAAATTTGGACGAGCAGGGGCAGCTCAAGAGCAAGGCGGCGATGTTCACCAAACGCACCATCCGCCCAGAACGCACCATCACCAGCGTGGACACTCCCACGGAAGCCCTTGCAGTTTCCATCGGAGAGCGTGGCCGGGTGGATTTACCCTATATGGCAGAGTTGCTCGGTACTCCCGGCGAGTATGGGCGCATCACCAGCGAACTGTCCGGTGTGATTTTCAAAGACCCCGGCGCAGACCCCACCGACCCGGAAGCGGGCTGGCAGATGGCAGACGAATACCTGTCCGGCAACGTCCGGGCAAAGCTGCGCATGGCACAGCTTGCCGCCGAAACCAACCCGGAGTTTGCGGTCAATGTCACCGCACTGGAAAAATGGCACAACCGAAAGACCTTGAAGCGTCCGAAATTGATGTACGGCTGGGTGCAACATGGCTTCCGCCCGAAATTATTCAGAAGTTCATGGCAGAAACGTTCCAGATTCCCTACTATCTGCGCCATGCAGTCAAGGTGAGATATTCTCCCTATACCGCAGAATGGCGCGTTGAGGGCAAGTCGGCTATGGGCAGAGGTGACATTATCTCCTCCGAAACCTACGGCACATCCCGCGCCAACGCCTACAAGATTCTGGAAGACACACTCAACCTGAAAGATGTACGCATCTATGACACCATCGAAGATGAAGAAGGCAGACTGAAGCGCATACTGAACAAAAAGGACACCATGCTGGCACAGCAGAAACAGCAGGTCATCAAAGATGCTTTCGCCAACTGGATTTGGCAAGACCCTCAGCGGCGCATTTCGCTGGTGCGGCAGTACAACGAGTTGTTCAACAGCAGCAGACCGCGAGAGTACGATGGTTCCCATATCCACTTTGTCGGTATGAACCCGGAGATCACCCTCCGGGAACACCAGCGCAATGCCATTGCTCATGTGCTTTATGGCGGTAATACGCTACTTGCACACGAAGTGGGAGCGGGCAAAACATTTGAAATGGCGGCCTCCGCAATGGAAGCCAAACGGCTGGGGCTGTGTCAGAAAAGCCTTTTTGTCGTTCCCAACCATCTGACGGAGCAGTGGGCTTCGGAGTTCCTGCACCTTTATCCCAATGCCAAGCTGCTGGTGGCACGGAAAAAGGATTTTGAAACAGCCAACCGTAAAAAATTCTGCGCCAGAATCGCCACCGGGGACTATGATGCAGTCATCATCGGCCACAGCCAGTTTGAGCGTATTCCGCTGTCTTATGAACGGCAGGAGCGCATCATTCAGGAGCAGATTGATGAAACGCTTGCCGCCATCGAGGAACTGAAAGCCAATGCTGGCGAAAATTTCAGCATCAAGCAGATGGAAAAGACCCGCAAAATCACTGGAAACCAAGCTGGAAAAGCTGCGCTCCGATGAGCGCAAGGATGATGTTATCACCTTTGAGCAGTTGGGCGTAGATAGGCTTTTTGTGGACGAGTCGCATTTTTACAAGAACCTTTTCCTCACGACAAAAATGCGCAATGTCGCAGGATTATCCACCAGCGAAGCGCAGAAATTCTTCCGATATGTTCGGCAAGTGCCGCTATCTGGACGAGATCACAGGCGGACGCGTGTGGTATTTGCAACGGGAACCCCTGTGAGCAACTCCAATGAGCGAGTGTATACGTCATGCGCTATCTGCAATACAGCACACTCCAGCAGAAAGGGCTGACGCATTTCGACTGCTGGGCATCGACCTTTGGCGAAACCACCACCGCCATCGAACTGGCCCCGGAGGGTACGGGCTACCGGGCAAGGACGAGATTTGCAAAGTTTTTCAACCTCCCGGAGTTGATGTCGATGTTCAAAGAGGTGGCTGACATTAAAACCAGCGACCAGCTTCATCTGCCTGTGCCGGATGCAAAGTTTGAAACCGTGGTGGCCAAACCGTCCGAGATGCAGAAAGAAATGGTGCAGGAACTGAGCAAGCGCGCCGCAAAAATCCATTCTGGCGCAGTGGATGCTTCCGAGGACAATATGCTCTGCGTCACCAACGATGGCCGGAAGATTGGTCTGGATGTTCGCCTGATGAATCCCATGCTGCCGGACGACCCCAACAGCAAGCTGAACACCTGCGTTCGGAACGTGCTGCAAATCTGGGAAGATGGCAAGGAGCAGAAGCTGACACAACTTCTGTTCTGCGACCTCTCGACACCAAAGAACGATGGCAACTTCAACGTCTACGATGATATTCGCAAAAAATTGGTCGCCGCCGGGGTGCCGGAAAACGAAGTTGAGTTCATCCACAACGCCGACACCGAAGCAAAAAAGGCCGCATTGTTCTCCAAAGTACGCTCTGGCGATGTGCGGATTCTGCTGGGCAGCACCGCAAAAATGGGAGCCGGAACGAACGTCCAACAGCGGCTTGCGGCGGTGCATCACTTGGACGTTGGCTGGAAGCCCAGCGACATGACCCAGCGCAACGGTAGAATTATCCGGCAGGGCAACCAAAATAAGCAAGTCCAGATTTATAACTATGTCACAGAAGGTACGTTCGATTCGTACCTCTTTCAGACCCTTGAGAATAAACAGCGGTTTATCTCGCAGATTATGACTTCCAAATCTCCGGTGCGCTCCTGTGATGATGTGGACGAACAGGCATTGTCCTATGCGGAGATCAAGGCATTGTGTGCTGGAAATCCGCTCATCAAAGAGAAGATGGATTTGGATGTGCAGGTCGCAAAGCTCAAAGTTCTGAAAGCCGACCACCAAAGCCAGAAGTTCCGTCTGGAAGATAAGCTGCTCACAAAATTCCCGGCTGACATTCAGGAAACGACTGCCTATATTACTGGGTTGAAATCGGATGCGGAACTTGCCGCCGTGCATCCGCAGGAGAAAGAGGGCTTCTGCGGCATTACCATCAAAGGCATGGCCTACGATGAGAAAAAGACTGCTGGTGAGCGGCTTCTCCTCGCTTGCTCCGAACTGCCCAACAGTGAAGAAAAAGTGATTGGCAGCTATCGCGGCTTTGAACTGTCCCTGCGGTTCGACACCTACCACAGCGAGTATCAGGCTCTTTTGAAAGGCCAGCGAAAATACTCGGTAGCACTGGGCAAAGACCCACTCGGCTGCATCATCCGTCTGGACAACTCTCTGAATAATTTCCCGGAGCGCATCACTTCTGCCGAAAACGAACTGGCCACCCTCAAACAGCAGCAGGCCGCAGCGCAGATCGAAGTGGAGAAGCCGTTCCCGCAGGAGGAAGAACTGGCCGAAAAGTCGGCGCGCCTTGCGGAACTGAACGCCCAGTTGGATGCAGACGAAAAGCACGAGCCGGAACAGGGCGAGGAAGAAAAGGCGGATGAACCTCGCCGTCCCTCAGTGCTGGCGGCTCTGGAAGAAAAGTCAGATAAGGCCGAACCTGTCAAACCGTTCAAAAGTTATCTGGATAAGGATGGTGATGCCCGATGAATGACCGCCGTGACCAGCAGCTTCATTTCCGCGTCAGTAAGCAGGAACTGGAACGCATCTGGAGCAAGATGGAATCCAGCGGTATTTTGAGCATCGGCTCCTATCTGCGCAAGATGGCACTGGATGGCTACTGTCTGCATCTCGATTTGCCAGAGCTGCGCCGCATGGCCCATCTTCTGCAAATGTGCAGTAATAACCTGAACCAGTATGCCAAAGCTGCCAATGAAAGCGGTCAGGTCTATGCTGCCGATTTGGAAGATTTGCGCATTCGGTTGGATGAACTGATTGCCATTAGCAAACAGATTCTCTCCTGGCTGGCTGGTTTCTGATTTTTGCCCCACGGCTTCGGCTGTGGGGATACATATTATATAAGGATAAAGCCGTAGGAGGTGGTGGACATAGCCGCAACACGCTTGATTGCGCTGCACAAAAACAAAGGAAAATCGGTTGTGGCCTGCTTGAAAAGCCGCACAGACTATGCACAAAACCCGGAGAAGACCGAACAGGGCGAACTGGTCAGCAGCTACGAGTGCAGTCCTCTGACGGTGGACGAAGAATTTATGCTGTCCAAGCGGCAGTATGAACTTGCCACTGGGCGCAGGCAGAGAAGTGATGTAATCGCCTATCAGATTCGGCAGTCATTCAAACCCGGTGAAATCACCGCCGAGGAAGCCAACAAGGTAGGCTATGAACTGGCGATGCGTTTTACCAAAGGCAAGTACGCTTTTATTGTTGCCACTCACACAGACCGGGAGCATATTCACAATCACATTATTTACAACTCTACCGCACTGGACAGCACCCGGAAATTCCGGGATTTTTTATTGTCCGGGCTGGCAGTGCAGCGGTTGAGCGACCTGATTTGCTTAGAGCATCAGCTCTCCGTCATTGAGAAAAAGCCCTACCGGGAGCGGCAAAAGCGCACACTTTACCCACCCAAGGAAAGCAATCGTGACCATCTATGCAGTGTGCTCGACAACATTCATGGCGGAAAAGCCCAAAGGCTACGAAGATTTTCTGCAAAAGCTGGAGCAACAGGGCTATGAGGTCAAGCGCGGAAAATACACCTCTGTCAAGGGAAAGCGACAAAAACGATTCATTCGTTTTAGGACGCTCGGCACAGGATACAGCGAAGAAGAACTGAAAGCGGTGATTGCCGGAGAAGCCGAGCATCGCCCACATCAGAAGCAGCCGCCAAAAGAGAAACCGTTCAATCTTCTGGTGGATGTGCAGGCAAAGCTGGCCGAGGGCAAGAACATCGGCTATGCACGGTGGGCAAAAAAGTACAATCTGAAAGAAATGTCCAAGACACTGATTTTCTTGCAGGAGAAGAAAATCGGCAGCATCGAGGAAATGCAGGAGCGTGTGGACGCTGCCACTGCCCGCTATCACGAACTGGGCGATTCCATCAAGGCAGCAGAAACGCGCATGACCGAGATTGCCGTGCTGCGGACACACATCGTCAACTACACAAAAACACGCCCGGTGTACGATGCCTACCGCAAGGCCGGATACAGCAAGCGATTTCTGGAAAACCATCGCGCAGAGATCACACTGCACAAGGCAGCAAAAACGGCTTTCGATGAAGCTAAACTGAAAAAGCTTCCCAAGGTCAAGGAACTGGATGCAGAATATTCCAAGCTGCTGACGGAAAAGAAAGCCGCCTACCCGGACTACCGCAAAGCAAAAGACGAGATGCAGGAGCTTCTTCGTGCGCAGCGCAATGTAGAACTGTTCTTCGCAGAAGAAAAGAACACCACCGGAAAAAACGCAGTCCCGATAGACGATGACAACCTAGGATTCTTCCATTGTGGGAGAGTCCTAGGCTGTTTTTTTGTTATAGAAGTGTTTGGAACAAACGCGCAGCCTGCATCGGCACGATGCAGATCAAACGGGGTTTGGGCACAGCCCAACAAGCATTTTGAATTTGGATTTGAAAAATCCGATTCAAAAATTGCAAGTTGGTACCAACTTGCCCTGCTTGCCGAATAGATTCTCCGGTCAAGAACCTCGGTGCTCTATTAAAAAAGGATTTTACTGAAAAACGATCAGGAAGCGGAGATTGGCCTCAAATTGGTTTGATTTTTGCCGGATTTTGGTGTGCTGCTTGTATAAAGTATGCTATGCAAGAACC
>ENA-OQCL01000560-OQCL01000560.1-human-gut-metagenome-genome-assembly--contig:-NODE-560-length-17248-cov-11.250511_pt1 | contig 17248 bp, 17 predicted proteins | sample MGYA00242502_ERZ504586 | MGnify/ENA primary metagenome ERZ504586 (study PRJEB26092, sample SAMD00036316) | human gut metagenome | host: Homo sapiens | study: EMG produced TPA metagenomics assembly of... | reverse complement strand
GGTGCGGCCCCGTGGCCCGGCGGGACAGCTCCGTGGCCAGCTTCACCCGCTGGGCCTCGCCGCCGGACAGCGTGGTGGAGGACTGGCCCAGCTTCACATAGCCCAGGCCCACATCGCACAGGGTCCTGCAGATTTTTCGGCGATCCTGGGCACCGGGGCGAAAAATTCCAGCGCCTCCTCCGCCGTCATGTCCAGCACGTCGGAGATGCTCTTGCCCTTGTAGCGCACCTCCAGGGTTTCCCGGTTGTAGCGCTTGCCGTGGCACACCTCGCAGGGGACATATACGTCGGACAGGAAGTGCATCTCGATCTTCAGCATGCCGTCGCCGCAGCAGGCCTCGCAGCGGCCGCCCTTGGTGTTGAAGGAGAATCGTCCCGGGCCGTAGCCCCGGGCCTTGGCCTCCTGGGTAGCGGCGAACAGATTGCGGATCTCGTTGAACAGCCCCGTATAGGTGGCGGGATTGGAGCGGGGGGTGCGGCCGATGGGGCTCTGGTCGATGCCCACCACCTTGTCCAGAAACTCCTCGCCCTCTATGGCGTCGTGCCGGCCGGGCCGGGCCTTCATGCGGTTCAGGTCTGCCCCCAGGCGCTTGAAGATGATCTCGTTGACCAGAGAGGATTTCCCGGAGCCGGACACGCCGGTAACGCAGGTAAAGGTCCCCAGGGGGACGGATACGTCGATATGCCGCAGATTGTTTTCCGCCGCACCCCGGACGGTGAGAAATTCCCCGCTGCCGGGGCGGCGCTTTTCCGGCACGGGAATGGACCTTTTGCCGCTTAAATACTGGCCCGTCAGGCTGTTGGGATTGGCCATGACCTCCTCCGGCGTGCCGGCGGCCATGACCTGTCCGCCGTGGGCCCCGGCCCCGGGGCCGATGTCGATGAGATAGTCGGCGGCGCGCATGGTGTCCTCGTCGTGCTCCACCACGATCAGGGTGTTGCCCAGGTCCCGCAGCCGCTTCAGGGTGGCCAGCAGCTTGTCGTTGTCCCGCTGGTGCAGACCGATGGAGGGCTCGTCCAGAATATACAGCACCCCCATAAGGCTGCTGCCGATCTGGGTGGCCAGGCGGATGCGCTGGCTTTCGCCGCCGGAGAGGGTGCCGCTGGACCGGGATAGGGTCAGGTAGCTGAGGCCCACGGACTGCAAAAAGCCCAGCCGGGCGCGGATCTCCTTGAGGATCTGGGCCGCGATGAGCTGCTGCGTCTCCGTCAGGGTCAGAGCGTTGAAAAATTCCAGCTCCCGGTCCACCGGCAGCTCCGTGGCCTCCATAATGGACAGACCGCCCACCGTCACCGCCAGCGCCTCCGGCCGCAGACGGCGGCCCTTACACGCCGGGCAGGGGCACTGGGTCATGAACTCCTCGAGCTCCCGCTTGCTGGCATCGGACTGGGTTTCCTGATACCGGCGCTCCAGATTGTTGGCGATGCCCTCGAAGGGCTGGTACAGGGTGCCCCGGCCCCGGGGCTGGTCATAGTGCAGCTCCAGCTTTTCGCCCCGGGTGCCGTAGAAAATCACGTCCCGAACCTCCGGGGACAGCTGGCGCACCGGGGTTTGCAGGGAGAAGCGGTATTTTTTCGCCAGGGCCTCAAAATACATCCGGCTGATGCCGTCGGAGCGGATGGAGTTCCACCCCGGGGCCACGATGGCCCCGTCCAGGATGGACAGGCTGTCATCGGGGAGGATGATGGCCGGGTCCGCCTTCAGCTGCATCCCCAGGCCCGTGCAGGTGGGGCAGGCGCCGAAGGGATTGTTGAAGGAGAACATCCGGGGCGTCAGCTCCTCGATGCTGATGCCGCAGTCGTCGCAGGCGTAATTCTGGGAGAAGGTCAGGTCCTGCCCCTCCCGCACCAGGTTCACCACGACGATGCCGCCGGACAGGTGGGAGGCCGTCTCCACGGAGTCCGTCAGCCGCTGGGCCCCGTCGGGCCGGACGATGAGCCGGTCCACCACGATCTCGATGCTGTGCTTTTTGTTCTTGTCCAGGGGGATGTCCTCGGACAGGTCATAGAGGTTTCCGTCGGCCCGGACCCGGACATAGCCGGAGCGCCGGGCGTCCTCGAACACCTTGGCGTGCTCGCCCTTGCGGCCCCGGACCACCGGGGCCAGCACCTGGATGCGGGTGCCCTCCGGCAGGGCCATGATCTGGTCGATGATCTGGTCGATGGTCTGCTGCCGGATTTCCTTGCCGCATTTGGGGCAGTGGGGCGTGCCCACTCGGGCCCACAGCAGCCGCAGATAGTCGTAGATCTCCGTCACCGTGCCCACGGTGGAGCGGGGGTTTTTGCTGGTGGTTTTCTGGTCGATGGAGATGGCGGGGGACAGGCCGTCGATATAGTCCACGTCGGGCTTGTCCATCTGGCCCAGGAACATCCGGGCATAGCTGGACAGACTCTCCACATACCGGCGCTGGCCCTCGGCATAGATGGTGTCGAAGGCCAGGGAGGATTTCCCGGACCCGGACAGCCCCGTCAGCACCACCAGCTTGTCCCGGGGAATGGTGACGTCGATGTTTTTCAGGTTGTTCTCCCGGGCGCCCTTGATGAAAATATGATCTTGCATGGTCGTTCGTCCTTAGTCCACAATAATATCCGCCGTTTTAGCCCCCAGCAGGGACAGCAGGGCCTGGGGGTCACACTGGACCTGGTGGCCGATCCTCCCCGCCGACACCATAATGGCGGGAAGGTCTGCTGCCGTGGCATGGAACACCGTGGGGAACTGCTTTTTCATGCCCACAGGGCTGCATCCGCCGTGGACGTAGCCCGTCAGCGGCAGCAGCTCCTTCTGAGGCAGCATGGCCACGGACTTTTCCCCCACGGCCCTTGCAGCCTTTTTCAGGTCCAGATTCTCCGCCACCGGGATGTCGAACACATAGTAGCCTCCGCTGGCTCCCCGGGTCACCAGGGTCTTAAAGACGCAGGCCGGGTCCTGGCCCAGAGCCTGGGCCACGGACACCCCGTCAATGGGGCCGTTGGGGTCATAGGTGTGGGGGGTATAGGGGATCTTTTTCTGCTCCAGCGTCCGCATGACGTTGGTTTTTTTCTTCCTTATTCTTGGCCATGATGTGCCTCCTTATATTCCAATGCTCCGGGCCAGCCACCACAGAAGCAGCAGGTGTGCCGGATAAAATGCATACCAGATTCCTTGCAGGACGGGGCTATGGGGCCCCTGCCGGCCCCGGTACAGCCAGATCAGCGGCAGGGCCGCCGCCGCCAGCAGCTGCACGGGCAGCTCCATGCCCCACACGGTCATGGACGCGCTGGGCAGCAGCCGGCCGTTGACGATCACCATGGCCGCCAGCTCCGGAAGCCGCCCTATATGCCATTGGCGGCACAGGGCGAACACCAGCACCGTCAGCACCCCGGGACCGAAATAGTCCGCCTGCATCCATTCGCCCAGCAGATAGCCCGCCCCTGCGGCCGGCAGCGCCGCCAGGGGCAGGGGAAGGCGCAGCCGCTCCTGCAGGGCATCCGCGGCCCACAGTGCCGCCGCGGCGATGAAGAACGTCCACAGGACATTCTGATACCCGGCGTCCACCGGCGTTCCGCTGAAGGCCAGGTCAAAGGGCACCTCCGACACCACGGCGCAGATCAGCAGCCGCAGGGTGTATTTTTTCCCGGTCGTGGGTCCTGTACCACCCTTCGGCGATCTGGAAGGCGAAAATCGGGAAGGCCAGCCGCCCCACATACCGCATCCACATGGCCGTGGGAAACAGGAGATAGCCCATGTGGTCCACCAGCATGGCGGCCATGGCCAGGAGCTTCAGGTCCAGGGCGCTGAGGTCAAGCCGGCTTTTTCCCATGGCCTCTCCTCATACCCGCCTGGGGCGGCCGGACACGGCGGCGGCCGCCCGGGCCTGCTGGGCCCGGACGTATTCCTCCACGTCGAAGGGCTCCGCCTGGGCGTCTGCCCGCAGATACAGGGGGTGGTGGGGGTGCCCCGCCTTGGACCGTCTGCCGCAGGTGACCCACCGGGCGCCGTATTCCCGGCCCAGGGCGATCATATCCTCCAGGCAGGGCCACAGATAGTCCCGTTTTTCGATGATGGTGCCCCAGGCGGCCCACACCACCGGCCGGGGATTCAGGGACAGGGCATAGGCAAAGGCCCGCATGTTCTCCCGGTGCAGCTCCGGGTTGCAGGTCCTCTCCATGTCGTCCGGCGACGTGGCCCGCTGGGCATAGACGTTGAACATGATGAATGAGTCAAAGCCGTTGGCCTTGGCCACCCGCTCCACGCTTTTCAGGGTGGGGTCCAGATCCCCGGGCCGGGCGGTGGAGGGGTTGATGCCGATGCAGATCAGGGGCTTCTGCCCCCGGGTGCCCAGGATATACCGGTACTCCGTGTATTGGTTGGGCACGAACAGCCATTGGGACACGTCATAATCCGGGCCGGGGCGCAGGGCGCGCTCCAGCTGGGTGTCGAAGCGGATATCTCCCAGGCGGCGGATATCCACGGTGGGAACATGGGGCATGGCGCTTCCTCATTTCTCCCCCCGCAGGGCGATGATCTGATCGCGCAGCAGGGCGGCGTATTCAAACTCCAGCATTTTGCTGGCTTCCTTCATTTCCTTCTCCAGACGGCGGATGGTGGCCTCCCGCTCAGCGTCGGTGAGCTTGCGGCGGCCGGCCTGCTGCTCCTGCTGGGCGTCCTTGGAGATCTCCAGCACCTTGCGCACGTCCTTGCGGATGGTCTGGGGAACGATGCCGTGGGCCTTGTTATAGGCGTCCTGCTTCTCCCGGCGGCGCTCCGTTTCGTCCATGGCTGCCCGCATGGAGGGCGTGACGGTGTCGGCGTACAGGATCACCAGACCCTGGGCGTTCCGGGCGGCCCGGCCGATGGTCTGGATGAGGCTGGTCTCGCTGCGGAGGAAGCCCTCCTTGTCGGCGTCCAGAATGGCCACCAGGCTCACCTCCGGCAGGTCCAGGCCCTCCCGCAGCAGGTTGATGCCCACCAGCACGTCGAATTCGCCCAGCCGCAGATCCCGGATGATCTCCATCCGTTCGATGGCGGCCACATCCGAGTGCATATACCGCACCCGCAGGCCCAGACCCTTCATGTGGTCCGTCAGGTCCTCCGCCATGCGCTTGGTCAGCGTGGTCACCAGCGTCCGCTCGTTTCTCTCGATCCGCAGGCGGATCTCGTCCACCAGGTCGTCGATCTGGCCTTCCACCGGCCGCACCTCCACCCGGGGGTCCAGCAGACCCGTGGGCCGGATCACCTGCTCGGCCACCTGGTCGGCGTGCTCCCGCTCATAATCTCCCGGCGTGGCGGAGACAAACACCGCCTGATGATACCGCTCCTCAAACTCCGGGAATTTCAGGGGCCGGTTGTCGAAGGCACAGGGCAGACGGAAGCCGTACTCCACCAGGCTCTCCTTCCGGGCCCGGTCCCCGTTGTACATGGCCCGCACCTGGGGCAGGGTCACATGGCTCTCGTCCACGAACAGCAGGAAATCCTCCGGGAAATAGTCCAGCAGGGTGGTGGGGGGCGAGCCCGGCGCCCGGCCGGAGATGACCCGGGAATAGTTCTCGATACCGGTGCAGTAGCCCAGCTCCCGCATCATCTCCAGGTCATACCGGGTGCGCTGGTCAATGCGCTGGGCCTCGATGAGCTTGCCGTGGTCCTCAAACCATTTTTTCCGCTCCGCCAGCTCCCGTTCGATCTCCGCCGCCGCCCGCTCCATCTTGTCCTTGGTGGTGACATAGTGGCTGGCGGGGTAGATGGCCACATGCTGGAGCACTCGCTGGGCCTGACCGGTGATGGGGTTGATCTCGGAAATGCGGTCGACCTCGTCGCCGAAGAACTCCACCCGGATGGCATATCCGTTGGCGTACACCGGATAGATCTCCACCGTGTCCCCCCGGACCCGGAACATGTTCCGGTCGAAGGCGATGTCGTTGCGTTCATACCGGATCTCCACCAGCTTGCGCAGCAGCTGGTCCCGGGGATATTCCTTTCCCTGGCGCAGGGAGATCACCATGTTGGCGTAGTCGATGGGGTCCCCCAATCCATAGATGCACGACACCGATGACACCACGATCACGTCCCGCCGCTCAAACAGGGCGGCGGTGGCGCTGTGGCGCAGACGCTCGATCTCGTCGTTGATGGCGGCGTCCTTCTCGATGAAGGTATCCGTGTGGGGGATGTACGCCTCCGGCTGGTAATAGTCGTAGTACGACACGAAGTATTCCACGGCGTTTTCCGGGAAGAAGGCCCGGAACTCCTCACACAGCTGGGCTGCCAGGGTTTTGTTGTGGGCCAGCACCAGGGTGGGCCGCTGGACCCGCTCGATGACCTTGGCCATGGTATAGGTCTTGCCGCTGCCGGTAACGCCCAGCAGCACCTGATCCCGCAGGCCGTTTTCAATGCCGCTGGCCAGTGTGTCGATGGCCTGGGGCTGATCCCCGCTGGGGGTATAATCCGATACCACCTTGAACTGTCCCATAAGCGCCTCCTGTTCCGTGCAGTCGTGTAGTATTCTATTGTATCACCTTTATTTTTATCTGTAAACCTATTTTTCAAACAAATGTTCTGGAACAAAAAGAGGAAAAGCGCTCTCCCCCCAAAGGGGAGAGCGCATTTTCTTTTACCCGTTGAGAATCTGCATGAACTCCTGGCCGGTGATGGTTTCCTTTTCGTGAAGGAACTTGGCCAGCTCATCCAGCTTCTGGCGGTCGTCCTGCAAAATTTTCACGGCCTTCTGGTGCTGCCGCTCCACCAGGTCCACCACCAGCTGATCGATCTTGGCCTGGGTCTCCGGCGAGCAGGCCAGGGACGCATCCCCGCCCAGATACTGGTTGGTAACGGTCTCCAGTGCCACCATGCCGAATTCGTCGCTCATGCCGTACCGGGTCAGCATGGCCCGGGCCAGCTTGGTGGCCTGTTCGATGTCGTTGGACGCGCCGGTGGTGACGGAGCCGAACACCACCTCCTCGGCGGCACGGCCGCCGGTAAACGTGGAGATCTTGTTTTCAATCTCCTCCCGGCTCATCAGATAGTGGTTGCCCTCCTCCACCTGCATGGTATAGCCCAGGGCGCCGGAGGTCCGGGGAATGATGGTGATCTTCTGCACCGGGGCGGAGTGGGTCTGGCGGGCCGCCACCAGGGCGTGGCCGATCTCGTGATAGGACACGATCCACTTCTCCTTGTCGGTGAGAATGGCGTTCTTCTTCTGATATCCGGCGATGACGGTCTCGATGCTCTCCTCCAGGTCGGCCTGGGTCACCAGCTTCCGTCCGTCCCGCACCGCCCGCAGGGCGGCCTCGTTGACGATGTTGGCCAGCTCCGCGCCGGAGGCGCCGGAGGCCATCCGGGCCACGGTGCCGAAGTCCACATTCTCCGCCAGCTTGATCTTCTTGGCGTGGACCTTCAGGATCTCCTCCCGGCCCTTCAGATCCGGCAGCTCTACCGGCACCCGGCGGTCGAAGCGGCCGGGCCGGGTCAGGGCCGGGTCCAGAGACTCCGGCCGGTTGGTGGCCGCCAGGATGATGACGCCGGAGTTGTCGTCGAAGCCGTCCATTTCCGTCAGCAGCTGGTTCAGAGTCTGCTCCCGCTCATCGTTGCCGCCGTACTGGCCGCCGCTGCGCTTCTGGCCGATGGCGTCGATCTCGTCGATGAACACGATGCAGGGGGCCTTTTCCTTGGCCTGGCTGAACAGATCGCGGACCTTGGACGCGCCCATGCCCACGAACATCTCCACAAATTCCGAGCCGGAGATGGAGAAGAAGGGCACCTGGGATTCACCGGCCACAGCCTTGGCCAGCATGGTCTTGCCGGTGCCCGGAGGGCCCACCAGCAGGATGCCCTTGGGCATGGAGGCGCCGATCTCCTGATACTTACTGGGGTCGTGGAGATAGTTGACGATCTCCTGCAGGTTCTCCTTGGCCTCATCCTCGCCGGCCACGTCGGCAAAGCGGATGCCCTGGGAGGACTGGACATAGATCTTGGCATTGGACTTCCCTGCGCCGAACATCATGGACCCGGGGCCTCCGGCCCGGTCCGTCAGCTTCTTGGCCATCAGCTGGCCGACGGCGATGAACAGGACGATGGGCAGCACCCACGTCAGCACGACGCTCAGCAGGGGCGATGTCTCCTCCACGATGTCCCGGGTGAACTCCGCCCCGGCGTTGTACAGCCGCTGGGTCAGGTCCGGATCGTTCATGGGGCCGGTCTTATAGATCTTGCTGCCGTCCTTGTTGGTGAAGATGATCTGGTTGTCCTCCACCTCCACCTTGCCGATCTCCTTGTTTTCGGTCATGGTCATGAAGGTGCCGTAGTCCACCTCCTGCACCGCGTGGCGGGCCACCAGGGGCACCAACAGAAAGTTGATCAGCAGCAGCACCACCAGGGCGATGCCATAGTAGTAAAATAGCGGTTTCCTCGGGGGTTTTACTTCTTTCATATGCCGTCCTCCTGCGTCAGCCGGGTCCGAATCCCCGGAATTTTGGGATATGATACCACGCCTTTCCGCGAAAATCAACAGGATTTTGTGAACAAACCGGGGATTTTTCGAGGAAAAGAGGACGGGGCGCTGCCCCGTCCTCTTTTGGCACTCAGAAGGTCTTGTTCACATAGTCGTTGTACTTCTTCACGTCCATCTGGCCCTGATAGGTGTTCTGGAACCGCTTCACCGTCAGACTGTTGAACTGGACGACCTGGCGGTACTTCAAAAAGCCCACGATCAGCGGCAGGCCGCCGGACAGATAGCTGATGGGGGCCTGCCGCCACACGCCGTAGCCAAAGGCCGCCACCACCACCAGAGAGATAATGACCCCGGCGATCTCCTTTTTGGGGTGGAGCTTGTGCACCACGTCCGCCTGCACCACGCCCAGGTCGATCATGGTCTTAGCGAAGCGCTTCTGCACCGTGAACAGGCTCACGGCGTTGAGCACGCAGGGGGCCACCACAAAAAACGCAAACAGCGCAATGATGGCCTGGAAAATGAAAATCATCAATCCTTCGTTATCCAAAAATCTATCCTCCTATTATAATAATTAGTCCACAAATTTCACGGCCACGTCCTCCCGGGCGCTGGCATACAGCATGGTCAGGTAGATCACGTCGAAATCCACCACATCGCCTACCCGGGGGCAGGGGTGGCAGTCCTCCACGTCCAGAATGCAGTGGTCCGACGAGCCGCCTACCACCGTCATGCCCGGCGTCCGGGGCCGCAGCATCATCACATCTCCCACGTCGGCCCGGCCAATGCCTGCAATGGCCCGGCGGCGGATGCCCCGGTCCTCATAGGTGGGCCGGTTGCAGAAGCAGTCCACCACGATGGGCCCCACCGGGTGGGTGGGCTTGTCCTTCACCTCCACGATCTGGGCCCGCAGGGTCATGCAGTCCATCCGCAGATAGTCCATGTCGTGGATGCCCCAGTCCACCTGTAAATCCTTGGATACCAGGATGCCCTCGCCGATGCGCAGATGGTTGATGCCCTCCGGCATGGTGCCCCAGTGGACCAGAGTGAAGGAGCTGGTGGCCCCGCCGGACACGATCTCCAGCTTCCGGCCGATGGCATCCTCCACCCGCCGGGCGATATGTACCAGCTGGCCCAGATTCTCCGGCGTGGGCTGGATGGAGCCGTAGCACCCCAGGTTCACACCCACGCCTGCCAGCTCCACATGGGGCAGGTCCCGCTCCACATGGACGCACACGTCCAGCATCTCGTCCTGGTCCCAGAAGCCCTCCCGCAGGTCGCCCAGATCCGCCATGATCACGGCCTTGTGGACAGCTCCCTGCCGGGCGCAGGCCTCCTCCAGGGCGTCCAGCGTGGCCCGCTCGCTCTCCAGGGAATAGTCACACCATCGGGCCACGTCCTCCAGCTCGCACAGCATGGGGATCCGCAGCAGCATATACGGCCCCGGCACCCCGGCCCGGCGGCAGCGGATGATCTGCTCCAGGCGGCTGCTGGCCAGCTGGGTGGCCCCGCAGTCCCGGAACAGCTGCCCGACCTCCGGCAGGCCGCTGCATCCCTTGATAACGCCGCACACATGGATGCCCTGGGCGGTGCAGCGGGAGATGACCTCCTCCATATTGTGCCGCAGACGGCTGCGGCTGATTTCCAGACGGGGAAACTGCCGGTTCATACGCGGGAACCTCGATTCCAATAGATAATGTAGGAATTATACCACGGATTTTCTTCCCTGACTACCGTTTTTTCGGAATTTCCCCGCCGCGTCAAAAATAGATGACCACGTCCGGGTGCTGCTGCAGCTCCCACCGCAGATCCTCCAGAAACAGGGCGGCCTCCTCCGGCAGCTGCACCGCCCGCGGGGCGATGAGATAGCTGATGCGGTCCGGAGGCGGCGCGGTAAAGCGGCAGATCTTGGCCCGGCCCGCCCGGCGCATGTGCTCGGCGGCAATGGAGGGGGCCGCCGCCCACACCCGGCGGGTAGGGGGCCACGCCTCTGCCAGCTGCACGGTGTCCGTGTTCAGCAGAGGCCGGGCGGCGGGGCCGAACCAATAGTCGTTCCACACCTGCACCTCCCGCCGCTGGGACACGTTGATCTCCTGAGACATGTCCAGATCCCGGGGGTCCACCAGCTCCGGATAGTCGCTGCCCTCGGAGCAGATCATGTAGAAGGACTCCCGGAACAGGGGCGTCACCTGAAGCTCCGGGTTGAAGCCCACGTCGTCCTCCACGATGGCCATATCCAGCTCCCGGCGGGTGACAGCCTCCTGGGCCTGCTGGCTGGACAGGGTCTCCACCCGCAGCGCCACCGGCAGATCCCGCTCCAGAAACCGCTTGTATACCGGCGGCAGCACATATTGGTTGGCGGTATACACCGCGCCGATGCGGAAATGGGTCCGGGCCTCGGCGGCGGCAATGCCGCGCATTTCGTCGGTGAGCTTCCGCCACCGCTGGGCCAGGGGCAGAAACCGGCTGCCCGCGTCCGTCAGCTCCAGCCGTCTCAGGCCCTTGCCCCGGACAAACAGCGGCGTTCCCACCTCGTCCTCCAGGGTCTGGAGCCGGGCGGACAGGGTGGGCTGGGTGATGTACAGCGCCTGGGCCGCGGCTGTCATGGACCCGCAGCGCAGCACCGTCAGAAAGGTCTCGATCTCCATATCCGTCATGGCGGGAGCCTCCTGAAAATTATAGATTCTTCTCTATATTATAAGGGAAAAGAACCGATTTTACAAATGCATTTTTTCGTGTTATCTTATCACTCGCCCGAGGGGTCCGTGCCGGACGCGGCGCGGGAAGTACAGCAGAAAGGAGTGTTCTCAAATGACGAAAACGAATCGCACCGGTATGGTAGTTGTGGCTGTGGCGGTCGCAGTATTGATGGCACTCACGCTGGTGAGCATGGCCACCGGTCACCTCTATTTTGCGACCAAGGTTTTGGCGTTTGTGATGCCTGTCCTGGCTTTCGTGGAGCTGGACGTGCTGTGCAAGCTGCTGTAACCCTTCTTTCCTCATCGTCTTCCTTTTCCATTCCGCATTTACCCTCCAAGTTTTTCTCTCTTTAAAAGGGTTCTCCGCAGCTGCGGAGCGCCGCAAATACCGCAGGGCTGCCGGGCCCTGCGGTATTTTGCATCTGCAAAGCCATGGTTCAATTATGAACAAATTGTAAACTTTGGATTTTCTCTTTCCTTAGAAGTTCTAATATGGTATATTAGGTATCATTTGCGCGGGCGGTTTTCGTGCAGCCCGCGGCACAGGGAGGTTTTCCGATGCGCGAATATGTTCTCATGACCGACAGCTGCTGCGATCTGCCCGATCAGATGGCCCGGGAGCTTCAGCTGGAGGTACTGCCCCTGACTATGCACATGGACGGGCAGGATTATCCCAACACACTGGATGGCGCGGCCATCAGCAACGAGGAATTTTACCGGCGGATCCGGGCGGGCAAAATGGCCACCACCTCCGCCGTCAACGTGGGCCAGTTTGAGGATGCCATGTCTGCCGTTCTGGCCGGAGGCCGGGACATTCTGTGCATCTGCTTCTCCTCGGCCCTGTCCACCACCTATCAGTCCGCCTGCATCGCGGCGGAGAGCGTCCGGGCCAGGTACCCGGAGGGGCGCATCCGGGTCATCGACTCCCTCAGTGCCTCCCTGGGCCAGGGGCTTCTGCTGTATCTGACGGCCCGGAAAAAGCTCCGGGAAGCTCCCGCCATGGACGAGCTGGGCGACTGGGTGGAGGCCAACAAGCTGCACATCTGCCACTGGTTCACGGTGAACGACCTGAACTATCTGAAAAAGGGCGGCCGCGTCTCCGCCGCCACGGCCTTTGTGGGCACCATGCTGTCCATCAAGCCCATCATGCACACCTCCGACGAGGGAAAGCTGACGGTGGTGGGAAAGGCCCGGGGCCGCAAGAGCAGCCTGAACACCCTCATCGACACCGTGGGCCGCCTGGGCATCGACCTCCAGGAGCAGACCATGTTCATCTGCCAGGCGGACTGCCAGGCGGAGGCGGAGGCCGTGGCTGCGGAGCTCAAGCGCCGCTACGGCGTCAAAGAGGTGTACATCAACTACATCGGCCCCGTTATCGGTAGCCACACCGGCCCCGACACCATGGGCCTGTTCTTCGTGGGAACGGAGCGCTGACCATGAAGTGGCTGGAGCTGAAGATCGACGCCGCCCCTGCCGGGCTGGACCCGGTCAGCGCCCTGCTGGAGGACCTGGGCATCACCGGCCTGGTCATTGACGACGAGGGGGACTTCCGGGATTTCCTGGAGCATAACCGCGCCTATTGGGACTATGTGGACGACGCCCTGATGCAGGAGAAAAAGGGCCTGTGCCGCATTACCTTCTATCTGGAGGACAGTCCCGACGGATACAACACCCTGTCCCGGGTCCGCATGGCCCTGTCCCGGGTGAAGCAGGAGCACCCGGAATACGGCAGCCTGCTGCTGACCATGGAGAACATGGAGGACGCCGATTGGGAGAACAACTGGAAGCAGTTTTATAAGCCTATGGAGATCGGTGACCGGCTCATCGTCATCCCGGAGTGGGAGAGCGCCGGTGTGCCGGAGGGCCGGGTGGCCCTGCGGCTGAACCCGGGCCTCACCTTCGGCACCGGCAGCCATGCCACCACCCGCCTGTGCCTGACGGCCCTGGAAAAGCACGTCCGGGGCGGGGAAACGGTGCTGGACCTGGGCTGCGGCAGCGGCATTCTGTCCATTGCCGCCCTGCTGCTGGGAGCGGACCGGGCCGTGGCCTGCGACATTGACGAGAAGTGCATGGACGTGGCCTATGAAAACGCCGCCCTCAACGGGGTGGGCCGCGACCGCTACACCGTCCGCTGGGGCGACGTGGTAACGGACCGGGCCCTGCGCCGGGAGCTGGGCGGCCCCTATGACGTGGTGGTGGCCAACATCGTGGCCGATGTCATCAAGGCCCTGGCCTCCACCGTGCGCCCTCTGGTCCGGGAGGGGGGCCATCTTCCTGTGCTCCGGCATCATCGACGACCGGGCGGAGGAGGTAGCCCAGTGCCTGCGGGACAACGGCTGGACCATTGCCGAGACCCGCAGCAGCGAGGGCTGGTTCTCGTACCTGTGCCGGTAAGCCCAAAAAACCGCAAAAAAAAATCCGCAAGGCAAGCGCCTTGCGGTTTTTTGTTTGATTTTGCCGGCTTATGCCAAGAATCCCTTGAGGATGGTCTCCTCGGCCTCCTCGGGGGTCAGGCCCAAGGTCTCCAGCTTCAGCAGCTGGTCCCCGGCGATCTTGCCGATGGCGGCCTCGTGGATCAGCTGCGCGTCGGGACAGTTGGCGGTGATGGCCGGAACGGACTGGATATGGGCGGCGCCCATGATGATGGAGTCGCACTGCACGTGGCCGAAGCACTGGCTGTTGCCCACCATCACCGGGTGGAACACCTGGCGGGAGCTGTCCTGGGCCACGGACCGGGAGATCACCCGGCCCCGGGCGTTCTCGCCGTTGAGCTCGATGGTCATGTCGCTCTCCGCCGTCTGGTCCCCGTGGGTCAGCAGGCGCTCGGTGACCACCACCTCGCTGCCCGCCTCACAGTAAAACCGGGTGTCCCGCAGGGTGGAGTCGATGCCCCGGATCTGGACGGTGTCCATCTGCATGGTGGAGTTCTCCCCCAGATACACGATGGTCTGGGGATTCATAACGTTTTTGCCGGTTTCGCCCTGGGCGTCCTCGCCGTAGTGCTTCTCGGTGTAGTGGACCCGGCAGTTTCTGCCGATGTGGAAGGTGTGGATGCCGTCGTGGCGGCTTTCGTCACAGCCGGAGTTGTGGATGCCGCACCCGGCCACGATGTTCACGTCGCAGTCGTCGGCCACATAGAAGTCGTTATACACCATGTCGCTCATGCCCGTCTGGCTGATGATCACGGGGATGTGACAGGTCTCGCCCTTGGTGCCCGCCTGGAAGCGGATGTCAATGCCGGGCTTGCCGTCGGCCCGGGGATCAATGGCGATGTGCTCCGTGGACTGCCGGGCCTCGCAGCCCATGTCCTTGCGGATGTTGAACGCGCCTGCTGGCCTGCCGGTAAGGTCGGCGATCTTTTCCAGCAGCTTGGCGTCAATTTCGGTAATCATGAACGGGCCTCCTCTCTGTTCAGCACCGGGCAGCCGCCCAGGGTATCCGCCAGGATCAGCGGTAGGATCTCCTCCGTGGTGCCCCGGTGGGCGATGCGTCCCCCGGCAATGACGGCGATCTCGTCGGCCAGCTGGATGATCCGCTCCTGGTGGGAGATGATGATCATGGTGGCCTGATGCTCCCGGTGGATCTGCTCAAACGTCTCCGTCAGCCGTGCGAAGCTCCACAGGTCGATGCCCGCCTCCGGCTCGTCGAAGATCATCAGGCTGCCCCGGCGGGCCAGGACGGTGGCGATCTCAATGCGCTTGACCTCGCCGCCGGACAGGGACACATCCACCTCCCGGTCCAGATAGTCGTTGGCGCACAGGCCCACCTTGGTCAGATAGGCGCAGCACTGGTCCTTGGAGAGCTTTTCCTTCCCCGCCGCCAGCCGCAGCAGGTCGTGGACCGTGATGCCCTTGAACCGGGGCGGCTGCTGAAAGCCATAGCTGATGCCCAGACGCGCCCGGTCGGTGATGGAAAGCGGGGTGACGTCCTGGCCGTTATACAGAATGCGACCGGACGTGGGCTGGACAAGGCCCATGATGATCTTGGCCAGGTGGTCTTGCCGCCGCCGTTGGGGCCGGTAAAGACCATCAGCCGCTGATCCGGAATGGTGATGCTGATGTCCCTGAGAATGTCCATCTCCCCCTCGGGGGTGGACACGCGATAGCAGATGTTTTGCAGCTCCAGCATGGAACAGTTCCTCCTTTTGGGAAAAATCCCCTCTCAAAATGTTTATTTTAGCAGATTCTTCCGGAAAAAGCAATCCATAAGTGACCGTTTTCCTCCCTGCGTCATAGTATAACAGAAGAAGGAGGGAACCAAACATGGAACAGACTCCGCAGAACACCTTTGACTATGACAGCTGCCGCCGGGTGTGGCAGCGGGTATCCCCGGAGCTGGACCCGTATCCGGCGGGGGAGGGGAGCGCCGGCTGTCCGGCGGCCCCGGCCCCGGCAGTCTGAAGACGCCTTCAGGAGCTCATCGAGGGGGAGCTGGGGGGACCGGCGGGCCTATCTGTGCGCCGCCCGGTGCGCGCCCCATCCTGCCGCCCGGCGGACGTTCCAGCGGATGGCTGCCGACGAGGGGGCCCACGCCCGTCGGCTGCTGGCGGTGTACTATCTGGCCTGCGGCCAGTGCTACCATCCGGCCCTGCCGTCGGGCCCGGCAGAGAGCCTGCCCTGGCGGGCCCTGCTGCGGCAGCGGTATCACGAGGAGGTCTGCGCCGCCCGGCAGTATGACCGGGCGGCACAAAGCGCCGGGGATGCCTGCCTGTCTCAGCTGTTCCGGGACCTGTCCCGGGACGAGACCCGCCACGCCCGGCAGCTGATGGCCCTGCTGGAGCAGAATATCCTTGCATTTTAGGAAAAACCCTGCTACAATGCAGAAAAAATCCACAATTCGGCGGATAAACATACGATACAAGGAGGATGATCCCCATGAAAGAATCCATCACCCGGGCTGCGGCGCTGGCGGCGCTGCGGAAGTACAACCACGAGCCCTTTCACATCCAGCATGCCCTGACGGTGGAGGGCGTCATGCGCTGGTATGCTCAGCAGCTGGGCTATGGCGACGAGGCGGACTTCTGGGCCACCGTGGGCCTGCTGCACGATATCGACTTTGAGCAGTGGCCGGAGCAGCACTGTCAGAAGGCCCCGGAGCTGCTGCGGGAGGCGGGCTGCGGCGATGATCTCATCCGCGCCGTATGCAGCCATGGCTATGGCATCTGCTGCGACATCGAGCCCACCCACCAGATGGAGAAGGTCCTGTATGCCGCCGACGAGCTCACGGGCCTCATCGGGGCCGCGGCCCTGATGCGCCCCAGCAAAAGCTGCCAGGACATGGAGGTCAAGAGCCTGAAGAAGAAGTACAAGGACAAGAAGTTTGCCGCCGGATGCTCCCGGGACGTGATCAAAGAGGGCGCGGAGCGGCTGGGCTGGCCCCTGGAGGAGCTGATGGACAAGACCCTCCAGGCCATGCGCTCCAGCGAGGAGACCATCGCGGCAGAGCTGACAAAGCTGTAAGAGCGTGAGTCTGTGAAGCGGATGAAAGAGGACGGAGCCGGAAGGCTCCGTCCTCTGTTTTTCCCTTTCACAGAAACAGCGACACCGCGCACCACACCAGCAGCAGCGCCATGACCCGGTTCACCGCCCTGGCATGACTGGAAAACAGCCGGCCCAGCAGGGAGCCGAAGGCGGACCAGCACAGGGGTCAGCACAAAGCCTGTGAAGGCCAGACCCAGGGCGAACAGGGCCACCACCGCCTGGCTGGAGATGTTGGGCAGGATGTAGGCCTCCATGGAGACGATGCCGTAGATGTAGATCTTGGGATTAACAAATTGCAGCAGCAGCCCCGGCAGGAAGCCGGAACGGCCCTCCCGGGCCTCCACCGGACCGGCACGCCAGATGTGCCAGGCCAGGTACAGCATGTAGGCGGCACCCAGCACCAGCATGGGCAGCCGCAGCTTGGGGATCAGACTGTCCAGCACACCACAGAGAGCGGCGCACAACAGCATGACCACGGAGAATCCCGTCCAGATGCCGAAGTTGAAAGGCAGGGCCCGGCGAAACCCCAGACGGCTGCCGTTGCCCATGGACATGAGGGTGTTGGGCCGGGGGTACCGGCGGTGACCGAGAACGTAGGCGAGGAACTGAGGCCAGGGAAACACGGCGGACACCGTCCTTGGGCGTTTTTCCCC
>ENA-OQCL01000559-OQCL01000559.1-human-gut-metagenome-genome-assembly--contig:-NODE-559-length-17250-cov-4.502248_pt1 | contig 17250 bp, 15 predicted proteins | sample MGYA00242502_ERZ504586 | MGnify/ENA primary metagenome ERZ504586 (study PRJEB26092, sample SAMD00036316) | human gut metagenome | host: Homo sapiens | study: EMG produced TPA metagenomics assembly of... | reverse complement strand
CCCTTGAGTTTGCAGCACCTTTTTGCCATGTTCGGCTCGACGGTCCTGGTACCGTTCCTGCTCCACGTCGACCCGGCGACGGCCCTGTTCATGAACGGCGTCGGTACGCTCATTTATCTGACTATTTGTAAATGGCGCCTGCCGGCATACCTCGGCTCGAGTTTCGCCTTCATCTCGCCGGTCCTGGCCGTCTGCTCGACGTCGGGCATGTCCTATGGCGATGCCCAGGGGGGCTTCATCGTCTTCGGCTTGTCCTTCATGGTCCTGGCGGCCATTGTCGACAAAGTCGGCACGAAGTGGATCGACGTCCTCTTTCCGCCGGCTGCTATGGGTTCTATCGTAGCCATCATCGGCCTGGAACTGGCACCGCTGGCCATGAATATGTCCGGCTATATGGGCGAAGTCCAGGGTATGTCCAATGAAACGGCCATGATTATCTCGACGTTTACCCTGGTCGTCACCATCCTGGCTACCGTTCTCGGCCGGGGCTTCATCGGCATCATTCCCATCCTCATCGGCGTCATCGCTGGGTATATCCTGTCCTTCTTCATGGGCGTCGTCGACTGGACCCATGTCCAGGAAATGCCTTGGTTTGCCGTCCCGACCTTCTACAAACCAGAATTTAATCTCAGTGCCATCATGATGATTATGCCGGCCCTGTTCGTCGTCCTGGCAGAACACCTGGGCCACCTCTTCGTCACCAGCGATATCGTCGGCCGCGACCTCATCAAGGACCCGGGCCTGCACCGCTCGCTCTTTGCCGACGGCTTGTCCAACGTCCTGTCCGGCCTGGTCGGTTCGACGCCGAATACGACATATGGTGAAAACATGGGCGTCATGGCCATTACCGGCGTATACAGTACGTGGGTCATCGGCGGCGCTGCCGTCTTTGCCATCCTCTTTTCCTTCATCGGCAAGATCGCAGCCCTCATCCACGCCATCCCGACACCGGTCATGGGCGGCGTCTGCATCCTCTTATTCGGCTTCATCGCCGCTTCGGGCCTGCGCATGCTCGTAGAAAAGAAGGTCGACTATACGCGCTCGAAGAACCTTATCCTCACGGCTGTCACCATGATTTCCGGCCTCAGCGGGGCGACTATCATACTCGGGCCGGTCCAGCTCAAGGGCATGGGCCTGGCTACGGTCGTGGCCATGGTCATGAGCCTCGTTTTCCTGTTCTTTGAAAAAATCCATTGGGCCAACGAATAAGGCGGCCTGAAAGGAGTTCCGTCTATGACTATTTCCCAACCGAAAACCCGCGACGATTTGATCGCGCTCCTCGCGATTACCGATCCTGATGAACTCCAGGCTCTCTATGATGCGGCTTATGCCGTCAAGGCTGCCAATGTGGGCCGCGTCGTCTATTACCGGGGCCTTGTCGAATTTTCCAATTACTGCATCAAAGACTGCAAATACTGCGGCATCCGCAAGAGCAATGACGAAGTGGAACGCTTCGACACGCCGCGCGACGATATCCTGGCCATGGCCCGCTGGGCCTGGGAAAACCGTTACGGATCCCTGACCCTCCAGTCCGGCGAACGGCAGGATGAAGCCTTCATCGACTACGTCGAAGGCCTCGTCCGCGACATCAAGGACCTGAGCCACGGCGAACTGGGCCTGACCCTCTGCGTCGGCGAACAGACGGAAGACACGTACCGCCGCTGGTTCGAGGCCGGTGCCCACCGCTATCTCCTGCGCATCGAAACGAGCAATCCTGACCTCTACGCCACCCTCCATCCTCAGGACGGCCATCACCGCTGGCAGGTCCGCAAGGATTGCCTGGACAGTCTGCGCCGCGTCGGCTATCAGGTAGGGACGGGCGACATGATCGGCCTGCCCGGCCAGACCCTGGGTGACTTGGCTGATGACATCCTCTTCTACCGCGACATGGATATCGACATGATCGGCATGGGGCCGTACGTCGTCCATCACAATACGCCTGTCGGCAAACAGGTACTGGCCGGCGGCCTGGACAGCGACGAGGAAAAACGGCGGCGCCTGGAACTGGGCCTCAAGATGATTGCCGTCACGCGTCTCTTCCTGCCCGACGTCAACATCGCCGCCACGACGGCCCTCCAGGCCCTCCATCCCCTGGGACGGGAACTGGGCCTCAAAGCCGGGGCCAACGTCCTCATGCCCATCGTTACGGTCCCCAAATACCGGCCGCAGTACCTCTTATACGACAACAAACCCTGCGTCGACGAAGTACCGGACCAGTGCAAGAACTGCATCAGCGCCCGCGTCGCCTCCGTAGGCGACACCATCGGCCTGGGACAATGGGGTGACTCGCCGCACTTTTTCCATAAAAAGTAGGGGCGCCCAAGTGCGCCCCGCCGGTCGCAGTTCGCAGGCCGCAGGCCGCTTCAGAATCAGATTGACAACATCACTTCAGAATACTCGTGACTCGTAAAAAAGGCCCCGATTGGGGCCTTTGCTAACCACTCAAAAAGGGCTGTCGCATATGCGACAGCCCTTTTTGGAAGCTGGCGGAAAGGGTGGGATTCGAACCCACGGTGCGTTGCCGCATCACTAGTTTTCAAGACTAGCTCCTTAAACCACTCGGACACCTTTCCATAACGAAACTATTATAGCAGAGTTTTTACAATTCCGTCAAGGACGGCGCAGGGACTTGCTAATTGACTTTTACATGGTATATAATTAGGTGTATCTTTATGTCTAAATCTTTTGTTTATAGAAAAGGGGCAGTGATAATGTATCACATAAGTGTTTTGACAGGACGTCAGGATGAAGATGATTTTGGAGAGAGACTGCGCGATGTAGCGCGCGTTGAATATTGTCCTCCCGGAGATGAAGAAGAAATGGCCGACAGGCTCGAAGATGCGGACATCATCGTCTGCAAGTCCGAACCGATTACGGCTTCCCTTCTGAAAGAATTGGATGATCTGAAATTGATCGTCGTCTTATCGACGCGGTCGGATAATGTCGATTTGGAGGCTGCCCGGGAAAGGGGCGTCATGATCATCAACAATACGTCGTACTGTGTCGACGACATCGCAGACCATACGTGTGCCATGATCCTGGCCCTCATCCGCCAGCTGCCGGAATACCAGAGCGATATCCGCACCAACAGCCGTTGGGAATACGGGTCCGTTTCCTGGCCCATTCACCGTGTCAGCAGCAATCTCATCGGCCTCGTCGGATTTGGCCATGTCGGCCGCGCTGTCGCCGCCCGTCTCCAGGCTTTTGGATGCAAGATCCAGGCTTATGATCCGTTTGTCAGTGAAAAGGTCATGATGGAACGCAGTGTCCGTCCCGTCGATTTTGACAAGCTTCTTCAGACCAGCGACGTCGTATCACTTCACATGCCGCTCAACGAAACGACACGTTACATCTTCCAGGACGAACAGTTCGAGGAAATGAAAGAAGGGGCCATGTTCGTCAATTGCTGCCGCGGCGGCCTGGCGGATGAAGCGGCCCTTTATCATGCTGTCGACGACGGGCACATCCGCAGTGCCGCTCTCGACGTATTATCTATGGAACATCCGAGCCCGATGCTGCTCAAGATGATCGCCCGGCCGGAATTCCTGCTCACGCCCAATGTCTGCTTCCATTCCGTAGAAGCCGACAAGGCCGTCCGTGATGATGCCGAACGGTATATCCGTTTGTTCCTGGCCGGCCATTACGACGAGCTGCCCGTTGTGACCCGGCGGGACAGCGAAGAATCTTAACGAGAGGGGCTGTACAATTTGCGTATATGGAAACTGGCCTGTCTGGCCGTTCTTTGCTGCTTCATGCTGGTTGGCTGTACGCCGACGCAGAGCGGCGATACGGCCAAGGCGGAAAAGCCGCAGCCGGCGCAGGTAGAAATGGCCGTGCCCAAACAGGGCATCCCGGTCCTGATGTACCACATGATCGGCGATGTGCCGGACAACGACGCGGTCCTCTTGGAATCGCACTTCCGGGAACAGATGAAGTTCTTGAAGGACAATGATTTCCATCCCATCACCATGGATCAGCTCTACGACTATATGGTCCACGACAAGCCCGTACCGGTCCGGCCGGTCGTCCTTACCTTTGACGACGGCTATCCCGATACGTACAGCATCGTCATGCCCGTTTTGAAGGAATACGGCTTTGCCGGGACGGTCTTCGTGCCGACCTATGATACGGACCAGGCGACGCGCCTGAACTGGCAGCAGGTCAAAGAAATGAAGGCTGCCGGCCTGACCATCGCGTCCCACAGTCATCATCATGAACGGGCGACGGACATGACGGGCAGTACCTTTGCCGATGAAATCAAGAAGAGCCAGGCTGAACTCAAGGAACAGCTGGGCATTACCAACGAATATTTCTGCTATCCCTATGGCGGCTATACGAAGAGCGCCGGCGACGCGTTGAAGGCAGCCGGCATCAAACTGGCCTTCACCATGGATCCAGGCTGGGCCAAATACGGGGACAACCCCTATGCAGTCAAGCGCATCTGGATCGGCAATGCCGTCGACATAGAAAACTTCAAGCAGCGCGTCACGACACCGCACTATGAAGAACGCTAACTTTATTATTTTCGAGGTTACTTATGAGGAAACACGTAAAAGAAATCGGTAAGTTTTTTGTCTTTGTCGCCATTTTCTTCGCCTTGACATCGCCTTTTGTCGTCCTCTTCGGACCGTTCGACAACCTGAAGCGCACCGTCGTCGGGGCCATCCTCAAGAGCCGTCATCCCCAGTACATTACTTGGCTCTTTTCGCAGGAAGAAATCGACAAGATCTTGGGCGGCATCAGCTCGACGCCGAAACAGGAATTGTTTAAATTCAAAGCCCGTACCGATTCGACATTGACTTTGAAGAATATCGATTCCAGCCGTTTCAAGGGATTCCTGCTGGAAATCCCGGATCCGCACCGCGTACAGGTCGCGACGGCTGAGAACATGGATGAAAAGGGCGATACGACCAGCGGCATCGCCGAACGTGTCGGCGCCGTAGCTGCCATCAATGCCGGCGGCTTCTACGATGCCAACGGGACCGGCACGGGCCGTCAGCCCTATGGCTTCATCCTCCACGATGGCAAATATCTCCTCGGCCAGGATGCGTCCGACGAGGAAGAAAATGAATTTGTCGGCTTCACCAAGGATGGCAACCTCATCGTTGGCAATTACTCCAAGGCCGAATTGAAAGAAAAAGACGTTGTCGAAGGCATTTCCTTCGGGCCGGCCCTCATCGTCAACGGTGAAAAGATGATTACCCGCGGCGACGGCGGCTGGGGCGTCGGTCCCCGCACGGCCATCGGCCAGCGCAAGGACGGGACGGTCCTGTTCCTGGTCATCGACGGCCGCCAGCCCGGCTATTCTGTCGGGGCGACACTGCGTGACATACAGAACATCATGTATGAAGAAGGCGCGGTCATCGCGGCCAACCTGGACGGCGGTTCCAGCTCGACCTTGTATTATAACGGCAAAGTCATCAACAAACCGGCGGACCTCTTAGGTGAACGCATGATTCCGACGGCGTTCGTCGTCAAGTAGGAGGCAGGCTATGAAAATACGAAAGTTCATCGCAGTCTTTCTGGCAGGCATCGCCGTCCAGGCTGCTATTTATCTCTATCTCGATCAGGTCCTGTTTGCGCCGACGTCGGACTTCCAGATCGGCGGCACGAACCAGCAGGAAGCCATGGGCGAAGGGACGGAACCGAACGGCCGCAGCTTCTATTCCTATGACAAGCGCTTCATGGCGACTATCGTCGACGACAGGGTCACTATTTATGAAGCCGGCAAGAAGAGCGATCCCCAGCGCATCAATCTCCACGGCCGCAAAGTTTCCTTCTTTGAATGGCTGCCCGATCGCAACCTGGCTATTTTCGCCACCTATGGCCGCGACAGGAAAACCGGCAAGTACGGCGTCTACATCGCCCAGTACAACCCGATTTATCCGGACCGCGAACTCGATACGCCTATCGAAGACGCACCGGTCGACAGCAAGATTACCGATGTCGCTTATTCGACAGCGACCAATGTCGTTTACATGAAGCTCCAGGTCGGCGAAAATAAATACCGCATCTACCGGACCGATGCCAACTACGATACGCGCCGCATCCACGTCCAGGCAGAAAACATCGGCCGCATTGCCGTCTTCTACGACTCGGATACCTTCTTCTACGACAACCTGAGGACCGGCGTCGTCTACATGTTCGACGGAGCGACCAGCAGCTGGCGTGAAATCTCGCCGAGCGGCAACTTCCGCCTCATCGGCATCGACGGCCAGGAAATCTACATCGCCGAAATGAACCACGACGACAAGGTCGTAGCCGCTTACCGGGGCCGCCTGCGCGTCGGCTTCAAGAAGATTGCGACGTACAAGACGCCGGAAGAATTTAATAAGATTACCCTTAATAGTATGCACGAAGCGTCGGAAAAATCCGACAAAATGGAAAAGAAGTAGGTGATTGTCATGGCAAAACATAAGATTCCCAAGAATCGCTCCATTGAAGACATGTTCCAGGGCGTTGAAGAAGAAGCGACTTTTGAAACGACGGGCTGGGAAGACGACGAAGTGAGCGTCCGCCGGCCGCAGGCCAAAAAGTCGGCCAAGAAGCAGACCGCATCGGACTTCCGTCGCCAGTTCTTCACGGATGACCTCCAGGAAAAAGTCGGCTCCATCCTGTTGGACATCAAGATGGCTTACTTCAAGGACGGCGTCGGCGACATCTCCCTGGAAGTCGTCAAAGACGGCCGCAACGTCGTCATCAAGACGGCGCCGAAGACGAGCAAGAAACTGAGAAAATGAAAAACGAGGACCTGGAAAAGCGATTCCGCTGCGGTCCTGTCGAGGCGGCCTATGAGAACTCCAAGTGGTTCTCGGTCTTCATGAAGGTCCTCTTCCTCCTGGTGGCCATCTATTTCTTCTGGCTTATGATGGGCGAACAGCACCTCGTCGAGCACCTCGACAACTGGGCCGTCCTGGCTTTCTGCCTGTGGCGCATCCACCGCCAGGACGACGTCATGTGCTACGTCACCCGGAAAGGCCTCGTCGTCCGCCGCCAGTTCCGGTCCCTCCGCGAGTTCTACGACGATCAGTTCCATGAAGAGCGGAGCCTCGTCTTCCTCCCGTATAAGGACATCTTCGTCATCGGTGACAGCTGGCAGGAAATCCAGCTGGGCGAAGCCGAAGAAGGGGGACTGGCCGTCCTGCCCGTGCACCTGCAATTCCTGTCCAAGCGCAACAAACAGCGCATCATCGACCGCATCAAGCAGGCCCACGAAACGGATGATGATGAAAGTGCCCATTGACAGGGACTTGTCCTATGTGTGGTATGCATGAATCGGCATGGAGACATGCCGATTTTTTATACCCTAAAGCCTTTATCTTTTTAACGAAATAAAGTAAAATAAGGCTTGTACACAACGGTACGTCTAGATGATCTCAAGGGAGCGGATAATCATGGAATGGAGAAAATACGCAGCTGCCGGCATGGCGGCACTTCTGACAGCAACCTTCGTCGCTGGCTGCGGCGGGGACAAACAGACCGACAAAGGGGCGACGGCGCAAAAGGGGAAAATCGTCATCGGCCTCGATGATAACTTCCCGCCTTTCGGATTCCATGATGAAAGCGGCGAGCTCGTCGGCTTCGACATCGACATGGCCAAGGAAGCCAGCAAGCGCCTGGGCATGGAAGTCGAATTTAAGCCCATCGACTGGGACAGCAAGGAAACGGAACTGAAGAGCAAGAAAATCGATGCCATCTGGAACGGCCTGTCCATCACGCCGGAACGGGAAAAGAACATCCTCTTCTCCCGGCCTTATGAAAACGGCCCGCAGATCCTGTTAGTCAAGAACGACTCGCCCATCCAGGGCAAGGCCGACCTGGCCGGCAAGATTGTCGGCACCCAGCAGGGCAGCACTGGGTTGGAAGCCATCGAAGCCGAACCGGAACTGCGCGATTCCTTCAAGGAATTGAAACAGTATTCGGATAACGTCACGTCCTTCATGGACCTGGAAGTCGGCCGCATCGACGCCGTTGTCGTCGCCCAGACGACAGCTGCCTACTTCATCAAGAAGAATAACGCGCCCTTCCGCATCATCGACGTCGGCTATCCGGACATCCCCAGCGGTGTCGGCATGCGCAAAGATGACACGGAACTGAAGGCCCGGATCGACAAGGTACTGGAAGATATGCACAACGACGGTACGTCGAAGAAGATTTCTGAAAAATGGTTTGGCATCGACGTCACGATGTAAGGAGGAATTTACATGAATTGGAAAAAAGCACTGGCTGCGGGCACCCTGGCTGTCGCAGCCGTTACCATGGTCGCCGGCTGCGGCGGCAATACGGACAAACAGGCAGCACAGAAACTGCCCGATAAGATCGTCATCGGTCTCGACGATAACTTCCCGCCCATGGGTTTCCGCGATGACAGCGGCCAGCTCGTCGGCTTCGACATTGACCTGGCACAGGAAGCGTCCAAGCGCCTGGGTATTCCGGTCGAATTCAAACCCATCGACTGGGACAGCAAGGAAGTGGCCCTCAAGAGCAAACAAGTCGACATGCTTTGGAACGGCTTGACAATCACGGACGAACGGTCTCAGCAGATCGCCTTTTCCAAGCCGTATATGAATAACGCCCAGCTCCTCGTCGTCCGCGCCGATTCGCCGATAAACGACCGGGCCGGCCTGGCCGGTAAGGTCATTGGCACCCAGGAAGGGAGCAGTTCCATCGACGCCCTGGAAAAGAACGCCGAATTCAAGGATTCCCTGGCAGAAGTCAAGAAATACGGTGACTTCGTCAATGCCTTCATGGACTTGGAAATCGGTCGTACCGACGGCATCCTCGTTGACAGCGTCGTCGGCCGTTACTACATGGCCAAGAAGCCGGGCAAATTCAAAGTCATCGACGACAAGATGGGCGACGAAAAATTCGGCGTCGGCATGCGCAAAGAAGATACGCTCTTGCAGGATAAACTCAACGACGTCTTGAAACAAATGAGCGAAGATGGTACAATGACTAAGTTGTCCCAGAAGTGGTTTAACGAAGATATTACCATTAAAGTACAGTAAGCGGAGATTCGCAGTTCGCAACGGTCCTATGGACCGTATGTAGGGGCCGCCCAAAAGGGCGGCCCGCCTTGCGTATATACGTGAATCCTATGCCGTATATGTGTTAATTCCAAAAAAGGAGCCAACATGGACTATTTATTTCACATCGTGCCTGCCGTTGCCGTAGGCCTTCAGATTACCCTGAAAATCTTCATCATCACCATCATCCTGAGCCTGCCCTTGGGCATCCTCATGGCCATCGGCCGTATTTCCAAAAATCGCCATCCTGCGCAAGGCCATGTACGCCTATATCTACGTCATGCGCGGCACGCCGCTCATGCTGCAGATCCTGTTCATCTACTATGGCCTGCCTTTTATCATCGACGGCCTGAAACTGCCGGCCTTCCCGGCGGCTATCATCGCCTTCGTCCTCAACTACGCCGCCTACTTCGCCGAAATCTTCCGCGGCGGCATCCAGTCCATCGACCGCGGCCAGTATGAAGGTGCCAAGGTCCCTGGGCATGACTTACGTCCAGACCATGCGCCGTATCATCCTGCCCCAGGTCATCAAGCGCGTCCTGCCGCCGGTATCGAACGAAACGATCAACCTCCTCAAGGATACGTCCCTGGTCTACATCCTGGCCATGAACGACATCCTGCGCATTACCCGTTCCATCGTACAGCGCGACTTTGATACGACGGCCTTCCTGGTCGCTGCCGTCTTCTACCTGTTCTTTACCCTTTATCCTGGCCAAAGTCTTTGGTTATCTGGAAAAACGTTACGCCGTTTACGACGAATAAGGAGGATTATCATGAGCTTTATTGAAATGGATCATATCCATAAGACCTTCGGCAGCCTCGAAGTCTTGAAAGACGTCACCCTTCACGTTGAAACGGGGGAAGTCATTTCCATTATCGGCCCGTCGGGCAGCGGCAAGAGTACCTTCCTGCGCTGTCTCTGCCAGCTGGAAACGATTGACAGCGGTTCCATCGTCGTCGACGGCCGGACCATGGTCAGCACGCCCGAAGGCAGCAACCGCGCCGTCTATGCCCCGGCAGCCGAAGTCCGGGCCATCTGCCGCCGCATGGGCATGTGCTTCCAGCACTTCAACCTCTTCCCGCACATGACCGTTTTGGATAACATCCTGGAAGCGCCGCGCATCGTCAAGAAGATGAAGACCGAAGACATCATGCCCAAGGCCGAAGAACTCTTGAAAAAAGTCGGCCTCTGGGACAAACGCGATGCCTATCCGTCGCGCCTCTCCGGCGGCCAGCAGCAGCGTGTGGCCATTGCCCGCGCCCTGGCCATGGACCCGGACATCATGCTCTTCGACGAACCGACGAGTGCCCTCGACCCGGAACTGACCGGCGAAGTCCTGCGGACTATCAAACAGCTCGCCGATGAACACATGACCATGATCATCGTCACCCACGAAATGGCCTTCGCCAAGGAAGTCGCCGACCGGGTAATCTTCATGGCCGACGGCATCATCCAGGAACAAGGCAAACCGGAAGACGTCTTCGAACACCCGCAGAACGAACGGACCCAGAACTTCCTAAAATCCATGCTGCATTTTTGATTGCAAAATCGCAATTAGCAGGCCGCAAGGCTGAGCTGGCCGTCAAAGGCGGTCTGAGAGGTTGCCATAGCCGCTTGCGGGAATCCCGTTATCAATCATTTACATGAACGGGCTCGCCACGTGCGAGCCCCTACAGCAAAAAAGGACTTGTCGTCATGCGACAAGTCCTTTTTTCCACATCGGGCCCGTCCCCGTCCAGGAGGTAGCCCGTGCGCCCCGTTTTGTGCTATAATGACCTTATACGTGAATCAGACATTATTCTATCGAAAGGTAGGGAACTCACATGACCCAATTGAAATTACGTTCTGGATTTACTTTTGACGTAACCAACCTCTATGGTCCCAATGCAGTAACTGAAGATGAAGTAAAGGCTTTCGCGCCTGTCTATACAAAAGCCCACGAAGCCGTTATGAATATGCGCAAGACCGGTATCATGCCGGGCCATCTCTCGAAAGACGGCGAACCGGAAGAAGTCCTCTTCCCGCAGCTGCCGTACATCGAAGACGGCAACATCAACAGCCCGGAACGCATCTTTGCCCTGGAAGAACTGGCACGGACGACGCGCAACCGCGTAGACGCCGTCGTATTCCTCGGCATCGGCGGTTCTTATCTCGGCGGCAAGGTCCTCTTCGACGTCCAGTGCGGCGAATTTTGGAACCTCAAGAGCACGGCAGAACGCAAGGGCTTCCCGAAAGCCTTCTTTGCCGGCAACAACGTCGACTCCCATAAGATGACGGGACTCATCCATTTCCTCAAGGCTGACAGCCATACCAAACCGAACTACACGGTCATGGCCGTCGTCATTTCCAAATCGGGCTCGACCATCGAACCCATGTCCAACTACATGGTCCTCAAACAGGCCATGAACGACGCCGGCATTGCCCTGGAAACGGTCGCCGTTACGGACCCCCACGACGGTGGCGATAAAGAAACATTGCTCCACGGCCTGGCCAAGAAATCGGGCTGGCCCATCTTCTACGTTCCCGATGGCGTCGGCGGCCGTTTCAGCGTCTTCTCCGAAGTCGGCCTCATCGTCGGTGCCCTCACGGGCTTCGATATCCGCCAGTTCCTCGACGGCGCCCGCGACATGGACCACGCCTGCCAGAATCCGGATATCTGGCAGAACCCGGCCCTGCTCAACAGCGTCCTCAAATTCCTGGCCGGCAAGAACCACGGCCGCGACCTGGAAGTCCTCATGCCCTATGCGGACAACCTGAAATCCCTGTCCGAATGGTACATCCAGCTCCTGGCTGAATCCCTGGGCAAACGCCTGGACAAACAGGGCAACGTCGTCAACTACGGCCGCACGCCGATCGTCGCCGTCGGTACGACGGACATGCACGCCCAGACCCAGGAACACCAGGAAGGCCCGCAGGACAAAGTCGTCCAGTTCGTCTCCGTCGAAAACTGGCCTGACGACGTCACGGTCCCCCGATCTCTATGACGAATACCCGAAATCTCGCTGCCTTCAGCGGCCTGCCCTTGAGCCAGATCCTGGAAGCCGCCCGCAGCTCCAACGCCGAAGCTCTCGCCGGTGACGGCCGTCCCAGCGCCAACTACATCCTGCCCGCCCTCACACCGTATCACCTGGGCGAATTGATGTTCATGCTCTGCTTGTCCATCGCATACGAAGGCGAATACGCCAACGTCGACGCCTTCAACCAGCCCGGCGTCGAAGTCTATAAGAAATTCCTCGGCGGCCGCCTGAAGAAATTACAAGAAAAATAGATGATAATATAAGAAAGGCAGATTTTCAATGAATATTCTCGTTACAGGCGGCGCTGGCTACATCGGCAGCCACACGGTCAAAGCTTTATTGGCTCAAGGCCACAACGTCGTCGTTATCGATAATCTTTCCCGCGGCCATCGAGCAGCCGTCCCGGAAGAAATCCCTTTTTATGTCGTCGACATCCATGACATCGACCGGGTACAGCACATCATGGAAGACATGAACATCGACGCTGTCATGCACTTCGCCGCCCATAGCCAGGTCGGTGAATCCATGGAAAACCCGACGATTTACTATGATAACAACGTCGTCGGCTCGTACAGCCTCTTGGAAGCCGTACGCCGGGCCGGCGTCAAATACTTCGTCTTCTCGTCGACGGCCGCCGTCTATGGCGAACCGGAACAGACGCCGATCACGGAAGACATGCCCTACCATCCGACCAACGTCTACGGCCAGACCAAGCTCATGATTGAAACCATGCTGGCCCAGTTCAGCCGGGCTTACGGCCTGCGCTACGTGGCCCTGCGCTACTTCAATGCGGCTGGGGCCGATGGAAGCGGCACGATCGGTGAAGACCACACACCGGAAACACACCTCATCCCCTTGATCCTGCAGACGGCCCTGGGCCAGCGGGACAGCATCAAAATCTTTGGCACCGACTATCCCACACCCGACGGCACCTGCATCCGTGACTACATCCACGTCACAGACCTTGCAGACGCCCACGTAAGGGTCCTCAAGTACCTCGCCGAAGGGGGAGAATCACAGTACTTCAACTTAGGCTCTCAGAACGGCTTCAGCGTCCGTGAAATGATCGAAGCCGCTAAGAAAGTCACCGGCAAAGACTTCAAAGTCGAAGAAGCACCGCGCCGCGCCGGCGACCCGGCCATCCTCATCGCCGGATCCGAAAAGATCCGCCGCGTCACGGGCTGGCAGCCGACACACAGCAACGTAGAACAAATCATTGCTGATGCCTGGAACTGGCATCAGCATCATCCGCAGGGCTATGGAGATAAGAAATAAGGTCTTATCCGCTCTGCCAAAGGTAAGGAACGGTCTCGTTCACCATCGCAAGACATGGCTTCCCTATGTGGGGATACTTGTCTGTCTTGGCGCCATCTGGTTGTGGTGGGACGAGCCGCAAGGACAAGAATACATGAAACGGGATGCTGTCCAGCATACTGCTGGAGCGCATCCCGTTTTTTCTGCCTCTGAAAAGGTGGAAAAGGGAAACGATAAGGGAAACCTCGTCTATGATGTCCGCCCGGCCTTGCGTTACAAATCCTTACCTGATTTATTTGCCGGCAGTCTGCCGAAGAAGACTGCTGCGCCTGAAGCGGTACCGCTGCCTGTTCCGGCGGAAGCGCCTAAAAAAGATAAGGAACCACCTTAAAAAGATAAGAAAGAATGGACATTGCCCATCGTTTGTGGGGCTGTCCACGAAGGAGAAGTCCATTTAGTCATTTTGAAATGGCAGGGACAGACGGCGACGTGTGCTGCCGGTGAATGGTGGAACGGCTGGTATGTCGCCTACGTCAACCGTCAGGCCACCGGCCTGCAGCGGGATGGACGGGTTTTTGAAATTCCTTTGTAAGGAAAGGCAGGGATGGTTGTGAATGAATGGAAAAAGTGGCTGGCTGTCAGCGTCTGTTGCCTTTGTCCCTGGACAGCGGGAGCCGTCGATGTACAGGTCCAGGATGTGCCGACGCGGACGGTACTGGAAGGACTGGCCATGTCAGGGAATATCAATCTCGTCGTCGATGACAGCGTGCAGGGGGCATTGACGATGAACCTCCACGATGTCACCTTGGAAGAGGCCTTGCAGGCTATTGCCGACAGCCAAGGATTGTACTATGAAAAATCCGGACCTATCCGGACGATGACCGGACCCAAAGCGGGAAAAGGCGTCAAGACGTTCCACACCTGGTCTCTGCGCTATGCCGACCCGGCCGTTTTGAAAGAAGCTGTCCAGGCGGCGGTACCGGATGCCGATGTGCGCTGTCATAGTGATACGAATACCCTCGTCGTCGGCGGGACCCACCAAGTGCAGGCTGCTGTTCATTCCCTGGTGAAGCGCCTCGATGTGCCGGCGCGGCAAGTTGATGTTTCTGTAGAGGTCGCCTCCGTCGATGACAGCCTGTTGAAACAGACCGGTATGGAATGGAATTGGTCGACGGTGGAAGGCGGAGCGGACCACGATGTCTTTTCCCTGGCCGGGACAATCCACGCCCTCGAAGAAAGGGACGGGCTCAGATTCTGGCTTCGCCGCATATGGTGGCCAGCAATGGCCGGGAAGCGCACATCCTCATCGGCGATAAGGTTCCCGTCCAGACGGAGCATTTGTCCGGCAAGGAGACGGCTGTGAGCACGACTTACGAAGAGGCGGGCATTAAATTGACCTACACGCCGCAGATCCATCCCGATGATTCGGTGACGGCCCAGCTGATGGCGGAAGTGAGTACGCCTGTGTTTGTACCGGAAATGAAGGCCTACCGCATTGCGACGCGCCAGGCCCGGACAGTCGTCCGTCTGCGCGATGGCGAGCCCTTGGTCATCGGCGGTCTGATCCGCCGGGAAGAGGTCGAGCATTTCCGTAAGGTACCCATTTTGGCGTCGCTACCGGTATTGGGGAAATTGTTCCGTTATCACTATAAGTCGCATAAAAACACAGAAATTGTTTTGGTTCTCAAGTCTCACGTTTTACTTGATTCGTAGTACGTTTTACGTGATTTTCTTTACATTTTTTCGTTACTTTTTCCTTGACTTTATTTTATTTTCCTGTATAATCATGGTCAACAACAGATTTCCTGATAACAGTTGTGATGGAAAAAAGTAGTGTCTTTGAGCTTTTCAGAGAGTCCCCGGCCGGTGTGAGGGGACAGGGGAGAGGGCATGAAGTTCATTCCTGAACTGTACGGCTGAACGTGAGTAGGCTGTACCGGGACGGCTGCCGTTATACGGCCATGAGTTGATCGATTCGAGATAATTAGGGTGGTACCGCGGAATCTTCCGTCCCTGGCGTACCACTCTTTTTTTATCCATATATCGATAAATTGGGTGGTACCGCGACTGAGTCGTCCCTTTTGTGAGGGGCGGCTTTTTTTCGGGAAAGTATTTCAGAGAGGAGTTTTTTACTATGGGAACCACAGGGATTCAAGTCTTCATTATTTTAGTGTACATCGGCGTTCTCTTCGGTATCAGCTGGTATGTCAAGCATAAGGCTGCCGCTTCGACGGAAGCTTACGTATTGGCTGGCCGTAAATTGACGACGCCCCTCATCATGGTGTCTATCGTCGGCCTGGCTGTCGGCGGGGCTTCGACTATCGGCGTTGCCGAACAGGCCTACAAAGTCGGTCTGTCGGCCGGTTGGTATACGGCTGCCTGGGGCATCGGGGCCATCGTCATGGGCCTGACGGTCGCCAAGAAGTATCGTCAGCTCAACATTACGACGGTGCCGGAATTGTTGGAACGGTATTATGACCGCCGCAGCATGGTTGCCGGTATTGGCTGTCAGGTTTTGGTCCAGCTGGTCATCATGAGCTTGCAGTACGTTGCCGGCGGCGCTATCCTGGCCGCTTTGATGCCGAATATCTTCACGCCGGTCACGGGGATGCTCACCAGTGCCGTCGTCTTCATCGGCATTACCCTTATCGGCGGTATGTGGTCGGCTAGCCAGTCGAATGTCCTCAATGTTACCTTGCAGTACATCGGCATTACCGTTGCTGCTTTCCTCATCCTGGGCATGGCCGGCGGCATCGACGTCGTCGCTATCCAGGCTCCGTCCATTACGTCCATGGACCTCATCAGCGGTGTCGGCCCCATGACTATTGTCACGTGGATCGTCGTTCTCATTACGGTCAATGTTTCGCTTCAGGCTATCATCCAGATTTCCCTGGGTGCCAAGGATGTCCAGACGGCCCGCAAAGGCTTCATCATCGGCGGCCTGGTCATGCTGCCCGTTGGCTTCATCGCAGCACTTCTCGGCGTCATCGCTGCCGAAATGTATCCGGCTATTTCGCCGACGACGGCTTTGCCGAAACTCATCATGTCCCTCAATCCCTGGATTGCCGGCGTGACGTTGGCTTCGCTGTGGGCTGCCGATGTCAGCACGGCTTGCAATCTCCTGCTGTCGGCGGCTACGCTCTATTCCCATGATATTCATAAACAGTTCATCGACCCCAATATGTCCGATAAGAAATACATGACCGTTACCCGTATTTCTGTCCTGCTCCTGGGCCTGCTGACCTTGGGCTTCGCCCTGACCATCAGCGGCATCATTTCGACCCTCATGGCCGGCTTGTCGCTTATGACGGCTTTCGCAGTCATCGTCCTCATGACCATGTATGCACCGAAATATTGCTCCAGACAGGCTGCGTTCTACACGATTTTGGCTTCCATCATCGTCCTCGTCGCCTGGATGTTCGTACCGGCTGTCCGCGTACTGCCGCACGTCATCTATGCCGAATGGATCGTCTGCGCCGTCACTTTCTGCGGCATCAGCTTCGTATCCAAGAAAGCCATCGCAACAGACGGCCTCGTAGAAGAAGCCAAGACTGTCGGCGCACCGGCACAGCATTAGGAGAGTATCGGCCTAAAGTAAAAAAGGGGGCTGTCGCACGAAGGCTTTTGCCATCATGCGTGGCCCTTTTCTTAAATGTTTGAGGTTTGATGTATGATGTTTGAGGCAATGGCTTTTAAAGTTTGTCCCATCCACATCAAACTTTCAACTTCAAACTTCAAACTCAAAAAGGGCGTTGTCTTCATGCGACAGCGCCTTTTTTTGGCTCCCTTGAGAGATTGTTTTTTCAATCACCGCGTGGAAATTTCAACCTCTCCTGCCCGCTTGGGCCACCTCCCCTGTGAGGGGTAGGCTTTACGGCCTTGCGGTCTGAGGGGGCCTTTCCGAAGGCTCGCCTCATAGGAGAGCTGTCAGCGAAGCTGACTGAGAGGTTGC
>ENA-OQCL01000558-OQCL01000558.1-human-gut-metagenome-genome-assembly--contig:-NODE-558-length-17301-cov-7.473099_pt1 | contig 17301 bp, 28 predicted proteins | sample MGYA00242502_ERZ504586 | MGnify/ENA primary metagenome ERZ504586 (study PRJEB26092, sample SAMD00036316) | human gut metagenome | host: Homo sapiens | study: EMG produced TPA metagenomics assembly of... | reverse complement strand
GGCGTTATCAAAGATTGGGACAGCCGCTGGTTTACCTCTAAGCAGGCATTCGGCGACACCCTGGTCGAGGATCACAAGATCCGTAAGACCCTGAAGAAGCAGCTGTACGCTGCCGGCGTTCCCAAGATCGAGATCGAGCGTACCGTTGATTCCCAGACCGGTGCCCCCCGCGTGAAGGTCAATGTCTTCTGCGCAAAGCCGGGCATCGTGATCGGCAAGGGCGGTGCTGAGAGCGCCAAGATCGAGAAGCAGCTTGCCAAGCTCACCGGCAAGGCTGTCAACCTCAACATCATCGAGGTCAAAGGCACCACCACCAATGCTCAGCTGGTTGCTGAGGATGTCGCTTCCCAGCTCGAGCGCCGCATCGCGTTCCGCCGTGCCATGAAGCAGGCCATCCGCAACGCCATGCAGCCCCGTGACCGCAGCGCTACCCCCGCAAAGGGTATCAAGGTCACCTGCTCCGGCCGTCTGGCTGGCGCTGACATCGCCCGCGTTGAGAGCTACCACGAGGGTACCATCCCCTGCAGACTCTGCGCGCTGACATCGACTACGGCTTCGCCGAGGCCAACACCACCTATGGTAAGGTCGGCGTCAAGGTTTGGATCTACAAAGGCGAGATCCTGAAGGGCGCCAAAGCCCCCGCCAAGAAGGAAGGAGGCAAACAGTAATGTTACTGCCGAAGCGTGTTAAGTACCGCCGCGTTCAGCGCGGCCGCATGACCGGTAAGGCCATGCGCGGCAACAAGGTCAACCAGGGCGATTACGGCCTGGTCGCTCTCGAGCCGGCTTGGATCACCTCCAACCAGATCGAGGCAGCCCGTGTTGCCATGACTCGTTACATCAAGCGTGGCGGCAAGGTCTGGATCAAGATCTTCCCCGATAAGCCCGTTACTGAAAAGCCGGCCGGCACCCGAATGGGTTCCGGTAAGGGCAGCCCCCGAGTACTGGGTGGCTGTCGTTAAGCCGGGCCGCGTGCTCTTCGAGCTGGCTGATGTCAACGAGGAGACCGCCCGCGAGGCTCTGCGTCTGGCCAGCCACAAGCTGCCGATTCGCTGCAAATTCGTCAAGCGCGAGGAGCTTGACACTGTAAAGGAGGGTGACGCTGAATGAAAGCCACTGAACTGCGCGAAATGACCGATGTCGAGCTGAACAAGCAGCTCAAGGACCTGAAGGCGAACTCTTCAACCTGCGCTTTCAGCACGCCATCAACCAGTTGGACAACCCCATTCGCATCGAGGCCGTTAAGAAGGACATCGCCCGCGTGATGACCGTCCTGGCTGAGAAGAATGCCAAGAACGCTTAAGAGGGAGGGTAAAGCATGGAACGTAATCTGAGAAAGACCCGTGTGGGCGTCGTTGTCTCCGACAAGATGGACAAGACCATCGTTGTCGCTGTTAAGGACAGCGTCCAGCACCCTCTGTACAAGAAGATCTTGAAGCGTACCAAGAAGTTCAAGGCCCATGATGAGAACAACGAAGCCGGCATCGGCGACCGCGTTGAGATCATGGAGACCCGCAAGATCTCCAAGGACGTCAACTGGCGTCTGGTCAAGATCATCGAGAAGGCAAAATAATCAGCCTGGTACTTTGAAAGGAGGACCTGAAAGATGGTTCAGATGCAAACTTATCTCAAAGTGGCCGACAACACCGGTGCCAAGGAGTTAATGTGCTTCCGTGTACTGGGCGGTACCCGCAAGAGATACGCAAACATCGGTGACATCGTGGTTTGCAGCGTCAAGAAGGCTGCTCCCGGTGGCACTGTGAAGAAGGGCGACGTGGTCAAGGCCGTCATCGTCCGTAGCAAGCACGGCCTGCGCCGTGACGACGGCTCCTACATCCGCTTTGATGAGAACGCCGCCGTCATCGTCATGGCTGACAAGAGCCCCAAGGGCACTCGTATCTTTGGACCTGTCGCTCGCGAGCTGCGCGATGCCGGCTTCACCAAGATCCTGAGCCTGGCTCCGGAATCGCTGTAAGGAGGTTTTAATTAAATGAACAATCTTCATGTTAAAACCGGCGACAACGTAATGGTCATCTCCGGCAAGGACAAGGGCAAGACCGGCAAGGTTCTGCAGACCTCCCCCAAAGAGGGCAAGGTCATTGTCGAGGGCCTGAATATGGTCACGAAGCACGTCAAGCCCCGCCGTCAGGGCGAGCAGGGCGGCATCGTTAAGGCCGAGGGCGCTATCTACGCCTGCAAGGTCATGCCCGTCTGCCCCAAGTGTGGCAAGGCCACCCGCGTGGGCCATTCTGTCAAGGACGGCAAGACCGTCCGCGTTTGCCGCAAGTGCGGCGCTGAACTGTAAGGGAGGAGTACACAATGGCACGTTTGAAAGAACAGTATGTCAACGAGATCGCTCCGGCCCTGAACAAGAAGTTCGGCTACAAGAGCGTTATGCAGATCCCCAAGCTGGATAAGGTCATCATCAACGTTGCAGCTGGTGAGGCTAAGGAGAACGCCAAGGTCATCGACGCCATCGTCGCAGATCTGGGCCTGATCACCGGCCAGAAGGCTATCGTCTGCAAGGCCCGCAAGAGCGTTGCAAACTTCAAGCTGCGCGAGGGCATGCCCATCGGCGCAAAGGTCACCCTGCGTGGTGAGCGTATGTACGAGTTTGTCGACCGCCTGTTCAATGTCGCGCTGCCCCGCGTTCGCGACTTCCGCGGTATCAACGGCAACTCCTTCGACGGCCGCGGCAACTACGCCTTCGGCCTGAAAGAGCAGATCATCTTCCCCGAGATCGACTTCGACAAGGTCGATGCGATCCGCGGCATGGACATCTGCTTCGTCACCACCGCCAAGACCGACGAGGAGGCCAAGGAGCTGCTGAAGGCTCTGGGCGCTCCGTTCGCAAACTAAGGGAGGGAACTGTAAATGGCTAAACTTTCTATGAAGCTCAAGCAGCAGCAGCCCGCCAAGTTCTCGACCCGCGCTTACAACCGCTGCAAGATCTGCGGTCGTCCCCACGCTTACCTGCGCAAGTACGGTGTCTGCCGTATCTGCTTCCGTGAGCTGGCTTACAAGGGCGAGATCCCCGGCGTCAAGAAGGCTTCCTGGTAAGCCCTTGATTGCTTCTGTCTGAACGAATAACAACACTCTTAAACACAACCTAAGGAGGTTAGTGGCATGCAAATCACCGATCCTATCGCGGACCTGCTGACCCGCATCCGCAATGCTAGCACTGCCAAACACCCTTCCGTGGATATCCCTGCATCTAACCTGAAGAAGGCGATCTGCCAGATCCTGGTTGATGAGGGCTACATCAAGGGTATGAAAGTGACCGAGGACAACAAGCAGGGGACCATCACCCTGACCCTGAAGTACCAGGAGAACGGTACTCCGGTCATCGCCGGCCTGAAGCGCGTTTCTAAGCCGGGCCTGCGCATTTACACCAACTGCGAGGATATGCCCAAGGTCATGAAGGGCCTGGGCACCGCAATCATCTCCACCTCTAAAGGCGTCATGACCGACAAGGCAGCCCGCGCTGCTCATGTCGGCGGTGAAGTTCTCGCCTTTGTGTGGTAAGAAAGGGGTATAGACAATGTCGAGAATTGGAAGAAAACCCATCGTCATTCCCGCCGGTGTGGAAGTGAAGGTCGATGCGGCCGAGCACACCATCACTGTTAAGGGCCCCAAGGGTACCCTGCATTCCAAATTTCATCCTCTGATGACTGTTGCTGTCGAGGGCAATGAGATTTTGGTTACCCGCCCCAATGACGAGAAGGAGGCACGCAGCCTCCATGGCCTGACCCGCACCCTGATCCACAACATGGTCGTCGGTGTTACCGAGGGCTTCCGCAAGGATCTGGAAATTCAGGGCGTTGGTTATCGTGCCGCCAAGCAGGGCAGCAAGCTGACCCTGACCCTGGGCTTCTCTCATCCCGTTGAGTTTGAGGACACCGATACCATCAAGATCGAGCTGAAGGATGCTCTGCATTTCAGCATCACCGGTATCGACAAGCAGGAGGTCGGCCAGTTCGCTGCCGAGGTCCGCGGTGTCCGCCCGCCCGAGCCGTACAAGGGCAAGGGCATCCGCTATGTTGGCGAGTATGTCATCCGCAAGGAAGGCAAAGCCGGCAAGGGTAAATAATAGGAGAGGAGAAACATTATGGTCAACAAGGCTGATAAGAACGTTGCTCGTCTGCGCCGCCACCGTCGTGTCCGCGGCAAGATCAGCGGCACTGCTGCTCGTCCCCGTCTGGATGTTTTCCGCTCTGCCAAGCACATCTACGCTCAGATCATCGATGATGAGCAGGGCGTGACCCTGGCCAGCGCTTCCAGCATGGACAAAGATTTCAACGCTTACGGCGGCAACATTGATGCTGCCAAGAAGGTTGGCGAGAACATCGCCAAGAAGTGCCTTGAGAAGGGCATTACCGAAGTGGTCTATGACCGCGGCGGTTTCGTTTACCACGGCCGTGTGCAGGCTCTCGCTGAGGGTGCCCGCGAGGCCGGTCTGAAGCTGTAAGGAGGGAGAAGATACAATGGCCATGCAGAGAAGACAAGAAGATGACGGCATGATCACCAAGGTCGTCTCCATCAACCGCGTTTCCAAGACCGTTAAGGGCGGCCGCGTTATGAAGTTCGCTGCCCTGATCGTCGTCGGCGACGGCAAGGGCAACATCGGCTACGGCGTCGGCAAGTCCGGCGAGGTTCCCGAGGCCATCCGCAAGGGTGAGGGCGCTGCCAAGAAGAACATGCGCAAGGTCTGCCTGAAGGGCACCACCATTCCTCACGAGATCGTCGGCGAGTTCGGCGCAGGCCGCGTCCTGATGCGTCCCGCTGCCCCCGGTACCGGCGTTCTGGCCGGCGGTCCTGTCCGTGCCGTGCTCGAGTGCGCCGGCATCAAGGACATCCGCGCCAAGAGCCTGCGTTCCAACAACCCCATCAACGTCACTGCTGCTACCTTCGCAGGCCTGTGCGGCCTGACCGACGCCGAGAGCGTCGCTGCCAAGCGCGGCAAGACTGTTGCCGAGATCCTGGGCTAAGGAGGGTACTACAATGGAGAAAGTTACCATTCGTCTCGCCAAGAGCCTGATCGGCCGCGGCAAAGAGCAGATCGCCGTTGCGCACTCCCTGGGCCTGAACCGCCCCGGTGAGGTCACCGAGCAGCCCGACAACGCGGCTACTCAGGGCAAGATCGCCAAGATCGCCCACCTGGTCGTTGTGACCAAGGCGTAATGCAAGGAGGTGCAAGCATGAAACTTCACGAACTGAAAGCTTCCGCTGGTGCCCGCAAGGCCGTGACCCGCAAGGGCCGCGGTGCTGGTTCCGGCAACGGCAAGACCGCTGGCTTCGGCCACAAGGGCCAGAAGGCCCGCAGCGGCGTCAAGAAGGCCGGCTTCGAAGGCGGCCAGATGCCTCTGCAGCGTCGTCTGCCGAAGCGCGGTTTCAACAACATTTTCGCAACCAAGTATGTTACCATCAAGGTATCTGACCTCGAGAAGTTCGAGGCCGGTTCTACCGTTGATACCGAGGCCCTGCTGAAGGCCGGCATCATCTCCAAGACGCTGGACGGCGTCAAGGTGCTGGCAACGGCGAGCTGACCAAGGCAATCAATGTCAAGGTCGCTGCTTATACAGCCTCCGCCAAGGAAAAAATCGAGAAAGCGGGCGGGAAGGCTGAGGTGATGTAAGGTGTTTGAAACCTTCCGTAAAGCATGGAAGATTGAAGATCTGCGCAAGCGTCTTCTGTTCACCCTTCTGATCCTCGTCCTGTTCCGTCTTGGCTGTGCGATTCCTGTGCCGTACATCAGCGCAGGCGCACTGACCTCGATGTTTGCCGGCGGCACCGGCGATATGCTGGAGTATCTGAATATGATGAGCGGCGGCGCTCTGAGCGAATGCACGTTGTTCGCCCTGGGTGTGCAGCCCGCCATCAACGCCTCCATCATTATGCAGCTGCTGGCGGTAGCCATTCCGTATCTGGAAAACCTCACCAAGGAAGGCGAGGAAGGTCAGCGCAAGATGCGCCGCATCACCAACTATGTTGGCGCGGGCATTGGTCTGATGCTGTCCATCGGCTACTACTTCATCATCCGCAACATGGGCGCTCTGTCCTACACGGAGGGCTTTGCGGGCATCTTCAGCGCGGTCGTCATCGTTTTGTCCTTCACGGCAGGCTCTCAACTCTGCACCTGGATGGGCAACCAGATCGACACCAAGGGTATCGGCAACGGTATCTCGCTGATGATTTTCGCAGGCATCGTGGCCCGCTGGTCCAGCATCTACACTGCTACGACCAACATTCTGGCCCGCGCCCAGAACGGTGAGCCGTTCTTCTACATCATGCTGCCCCTGCTGGTTGTTCTGGCTCTGGTCGCGGTCGTCTTCGTCGTCATCCTGACGAACGCCGAGCGCCGCATCCCGGTCCAGTACGCCAAGCGCGTTATGGGCCGCAAGATGTATGGTGGTCAGGCCAGCTACATCCCCATCAAAGTGAACATGACCGGCGTTATGCCCATCATTTTTGCTTCGACGCTGTGCAGCCTGCCGGGACTGATCTTCCGGTTCATCAACCTGGATGCTGCTTCGCATCCGGCGCTGTACGCTTTCTTCAGCGTGTTTAACTACAACAGCGTTCTTTACCTCATCGTTTACGTGCTGCTGATCGTCGCGTTCAACTACTTCTACGTTGCGATCCAGTACAACCCCGTGGACATTGCCAACCAGCTTCGCAAAAACAACGGTACCATTCCCGGCATCCGTCCGGGCAAGCCCACCAGCGATTTCATCACGAAGACCCTGTCCAAGATCACTCTGATCGGCGCGATCTTCCTGGCTATCGTGGCTGGCTTCCCCATCATCCTCGGCAACATCACCGGCACCTCCATCCAGCTGGGTGGTACTACGCTGCTGATCGTCGTGGGTGTGGCGCTTGAGACCGGCCGTTCTCTGGAAGGCTATATGACCGCCCGTTACCACAAAGGGTTCTTGGAATAAGAGAAAGGGAATGTGCGATGAAACTGATCCTTTTGGGCGCCCCCGGCGCGCAGGAAGCATCAGCAGAGATCCTCTGCGATAAGCTGGGCATCCCGACCATTTCCACCGGCAACATTCTGCGTGCAGCCGTTAAGGAAGGCACGCCGATGGGCAAAAGGCAAAAAGTTTTATGGACGCCGGTGCTCTGGTGCCCGATGATGTCATCGTCGGCATCGTGAAGGAGCGCCTGGCTGAGCCTGACTGCGCAAAGGGCTTTATCCTTGACGGTATGCCCCGCACGATCGCTCAGGGCGAGGCTCTGGAGCAGATGGCGTGGAGATCGACAAGGTCGTGAACCTCATCGTTGAGGATGAGGCGATCACCCGCCGCATGTCCGGCCGCCGCGTTTGCGCAAAATGCGGTGCCAGCTATCACATCGTAAACAAACCCAGTGCCAAAGAGGGCGTTTGTGACCGCTGCGGCGGTGAGTTGGCCATCCGCAAGGATGACGAGCCCGCCACTGTACTGGACCGCTTAAAGGCTTACCATGAGCAGACCGAACCGCTGGTCGAGTTCTATCGCCAGCGCGGCAAGCTCGTGGAGGTGCCCGATCAGGGTTCCATCGAGGCCACCACGGCGTTCCTTCTCAAGCTTTTGGAGGCTTAATCATCCATAATCCAAATCAAAAATGCTGCCGAGCTGCAGAAGATGCGCAAGGCCTGCGCGATCAGCGCAGCAGCCCTGAAGGCCGGCGGCGAAGCGATCGAACCCGGTATCACTACCGCTGAGATCGACAAAATCATCTATGACTTTATCGTGCGCCACGGTGCAAGGCCCAACTTCCTGCACCTGTACGGCTTTCCGGCCACGGCGTGCATCAGCGTGAATGACACGGTCATTCATGGTATCCCCACCAGACAGCAGCAGATCCGCCCCGGCGACATCGTCTCGATCGACACCGGCTGCAAGATCGACGGCTTCAACGGCGATAATGCCTGCACCTATGCGTGCGGCAAGATCGACCTCGAGGCCCAGCGGCTGCTGGATGTTACCAAAGAAAGCCTGCATCGCGGCATCGAGATGGCGCGCGGCGGCAACCGGGTAGGGGATATCGGCCACGCAGTACAATCCTATGTCGAGGAGAACGGCTTCTCGGTCGTCCGCAGCTTTGTCGGCCACGGTGTCGGCAAGGAGCTGCATGAGGACCCCGAAGTCCCGAACTTCGGCAACGCCGGGCGCGGTCCGCGTCTGGTGCCGGGGTATGTGCATCGCAGTCGAGCCGATGGTGTGCCAGTACAAGTACGCGGTAAAGACACTGAAGGACGGCTGGACGGTCAAAACGTGTGACGGCGGCCTGGCAGCTCACTTTGAGCATACCATGGCGATCACTACGGCCGGTGCCGAGGTCCTGACCTACGGCTGGGAGGAACCCGGATGGACTTTGTAAGAGGCCAGCTGGTCCGCTCCAAGGCCGGTCGGGATAAGACCCGCACACTGGCTGTTCTGGCTGTGGATGGACCGACGCTTCTGGTTGCGGACGGGGACCTGCGCAAGCTGGACAACCCCAAACGCAAAAAGATGCAGCATGTTGCACCTACGACCACCGTTCTTGAGAACGAGCTTCTGAAAAGCGATCAACAACTCAGGGATGCGATCCGCGCGTATGACGCGGCGCGGAACTGACGGAACCCTTCAAGGAGGCAATCAGCTTGTCTAAAGAAGATGTCATCGAAGTAGAAGGTATCGTTCGGGAGGCCATGCCCAACACTGTGTTTAAGGTTGAACTCCTCAACAAAGAGGGTAAGCCCAACGGCCATGTGGTTATGGCTCACATTTCCGGCAAGCTGCGGACCAACTTCATCCGCATCCTGCCCGGCGACAAGGTCACGATGGAAATGTCCCCCTACGACCTGACCAAAGCCCGGATCACCTGGCGTTCCAAATAAGAAGCGCCTTGTGTTATAAAGGAGGTTAACATCATGAAGGTAAAACCTTCCGTGAAACCCATTTGCGAGAAGTGCAAGGTCATTAAGCGCAAAGGCCGCGTAATGATCATCTGCGCCAATCCGAAGCATAAGCAGCGTCAGGGCTAAAGGTCCGCGGAGCATTCCGCGGAAACCGTACCCAAAACGCTTGGGGGCCAAGTGCGTAGATTCCCGGCGCAGGCCCCGACCAGGACATGGGATGTTACTAATGGAGGTGCTTTATGGCACGTATTGCTGGTGTTGATCTGCCTCGCGAGAAGCGGATCGAGGTTGGTCTGACTTATGTTTACGGCATCGGCCAGTCCACTGCCGACGAGATTCTCGCCGGTACCGGAATTAACCCTGATACCCGCGTCAAGGACCTGACCGCTGATGAAGAGGCCAAGATCCGTGACTACATCGACAAAAACAACATCATGGTAGAGGGCGACCTGCGCCGTAATGTCGCGCTTGACATCAAGCGTCTGACCGAGATCCAGTGCTACCGTGGTGTGCGCCATCGCAAGGGTCTTCCCTGCCGCGGCCAGCGCACTAAGACCAATGCGCGTACCTGCAAAGGTCCCAAGCGCACTGTCGCTAACAAAAAGAAGTAAGGAGGAACTGAGACATGGCTGCTAACAAAGCTACTGCGGCAAAAACCCGCACTAAGAAAAAAGAGCGCAAGAATATCAGCGCCGGTGCTGCTCACATCCAGAGCACCTTTAACAACACCATCGTGACCATCACCGACACTCAGGGCAACACCGTTTCCTGGTGCAGCACTGGTGCGCTGAACTTCCGTGGCTCCCGTAAGAGCACTCCTTACGCTGCGCAGAGCGCTGCTGAGGTCGCTGCCAAGGCCGCCATCGAGCATGGCATGAAGACCGTTGAGGTCTACGTTAAGGGCCCCGGTTCCGGCCGTGAGAGCGCCATCCGCGCCCTGCAGGCAACCGGTCTGGAGGTCACCATGATCCGTGACGTGACCCCCATCCCCCACAATGGCTGCCGCCCGCCCAAACGCCGCCGCGTTTGATTGAAAGGAGAACATGAGATATGGCTAAGAATACCCAACCTATCGCTAAGCGCTGCCGTGCTCTCGGCATTTCTCCTGCTGTTATGGGTTATGGCAAGAAGACCACCAATCGTAACCCCGGCGGCCAGATGAGAAAGAAGAAGAGCGAGTACGCCACCCAGCTGAACGAGAAGCAGAAGGTCAAGTTCGTGTACGGCATTCTGGAGAACCAGTTCCATACCTACTACGAGAAGGCCTCCCGCATGCCCGGTCAGACCGGTGTCAACCTGCTGGTTCTGGTCGAGCGCCGTCTCGACAACGTCGTCTACCGTCTGGGCTTTGCCAAGACCCGCCGCGACGCCCGCCAGCTGGTTTCCCACAATCACTTCACTGTCAATGGCAAGCGTGTCAACATCCCCTCTTATCAGGTTAAGGCGGGCGATGTGATCGAAGTCATCGAGTCCAGCCGTTCTTCCGTCAAGTTCAGCAAGCTGCTGGGCGAGGAAGCTCCTGTCGTTCTGCTGCCTTCCTGGCTGGAGCGCGACAAGAACGCCCTGAAGGGCACCGTCACCAAGCTGCCCGTTCGTGAGGACATTGATGTGCCCATCGCTGAGCACCTCATCGTCGAGTTGTACTCCAAGTAATCCTCTTAACTGTTTTCTACGATTTTTCCAACCGAACCAGCGCTCTCGGGCGCTGGCTTAACAAGGAGGGTTTTTATGATGGAGATCGAACGCCCCAAGATCGAAACGGCTGCCCTTTCCCCGGATGGCCGTTACGGTAAGTTCGTTGTCGAGCCCCTTGAGCGCGGCTTCGGCACGACTTTGGGCAACAGCTTGCGTCGTGTGCTTCTGTCCTCTCTGCCCGGTGTGGCTGTCACCAGCGTCAAGATCGATGGCGTGGTGCACGAGTTCACTACCATCGAGGGCGTGCGTGAGGATGTCACCGAGATCGTCCTGAACCTCAAGGGTGTCGCTGCCAAGATCTACGGCGAAGCCCCCAAGACCGTCCGCGTCGAGGCCGTTGGCCCCTGCGAGGTCACTGCCGGCACCATCAAGGGCGGCGATGATCTGGAGATCCTGAACCCTGAGTGGCACATCGCCACGCTGGGCGAGGGTGCCAAGCTGGTCATGGAGCTGACCTTTGACAAGGGCCGCGGCTATGTTCCCGCTGAGCGCAACAAGCAGGCCCTGATCGAGAAGAGCGACATCAGCACCCTGCCCGTGGACAGCATCTATACCCCCGTCCTCAAGGTCAACTACACGGTCGATCGTACCCGTGTAGGCCAGATCACCGACTTCGATAAGCTGATTATGGAAGTTTGGACTGACGGCACCTGCAATGCGCAGGAGGCCCTGAGTCTGGCAGCCCGCGTACTGACGGAGCACCTGAACCTGTTCGTGAACCTCTGCGATGAGACCGGCGAGACCGAGATCATGGTGGATAACGAAGATCAGGGCCGTGAGAAGGCACTCGAGATGACGATTGAAGAGCTGGACCTGAGCGTCCGCTCCTTCAACTGCCTCAAGCGTGCCGGCATCAACACGGTAGGTGACCTCATCGGTAAGAGCGAGGATGAGATGATGAAGGTCCGCAATCTGGGCCGCAAGTCTCTGGAAGAGGTCATGGCAAAGCTGGACAGCCTTGGTTTCTCTCTGACCAAGGAAGACGAAACTAACCCCCGCGACACGCGGTATTTTCGTATAATTGATTCCAGAGCCTATATCCGTGATGATTTCAAACGGATTTCCTTGCGCGTACAGGTAGGTTCTCAAATTCTCTACTTGTCGTTCAAGATCATCTTTTTGCTTGCGGCTTGATACCCTGCAATATCCGATGACTTTTCTGGGTGCGAACTGAATCCCTGTCACAGCACATAATTGTTCTTCTGAATAGTAGCGGTAGCCATTCGTCGAAGTATGATGAGGATGCAGCCTGCCACTTCTATCCCAGTTTCTAAGAGTTTGTGGGGTGACCCCGATGATTTTAGCAAATTTATTGATTGTATAGTATTTCAATGGTATCACCTCAATACTATTTTACCAATAAATTGTTTTTTAAACAAGGCTATTTATATTGTTTTACAACTTTATTTTGACTGTCATCGGCCCCGCAGAGCGGGGCCATTTCAGATATGGTTCACAGGTGATTCACTGTGCTCATTCATAGAGCGGATATTTCGCGCAGAGGGCGGCGACGCGGCGGCGTGCCTCCTCTTTCTTCTCTTCGTTCGTCGGGTCATTCAAGACGAGCGCGATGATGTTGCCGACTTCGCGCATGTCGTCTTCCTTGAAGCCGCGCGTCGTCAGGGCAGGGCTGCCGAGGCGGATGCCGCTCGTGACGAACGGGGAACGCGGTTCGAACGGGATGGTGTTGCGGTTCGAGGTGATGTTGACCTCGTCGAGGACGTTCTGAGCCTCTTTGCCCGTGATGTCCTTGCTCGTGAGGTCGACGAGCATCAGGTGGTTGTCCGTGCCACCCGAGACGATGCGGAAGCCATCCTGCTGCAGCGTCTCCGCGAGCGCCTTGGCGTTCTTGATGGTCTGCGCTGCGTACTCCTTGAACTCAGGGCGCAGTGCCTCGCCGAGCGCGACGGCCTTCGCTGCGATGACGTGCATGAGTGGGCCGCCCTGGATGCCAGGGAAGACAGCCTTGTTGAACTGCTTGCCGAACTCTGCGTCCTTGCAGAGGATCATGCCGCCGCGCGGGCCGCGCAGCGTCTTGTGCGTCGTCGTCGTGACGACGTCGGCGTACGGGACCGGGCTCGGATGGAGGCCTGCGGCGACGAGGCCGGCGATGTGCGCGATGTCGACCATGAGGTAGGCACCGACCTTGTGGGCGATCTCTGCGAGGCGCGGGAAGTCGATGATGCGCGCGTAGGCGGATGCGCCGGCGACGATCATCTTCGGCTTGCATTCCTCAGCCTGCTTCTCGAGCGCGTCGTAGTCGATGCGCTCCGTCTCCTTGTCAACACCGTATGGCACGATCTTGAAGTACTTGCCGCTCATGTTGACCGGGCTGCCGTGCGTCAGGTGACCGCCGTCCGTGAGGTTCATGCCCATGACCGTGTCGCCCGGCGTCAAGAGTGCGAAGAAGACGGCCATGTTGGCCTGTGCGCCGGAATGCGGCTGGACGTTGGCGTATTCCGCGCCGAAGAGCTTCTTGGCGCGGTCGATGGCGAGCTGCTCGACGACATCGACGTACTCGCAGCCGCCGTAGTAGCGCTTGCCCGGGTAGCCTTCGGCGTACTTATTCGTCAGCACGCTGCCCTGCGCTTCCATCACGGCCTTGGAGACGATATTCTCCGAGGCGATGAGCTCGAGTTTCGTGCGCTGGCGATTGAGCTCGAGGTCGAGTTCTTTCGCGATTTCCGGATCCGACTGTTTCAGGGTGTCCATCAGGCTCATGGGGTTCCTCCTTCTCTGCCGCTGGGTCTCGGCAGCTTCCCTATCGTGTGTTGCTTGGTTAACGGATGGCAGGGAGCTTACTTCTGCTCGATTGCCATGATCTTGTTGACGCGGCGCTCGTGGCGGCCGCCCTCGAACGAGCTCTCGACGAAAGCGCGGACGATCTCGCCGGCTGGGCCGAAGCCGAGCACGCGGCCGCCCATCGCGAGGACGTTGGCGTTGTTGTGCTCGCGCGCCTTCTTGGCCGAGTAGACATCGTTGCAGAGTGCGCAGCGGATGCCCTTGACCTTGTTGGCCGCGATCGAGATGCCGATGCCCGTGCCGCAGAGCACGATGCCGAAATCGGCTTTGCCGCTCGTCACATCTGCGCAGACCTTCTCCGCGATGTCGGGGTAATCGACGGACTGCGTGCCGAACGTGCCAACATCCGTCACCTTGATATCCTCGTATTCCTTCAGGACTATCTTGACCTCGTCCTTGAGCGCTACCGCGCCGTGGTCACTGCCAATCGTAATGTTCATGGTTTCTCCACCTTTCTTCCATACTCTTTCTTATTCTATCACACATGCGCGGCAAAAAAAACACATGCAAGGCGCTATCAGCCCTGAAAAAGCGCGCGGATTTCTTCGTCGGTGAGCTTGGCGAGGAAATTCTCGCCGGGCTGTATCATCTGGTCGATCAGGGATTTCTTCTTTTCCTGCAGCTCGTAGATCTTCTCTTCGACGGTCCCCTTCATGATGAGCTTGAAGACCTGGACATTATTTCGCTGGCCGAGCCGGTAGGCGCGGTCGGTCGCCTGGTCCTCGACGGCGGGGTTCCACCACGGGTCGAAGTGGACGACCATGTCGGCGCCCGTGAGGTTGAGCCCCGTGCCGCCCGCCTTCAGGGAAATCAGGAAAATCGGTACGGTGCCGCGGTTGAACTCGCGCACGAGCTTCATGCGCGTCAGCGCAGGCGTCGCGCCGTCGAGGCTGAAGTACGCGAGTCCCTTGCGGCGCAGCCGCTCGGCGATGTGCGCGAGCATCGTCGTGAACTGCGAGAAGATCAAGAGGCGGTGGCCGCCCTCGATGGCCTCCTCGATGAGCTCCTCGAGCATGTCGAGCTTGCCCGAGCCGCCGTGATAGCTCTCGAGGAACAGCGCGGGGTCACAGGCAATCTGGCGCAGGCGCGTGAGGATGGCGAGGATCTTGATGCGCCGCTCGCTGGGGCTCGCGAGGCTGACCTCGCGCATGAAGTCGCGCTGGCTCTTCATGAAGTAAGCCCGGTAGACCTTCGTCTGCTGCGGTGTCATTTCGCCGATGAGCTTGCGCTCGACCTTGTCGGGAAGCTCTTTTAAAACGTCCTTCTTCATGCGGCGCAGGATGAAGGGCATGACGCGCTGCCGCAGCTGCGCGGCGGCCTTCTTGTCCTCGGCGCGCACGATGGGGATCTCGAAGCGCTGCTTGAACTTCGCCTGGCTGCCGAGGTACCCCGGCATCAGGAAATCGAAGATGGACCAGAGCTCCGTCAGCGTGTTCTCGATTGGCGTGCCCGTCAGCGCAAAGCAGCTCTCAGACGGAAGGCGCTTGACGGCGCGCGCACTCTGCGTCGCGGGGTTCTTGATATGCTGGGCCTCGTCGAGGAAGACGTAGCGGAACTCCTGCTGCTGGTAGAGGTCCATGTCGCGCTTGAGCGTATCGTATGTCGTCACGACGACGTCGATGCCCGCGAGCGCCTGCAGCTGTGCCGCCCGCTCCGCCTTCGTGCCAGCGACGGCCAAGGCCTCAAGGGATGGCGCAAAGCGGCCGATCTCCTCGAGCCAGTTGTAGAGCAGCGAGGTCGGCGTGATGACGAGGGACGGCTTCGCCCCCACCTGTTTGCGCGCGAGCAGGAAAGCGATGACCTGCAATGTCTTGCCGAGGCCCATGTCGTCGGCGAGGATGCCGCCGAGGTGATGGTCAGCGAGGCTCGAGAGCCAGTTGAAGCCCGTGACCTGATAGTCGCGCAAGACGGGCTGCAGCGAGACGGGCACCTCGTAGTCGGCCTCCTGCGGCTGGCGGATGCCGCGCACGACCTCGCGAAAGCGGCGGCTGCGCGAGAGCTGCAGGCCCTGGTCCTCACGGGCCAGCGCGTCGAGGTACATGGCTTCAGAGAGCGGCAGCTCGAGCTTGCCGCTCGCGAGATCTTTCTTCTTGAGCCCCGCATTCTCCACGAGCTCAGCAATCGCGCGCAGCTGCTGGTCGCCGAGCGTCACGAAGCTCCTGTCCTTCATGCGGTGGTAGCGCTTCTTCTGGCGGTAGGAGTCGAGGATGTCGAGGAGCTCCGCGAAGTCGACATCCTTCATGTTGAAGGTGACCTCAAGGAGGTCCATGTCGTTGACGCTGACGCCCGCCGTGATCTTCGGCATGGGCCGCACGGGCCGCCGCTCAAAGCTCTCCTCGTAGAAGATCTCGACGGAGTCCGGCAGCTCCTCGAGGCCCTGCGTGAGGAAGTCGTAGCTCTTCTCCTCGTCGAGCTGGACGAACTGGTCGCGCTTTTTCGTGAAGCCGTAGCGCGCAAAGACGGCGAGGAGCTCCTGCTCCGCCTCGCTGTCGCGCACGAGCAGATGATGGGCATCCGCCTCCGGCGCCGCCTGCACGACAGGGTTGAAGCGGATGTGCCCGTAGACGAAGACAGGCTTCACCGCGATGCCCGCGCCCTCGTAGTCGAGGTAGAGCTCGGCGGCGAGCGGCACGAGCAGGAACTCCTCCTCAAAGGCCGCGTCGACGTCGACGTCCGCGATCTTCTCGACGGCCGGCAGGATATTGCTGAAGAACGGCGTCATGTCGGCATGCGAGAGCTGCACGCTCGTCGTGCGGGCAAACGTCTGCCAGAGCGGCTGCAAGGCGCGCCCGAACGCTTCATCCACCCGGTAGATGCCCTCCGACTGGTAGAGCAGGCAGCAGTTCTCCGACAAGGGCGTGAGGTCCCCGTCATCGAAGCGGATGCAACCGTTCTGGCCGCCGACGCGGCTGACATCGAGGTGAAGCTGCGGCTTTCCCTCGCGCAGGTGCGCCGCGATGGCCTCGCTGCCGTCGATGTGCAGCTCGATGGACTGCTCGCCCATGATGGCAAGGAACGCCGCGAGCAGGCTCGGCGTCAGGTGCATCACCTTGTGCTCGAAGACCGTGCTCTTCTGCAGCGCGTGCATGTAGGAGAGTGCCGGCTGATGGCGCAGCAGGCTCTTCTCGTCGAGATACGCCTGCTTCATGAGGCCCCAGAGCTCTTTCGACACGCGGTCGGCCCAGCGCAGCGAGGCCATGTGGATCACGCTGCTGCGGCCGAGCGGGTAATCCTCCCCCGCCATCATGCTCTGCAAGAATTCCATGACATTGCGCACGACGTAGAGGCGGCTCATGCCGATGCGGAACTCGAGCCAGCTCTCGACCTTGCCGGGCGCGCTCTCGACGAAGAGGCGCGGGACGAGGTAGACGGGTTCCTGCAAGGGAGCAGGCGTCAGCTGCTCTGCGTTCCGGAAGCTCTTCAGCAGGCGGCGGCCGCCCGCATCCGTGCCGGCAGGGCCCCCGCCCCCTGCCACCTGCTGCTGGACGGCCTTGAGCACGGCGACGACGTGCTTGCAGGCGCCGAGGTACTGCGCCGCGGCCGGGCAGTCGCAGTGGAAGGACTCGACCTCATCGCCCGCCTCGGTCAGTCCGATGCGGACATGATACGCCTCCGTCCCCTCGACGACAGCCGCGTAGCTCCTGCCGTCTGCCTGGCGCTCCAACTGCCTCACGGCACCGCGCCGGAAGTACCGGACACCGCGCTTGTACGCAGCATCCGTCGCCACGGCCCGTATCTGCTCCTCATCGATCACGGTATTCCCGCCTTTCCTCTGCCTGATAACTATGCTAACTCAAACTTCGCAGGTAAAAATCCCCTGCACCCCTTGAAAGTCCAGGCTTTGTAAACAGAAAAATAGCATGAGTCTTGCCAGTTTGGTATAATTATGTTGGCTCAAAAACATACCAAGCACCGGAG
>ENA-OQCL01000557-OQCL01000557.1-human-gut-metagenome-genome-assembly--contig:-NODE-557-length-17310-cov-6.822615_pt1 | contig 17310 bp, 14 predicted proteins | sample MGYA00242502_ERZ504586 | MGnify/ENA primary metagenome ERZ504586 (study PRJEB26092, sample SAMD00036316) | human gut metagenome | host: Homo sapiens | study: EMG produced TPA metagenomics assembly of... | reverse complement strand
GCGGAAACAGGGAGGAGTTGTTGGGGCAGCGGCCAGCAAGACGCAAGTGCCACCCAAGGCACGAAGCGGATGCTGGGTGCCGCAACCCGATAGCTGAGGCCATTTCCAATCGTCCCGCGCCAAAGGCTTCTATTTTACTACCCTTGCAAACTCTGCGGCAAGGGCGGCATTCACCGAGCGGACGGCGTTGGCGTCCGGCTTGATGGCGGTGCGGTCGTAGGTGAACAGCCCGTTCACCTCGTCCTCCACGTCGGTCAGCTGGGTGTATACCAGCGCTGAAAGCCCTTTTTTGCAGCTGCGGCAGCACCGTGCCCAGCTGCATTTTTTTGTACCGGGCGGTCAGCTCCTCCCGGCTTTTGGCTGTGCCGTAGCCGTAGGTCTTGCGGGGCGGCTCGTGCCCCGGCATAGGCCATGCAATACCGCCGTACTCGCTCAGCGCCACAGCGCGCGTCTGTGGGCGCACCCGCAGGGGGTAGAAGTAGTTGTGCAGGGAGTATACATCCCCGCCGCCCTGATCGTACCAGCCGCTGGCCTCGTCCACAAGACGGGTGTCGTCCAGCGCGCGGATGGCTTGCACTGCCCCGGCGGCATCGTACTGTCCCCACCCCTCGTTAAAGGGCACCCAGCAGCCCACGCAGGGGTGGCAGCGCAGCGTCTGTACCGTATCTTCCAGCTCCCGGCGGTATTCTTCCCGGCTGCTTTCGCTGCCCCGGCTCAGCAGTCCCCACAGCGCCGCCTTGTCCGGCAGGCGGCGCATAAGCGGCTGCAAAACATTGGTCAGGTAGGTGACGAACCACAGGTTATACTTACTGCCGCCGTTGACCATATCCTGCCAGACCACAAGCCCCAGCTTGTCGCAGTGGTAGTACCAGCGCTGCGGCTCTATCTTTGCGTGCTTGCGCAGCAGGTTGTAGCCCAGCGCCTTTACCTCGCTCAGCTCCCGCTCCACCGCCGCATCCGAAGGCGGGGTGTACAGCCCCTCCGGCCAGTAGCCCTGATCCAGCAGGCCGTTGAGCAGGATGGGTTTATCGTTCAGGCAGAAGCGCAGCACGCCCCGTGCGTCCGGTGCGCAGCTCCACTTGCGCAGGGCAAAGTAGCTGTGCACAGTGTCGAACTGTTCTTCCTCTCCCTGCGTGGTGCCCACGGTCAGGTCGTACAAAAAGGGCGTGTCCGGGCTCCATGGGAAGAAATACTCCTTCGCAATATGCAGCGTCACCTCACCGTCCTGGCCGGCCTCATCGCTGCCCCAGTCCTCGGCAATGGTCACACCCCCGGCGCGCACCACCGCCCACAGGTTCGCCGCACCGCCGGGCGCAGAGGTATGCACTTTCACGGTCACGGTGCGGGCATCATAGTCCGGCGTAACGGTGAGAGACTGGATGTAATTTTCCGGCACGCGCTCCAGCCAGACCGTCTGCCAGATGCCGCTCTGGGCGGGATAGAACATCCCCCCGGGCTGCAAAGTCTGCTTGCCCCGCGCCTGTGTGCCGTAGCCGGTGGGGTCCTGCACCGCCACCCACAGGCTGTTGCGGCCTGTGCCGTTGAGCTGCGCGGTGATATCCAGCGTAAAGGGCCAGTAGCCGCCCCGGTGGCCGCCCACCAGATGGCCGTTCACCTGCACGGCGCAGGCGTAGTCCACTGCGCCGAAATGCAGTAGCACCCGTCCGCCCGTCCCGGCGGGCGGCGCAAAATATCGGTGGTAGTGCAGCCACTGCCCGGGCTGCAATGTGCGCCCCACCCCGGAGGCGCGGCACTCCGGCGCGTAGGGCACCAAGATCTCACCGTCCCAGCCCGCCGGGCGCTGTGCCGAGGCGGTGATGGCGTACTGCCACGGGCCGTTCAGGTTCTCGTAGCTGTCCCGGCGCATGGCCGGGCGGGGATATTCCGTCAGAGGGTGCATACACTCACCAGCCTTTTTCTCGTTTGCTCCATTCTAGCACAGCCCGGGGCATTTGTATACCGTGGAGCGGACGATTTTGAATGGCCGCCGCGTGCGCTTTGGCCATCTTCAGCGGAAAATTATTTTTATATTTGCAATTCTGGAAAATCTGCGGATTTTCCAGAATTGCTTCTTCATGGGAGTAAAAAAGAGCCGCCGCACGGCGGCATGGCTGTGCGGCGGCTTTGTGAGAAGGTGGGAAATTGTTTAGTTCTCGGCCAGATTACCGGTATAAAGCTGGTAATACTTGCCCTTTTTGGCGATCAGCTCATCGTGGCTGCCGCGCTCGATGATGCGGCCCTGCTCCAGCACCACGATGCAGTCTGCATTGCGGACGGTGGACAGGCGGTGGGCGATGACAAAGCTGGTGCGGCCGTACATCAGGCCGTCCATGCCGCGCTGCACCAGCGCCTCGGTGCGGGTATCAATGGAGGAGGTCGCCTCGTCTAGGATCAGCACCGGCGGGTCTGCCACGGCTGCGCGGGCAATGGCCAGCAGCTGGCGCTGTCCCTGCGAGAGGTTGGCGCCATCGCCGGTCAGCATGGTGTTGTAGCCCTCCGGCAGACGCTTGATAAAGCCATCTGCGTTGGCCAGACGGGCGGCGGCGATGCACTCTTCATCGGTGGCCTCCAGCCGTCCGTAGCGGATGTTCTCCATCACCGTGCCGGTGAACAGGTGGGTGTCCTGCAGCACGATGCCCAGCGAGCGGCGTAGGTCGGCCTTTTTGATCTTGTGGATGTTGATGCCGTCATAGCGGATCTTGCCATCCTGAATATCGTAGAAGCGGTTGATCAGGTTGGTAATGGTAGTCTTGCCTGCACCGGTGGAGCCGACAAAGGCGATCTTCTGCCCCGGACGGCCGTACAGGTTGATGTCATGCAGCACCGTCTTTTCCGGCACATAGCCAAAGTCCACGTCCGTAAAGGTAATATCGCCCGCCAGCTTGTGGTAGGTAACGGTGCCATCGTGGTGGGGGTGCTTCCACGCCCACAGACCGGTGCGCTCGTTCGTTTCTACCAGCTGGTCGTTGCGGTCGTACTTGGCATTTACCAGCGTCACATAGCCCTCATCGGTCTCGCTGGGCTCGTCCATCATCTTGAAGATGCGCTCCGCACCAGCCAGTGCCATGATGACGCTGTTGGCCTGCATGGACACCTGACTGATGGGCATATTGAAGCCCTTGTTCAGGCTGAGGAAGGCCACCACGGTGCCAAGGGTCATGCCGCCAACGCCACCCACAGCCATGGTTGCACCAGTCAGCGCGCAGATAGCGTAGCTGATGTTGCCCAGCTGGGCGTTGACCGGCATCATGATGTTGGAGAAGGCGTTGGCCTGCTTGGCGCTTTCCTTCAGCTGGTCGTTCAACTCACGGAAGCCGGCAAGGGTCTGCTGTTCGTGGGTGAACACCTTGACCACCTTCTGGCCTTCCATCATCTCCTCGATGTAGCCGTTCACCTTGCCCAGATCCCGCTGCTGCTGGATGAAGTACTTGGAGGAGCTTTTTGCGATCTGCTTGGAACAGAACAGCATCAGCGCCACCATGAGCATGGTAACGATGGTCAGCTGCCAGCTGAGCATGCACATACTGAAGAACACCGACACAATCGTGATGACGCTGGACACCAGCTGCGGGATGCTCTGGCTGAGCATCTGGCGCAGGGTATCCACATCGTTGGTGTACACGGACATGATATCGCCGTGGGGATGGGTGTCAAAATACCGGATGGGCAGGCTTTCCATGTGGGTGAACAGCTTGGTGCGCAGATTGCGCAGCGTGCCCTGCGTTACGTTGACCATGATGCGGGCGTTGGCCCATGCAGCCAGAATGCCCACAAGGTAGATGCAGCACATCCGCACCAATGCACCGGCCAGTGGTGCAAAGCTGGGGTCCTGCTGGCGGGTCATGGGCACGATGTAATCGTCCATCAAGGTCTGCAAGAACAGGCTGGCCTGCACATTGGCCAGCGCGCTGACCACGATGCAGATCAGCACAAGGATGCAGTGGGGCAGATAGTTGCGGAACACCTCATCCATAATGCGCTTCAGCAGCTTGCCCGGGTTTTCCACCTTGGGGCGCGGCCCCCGTGCGCCCCGCGGGCCGGGGCCATGTACTTCTTTTACTGCCATTACTGCGCACCTCCCTGCTTGTCAAAATCGCCGCCGCCCTGCGTCTGGCTGTTGTAGACCTCCTGATAGATGGCATTGGTCGCCAGCAGCTCTGCGTGGGTGCCCAGACCGTTGATCTGGCCGTTCTCCAGCACCAGAATGCGGTCTGCATCCTGCACCGAGGAGATACGCTGTGCAATGATGATCTTGGTCGTGCCGGGAATCTCCTCCCGGAAGGCCTTGCGGATCTTGGCATCGGTCGCGGTATGCCACGGCGCTGGTGGAGTCGTCCAAAATCAGCACCTTGGGCTTGCGCAGCAGGCGCGGGCGATGGTCAGGCGCTGCTTCTGCCGCCGGACACGTTGGAGCCGCCCTGCTCGATCCATGTATTGTACTTATCCGGGAAGCGCTGGATGAACTCATCCGCGCAGGCCAGTTTTGCCATGCGGATGCACTCTTCCTCGGTGGCGTTGGCATCGCCCCAGCGCAGGTTATCCAGAATAGTACCGCTGAACAGCACATTCTTCTGCAGCACCATGGAGACCTCGCGGCGCAGAACATCAAGGTTATAATCCCGCACGTCCACGCCGCCTACCCGCACGGTGCCGCTCTCGGCATCGTACAGGCGGGGGATCAGCTGCACCAGACTGGACTTTGCACTGCCGGTGCCGCCGATGATGCCCAGCGTCTCGCCGGGCTGGATGGTAAAGCTGATATCGTTCAACACCGGCTGGCCGCTGCCGTGCTTATACTTGAAGGTAACGTGGTCAAACTGGATGCTGCCGTCTGCCACCTGCTGCACCGGCTGCTTTGCCGGGGGCAGGTCGGTGTGCTCGTCCAGCACCTCCACGATACGCTTGGCAGAGGCGGCGGACATGGCGATCATGACAAAGGCCGTGCTCAGCATCATCAGTGCCATAAGGATGTTCATGATATAGCCGAACAGGGCGTTCAGCTGGCCGGTGGTAATGGCACCGTGCAGCACATATTTTGCGCCGAACCAGCTCAGCGCGATGTTGCAGCCGTACACCGCCACCAGCATGGCGGGGTTATTGAAGCTCAGGCGGCTTTCGGCGTTGACGAACTGCTTGTACAGGCTCTCGCAGGCGGCAGTGTATTTTTCGTTTTCAAAGCCCTCGCGCACAAAGCTTTTGACCACGCGGATGGCAGAGACATTCTCCTGCACCGAGGCGTTGAGGTTATCGTAGTTCTTGAACACACGGTCAAAGATGTGGAAGGTAGGGATCATGATGGCAGCCAGCACCGCCACCAGAAAGGCCACTGCCACCACGAACACCAGCGACAGCGGGCCGCCGATGACCACAGCCATGAACATGGCAAACACCAGATGCACCGGGGCGCGCACGCACATGCGCAGGATCATCTGGAAGGCGTTCTGCACGTTGGTCACGTCGGTGGTCATGCGGGTAACAAGACCTGCCGTGGAGAATTTGTCGATGTTGGAAAAAGAATAATGCTGGATATTTTCATACATGGCATCGCGCAGATTTCCGGCAAAGCCGGTGGATGCCTCGGCGGCGTACTTGCCCGCCAGCACGCCCAGCACCAGCGCAATGGCTGCCACCAGAAAGGTAAGCAGGCCGTAGCGGATGATGGCGTTCATATCGCCCTTTTCAATGCCCTGGTCGATGATAAAGGCCATGATGGTGGGCAGCAGCACATCCATAATGGCTTCCAGCGCAGCAAAGAGCGGTGTCTTGATCGAGGCGGCTTTATACTCGCCCAGATGCGACACAAGCTTTTTGATCATCTGAGTTCCCTCCTGTTGAATTTATTTGTTTGGTACAAAACAATTTTATACATAACAATTTAAATGTCAATAGCTTTCGAAAAATGTTCATAATTGCTAATTTAACAAGACCTTTTTCGGCGCTTTGACGGAAAAGGTGGTTATTTCAGTGCTTCCCGCAGCTTGTTCAGCAGCCGCAGCAGTTCTGCGTTCTCCTCCTCGGTCAGCAGTCCGGCCACATAGTCGTCGGTCTGGTGGAAGGACAGCAGGGTCTTTTCGTGCCGTTGGATGCCCTCCTCGGTCAGCACCAGCTGCTTGAGCCGGGCGTCCTGCGGCACGCTCAGCCGCTGGATGTAGCCCTTGCGCTCCATCAGCTGCAAAATGTTCGTCACCGTGGAGCGGGTGATGGAAAACTCCCGCTCGATGTCCCGCTGGAACACCGGCTCGTCCCGGTGGCGGTAGAGATACTCGATGATCCACCCGTGCATGGGGGTGGTCTGCTCTACCCCGTTTGCGCGGGAAAACTGGTTCAGCCTGCGGAAGATCAGGTTATCCACCCGGTGCAGCTGGGCGGGGATGACCTGCGGCCCTTCCCACGGCGGGTCCAGCTTGCAGGGCTCTTCAATAGGGTGCTGTGTACACATAATGTTTTTCCTCTGTTCAAATTGTTCGATGTGAAACTGTTTGACACGATACATATATTACTCATCTTCCCGCTCAATGTCAAGGGGGCGCAAAAAAGGCCGCTGCGGAAAATTTTCCGCAGCAGCCTTGATTTTTATGGATACGGGATACGCTTACAGCTTTTTGCCGGTCAGCAGCTCGTAGGCCTCCAGATACTTGGCAATGGTCTTGTCAATGACATCCTGCGGCAGGTCGTAGTTGCTGTCGGGGTTGGCCTTCAGCCAGTCGCGGACGAACTGCTTGTCGAAGGAGGGCTGGCTGTGACCCGGCTCGTAGCCCTCCAGCGGCCAGAAGCGGGAGGAGTCCGGGGTCAGCATCTCGTCGCCCAGCACCACGTTGCCGTCCTCGTCCAGACCAAACTCGAACTTGGTATCGGCAATGATGATGCCGCGGGACAGTGCATACTCGGCGCACTTCTTGTACAGGGCAATGGTGTAGTCCCGCAGCTTGGTGGCGTACTCCAGACCGTGGCCGGGGAACTGCTTCTCCAGCACGTCGATGCTCTGCTCGTAGGAGATGTTCTCGTCGTGGTCGCCGATCTCTGCCTTGGTGGAGGGGGTGTAGATGGGCTCGGGCAGCTTATCGGACTCCTGCAGGCCCTCGGGCAGCTGGATGCCGCACACCTTGCCAGTCTTTTGGTAGCTTGCCCAGCCGCTGCCGGTAATGTAGCCGCGCACGATGCACTCGATGGGCAGCATGGTCAGCTTGCGGCACATCATGCTGTTGCCGGTGAACTGGGGCTGGCGGAAGAACTCCGGCATATCCTGCACATCCACGCTCAGCATGTGGTTGGGCAGCAGATCGCGGGTGTAATCGAACCAGAACTTGCTCATCTGGGTGAGCACGGTGCCTTTTTTGGTGACCTTGTTTTTCAGGATGACGTCAAACGCAGAAATGCGGTCGGTGGCAACCATGATCAGGCTGTCGCCATTGTCGTAGATCTCGCGGACTTTGCCTTCTTTGATGGGTTTGAACTCAGTCATAATCAAACACTCCATTTTTCCATGTTCTCAGCAGCGCAGCAGCGCAGCGCAGTTCTTACCCTATTATTCTACCATACTGCCGCGCGGTTTAAAAGGAACAGAATAAAAGAAAAACAGGCAAGTTTTGTGTTTTTATCGTGAAAAGTGCGCAAAAAACAGCAGGAAATTTCGGCGTTTTGACGATAAAAGTCGTACTTTATCCCCAAATGCACGCACCTTTGCAAAATGCAGTCATGGACAAGCGCCGCCGGTTGCGGTATCATAGTAGTATGCGTATATCTGCGCTCCGCAGGGGCGCAAAAGTAAACAAGGAGGTAAAGAGTATGGGCAAATTTCCCAAGGGCTTTTTGTGGGGCGGCGCTACCGCTGCCAACCAGTGCGAGGGTGCATGGCAGGCAGACGGCAAGGGTCTGGCTACGGTGGATGTAACCCCCTTCGGCCCGGACCGTTTTCCGGTGGCAACGGGCTATATGGAAATGCTGGGCTGCGATGACGCACATTTCTACCCCAGCCACGAGGCCATTGACCTGTATCACCATTATAAAGAGGATATCGCCCTGTTTGCAGAGATGGGCTTCAAGTGCTTCCGGCTGTCCATTGCATGGACCCGCATCCTGCCCAACGGCGATGACGCTCAGCCCAACGAGGCAGGACTAGCCTTCTACGACAGCATTTTTGACGAGTGCCATAAGTACGGCATCGAGCCGCTGGTCACCATCTGCCACTTTGACACTCCCATTGCCCTCATCAAAAAATACGGCGGCTGGAAAGACCGCCGCATGGTGGACGCCTACGTCCACTACTGCGAGGTGCTGTTCGACCGCTTCAAAGGCAAGGTGAAGTACTGGCTCACCTTCAACGAGATCAATATGCTGCTGCACCTGTCCTTTACCGGCGCAGGGCTGGTGTTCTACCCCGGCGAAAATGTGGAGCAGGTCAAGTATCAGGCTGCCCATCACGAGCTGGTGGCCAGCGCAAAGGCGGTAAAGCTGGCGCACGAAAAAATGCCGGACGCCATGGTGGGCTGTATGCTGGCGGCAGGGCAGTTCTACCCCCGCACCTGCGCCCCGGAGGATGTGCGGGCGGCGCAGGAGGCAGACCGGGACAACTACTTCTTTACCGACGTACAGGTGCGCGGCGCTTACCCTGTGTGGGCCAAAAAGCGGATGGAGCGCGCCGGGGTGCAGCTGCACACACAGCCGGAGGACGACCGCACGCTGCGGGAGGGCACGGTGGATTTTGTGTCCTTCAGCTACTATTCCAGCCGCTGCATCACGGTGGATAAGGAGCTGATGGCGGCAGAGAATGCGGAAGGCAACGCCGTGTCTGCATCGGTGAAGAACCCCTACCTGAAAGTCAGCGAGTGGGGCTGGGCCATCGACCCGGTGGGTCTACGGGTGACGTTGAACACCATCTACGACCGGTACGAAAAGCCCATGTTCATCGTGGAGAACGGTCTGGGTGCGGTGGATACCGTAGAGCCGGACGGCTCCATCCACGACAGCTACCGCATCGACTACCTGCGGGCACACATCGAGGAGATGGAAAAGGCCATCAACGAGGATGGTCTGCCGCTGATGGGCTACACCACATGGGGTCCCATCGACCTTGTGAGCGCCTCCACCGGCGAGATGAAAAAGCGGTACGGCTTTATCTATGTGGACAAGGACAACGACGGCAACGGCACCCTTGCCCGCAGCCGGAAGGACAGTTTTTACTGGTATAAAAAGGTCATCGCTTCAGACGGCGAGGACCTGACCTGAGCAAGCGCCCCGGCACTGTTTGCGGTATGGCAGCGCCGGGGCGTAAAAGTGTGAGGAAGAACCGATAACGGAGAAAATTTATGACACCACAAATCATTGCACACCGCGGTGCTTCCTATCTTGCACCGGAAAACACCCTGACTGCCTTTAAAAAAGCCATGGAGATTGGCGCAGACGGCGTAGAGATGGACGTACAGCAGACCATTGACGCCGGGCTTGTGATCCACCACGACTATATGATCGATCTGCACACGGATATTTCCGGCAAGATCTATGATATGACCATGGGCGATTTAAAGGAACTGGATTTTGGCAGCTGGAAGGACGCCATCTTTCAGGACGAGAAGATCGCCACCCTGCAGGAGGCCATGGAACTGTGCAGGCAGATGCCGGGATGCACCGTGCATCTGGAACTGAAATCCACCATGGACAACGACCCGGACTTTGTGCCCCGGGTGCTGGAAGTGCTGCAGCAGACCGAGATGGTAGAACAGGTGATCCTTGTTTCCTTCAACCACGCGCTGCTGCGGCAGGCAAAGCAGCTGCTGCCCGAACTGCGGGTAGGTGCACTGGTATACGGCGAGCTGGAAAGCATGCTGCTGCCGCCGCCCATCATCTGGAAGGATCTTGGACTGACCAACGGCATAGACGACATGGAAGCCATGGATGCCGCCCTGCCGGAGAGCGCAGCCGACGAGGAAAATTGCAGCTGGATGACCCGCTGGATGAGCGATAAGGTAAGTATGCTGCGGGCAAACTTTCCCGGCGAGAGCCTGAACGAGATCTATAAAAACCTGTTGTCGCAGCGGGATCTGCCCGCCTACATCCGCAGTCTGGACTTTGTGCCGGAGTGGGTCAGCTGTGAGTACCACACCGCCTACAAAAACGCCGGTTTCATTGACAAACTGCACAAGATGGGCATCAAGGTGTCTTTGTGGACGGTGGACACGGAAGATTCCGTCCGCAGCCTGCTGCGCACCAGCGCCGATGCCTACATCACCAACCGCCCCGACCGCGTGCGGGAGTGGATGGAGAAGGAACAGGCAGCGACCGCCCCAACAGAAACCGCCACGGCAGAGTCTGCCCCCACTGCTGAAGCAGACGCCGGGACAGCTGCCGCAGAGTAAACCGACCGGAACAGACACAAAAAAGAGATAGGCTTTCCCGAAAGGGATCGCCTATCTCTTTTTCATTCATTTTATTCTGCTGCGTCGGTCAGCACAAAGGTCAGCTCTGCGGTGACGGCGCACTTGCCGTCCACCCATGCCGAGGCCTTGCCTACGCCCACAGCGCCGTGCTGCTGCACCAGCTCGCAGTGGAGGGTGAGCACGTCTCCGGGGGTGACCTGCTTGCGGAAGCGGGCACTCTTGATGCCGCCGAACAGCGCAAGCTTGCCCTTGTTTTCCGGCAGGCTCAACGCCGCCACAGCGCCGGTCTGTGCCAATGCTTCCAGCAGCAGCACGCCGGGCATGACCGGCTGCGCCGGGAAGTGGCCGTTGAAAAATTCCTCGTTGCGGGTAACGCACTTGCGGCCGATGGCCCACTGCCCCGGCTCGTAGTCCAGAATGCGGTCCACGAGGGCAAAGGGGTAGCGGTGGGGCAGGATCTCCGCGATCTGTACACTGCTCAGGGTGTTGGCGTTTTCACGCACGGTACGGGGCTCTGCCATGGGTCAGCCCTCCCATCTGCGCAGGGCGATGCAGGCGTTGTGGCCGCCAAAGCCCAAGCTGTTGCTCAGCGCGTACTGCATCTCCTGCTGCCGCCCGGTGTTGGGCACATAATCCAGATCACACTCCGGGTCGGGCTGGGCATAGTGGATGGTGGGCGGGGCGAACTGGTCCCGCAGCGCCAGCGCGGTGAACACGGCCTCGATGCCGCCCGCGCCGCCCAGCAGATGGCCGGTCATGCTCTTGGTGCTGACCACGGTCATCTCCTTGGCGTGTGCGCCGAACACGGCGTGGATGGCGGCAGTCTCGCAGGCATCGTTCATGTGGGTGCCGGTGCCGTGGGCGTTGATGTGATCCACCTGCTCCGGTGCGATGTCGGCATCCACCAAGGTCAGCTTCATGCAGTCGATGGCACCTGCGCCGCCGGGAGCCGGAGCGGTAAAGTGATAGGCATCGCAGTTGGCACCGTAGCCCACCACCTCGGCATAGATGTGTGCGCCGCGCGCTCTTGCGTGCTCCAGTTCTTCCAGCACCAGCACACCGCTGCCCTCACCCATGACAAAGCCGCCGCGGCGGGCGTCAAAGGGCAGGCTGGCAGCGTCCGGGTCGGTGGCGGTGGAAAGCGCCTTCATGCTGGTAAAGCCGCCGATGCCCAAGGGGCTGATGCAGCTTTCCGCGCCGCCGCAGACCATCACCGGCTCGTAGCCGTCCCGGATGCGGTGGAAGGCGTCGCCTACGGCGTTGGTGCCGCCGGCGCAGGCCGTGACCGGGCAGGTGCACATGCCCTTCAGACCGAAGCGGATGGCCACCTGCGCCGCTGCCATGTTGGCAATGGCCATGGGCACAAAGTAGGGGCTTACTACCTTTTTCTGCGCGTTCTCAATGGACTTGGACAGCATGCCGGCTTCAATGGCCTCATCGTCCTCCAGTCCCACGCGCTCTACCAGGCGCTGCATCTTCTCGCCGCCGAAGAGTCTCATCAGATCGTCTTCCAGGGAAATGAAGAACTGGGATTCACCCGGGTCTCCCTGACGTCCCGCACGGCCTCGCAACTGGTTATCGATACGACGGGATTCGTGACGTTCCGTACCGATGATGCATAGTCCGCCCAATTCTTTTACCTTCTCCTGCTCCGGCTTTCTCTCCGCCTCGTACTCCTTGCACAGCTTCTTGTAGGTGTCTCGGGCTTCGTTCAGCTCCGGATCCTCCGACTTGGTGATTCCGGTCATAAAAGCAAGCTGCTCCGGAGTATACTCCCGGCGCTTCATCTCTTTCCGCGCTTCAAACTCCGGATTTCCGCCCAGGATGATATCCGTACCACGACCCGCCATATTGGTGGCGATGGTTACTGCGCCCAGGCGTCCCGCCTCGGCAACGATTTCCGCTTCTCGCTCGTGGTGCTTCGCGTTCAGCACGTTGTGCTTGATACCTCTCTTCTTCAGTTGCTGGCTGATGAGTTCGGAAATCTCAACGGAAATGGTACCCACCAGTACCGGTTGTCCCTTTTCGTGGACCTCCGCTACTCGGTTCACGATGGCCGCATATTTCCCGGATTCGTGAGCGTACACCGCATCCTGCTTGTCCACACGGGCAATCGGCAAGTTGGTCGGAACAACCACAACGTCCATGTTGTAGATATCCCGGAACTCGTCTTCTTCGGTCTTCGCCGTACCGGTCATTCCGGACAGCTTCTGGTACATACGGAAGTAGTTCTGGAAGGTGATGGTGGCCAGGGTCTTGGATTCCGCCCGGATATTCACCCCTTCTTTGGCTTCGATTGCCTGATGCAAACCGTTGCTGAAACGGCGGCCGTACATGAGACGACCGGTAAATTCGTCGACAATCAGGATTTCGCCGTCCTGCACGATGTAGTCCACATCCCGCTTCATCAGGTAGTTGGCACGAAGTGCCTGATTCACATAGTGGTTCAGCTCCATGTTGTCCGGATCCGAGAAGTTCTGAATGTCAAAGTACTGCTCGCACTGCGCCACACCTTCATCCGTCAGGGAAATCTGGTTGTCCTTCTCGTCGATCTTATAATCCGTATCCTTCAGCAGCGTCTTTACAAAACTGTTGGCAGATACGTACATACCGCTGGAATCCACGCCCTGTCCGGAAATGATCAGCGGTGTTCTGGCTTCATCGATGAGGATGGAGTCCACCTCGTCCACGATGGCGAAGTTCAGCTCTCTCTGAATCAGCTCTTCCTCATAGGTCACCATGTTGTCCCGCAGGTAGTCGAAACCGAACTCGTTGTTGGTTCCGTATGTGATATCGCAGCGATAAGCCGCCTTCCGGTCTTCTCCTTCAATGGCGTGGGTCACGCAGCCCACGGTGAGTCCCAGGAAGTTGTAAATTTTTCCCATCCATTCCGCGTCACGGCTTGCCAGGTAATCGTTGACGGTAACTACGTGCACGCCCTTGCCGGTCAGTGCATTCAGGTATGCCGCCAGGGTTGCCACCAGGGTCTTACCTTCACCGGTCTTCATCTCGGCAATTCGTCCCTGATGAAGAACCACACCGCCGATGAGCTGTACCCGGAAGTGCTTCATGCCTACCGCACGCCACGCACCTTCCCGGCATACCGCAAAGGCTTCCGGCAGAAGGTCGTCCAAGGTCTCCCCCTCGGCCAGTCGCTCCTTGAACTCTCGGGTTTTTCCCTTCAGCTCGTCATCCGTCAGTTTCTGCATATCCTCGTCGTAAGCCTCGATACGATCGACAATCTTCTCCACCTTCCGGACTTCCTTCGCATTAAGATCTCCGAATATTTTTTGCCAAAAATTCCCATTCAACTTCTCCTTTAATTAAAATCTATTCATCTTCCTCCGGAATGTCCTCAATCCGGATCTGAACCATTAACGCCTTCTTTCATCCGCCCGGGTTACCCGCACGTGAAAAATCTTATGTCTCGACCGATAGGTGAAGGTGTCTCCCACCTTTGCCAGCCGGTCCAGCTCAATCATCACCCAACCGTTGATGGTGGTGGCATTGATATCGATGTCCTCGCCCACCATCTCGAAGAACTTCTCCACGTTGGCGCCACCGGCAACGGAGTAGGATCCGTCGTACAGCCGAGTCACCTCTCGCATCTCGATGGCATCGTGTTCGTCGTAAATCTTTCCCACCAGCTCCTCGATGATGTCTTCCATCGTAACCAGCCCCGACGTGCCTCCAAATTCATCCACCACAATCGCGATGTGAATCTTATTGGCCTGAAAATCGCGGAGCAGGTCGTCAATCATCTTCGTCTCCGGCACGAAATAAGCCGGACGAATCAGGTTTGCCACCGGAAGTCTTCCCCCTTGTCGAGGAAAGGCAACAGGTCTTTGATGTAGAGGATGCCTTTGATGCGGTCGCGGGATTCCTCGTAGACGGGGATGCGCGAATACGCATTTTCCACCACACACTGAATCACTTCCGGAAAAGGAGTTCCAATCTCCAAATCCACCATATCCAGACGGGAGGTCATGACTTCCTTCGCCGTTTCTTCGCCGAAGCGGATGATGCCTTTCAGCATGCCGCTTTCTTCCGAAATCTCGTTCTTGTCCGTCAGTTCCAGCGCCTGCGACAGGTCGTCTACCGAAAGGCGGGCGGTCTTGTTGTGCTTCGCCGCCATCCGCGTTACGAAAAATGGCAGAACGCACCAGCACATTGGAAGCAGGCCTGAACAACGAACGCAGGAAACAAAGCAACGCGGCAACCCTCCGGCAAAAGCCCAACGGATGCTGCGCCGAATAAATGCGGGGCATGATTTCGCCGAAAAGCAACAACAGAAAAACCAGAACCGCAACAAGCAACACGAACTCTACGGCATATCCGCCTGCCCAATGGACCACATCGAAAAAGAAACAGGCAAACAAGAGGACGATGGCGACATTCACCACATTGTTGGAAATCAGAATCGTCGCGAGCAAATGTTCGGAATCGTCCAATAAACTCCGAATCCGGCGGTCGGCAACCGACTTCCCTTCGTCTACCTTGTCCAGGTCATCTTCCGCCAATGAAAAGAAACGCAATCTCCGAAGCCGAAACCAGTCCGGACACACACAATAAACGTTTTTGGAATGAAAAAAGCAAGGGGAAGTCAGGAAATATCAGAAGCGTACCATCAATTCCCAATACCACCTGTCTTGTTCCGACTCTTTCGCTATGCTGTTTTGGCATAGAAGTATTTCTCGTAGTTCAGCCGGAGGTCTGTGCGGAATGCCTTGCTGAGGCTGAAGGTGATGCCGCCCGTCAGGCGTTGGCGTTTGTAGTCGGTCACTGTCAATCTGCCGGTTTCCTCATCGGCGGTTTTGGCGTCGCTCTGGTCGGTCATCATGTCGTAGCGTAGCAGGAAAGACATCTTGTTGAATACTTTTCGTAGAGGCAGGTCGTAGTTGATGAAGGTGTTGACGGCGTGTACATCTTTGAAAGCGTTGTCGGAATATTGCTTGTACAAGTATTCGCCTTCGATATGGAAACGGCCGGTTTCGTAGTAAGCGCCGATGTCATAGGACTGCATGCGTACTTCTTCCGGTTGGATACTCTGCACGCTTAGTGTCAGGTTCAGTCCTTTGGTGAAGAGAAACTGGGCTTTGGCGGAGTAGTTCACTTCCTTGTGCCATTCTTTCTGGTTGGTCAGTCCGGAACCGTTGAAAAGTCCTCCTTCCACGGTGATAGGTACATCGGTAGGCAGGGTATATCCTACTGTGAATCCCACGTCCCGTACATTGCCCACTTGCTTGGCGATGAACGAGCGGTTGGGGAAGTATTGCTGGTGCGGCGAGCGGTGGGCGTCGATGGTGAAGGGGACGCGCATTTGTCCGGCGGTGACTGTTAGTCCTTTTGTCGGGAAAAGCCGGGCGTAGGCATCCAGCATCTTGATTTGGCCTTCGTCGGAGAGGTCTATCTCGGCTTTGTAGGCTACGCTGGGCAATACGTTGCCCGTCACGCTGACGCGGGCATTGCGTACTTCGAAACGTCCTGCACCCATGGTGGTCTGATATTCGTATTTGGCGCGGATGGTTCCGTGGACTTCCGGCAGGTAGTCTTTGGTTTCCATTTTTTCCTTTTCAATCTTTTTTCCGTCCTCATTGATGGAGGGCGTTTGGGCAATTGCGGCCAACGGCAGCAGGGCAATCAGTACTGTCAATGCACTTTTTTTCATAATCTGTTGTTGTCGAATGATTTGTCGGCGACAAAGTTTCGGACATACGTGTTGTGTTTTTGTGTCATATATGTTGCATTGTTGTTACAAAAAATCTGTTGGAGGGTAAGAACTGCGATGGGTGCCGTTTTAATCTTTTTATGGCTTGATTTAGTTTCTTGTTTTTATTAAAACGTTGGTTGTTAGGATTGTATGTGCACTGCCACAAATGTTTCAGTCTGAAATATCAATGAAATATTCTTATCTTTGAAGGAAATATCAAGAACGTTTGTTTTAGAACCCTGATGCTTATGAAAAGACAGTTGTTTTTAGCAGGAATAAGTTTGATACTGGGCGGCATGCCGATGCTTGCTCAAGATATATCTCCGGTGAATTCCGTTTCTTACGAATGGAAGAGCGTACCGATAGTGGGAGGAGGCTTTGTGGACGGTATCGTTTTTCACCCAGAAGCTCCTGGTGTCCGTTATTGCCGCACCGATATGGGAGGAGCCTACCGGTGGGACGCTGCTTCCAACCAGTGGACGCCCTTGCTGGACTGGATAAGTCTGGATGAAAGTAATCTGCAGGGGGCTGGAGAGCATTGCCATCGACCCGCAGAATCCGCAGAACGTGTATATTGCCTGCGGTACGTATACCAGTAGCTCCAATGGGGCCATACTTTGTTCTTATGATGGCGGCAGAACCTTTGCCCGTGTCGATGTGCCCTTTACGATGGGCGGCAACGAGAACGGGCGTGGTAATGGGGAACGGATGATGGTGGACCCGCAGAATGGGAATATCATTTATATGGGAACCCGTTTGCATGGTTTGTGGCGCAGTATGGATAAGGGGGCAGAGCTGGGCACGGGTGGTGTCTTTCCCGGATGTCTCCGAGAAGTTCAATCCTGCCGACCGTGCTGCATGGGGGAATCGCGGTAGTGGCATTGTCTGCATAGTCTACGATGTACAAGGTACTCAAGATGGGCGTGGTACCCGTGACATTTATGTGGCGGCTTCATTGATGGGAAGGGAAAATCTGTTCGTGAGCCACGACTATGGTGAAAGCTGGCAGCCGGTTGAGGGGCAGCCGGTGCAGTATCGTCCCACACATATGGTTTTGACCGGTGACGGCCAATTAGTATTGACGTACGGAGATACTCCGGTCCGAGTCAGATGGAGGACGGTGGAGTTTGGAAGTACGATATACGTAAAGACAAATGGACGGACATTTCGCCGTCCGACTGTCCGATGGCGGAAAGCGGATTGGCTATGCAGCTGTATCAGTGGATG
>ENA-OQCL01000556-OQCL01000556.1-human-gut-metagenome-genome-assembly--contig:-NODE-556-length-17323-cov-6.063910_pt1 | contig 17323 bp, 13 predicted proteins | sample MGYA00242502_ERZ504586 | MGnify/ENA primary metagenome ERZ504586 (study PRJEB26092, sample SAMD00036316) | human gut metagenome | host: Homo sapiens | study: EMG produced TPA metagenomics assembly of... | reverse complement strand
GACTCCGCAACCTCGACGTGATAATGGGCCTTGAGAACAGAATAGTCTACACGCTCATCGACGTCATCGAGGGGAACTGCCGCCTCAATCAGGCGCTGATACGCGACAAGCGCCTCGACAACCTCTACATGATACCGACAGCACAGTCGAAGACTAAGGACGCCGTCTCCGCGGAGCAGATGGAAGAGCTCTGCGCGCAGCTGCGCCCCGACTTCGACTTCATACTCATAGACAGCCCCGCGGGCATCGAGGCGGGCTTCCGCAACGCCGCCGCTGGCGCGGACGAGGCGCTCGTCGTTACGACGCCCGAGGTCTCCGCGGTGCGCGACGCCGACAGGATAATCGGCCTTCTCGAATCGATGGAGAAGGCTCCGATACAGCTCATCATCAACCGCATCCGCCCCGACATGGTGAAGCGCGGAGAGATGCTCGGCGTGCAGGACGTGCTCGACATATTGGCGGTCGACCTCGTAGGCGTGATACCGGACGACGAATCGATAGTCGTCTCGTCGAACCGCGGCGAGCCTCTGACGCTCGGCAGCGGCTCAAAGGCGGGGCAGGCCTATAAAAATATTGCGAAGCGGCTCTGCGGAGCGGAGGTGCCCTTCATGGACCTCTTCAAGGAAGAGGGCGGCTTCTTCGCATCGCTTCGCCGCATGTTCTCGAAGGGGTAGTCCGTCATGGGACTCTTCGACGGCATCTCCAAGCTCTTCGGCGGGCAGAAAAGCGGCGCTGTGGCGAAGGAGCGGCTCCAGCTCGTGCTCATCCACGACAGGAACGACATTTCGCCGGAAGTGCTGACCGCGCTGCGCGCCGACCTGATCAACACGATTAAGAAATATCTCGAGATAGACGAGAGCGGGATAGAGCTCGACCTCAACCGCGAGGATCATTCCGTCGCGCTGCTCGCGAGCATACCGCTCAAGAATATGCAGCGCCCCGTGCGGGGAAGGAAGAAGGAGGCGTAGCGGCGGCAGCCTTCGCGCCCTCCGCTTTTTCGTAAATGGCCGAGAAGTTCCATACGAGCTGGGCCGACGTCCGCTCCTACACGGACTGGGCGATGGTTCTCGTCACGCTTGTGCTTTTCTGCTGCGGCCTCGCCGCGATATACAGCGCGAGCGCGTCGTTCGCATCGGGCGACGCCGTCTCCGGCTTCGTCGTGCGCCAGTGCGTCTGGGGTGCGCTCGGCGCGTGCGCCTACCTCGCCGTCGTCAAGCTCGACTACCGCAACGCTATGCGGTTCGCGTGGCCGATGTTCGGCGCGATGCTCGCGATGCTCGCGCTGCTGCTGATAATCGGACACACGGCGAAGGGCGCGCAGAGCTGGTTCAACCTCGGCTTCTTCCGCTTCCAGCCGTCTGAGCTCGGCAAGGTCGTCTTCGCGCTCGTGATGGCGAAGCTCTGCACCGCGCTGCCGCCTTACACCGTCAAGGGGCTCGCGGCGGCGCTCGCGGCGGCGGGCTCGATAATGGCGCTCGTCATGCTCCAGCCGGACCTCGGAAGCACGCTCGTCTACGCCGTAATGCTCGCCGCGGTGCTGATTGCGGCGGGGACGCCGGTCAAGGTGCTCGCGGGCATGGCCGCGGCGGGGCTTGCGATGCTGCCGCTCGGATGGATGGTCTTGAAGCCCTATCAGCGCATGAGGCTGCTCGTATTCATCGACCCGACCGTGGACCCGCAGGGCGCGGGCTACAACGTCATACAGTCGCGCATAGCGGTCGGCTCGGGCGGCCTTTTCGGAAAAGGGTTTATGCACGGCACGCAGGGAAAGCTTCACTTCCTGCCGGAGCCGCATACGGATTTTATATTCAGCGTATTCTCGGAGGAGTTCGGCTTCGCCGGCTGCGTCGTGGTGCTCTTTCTCTTCGGCGTGCTGCTGCTGCGCGTGCTCGCGGTCTCGCAGTACACGAAGGACGTGCGCGCGAAGCTGATGTGCGTCGCTATCGCCGCGTGGCTCTGGTTCCAGATTTTCGAGAGCGTCGCGATGAGCATGGGGCTCGCGCCCGTGACGGGGCTGCCTCTGCCGCTCTTCAGCTACGGCGGCAGCTCGCTGCTCGTGATATGCATCGCGCTCGGCCTCGTGCAGAGCGCGAACATAGTCGCGCGGCGCGAACGCTTCTGAGACGGAATAAAAGGTTTTTAGCTTTAGGGGGAAATTTTATATGCAGGGAATAACAGACGAGGCCAGGCTGCGCGAGCTGCTCTCGGCGGTCAAGCGCCCGTCGCGCTACATCGGCGGGGAGTGGGGAAGCGGCCCCGTCAAGGAGGACGCGGAGGTGCGTATCTGCTACGCATTCCCCGACCTCTACGAGGTCGGCATGAGCTACCTCGGCTTCCAGATTTTGTACGCTCTTACGAAGTCGATACCCTACGCCGACGCCGAGCGCGTCTACGCGCCGTGGCCCGACATGGAGCGCGCGATGCGCGAGTCCGGCACGCCTATATGGGCGCTCGAAAGCAAGCGCGGCCTGCGCGATTTCGACGCCGTCGGCTTCACGCTTCAATACGAGCTCTCTTACACGAACATACTGACGATACTCGACCTTGCGGGGATTCCGTTCCGTTCGGAGCGGCGCGGCGAGGACTGCCCGCTGATACTCGCGGGAGGGCCCGGCGCTCTGACGCCGGAGCCGCTCGCGCCATTCGTCGACGCCTTCCTCGTCGGCGACGGCGAGGCGCTCATACCCGACGTGCTCGAAGCTCTGCGCGGCACGAAGGGCGCAAAGCGCGCGGACAAGCTTGCGGCGCTCGCGAAAATCGAGGGCGTCTACGTGCCGCAGTGCTTCGACGGCGGAACGGTGCGCCGCAGGATAATCGAGAACCTCGACGAGAATTTCTACCACACTTCGATGATCGTGCCGAACACCGGCATAGTCCACGACCGCGTCGCGGTGCAGGTTTTCAAGGGCTGTACGCGCGGCTGCCGCTTCTGCCAGGCCGGAATGATAGACCGCCCCGTGCGCGAGCGTTCGGCTGCCTCGGTCTGCGAGCAGGTCAAGACGCTGCTCGACAAGACCGGCTGGGAGGAGGTCGGACTGCTCTCGCTCGCGACCTGCGACTGGAGCGGAATCACGGAGTCGTTCGAGCGCTTCGCGCCGATGCTGGCGGACAACCAGATAAAGCTTTCGCTGCCGAGCCTGCGCGTCGACGCCTTCTCGGTCGGCCTCGCCGCGGGGCTTGAGACGATGCGTAAGGGCGGCCTGACCTTCGCGCCCGAGGCGGGGACGCAGCGGCTGCGCGACGTGATAAACAAGGGCGTCACAGACGAGGCGATAGACGCGGCCTTCGAGGCGACCTTCGAGCACGGATGGGACCGCGTGAAGCTCTACTTCATGATGGGGCTGCCGACGGAGACTCAGGAAGATTTGGCCGGAATACATGAAATCTGCAATCGCGCCGTCGCCGCGGCGAAGCGCCACAAAAAGCGCGGCGACGTGAGCGCGTCGGTCGCGGGCTTCGTGCCGAAGGGACACACGCCCTTCCAGTGGGAAGCGCAGCTATCGCGCGAGGAGCTGCGCGAGCGAGGCCGCTGGCTCAAGAGCAATCTGCGCAACAGGAAGGTGACGCTCGCCTACCACGAGCCGGAGCAGACCTTCCTCGAGGGCGTCTTCGCGCGCGGCGACGCGCGTCTCGCGGACGCGATAGAGGAGGCGTGGCGTCGCGGCGCGCGCTTCGACGGATGGAGCGAGTTCTTCGACTTCGAACGCTGGGAAAAAGTTTTCCAAGACCTTGAAATAGACGCGGCGGCCTACACTGGGGCGAGAAGCCTCGACGCGAAGCTGCCGTGGGATCATATAGACTGCGGAGTATCTAAGGAATATCTGGTGCGCGAGCGCGCGAAGGCGCTCGCCGCTGAGACCACGCGCGACTGCCGCCTCGGCTGCAACGGCTGCGGCTGGCAGGGACGCGCGAACGTCGGGAGGTGCGCGCGTGAGCAGGATTAGGATTTTATTCGAGAAGCGCGGGCTCTTCGTCTTCGTCAACCACATGGACCTGCCCGTGGTGTTTTCGCGCGCGGCGCGGCGCGCCGGCCTCGTTCAGGAATTTACGCAGGGCTTCTCTCCTCACCCGAGGATAAGCCTAGCGCCGCCGCTTGCGATAGGCGTCGAAGGGCTCGCCGAGCCCGCGGATTTCTGGTTCGAGCAGTGGGATTCGGAAGCTGCCCGCAGGTGGAGCGAAGCTCTGCCCGGCGGGTTGAAAATATTGAAATGGGCGGAAGTCGACGGCGTGAGCCTTGCGAAGCTCGCGGAGGCGGCGCTTTACCGCGTGCGCGGCGCGTCGGCTCCCTTCGGCGAAAGGGAGGCCGCGGCGCTGGCGGAGGAGGCCGGGCGCATAAACGCGCTTCTTGACTGCCGCGTCGAGGAGGGCTCCGTGCATATCGCGGTGCGCGACCTCGAACACTGCGGCGCGGGGCTCTTCGTCAAGGCGCTCGCGGCGGCGGGGCTCTGCTCCGGCTGGGGCGGCCTGCGCATGGAGCGGCTCGCCGTCGGCGGATGGGACGAAGAAAAACGTTCCGTCGTCCCGCTCGTTTAGGAGGTTTTGCATCATGGCCGGATGGTCGAAAAAAATAATCGCGAACCTCATCGACCCCGAGGAGACGAGGATTGCGATAACGGACGAAAGGGGAAAGCTCTGCGACTTCTTCATAGAGCGTATGCTCGAGCACCAGCGCACGGGCGAGATATACAAGGCGCGCGTCGACAGCGTGCTGCCGGGCATGAACTCGGCGTTCCTCAACCTCGGCGACGGGCGCAACGGCTTCCTCTATCTCGACGACGTCAAGGGCAAAGAGGTGCGCCCGGGCATGGATATGCTCGTGCAGGTCGTCAAGAACGCGCGCAAGGGCAAGGGCGCGCGCGTATCGCCGCGCATATCGTTAGCGGGGCGCTACATGGTGCTGATTCCCGGCGGGCACGAGACTGGCGTTTCGAAGCGCATCGCCAGCGACGAAGAGCGCGCGCGCCTGCGCACAGTAGCGAAGGAGATACGGCCCAAGGGCTTCGGCATAATCATCAGGACCGTCGCCGAGAACTGCGACATCGAAAGCCTGCGCGGCGACGTCGAGAACCTCGTCGCCCAGTGGGGCGAGATTGAGCACAGGATGAAGCAGAACAGCGCGCCGTGCCTCATACACAAGGACATCGGCCTGCTCGAGCGCGTGCTGCGCGACGAGCTGACGGACGAAGTGGACGAAATAGTCATCGACAGCGAGGACGAGCGCGAGAACATCGAAGCGGTCGTAAAGAAATTCTTCCATGAAAACGTCCCCGAGGTCAACGTCTGCACGGCGCGGACGCCGCTCTTCGAGCTCTACGGCCTCGAGAACCAGATAGAGGAGCTTCAGGACCGCAAGGTCTGGCTCAACTCTGGCGCATATCTCGTCATCGACCAGACCGAGGCGCTCACCGTCATCGACGTGAACACCGGCAAGTTCATCGGGTCGAAGAACCTCAACGACACGGTGCTCAAGACGAACCTCGAAGCCGCGGTTGAGATAGCGCGCCAGCTCCGCCTGCGCGCGCTCGGCGGCATAGTCGTAGTGGACTTCATAGACATGGAGAACGAGAGCGACAACAAGGCGCTGATACAGCAGCTTCAGGAGCTTTTCAAAAACGACCGCTGCAAGGCGCGCGTCTACGGCGTGACGGGGCTCGGCCTCGTCGAGATAACGCGCAAGCGCGCGCGCACCGACGTCCGCGCGGCGCTGATGCGCGGCTGTCCCTTCTGCGGCGGCCTCGGCGCGGTGCAGAAGGAGGAGGGCGTCGCCATGCACATCAAGCGCTTCATACGCAAGATAACGGCGTCGTCGAAGTCCGAAGCCCTGCTCGTTGAGTGCTATCCCGCGGTCGCGGAGTACATCCGCGATACGTTCCTTCCCGCATGGGAAGAGGAGTTTGAAAGGAAAATATTCATCCGCGCATGTCCCGAGACGGCGTGGAGCAAATACCGCCTCGACTGTCAGGGGCCGCTCTCGCAGGTGGAGCACCGCATAAGCGTGCTTCAGAAGAGAGAGGGACGGAACGTTGTATATAGATCGCCTTCAGCTTAAAGGCTTCAAAAGCTTCGGCGGCACGCACGAACTTATACTCTCCCCGGGCTTCACGGCGATTGTCGGGCCGAACGGCAGCGGCAAGAGCAACCTGCTCGACGCGCTGCGCTGGTCGCTCGGCGACAGCACGGCGTCGCGGCTGCGCGTGAACCGGCAGAGCGGACTGCTCTTCCTCGGCTCGCAGAGCCGCGAGGCGGCGAAGGAGGCCGAGGTCTCGCTGCGGCTGCGCGAGGGCGACAAAATCTGCACGATTAAGCGCCGCGTCACAGCGCCGGACGGGACGACGAGCCTCTTCGTCGACAACGAGCGCAAGACCCTGACCGAGCTCGACGAGGTAAAGCGAAGCTGGAAGCTCGAAGGCGACCGCTTCGCCTTCATCGGGCAGGGCGAGGTGCAGGAGGTGCTAAAGCAGAGCCCCTCAGAGCGGCGCATGAGGCTTGAAACGCTCTTCGGAATAGACATTTACAGGAAAAAGCGCATGGACGCGCAGAACAGGCTCGAAACGGTGCGCGGCGACTACGACCAGCTGCGCAACCTCATGGGCGAGCTCTCGGCGCGGCGCGCGGAGATTGCGCCCGAGGTCGAGCGCGCGGCGCAGATGCGCGCGATACTCGACGCGATGGACGGCGACCGCCGCGGGCTCTACTGGCTGCGGCGCGCCGGATGCGAGGAGACTATCGCGCGCATCGCCGCGGAGCTTGAAGCGGCGCTGGCGCAGCGCGAGGGCTCCGTCTTCTGGGCGCGCTTCTGGAAGAGCGCCGGAGCGCGAGCCGAGGACAAGCTTTCGCAGGCCTCGCGCGAACACAGCCAGCAGAAGTACGAGCTCGAACAGAGCCGCGCGCGCTTCGACGCGCTGATAAAATCGGGCTACGCCTCCGCGGCGAACCTGCGCGGCGCGAAGGCGCGCCTCGCCGAGGCCCGCGAGGAATACGAATCTTCAAAGGAACATTACTCCGAACTTCTCGAAGAACAGAAAAAATCAATAGACGGCAACAAAAAGGCGCGCGAAGAGGTCGAAAAGGCCCGCCGCGCCGTCGAGGCCGTCGGCAAAAAATGGGACGCCTACAACGAGCGCATGGAGAAGACGCGCCGCGAGCGCGAGGAATGGAACAAGGAAAAGGCGCGCCTCGACGCGGAGCTGCAAAAAAGCCGCGCGAAGCTCGGCTTCCTCGGGCGCGACCTTCTCGAACTGCGCAATAAAAAAGAGCAGGCCCCCGACGGGCGCAAGGAGCTGGATTTTCAGGCGAAGCTGCTCGAAGCCGAGCGCGAAAAGCTGAACGGCGAACAGTCGGCGCTCGTCAAGGAACATTCCGAGCTCTACGCGCTCTGCCAGACGCTAGCCGCCGAGCTCCAGCGCGCGAAGCGCGAGGCGGGGCAGCTGCGCTCGAAGCTCAACGACGCCTCGGACGCGCTTCAGGCTGGTTTGTACCCGGCGGCGGTCAAGCACCTGCTCTCCGCCGCGAAGCTGAAGCGGCTCGACGCAGACCCGCGCGCGGTCGTCGACGCCTTCACGGCCCCGGCCTCTCTCGCCGCGGCGCTCGAAGCCTACCTCGGCGGGCGGCAGTTCCTGCTGCTCGTCGAAGACATGGAAGAGGCTGGCCGCTGCATCAACAGGCTCAAACAGAACGCCGCGGGCGTCGCTTCGTTCCTCCCGCTCGAACGCGCGCGCCGCGCTATCCGAACAAGGCCTACCGTCTGCCGCCGCGCGGCGTGATTGGATGGGCGATGGATCTGATAAAGGTCGAAGAACACTGGCGGCCCGCGATAGAGCACGTCATGGGCGACCTGCTCATAGTCGAATCCTATGACGTGGGCAAGGCGCTTGTGCGCGAAGGCTTCCGCGGCCCGATAGTGACGGCGGAGGGCGACGTATTCCAGCCCGGCGGCACAGTCAGCGGCGGACGCAGCCAGAAGAGCGGGCGCGTGCTCGAAATGAAAGCGCAGGTCGCAAAGCTCGAAGAGGAATACGCGAAGGCCGCCGCGGCCGCGGAAGAGCTCTCGAAAAAAATTCAAATCCGCCGAAGACAGGGAAATGTCCGTCTCCGAGCAAAAAGAGCTGTACACGCGGAAAATACGCGAAATCAACGGAAAGATAGCCGTAATAGAGGACCAGAAAGAGGCTCTTGCTAAGGAACAGCGCCGCGCCGCGGGCGAACGCGGGCGCATCCTCGACGCTATTAAGGCCGAGGGGCAGAACTGGGCCGCGCTGCTCAAAGCGCAGGACGAGCTCGAAGAAAAGCGCGACGCCGCCTCCGACGTCGAGGACGACCACAAGCTCATAGAAGAACGCGAAAGCTGCCGCGCGCGGCTCTCCGTCGCGGAGGGCGCTCTGTCGTCCGGCTTCGCTCTGATGGAGCGCGTGCGCGGCGAGGTGAAGTCCGCCGAGGGCAAGCTGCGCCGTCTCGAAGAAGAAATATCGTCGCTCGACCAAAGCTGCGTGCGCGAGCGCGCGAACCTCGCGCGCGTCGGCGGCAGCTGCCTTGAAATACACAACCGCCGCAAGGAGCTGCTCGCGGGCATGGAAGAGCGCGGCGAACTCTACGCGAAACTCGAAAAGCTCAAAGCCTTCGTCGCGTCGCGCCGGAACGCCGCCGACGAAAGAATGCGCGGCGAATCGGAGAAATTCACTCTCGCGCAGTCGAAGAAAAACGAATCCGAACGCGAGCTCGCCGAGCTGATTTCAACGTGGGAGGAGCAGTACCCATACCAGGGGCCGGAAAACCTGCCGCAGGACGTGACGGCGGAGGAGCTGCGCCGTCGTATCCGCGAGAGCGACAGAAAGATAAAATCCTTCGGAAACGTCGACATGGGCGTTTTATCGGAGGACCAGAATTTGAAAGACAGGCTCGCCTTCCTCGGCGAACAGCTCGACGACGTGCGTTCGAGCATGAGCGAGATAGAGCGGCTCATAACCGATGCCGACGCTATGGCGCACAGGCAGTTCACCGAGGCGCTCGTGCGCGTCGACGGCCGCTTCTGCGACATATTCAGCAAGCTGCTCGGCGGCGGCGAGGCGCACCTCACGATGACAGAGGGCGAGACGATATGGAACTGCGGCGTCGACATAGAGGCGCGCTTCCCAGGCAAGCACACGCAGATACTGAGCCAGTATTCGGGCGGCGAATGCACGCTCATCTCGATTTCGCTGCTCTTCGCAACGATGGAGGTCGCAGGGTCGCCGCTCGCCGTCCTCGACGAGGTTGACGCGGCGCTCGACGAGGCGAACCTGCGCCGCTTCAGTGAACTCACGAAGGAATACGCGCGCAACAACAAGCAGATACTCGTCATGACGCACCGCCGTGCGACGATGGAGCGCGCCGACGTGCTCTACGGCGTGACGCTCCAGGAAAAAGGACTCTCGCAGGTCGTCGGCGTGCGGCTGGAGGACTGGTCGTGATGGAGCCGCACAGCCTTATGAACGGCGCTCTGCGCCTCGTCCAGCCCGACGAAAAAAGCGGTCTGCGAGTCAACGTCGATACGATACTTCTGGCGCACTTCGCGCGTCCCAAGTCGGGAGAAAGAATTTTAGAAATCGGCTGCGCGCACGGCGCGATTTCGCTGATACTGGCGAAGCGCGGGACGCTGCTCCCGCCTCGCGGCTTCGACGTGACCGGCGTAGACATACGCCCGGACCTCGTGGAGCTCGCGCGCGCCAACGCGGAGAGCAACGGTCTGAAAGCAGAATTTGTCGCAGCCGACGTGCGCGAATACCAAAAAAATCGCTCCGGCGCAGAGCTTCGACAGAATAGTCGTGAATCCGCCATACGACGAAGCGGAGAGCAGCCGCCGCAGCCCCAGCGACGGGCGCGCAGCGGCGCTCCACGGCTCCTGCTGCACGCTTGAAGATATAATCCGCGCCGCGCACTATCTTCTGAAAAACCGGGGCAGGCTCGACCTCGTGATGCGCGCGGACAGGACGGGAGAACTTTTCGCGCTGCTCGACAAATACAAGACGCCGCCGAAGATCATGCTCTGCGTCCACCCGAAGCCCGGCGAGCGCGCCTCCGTGACGCTCGTCGAGGCGATGCGCTCGGGCAGCCGCGGCCTCGCCGTCGAGCCGCCGCTCTTCATCCGCGGCGAGGACGGCGAAGAGACGGCGCGGCTCAAAGCCGCCTACGAAATTTTATGAGAATAACGAAAAAGGAGGAAGCGCGATGCCGCTGATAATAGTGCCGACCCCCGTCGGCAACCTCGGGGACATGACGCTGCGCGGCCTCGAAGAGCTGCGCAACGCGGACGTGATAGCCTGCGAGGACACTCGCCACACCCTGCGGCTGCTGAACCACTTCGGCATAAAAAAGCCGCTGCTCTCGTGCCACGAGCACAACGAGCGCGAGCGCGCGGACGAGATCATGCGCCGCGTCGAGGAAGGGCAGCACGTCGCGCTCGTCTCCGACGCAGGCACGCCGGGCCTCTCCGACCCGGGCGCGGTAATCGTGCGCGAGGCGATAGCGCGCGGCCTGCCCTTCGACGTTCTGCCCGGCGCGAACGCGCTGCTTCCCGCGCTGCTCATCGCGGGAATCGGCATGGAGTCCTTCGTCTTCGTCGGATTTCTCAAAGGCAAAAAAGACGAAAAGCTCGCGCGTCTCGCAGAGCTCAGGAATCTGCGCGAGACGCTCGTATTCTACGCCGCGCCGCACCATCTGCGCGAAGACCTCGCGCTCATGGCGCAGGGGCTCGGCGACCGCCGCGCCGCGCTCGTGCGCGAGATAAGCAAGCTCCACCAGGAGCGCATAGAAGGGACGCTCGCCTCCTTTTGTGATACAATGCCGGAGGAAAAGATACGCGGCGAGTTCGTCTGCGTCGTCGAGGGAGCGCGCGAAACGCAGGACGAAGCGGACGAAAGCGACTGGCGCGAAGAGGCCGCGGCGCTGATAGCGGCGGGCGCGTCCACGAAGGCCGCCGCCGAAGAGATAGCGGCGCGCTTCGGCGTGCAGAAAAACAGCGTAAAAAAATTCATAATAGAAAATTGCATCAGGGAGGCATAAGCGATGTCAGGAAAACCATTTTACATCACGACGCCGATATACTACGTCAACGACGTGCCCCACATAGGCCACGCCTACACGACGATAGCGGCGGACGTCCTGAGCCGCTGGCATAAATCCGGCGGCGACGACAGCTATTTCCTTACGGGAACGGACGAGCACGGGCAGAAGATACAGACCGTCGCCGAGAAGAAAGGCATAACGCCGATAGAGCTCTGCGACGAAGTCGTGCAGAACTTCGAGCGCCTCTGGAAAACGCTCAACATCCAGAACGACGACTTCATCCGCACCACGCAGCCGCGCCATGAGAAGGTAGTGCAGGAAGTATTCCGCCGCCTCATGGCCTCGGGCGATATATACAAAGGCGAATACGAGGGCTGGTACTGCGTCCCCTGCGAGACCTACGTCCCCGAGGCCCAGATGGCGGAAGGGCAGACCTGCCCCGACTGCCACAGGCCGCTCACGAAGATGACGGAGGAGACCTACTTCTTCCGCCTCTCGAAATACACCGAGCCGCTTCTCAAATTCTACGAAGAGCACCCAGACGCGATAATGCCGAAGGAACGCTACAACGAAGTCGTCAGCTTCATAAAGAGCGGCCTGCGCGACCAGTCCATCTCGCGCACGACGCTTAAGTGGGGCATCCCGCTCCCCGGCGACGAAAAGCACGTCATCTACGTCTGGTTCGACGCGCTCATCAATTACATCTCGGCTCTCGGCTTCCCCGAGCCGGGCGAAAAATGGGAAAAATATTGGCCCGCGGCGCGCCACCTCGTCGGCAAAGACATCATCCGCTTCCACTGCGTGATATGGCCCGCGATGCTCATGGCGCTCGGACTCACGCCGCCCGTCCGCGTATTCGCACATGGCTGGTGGACCGTCGAAGGCGAGAAAATGTCGAAATCCCTCGGCAACGTCGTCGACCCCTTTGAAATGGAAAAACTCTACGGCGTGGACACCTTCCGCTACTTCCTGCTGCGCGAAGTCCCGTTCGGACACGACGGGGACTTCTCCGAGCTCGCGCTCGTCCAGCGCATCAACTCCGACCTTGCGAACGACCTCGGCAACCTGCTCTCGCGCTCGCTCCAGATGATCGACAAATACCGCGAGGGAATGCTCCCCGCCTTCGGCGGACAGACGGAGCTTGAAAAAGAGATAGAAGCCCTCGGCGAAAAGACCGCCGCGGACATGGACGCGCTGCTCGACCGCTTCGCCTTCGACGACGCGCTCAAGACGCTCTGGGGCTTTATCGGCCGCGCCAACAAATACATCGACGAGACCGAGCCGTGGAAGCTCGGACGCGAGGGCGACGTCGAGCGCCTTGACACGGTGCTCCGCACGCTCTGGGAAACGCTGCGCCTCTCCGCGATACTCGTCGCGCCCTTCATGCCAGAGACCGCCGCGCGCATATGGGGCCAGCTCGGCCTCGAAGGCGAGCCCGCCGAAGGCGCGCGCGCCGCGTGGAAATGGGGCGAGGGCGGCGAAGGCGTAAAGGTCAACCGCAGCGGAATCCTCTTCCCGCGCATCGACATTGAAAAATGGAAGAAAGAGAAAGAACAGCGCGACCTCGAAAAACGCGCGAAGCTCGACCCGAAAGCCTTCTTCAAATATCAGGAGCCGAAGCCGCAGATCGAATACGACGACTTCGCAAAGCTCGACCTCCGCGTCGCGCTCGTCGAAAAAGTCGAAGCAGTGCCGAAAGCCGACAAACTCTACGTGCTGAACCTCGACCTCGGCAACGAGAAGCGCGTCATAGTGTCGAGCATCCGCGAGAACTACAAGCCCGAAGAGCTCGAAGGCAAAAAAATAATAGTCCTCTGCAACCTCAAGCCCGCGAAATTCCGCGGCGTCCAGAGCAACGGAATGCTCCTAGCCGCCGAAAGCCCCGAAAGCCGCTACGAAGTCCTGACCCTCCTGACGGTAATGGACGACTCAATACCGGCGGGGAGCAGGATAAGCTAGAGCGCGGAAATAAGATAATACGAAACAAACGCCGCCCCGGTAAGGGCGGCGTTCGCTTATGCCATAAAGTATAGGTGAACTTGTGTATACTACAAAGTCAAGATAGGCTTAGGCTAGCAAAGCCGCGGTGAATGTATTAATTATATGCGCTGACGTAAGGTTTGATATAAATCTCACGATTATTCTAGTCATTAAGCATTCCTCCTTATAAATTTCCAGGAAGTTGCCAATCTGACAAGCTATGACGTGAACAATGCCAATAATTAACGCGGCCTTTTTTGATGCTAACCCTAGCTTTGCTAGCCTAAACCATCTTATTTTAAATTGTACAATAATTTGGCAAGGTTGTAAAACCTAGCAATTGAGCTGACTGATTGCGTGAAGTCAACGAAATACAAACAATAATAATCTAGGGTGGCGACTGGTACCACCCCAGATTGCAATGTATATTTACGTCTTATTCCGCCGCAAGCGGTATCGTGTATTCCGTCAGCCCTTTGAGCACAGGGCCTTTGTGCGGATTTGCATTCCCGTCGAGTTTCTTTTCGTGCAGGTATTTCTCGACTATGTCAGCTATCTCTAAGTTATTCAAATCCGCGAACGGCGCGTGCGTGTTGCCTTTGATTCCTATCTCGGGCAGGTGGAGCAGGCGCGCGTCGCCGCCGCGTTTGTTGACTTCGTCAACGAAGAGCTTCGCCCACGTGTAGGAGAGCCGCCAGACGTTGACGTTGAAGATGTCGCTCGGCTCCTTCGCTATGTTGTCGCCGTAGATGATGAGTATCGGGAGCTTCGTCAGTTTCGTGAAGGCGCTTTCCGGCACGCGGAAGGGAAGCTCCGCCTGCCACGACGCTTCGTCGCCGTGCGCGACGTTTGGAAGCGCGTAGTCGTCCGGCAGGCAGACCTGCCCCGGCTCGAAGGCTATTATCGCTTTGAGCGCGCCTTCGGGCGCTTCTATGGCGGTCGCCCAGCCGTACTGTCCGCTGTTGGAGTGTGTTACTAATATTGCTGGGCCGGTCTGCTTGAGCAGCTCGTTCATCGTGCGGCCCATAACCTTGCGGTATGCGTTGTCTCTCGGCTCGACGCCTGTGTCGGGGGTCTGCTGGCGGAAGAACTGCTCGACTGCGTCGGGCGTGCGCGGAAATTTGACGCCGGGGAAGAAATAGGGCGCTTTGCCGCCCGCCCTGTCCCATACGCCGTTGCGGAATGCGTCCCATGCGTAGCTTTCGTAGAGCGCCGTCGGAATGTCGCTTCCCGTGTTTGCGGCGAGCGTGCGGCCCGCGCGTCCGCGCCTCGGCTGGTCTATTATGTACGTCGCCCATCCGCGGCGCGGCATTATCGCCATGAAGCCTTCGCGGCCGTCAGGCGTCGATTCGTAGCTGCGTCCCGACTGTCCAATGCCGTGCCACATGATGAGCGGGTAGTCGCGCGCCTCCATCGGGATGAAGAACTGTGCATATCCGTGGTCGCCGTGGAAGGTTTCGCCGTTTTCGAGCTTTCCGACCGTGCCGCCGAAGAACAAGCTTCCCATCGTGCGCAGGACTATCGGTTCGTCCGCAGCGAGCGCGGAGGCTGTGAATATTAAGGCCGCCGCAGCGATTGAGATGAAGCAGGCCGCAAATTTCCTGAGTTTGAAAATCTTCATTGTGTAAAATCCGCCTTTCTTTATTTGACCTTTATAGATTTCGGAAAACAATGGGCCGCGCCGGCATTTCGGCAAAATCCCAACAGTGCGCGGGAATTTTTCCGCGTTTTTTGACGCGCCGTCCCGCGTTTGCTGTTGAGTGCGCGGGGCGGCGGCAGATGTAAAATTGTCTCTTGTGCTTACGTTTTATGCAGGGGAAGCGGCGCGCGGCGTTCCGGCATGATTATGCAGCCGCGGCTGCGTGCCGCGGATTTTTCCACGTTTTTGCCGCGCCGCCGTTACGCGAAGGCTTTCGCCGCGCGTTCGAGTTCGTCGCGTATTTTTATATGCTGCGGGCAGGCTTCTTCGCAGCGGCCGCATTTCACGCATTCTGCGGCGTGTTTTTTGCCGTGGCCTTCTGTGAGCCAGTTTTCCTGAACTTTCGAGGCCTCTTTGTTGCCGTAGAGGATCAGACAGTTCATCGCGGTGAAGGTCCCGGATATGCCGATTCCCTGCGGGCAGACCTTCGCGCAGTAGTTGCAGGTCGTGCAGGGGTATTATCGGATATTTGCCGAGTTCGGCGCGCGCGGCTTCGATTACGGCCTGTTCCTTCGCGTCGAGGGGCCGGAAGTCCTTCATGTACGAGAGGTTGTCTTCCATCTGTTCGACGTTGCTCATGCCGGAGAGGACCGTTATCACTCCGTCGAGGCTTGCGGCGAAGCGCACGGCCCACGATGCGACGGAAGCCTCCGGCGCGGCCTTTTCAAAGACTTCGCGCACTTTCTCGGGCGGCGTGGCCAGCATCCCGCCCTTGACCGGCTCCATGATGATTACAGGCTTGTTGTGTGCGCGCGCTACTTCATAGCATCTGCGCGACTGCACGGCGGGGTTTTCCCAGTCGGCGTAGTTTATCTGGAGCTGGACGAATTCCATCTCGGGGTGCGCGGCGAGGATTGTTTCCAGCTCCTCGGGCGTCGAGTGGAACGAGAATCCAACGTGCTTGATGAGTCCCTCAGCCTTCTTTTCCTGTACGAAGCTCCACATGTCGAAGTCGTCGAAGAATTTCGTGCGGTGCTCGCCGAGGTTGTGGAGCAGGTAGAAGTCGAAATATCCCGCGCCAGTGCGTTCGAGCGACAGGTTGAACTGGCTTATCGCCTCTTCGCGTGTTTTGCAGTTTATCCACGCGGCGTTCTTCGTCGCGAGCTGGTAGCTTTCGCGCGGATAGCGTTCGACGAGCGCTGCGCGTATCGCCTCTTCGCTGCCCGGGTAGGCCCACGCGGTGTCGAAGTATGTGAAGCCCGCCGCCATGAATTTATCGACCATCGTCTTTACCTGTTCGACGTCTATCTCTTCGCCCTTCTTGGGCAGGCGCATGAGTCCGAAGCCCAGTTTTTTGATTTCTTCTCCGAGGTATGCCATTTACGTCCTTCCCCCTAGTTTTCCGCGGCTTTACGCCGCGCTTATTTTTTGTGAATGCAGAGGGTCTTACGCCTCTCGGTATAATTTTACAGCGTAGGCGCTTGACGCGGAATTAGCGGAAATGTTATAACGGCGTTTAGATTTATTAAATACTCGGAGGTTTTTCTGTGCGGGACAAGCTGCTGACTGCTTTCATAACTGCGGCGGAGCGCGGAAGCTTTTCAAAGGCGGCGGAGAGTATGCTGCTGACTTCGGCTTCTGTGATGAATCAGATAAACGCGCTCGAAACGGAGGTCGGCGCGCGGCTCTTTGAGCGCACGAGCCGCGGCGTCGCGCTGACGGCGGCGGGGGAGTCGTTCTACCGCGACGCGAAGCGTATAGCGGCCGAGCTTGAGGAGGCCGCGTCGCGCGCGCGTGAGGCGGCCGGCGGATGCTGCGCGGTCAGGATAGGCACGTCGCTGCTGAATCCCGCTGGCGTCCTTGTCGATCTCATCGGGCGTTCCGGCGGCGCGGCGCGCGGCGTGCAGATTCAAATCGTCCCATTCGACGACGACGGCGAATCGATTTTGGCGACTCTTTCATCGCTCGGGCGCAGGATAGACATCATCGTAGGCCCGTGCGGCTCGCGCCTGTGGCACAGCCTCTGCGGCGTGAGCGTGCTTGGGGAGTACCGGCTCTGCTGCGCGGTTCCGGCAAATCACAGGCTCGCGGGGGCGAAGCTGCTGCGGCCCGAGGATCTGCGCGGCGAACGGCTGATGATGGGCCGCCGCGGCGACGCGGAGATACTCGACGGCCTGCGCGATATGCTCGAAGAAAAATATCCAGAGATTGAAATTGTGGACGCGCCATATTTTTACGACGCGGGAGTGTTTAATAAAAGCGAACGCGCAGGCTGCCTGCTGCTGACGCTCGACGCTTGGGTCGGCGTGCATCCTGCGCTTGTTACGATTCCTGTGGAATGGGATTACCGCGTGCCTTACGGCCTGATTTACTCGAAAACGCCCTCGCGCGGCGTGCGTGTGCTGCTTGAAAGCCTCGGCCTGTGATTACATCCGCAGCGCGGCGTCCGAGGCGAGAGGAGAACGCTCGCACTCGCCCGGCTCCATCGTGAGCTGAAAGCAGAACGGGCTGCCTTTCATCTTTTCGCTCGCGTAGGATAGGCCGTTCGTCCGCTCGTCGAGGAACGGATGGTCTATCTGCTGCGGGTCGCCGAGCATGATTATCTTCGTTCCTGCGCCGGCGCGCGTGACGACGCCCTTCGCCTGCTTCGGCGTTAGGTTCTGC
>ENA-OQCL01000555-OQCL01000555.1-human-gut-metagenome-genome-assembly--contig:-NODE-555-length-17335-cov-5.914923_pt1 | contig 17335 bp, 19 predicted proteins | sample MGYA00242502_ERZ504586 | MGnify/ENA primary metagenome ERZ504586 (study PRJEB26092, sample SAMD00036316) | human gut metagenome | host: Homo sapiens | study: EMG produced TPA metagenomics assembly of... | reverse complement strand
CTTTGGTTCTCTGACGCAACTCCCTCGATTGTGGGGTTGCGTAGCCCTTCCTCTCTTCCCGCTTTACCCATTCGCTAGGCGTAATGAGAGCGTCGACGCCCATACGGACATGCAAGTAATCCGCAGCAAGATCACGATACTTATTCGCCAAATCCAACGTGATTGTCTTTGGTCCTATCAATTCGACTCGAGGATCAAGTGCGATAAGTTTGCCCTCTTGCTCGGCGGTCAACCTCCATACGAGATGGCAACAAACTATTCTCCTGTTAAAACCTTTTGGTATTCGAGTTGAGACACAATCTTGAATATCCTTCTTCAGTTTCTTGTAAGAGTCGCATTGAGCAGTTGTGAATGGGATGAGTATTGCGTCACAATCTGTAAAACTATGCGCATCTGGAGTGCCCTTTGTCGTTTTGTTCGTCCCAGGTTGTGACCCAAGAGTCGTTATGGATTTGAGATCCAACCTGCGGTAGATGTATGCCTCGGCAAGTTTCTGAAACGCCCCGCCTTCGAGTTGCACCAGCTCACGTTCGATCAAGTGCTGCCTTGACATACTTATCTCCCCGAGTCGCATTTATCAAAAGACCTTACAGCCCCAACAACTCGCTATGGCTCCCCACTCGCGTCGCGACGAGCACAAGCCCCTCCTTGTCAACGCGGAGAGAAGCCAACCGAACTCGATATGGCACTCACGGCAACAAGATGAGTTCAGCCGAGCGGATGGCCGCACAGCGTGTCTGGCAAAGCTTTCCCGTGCCTAAGCGCCCCGAGAGCCCGTTCGAGCTTCAAAAGATACTTACCCCATCGCAACACGCCCCAATCGACCCATCCGGCCTAACGCATGCAACGTCGCCCCATACCATGAGATAGTGCCTGACAAGACCGATCCACGCCCTCGTCACCTTTAAGGAGCCCATGGCACATATTGGCTGCGTCTGCGGCAACGACGTCCGCGGCAACAGTGTCGAGACCATCCACCGCTTTGTCTCCGACGACCTCATGAACGAGTACGCGGAGAGCGAGACGTTCTTCGGCCTGCCCTATCTCCCCGGCGATAAAGCGGAGATCTGGCTTTGCAACGAATGCGGGCGCGCCATCTTCTCTGACGACGGCGGCTTGTGCGTAATACGGTATATGCGTCCCGTCGAACCGACGAAATTCAGCTAATGCCATGAATCGACGAAAGCGGGCGTATTCTACAACGATAAGGTCTTCTTCGACGCCGACGGAATCTCAGATGCCCCCACGCAGCTATGGCTTTTGAGCAGGGAGGATATGGCTGCGCTACGGCATTCAGATACTTCTACTGAGTAGCTGGCTTCCTTCAATGCACATCACATGAGATGAGTAACCTTTTTCATTACATCATTATAGACACGTAGAATCGAAGCGCCTATACTACATGTAACTAATCAGGTTACATGAAAGGAGTGGCGTAAACATGACACACAATCATCCCCTCCTCATGGGCAGCAATCAATGAAAGTCTCGTTTCAAACCAAGAAGCTCCAGAAGCTTTGCGAGGACGAGCGCGAGATGCATAAGCGGCGACCAGACATCGAGCGAAAACTAAGGCTTCGAATCGCCGCGCTTAAAGCAAGCGACAGCATTGCGCAACTAGAGATGAACGACCCGTTGGGCAAATGGCATCGGCTCAAGGAAAACAGGAAAGGTCAGTGGTCAGGGGCTGTCTCGTCTAACGAACGAATCATCATTGAGCCGCTCAAAGATGGCGTCCGGATTATCGATATCGAGGAGGAAAGGCGGTCGACCGAGGCGCGCGTTGTCGAAATAATCGATTATCACGAAGAGTAAGCAAGGCGAACTTAAAAGCGATACCTGAAGATTAAACACTGGAAGAGGAGATGATAACTCATGCCTACCAACTATGCCGTAGCGCCGGGTGAGTTCCTCCAGGAATGGATTGAGGAGGAGGGCAACGGCATCACCCAGGCAGAACTTGCGCAGCAGCTCGATGTGTCTAGAAAACTTGTAAACGAGATCATAAACGGAAAAGCGCCGATTACGCCAGATACCGCGATTAAGCTAGGCCGCGTCACCTCAATTCCGAGTGACGCATGGCTTCGCTACGAAGCACAGTATCAGAATGATTGTGCTCGCCTGCGAAACGATCAGCAGCTGAAGCAGCATGAAAACATTGTCACGCCCCAGCTTGGCGCATATCTACGTAAGTTGGGAGCCACCACGGCGACCATGCGGGATAAGACACAGGTTCTATCTGATCTGCTCAGCTTTACCGGCTACGGCACCTTTGAATCCTTCTCTGCTGGTTGCTCCATTAAGCTCGGCGCGGCGCTTTCGACGCTCCGCGAGTCCAGCGCTACATACGACGAAGCGCTCATGATGACCTGGCTCGCAGCCGGGGAGCGCACTGCCGCATACAAACGCGCCCACTGCCTCAAATACGATCGGAACGAGCTGAAAAAGCTCCTCCCCCGACTCAAGGAACGCGTTCTGTCTGCCGACGACACTATGCTCGACGACATAATTCAGCTGCTCGATAGCGTTGGAGTGATATGCCAGTTCATCGAGCCGCCCGAAAAGTTCCCCATCTACGGCATTGTCATTTGGACGCGCAACGGTGTGCCCGTAATTCAGCTCACCGGTCGCCGCAAGAAAAACAACCATGTAATCTGGACGCTCTTCCATGAGCTCGGCCACATCCTGAACGATGAAACTCGCACAACGCAGCTCGAGTTCAATACGTCATCCAGCAAGCGAAAAAGCGAAGAGGTGGCTGCCAACCAATTTGCTCGCGATTGGCTATTCGGCGGAAGCGTAAGTGAGTATCGGGGTATGAACCGTGCCCACGACATCGAAGCGATGGCGCGACAGAAGGGTGACGTCCCCTGTATTGTCGTGCAGGAGCTGCATCGAAAACGGATGCTCGATCGCAGCTACTGCAACCAGCTTATCTTCGACGTGCGCATTCCGTTCCAAGAGCAAGATTATTCCCCGCAGAATAATTCTATCTAGAATAATCTTGGGCTTGGCGTGGCTTCGCTTTGCAAGGTCGAAGCGGGAACGCAGAACAGCGCTCCCGCGCCCAAGGGGGATGAAACGAAACCGTCCCCAAGCAACCCGTTTGCTATACTTATTACAGAGTTCGTATAGCAGGAGGTTGCCATGGCCGCCGCACAGATGAACATCCGCATGGACTCCGCTCTCAAGGCATCAGGCAACGCCGTCATCGCCGAACTTGGATACACACCGTCGCAGGTCGTACGCGCGCTGTGGGAATTCGCTACCGTGCAGGGCACGCTCCCGCCCGCCTTAACGCATCTGCTGCGCGGCGATCAAGCCGCCGGCGCAACGGACGGCGACACTCCCGACCGCATGTCTGAAGGCGCTGCGATCGTCTCGACCTTCTACCAGGAGGTCGGCATCGAGGAGCCCGTGGACGGTGCCGTCAATTACGACGAACTCCGCGAGCTTGCCGCAGCCGAGCAGCTCGAGAAATGGGGGCTCGCATGACGAAGTCCCCGCGCGAAGGCGCTCGCCTCCCCATCAAGATCCTCGTCGACACCAACATCTGGCTTGATTACTTCCTCGCGCGCGGCGTGCATCACCATGCGGTGAGCACGTTTATAGCGAAGACCTACGGACGCGAGGACATCGTGCTCTGTGTTCCGTCGCTCTCGCTTAAGGATCTCGCGTATCAGCTGGCGAGCCTCATGAAGCTCGACGCCCGACGTGCCGGAAAGGACATCACGCCCGATATCGCCGCTGCCGCGCGCGAGGTTTCCTGGGACTGCGTGCGCAGCGTTCTCGAAAAAGCCCTTGTCGCACCCATAGGCCATACGGAGGTTCTCGGCGCATTCACCTACAAACGAATCCACGCCGACTTCGAAGACGACCTCGTCCTCGCGGCGCTCGATACCGTCGATGCGAACTTCCTCATGACTCACGACGAAGCGCTCAGGCGTCACGTGGGTGATTTCTGTATAACCGCCGAGGAGGGGCTCGAGCTGCTCGCCGAACTTGCTGAATAGCATCTCGATCAGCGCATATGTGCAGCGGAAACGAGCCACGCCAGTCTCACCCCAGGGAGGATGAAACGAACCCGTCCCCATCCAACCCCTATCCCAGGCAGTGCTCGATAACATCCTTCCCGCGCAGGGCGGCGAGCCACTCCGGCGGGATGCTCGCCGCCCCGTACACGATCCCTGCAAGCGCGCCCGCCACGGCGGCGGTGGTATCCGTATCGTCGCCCAAGTTCACAGCCGCGAGCACGCAGTCGCGGTAGCCAGACGTCGTGGCAAGGCACCAGAGCGCGGCGTCGAATGTGTCGAGCACATACCCGCCCGAACGCACCTCCTCTACCGGCCGCCTCGCGATCTCCCCCGCCACCTGCGCTGGGCTGGCGCCCGCCATGAGTGCCCGAGCCACTTGCACCATGCGCACACAGGCCTCGGTAGACGTGGGATGCGCGTGCGTGATGGCCGAAACCGCCCGCACCTCGCCGTCCGTCGCGCCCATGAACGCGAGCGGCACCGCGCGCATAAGAGAGCCGTTACCGTTATCGCTCTCGCCAGCGCACCCAAAGCCCTGGTCGAGCGCCCGCGCCGTCGTTCCGCCAATATCGAAGAGCCCGTCTATGGTGTATGCGCCCTCGCGGTACCACCGCACGAAGCGCCGCCGGATATCTTCCGCATCCACGCGTCTCAGCTCGCGGTGGCTGTCGCAAATCGCAAGCGCCATGGACGTGTCGTCGCTCCAGGTGCCCGCCGGCTGATTGTGGCTTCCGTGCCCCACCATGCCCTTACACAGAAACGTCCCGCGCGGGCGGAATTCGTACGGTACGCCAAGCGCGTCGCCCACCGCCTGGCCGTAGACGCAATCACGAAGCGTCGTCGCCATGCTGCCCTACTTTCTCCCACGTGTGCGCACGTCTTCGTCCAGCTCGTCGCGCCAGCCGCTGGACTCAAGCGGCGCGTCGCAACGCATCGCATGCACCGCCCCACTCGCCGCGCGATACACCGCACCCGTGCCGAAATCATCAGCGATGTAGGGCACCGCGCGCTGGCGGTCGATGCCCAAGCGTTCGGCCTCCGCCTCCACGTCGATGTTCGCGCCGATGAAGATGAACTCCCAGCCCATCTCGCGGTGACGCTCGATGAGGTGCTTCACGCGAGCGTACGTGTACCTGCGGCTCGCGTTCTCCATGCCGTCCGTCGTGATGGCGAAGAGCACCTTCTGAGCTTCATAGCCCTTCGGCTGGACACGCTGCACGAGGTCGATGTGATCGATGGCGCCGCCCACCGCATCAAGGAGTGCCGTGCAGCCGCTACAGCGATACTCCTTGCGCGTGAGGCGCGGCACCTCGTCGATGTCCACACGGTCGAGCTGCACGTTCGAGCGGTCGTTGAACGTGACGACCGAGACCTTCGCCTCACCTGGCAGCTCGCGATTCTCGTCGATCATGGTGTTGAAGCCGCCGATGGTATCGTCTTCGAGCCCGCCCATAGATCCACTCGCATCCAAGATGAAGACAAGCTCTGTGCGCAGCGGACGCTTGCGGTCGCGCTTGCTGGCCTTGGCTGCCTTGCTGGGCTTGGCTCTCTTGTTGGCCTTTGCTGCCTTAGTTGCCTTGGTTGCCCTGCTCGCCTTGCCGGCTTTGCCGAGATTCCCATTCGCGCCGTTCTTCCTGTCGTTCATACGTGCCTCCTTTACTGGGTGGATCTGACACGTATAAGGCTACGGACAGCATGGGCAGCATAGGTAAACCACCAGGCGACATCTACGGCTCGCCATTAGGGACGGGGGTTATTGGCTGGTGCCAGCCATTGGGGACGGGTGCAATTGGCTCAATGAACCTATCTTGACCTTCAATAAGCCAATTGAACCAGTGAGTGGCACGTAACAGCCAATAACCCCCGTCCCCAATGGCGAGCCAATAACCCCCGTCCCCAATGGCTGGAGCGAGCCGGCCTCTTAGAACGATCCCACCAACGGCTGGTCGTAAGCAAAAAGCGCTTCGTTGAGCTGGTAGATGTCGTAGATGCCGTGCTCCAGGAAGAACCGCACGATCACGTCGAACTTGCTCGTGCGCGAAAGTGTGAGCCCCGCACGCGAAAGCAAGTCCTGCGTCGCGGGAACATCGAGCTCAAGCGCCATGGCAAGCGCAACCGCCGTGGGCTTCGTCGGCCGATACGCGGGATTGCTGCGAATCTTCGAGAACAGCTGTCGGCTGAGGTTCGCGCGGTGATAGACCTCGGCATCCGCAAGACCCCGCTGGTCGATGAGGGCGAGGAGCGTCTCCGAGAAACCGACGTCTAGATGCTCGAGCAAATCATCCAACTCAGTGGGAGCGGCACCCGCTGCGGCAGCACTGCACGCACGGAACACGGCGCCGTCTCGGGATGGATTCTTCGGCATCATCGCCCGCAAACGAGGACGCGAAGAAATCGACCTTGCGAGCCGCGCTTTCGGCATCTATCGCCTCCGGTTTTGCAGACGCAGGCACCGCAGCCTCCGCCGCCCAACGCGCTTCACGCTCAAGCTCCGCACCCGCCGGCGCACATGCGGGCTCTGTGCGACGTACTCATCGTCGATGTACTCGCGAATCTCCTGCTCGAGCGCGCTCCCCAACCGCACGGCAGATCGGTCGAAAACCACGAGCGTGACCTCTATGTCGTCGTGCTCCGCCAAAAACGCCCGCGTCTCATCGCGCGCCACCGCAAGCGCCGCCTCCGCCGGATACCCATAGATACCAGCAGAGATAAGCGGGTACGCCACCGAGCGCGCGCCAAGCTCCGCCACGCGGGCGAACATGCTCTGGTAACAGCTGCGCAGCGCCGCCTCTTCGCCGTGCCCGCCGCCGCGCCAGATAGGACCTACCGCATGGACGCACCAACGCGCTGGCAAATTGAACGCCGGCGTCGCCACCGCGCTACCCGTGGGACAGCCGCCGATGGCATCGCACGCGGCGCGCATCTCTTCGCGCCCCGCCGCCGCGAAGAGCGCGCCGCACACGCCACCGCCCTCGGCAAGGCGCGTGTTCGCGGCATTGACCAGCACGTCCGCATGCACGCGGGCGATGTCGTTCCTTACGATGCTGAACGGCATGGTGCGCTCCTTCCCCTGCGCCGCCGATTTCCTTCGCGGCTAAACTTGCCACTTTTATGCACGAAGACCATGCTAGCACGGCGTTCACGCATAAAACTGCCAACTTTAGACGCGAAGCGGTGGCGGGCGGAGCGCGACGGTGGAAGATGGCGGTGTCGCGCAGAGATTGCGGGCGGCTCGAGGCAGCGCGAAGCGGCGACGGCGAACAGCACGCGGCAGCTCGCGACTGCTGCGCGGTTACTTCCCCTTCACCATGGTAAGCGAAATCTTGCCGCGCTCGCGATCCACGCGCTCGACCCACACCTGAACGGTGTCGCCCACGGCCACAACATCGCTCGGATGCTTCACGAACCGCGTCGAGAGCTTCGAGATGTGCACGAGCCCGTCCTGATGAACGCCCACGTCCACAAACGCGCCGAAGTCCACCACGTTGCGCACGGTGCCGGTGAGCTCCATGCCGGGTTCGAGGTCGTCGATGGAAAGCGCCTGCTTGCTGAACACGACCTCCGGCGCGTCGTCACGCGGGTCGCGGCCAGGCTTCTTGAGCTCGTCGATGATATCGAAGAGCGTGAGCAAGCCGCAACCCAGCTCGCCCGCGAGCGCGGAAACACTGCCCACGCGGCGCTCGATATCCGGCACGCCGCCGGCAGCCAGGTCAGAGGCCGAAACACCTGCGCGATGCAGCACTTCGCGCGCCACGGCGTAGCTCTCCGGATGCACCGCCGTCGCGTCGAGCGGGTTCGCGCTGTTCGGAATGCGTAGGAATCCCGCCGCGTTCTGGAACGCCTTGGGGCCGAGCTTCGGCACGTCGAGGAACTGCTTGCGATCGGTGAACGCGCCGTGCTCCTCGCGGTACGCCACGATGTTTCGCGCCACCTGCGGCGTAATGCCGGAGACGTAACCAAGAAGGCTCGCGCTCGCCGTGTTCACGTCCACCCCCACGCGATTCACCACGTCCTCCACCACGTGCCCGAGCGTGCGCGCGAGCTCCGTCTGGTCAAGATCGTGCTGGTATTGCCCCACGCCAATAGATTGCGGCGGAATCTTCACGAGCTCTGCGAGCGGATCTTGCAAACGCCGCCCCAGGCTCATGGCGCCGCGCGTGGTCACGTCGAGCTCCGGGTACTCCTGGCTCGCCAGCTCGCTCGCGGAATACACGGAGGCACCGGCCTCGTTCACGATGGTGTAGCGCAGCTCGGGCGCCGTCTCCGCGATGAAGCTCGAGACGACCTCTTCCGTCTCGCGGCTCGCCGTGCCGTTACCGATCACGATGGTGTTGATGTTGTAGCGCTTCACCAAACGCGCCAGCTCGCGCTTCGTACCGGCAACATCGCGGCGCGGCGGCGTGGGAAACACCACGCCATGATCGAGCAGCTTGCCCGTCTCGTCGAGAACCGCCACCTTGCAGCCCGTGCGATAGCCAGGATCGAGCGCGATCACGCGCGCACCACGCACGGGACGGGCGGAGAGCAGGCTCTCCAGGTTTTTGCCGAAGACCTTGATCGCTTCCGTTTGCGCGCGCACGGTGAGCTTCGCGCGCAGCTCACGCTCGAGCGAGGGCGCCATGAGGCGCTTGTAGCCGTCGGCGATGGCAGCGTCGAGCACCGGCGCGAACCCTCCCTGGCGGCGCGGCCAGCGACGGGCGAGGCGCGCGACGGCGGCCTCCGTATCCACGCCCACGCGCACGCGGAGCTTACCCTCGCGCTCACCGCGGTCGATGGCGAGGATTCTATGGTTGGGGATCTTCCGCGCGGGCTCGTCGAAGTCGTAATACGGCTCGTAGGGCGTCTTTTCGTTCGCGTCGACGGCAACGGACACGATCTCGCCCGTGCCCTCCGTGAACGAGCGCAAATCCGCCACGTTCTCCGGGTCTTCCGCCACCGTTTCGGCCACGATATCCTGCGCGCCGGCGAGCGCCTTCTCCGGCGTGTCGTAGCCCGCCTCCGCCGCTTCGGGCGTCACGAAGGGCGCAGCGGCATCGAGCGGCGTACCTTTGGATGTGACCTGCATGATGATCATGTTTGCAAGCGGCTCGAGTCCCGCCTCGCGCGCCTTTTGCGCACGCGTTTGGCGCTTCTTGCGGTAGGGCTTGTAGAGGTCTTCCACGCGCTGGAGCTGTGTGGCGGCGCGAATCTCTTCCTCGAGCTCCGGTGTGAGCTTGCCCTGCGCACCGATGAGCAAAATGACGTCTTCCTTGCGCTGCTCGAGGTTCCGCAGATAGGTGAGGCGGTCGTCGAGCGTGCGCAGCGCGACGTCGTCCATGCCACCCGTCGCCTCCTTGCGGTAGCGCGCGATGAACGGGATGGTGTTTCCCTCGTCGATGAGCTTGACAGCGGCGTCGACGGCAGCGGGCTTGAGCGACAGCTCCGCTGCGAGCGTTGCGATGATATCCATAGACGACAGCCTCTCCAACCGGAATGTAAAATAACCCCAGCGACTTTTTTACATCGATGGCCTCGATGCGTGGCCGTTTGGCCACCTCGCCACAGGCGTTTTATTTGAAGCCGAATAAGGATACCCGCCCACCCGGACAAGGGCAAACCCGCAGGATGAGACGGTAAATAAGGTCAAAATTACCCCAGCGACTTTTTTGCATTTCCGCCCGCTGTCTCAACGACGAACGACCCCATTCGTCTGAATGTAAAAAAGTCGCTGGGGTAATTTTACCTGTCATGGCAGGAGGCTCACATGCTACAAACGCCCACGTTCACGACCCGCGACACAAACATTGCTGCTAACGGTACTCATCCCCTGCGCAGTATGTTTCCATACCTCATCGTCTGCATGCTGTTCATCATCGCATCGATGTTTGCCCTCACGGGCTGCTCGAACCTCGGTGAGTTCGACCAAGAGGCCATCGTCCAACAGGCAGTAAGGTACTACGAGAGCAAGTACGACGCGCACGTCGAGGTTGCCGACGTCTGGGAAGACCGCTCGTACCAGCTCTTCGGCTACCGATCGAGCGGGCGGGCGTTCTGCACCATGGAGGACGGCAACACGGTGCTCGTGGATTTCGAAGAAGGCGTTCTTGGTGACAACCGCCAGCAGCACGAGATCGTCGCCGCCTACGAAGAGCAGCTCCGCGAAGCCATCCAAGACGCTACGCAAGGCCTTGAGGACGCGGGCTACACCGTCTCACTCGTATTCATAAACAGCCGCTCCCCCGAGGCGGACGGCTTCCTGGAGGGGCAGATTTCGACCTACACCTGGCAGAAGAACGATGACTCACCCGAAGAATCCGGCTCGTTCTTCTACGCGCGCTACTCGGACAGCGACCGCTTCTTCGAGCAGGAGGCACCCCACGTGAGCCTTGGGACGCCGTCGATCGACATCGAGATCTCGGGCAGAGACGCTGCCTACGAGCACGGCTTTCCCATGAACGTCCCCGCACGTCCATCTTGGGTCGATCCCATCGACGAGGCATGCGCAACGCTCCTTCCGCTCACCGACAATGAGCCCGATGTGAGAGTTACCGTCTACCAAGAGGGATACCGCAACTATACTCGCATGGAGGACGAACCGGTCGGGGTGCTCGGAGAGCTAAGCCCGTTCGACAACATGGAACCCACCGGCAACTGGCTCATCGTCGACTGGATTCCCCTCGGCAAAGGCGTGTACATAACGTCCGACGAGCCCGGGATGCGCCTGCGCGAGGGCGACGTGATGCTCGCGGAGGGAGAAGGCGCGTTTTCGCTCGAGGAACTCGTGGAAAGCGGCAGGCTCGACGAGCGCGAGAGCCGCAGCTACCACCCGGAGGCGTTTGCAACCTATCAGCTCGAGATCAAGGAAGACCTGTTCGCATCGGCACCGGTGGACGTCCAGGAAAAAGGCTGGTTCGACGTGAATATCGCCTACGACAACACCGATCCCGCGGCGGGTCTTGAGCAACTGGGCGTGACAGCCGAAGAACTCGCGCCCTCGTTGTACACGGTCAAGATCAATCCCGTCAGCGAGAATCCCGAAGATTCTGAAGATTCTTCAGGTAACGCGACGACGCCCGACGACGTACCGCCCCTCGATGTGGGCATCATGCGCACGAGCACGCTCGAGAACGGCTTTCAGTACACGAGCACCGCGCTGGACGAAAGCGAACCGCTGCTGCTGGCGAGGGTGTAAGCGCACGGCCGGCACAGCGTCGCATGTGGCCCCGGTCGATCCATCGAGCCGATTGGACGGCACCAGCGGCCCGTCGTGTCACTGTTCGTAGCACGTCGCGATGTCGATGAGGTGGACGTACACGCCGCACACCTTACCCTGGGCGTCGTAGCCGAAGTAGACCGGGTAGACCCCGTCGCCCCAACCGGAGGTAAACGCGGCGAGGTTGCGCTCCGTCCCCGGCACGGTCCAGTTGACCCAGTCGCCACCCTCGCGCTGATAGCGGGGATGCTCGCGCGCGCTCTCGTCGAGCAGGTCGAAGAACAGGTCGTTGTAGGGATCGATGCTCTCGTCTTCCTCCAAACGCTTCGCCCAATACGCCCGGAACGCCTCCTGGGTGCGGACGTCCGCAATGCATCCCATGCCTGCATCCACGAAGAAGCCGAAGAACGTGTCATCCTCAAGGTCTTCAAGATCCTCGTCGCCCACCATACCCAGATCGTAGCGAACCGGCCGCTCGTCGCTAATCGCCATCTTGACGCAAGCATAGCGGTCGCCATAGAGCTCGCTCGGCACGACGCAGATCGTTACCGCATAGGTTCCGGCGGGAACGGTCTGGAGATACGGGCGGGCATCTTCTAGTTCGACAAGCGGGTCGCAAGCGATGAGCTCTCCCGTGGGGATGGAAATGGAACCGATGTTCAGCACGTCCACCGCCATGCCCGCGATAGCCGCTTCCGTGAAATAGGCTTCGAGGTCGATTGTGCAGGCAAGCTGCTCTTTAACAGATTCGTAGCGGCGCAGCCATTCCGATGTTGGCATAACGGCCCCCTTTCCGTCCCGAGACACAAACGCTGTACAGGCAAGCTCAAAACGCGCCTTGGTCGAGCGTCCTCGCGCTCCCTTTGGTGATGATTCTACTCGAATCGACGTTGCGCTCGACGTACGCCCAGAACGCCTCGCTTCCCCGCATGAGCGCCTCGACGGACACGCGGCGGTGCCCCGCCCACACGGTCATCTTGGCAAGCGCTCCCGTGGCGCTGTTCGGGTTCACGCGATGCACGACCCTCGTGATGTCGGCAACTTCGAACTGCCACGCGCGACCGAAGCACGGACGAACAATCACCGCCCCCTGGCGCACAACGACCCTAAACCGCGGCCACAACACACCGGCGATGATGAAAGGTGCGATAAGGAGCGCGAATATAACGGCTCCGGCAGGCAATTACTGCCGCATTCATTTCTGCCGTATCCGAAAGGGATATCATCATGAACGCCGCGTTTCTCGATAGCCTTCCTGAAGTTCGTTCCGACCTTGACCCTGCACTCGCCGCTGGGGAGAAGGTCGTCTTCGCGGCGCGCCTCGCCTGCTTCGGTACGGAGACCGACGCGTTCCTCGGCGGGCATACTTCCAAGCTCTACCTCACAAACCGGTGCCTCATCGCCAACAATACCGTGGGATTGTGGACGGTCGAGCTTGCCACGGATATCGCAAGCTGCGCCATCGTCGAAAACGGAATACCCTTCCTCAAGTCCACGGTAGTTCGCGTGGATCTCAACAAGGAGGTCGTTTACGGCGACGGCCAGGGCGAACTGCGGGGTTTCCGCTTCTACCTCGCAAAGCGTGACGGCGATCGCTTCGCCGCGCTTATGGACAGCGCCCTGCGGTAACGCGCTTGCATACGCACGACAGCTTCGCTAGACGATGTAGCGCTCCAGCTTCGCGCGGTGGCAAGGCTCGTATTCGACGGCTTCCATCAGCTCGGCGGCGGTCATGTATTCAATCGAGAGCGACGCACCTCGCTCCTCGAACAGCGGGGCGACATATTCTTCGGCAAGCTTCGCAAAGCTTTCGAAGCCCTTATGCTCTTCCGTTTCCATCTTCAGGTATTTCTCCATGTAGCCTCCCAGGACACTGGGGTTGGTGAACTCCCAGACGCAGTTCAGCAGCGTCACCTTTCCTGGTTGGTACGTGGCGTCGTTCACGAGCTTTCCGTAGATCGCGAGCAGGTGCTTCGTCATCTGCAGGCTGTCATACCTTCCATCTGAGAGGCGTTCAGGCTTACGCCCTCTTCCCACGACGCAGATACATGCGAGTTTCTGGAACATCGCTACGAAACGCTCGGCATCTTCGCGAGGAACGAGGTAATGAATCGTTTCGAGATAATTTGGGCGAAGCGTATGACGGGGAGTCCCGAGCCATTCGAACATCTTCATCTCGCAGTAGACGTCCTCGCCTTCGCCTTTCAGATACGCGTCGAGGTTCGCCGGATGCGGGTTGTTTCGCAACGTCGGCAGCTGGTACTCATAGGCGAGCTCATAGCTTCCAACATGCTTTCCCGAAGAGATCCTCACGGGACCGTTTCCAAGCAGGTTGAACGTCATGGCCGAGCTAGACCGGATGGAGCACATCTTCCCGTCGAGCTCGCTTCCGCCCCCGCGCTCGTACATGGCGCGGACGCTTCCGGACATCGGGACGACCAGGTTGTCTTCCAGGCGCTTGAGGTAGTAAAGCTTCCGCGTGCCGCTTCCGCCGTTTCCGAATTCAAGCGGCCCTTCAACCGCTATAAGCCTTTTCTTAATAACTTCATGTAGCGTGGTCAGGTAGTCCATGGCGGCCTCTTTCGACGTGTTGAGAGGATGCAAGCGGATGACGACGCCACCCCATTATGTGCAAACAGGTTGTCTACGCTCGCTACGCATTAATTTCAAGGGGCTGCCGATTTGGAAGATCCCGACACCGCGACAACGAGGGAACGGCCGCTCATCGATGCCGCCCAGCAGGTCCGTCACCTCAAGGAGCGAGGGGTCCGCTTCGAGCTGACGGACGAGCGGGAGACCGAGCGATTCCTGCGGGAGAGCAAATTCTTCTTCGAGGTGAAGGCGTTCGCGAAGTGTTTCTCCCGCTACACCAGCCCCGACTCGGAGCACTTCGGCTCCTACATCGGCCTCGACTTCGCCTACCTCGCCGAGCTCACGAGGCTCGACCACCACCTCCGCGAGTCAGTCCTCTCCCTCACCCTCGACATCGAGCGCTACATGAAGGTCGAGCTCGACAGGATGATCATGGACGCGGGAGACGATTCCTACGGACTCATGGCCTCCTTCTTCGAATCCGAGTACGAAAGAAAGATAAAGGTACCGTGCAGGACGCCCTCCTCAATCGACCCTCATACGCTCAAGTCGCGCCGCTCAAAAGCGATGGTTCCGAGCGCAAAGAGCACCGCGCCTGAAACGCCAAGCACAGTCGCGCCTGCCAAAGCACCCATTCCCCCAGACGCAACCCCGAGCGGATCGAACAGAGCAAGCGGTGTGACGTCGCCAAGCCAAGAGAGCTCGTCTCCCACCCCCGAAAGCATCTGCGCAAGAACGAAGAGGATACACAAAGAAACGCCCGCCCACCGCGCCACCGAGACGTTCGGCAACGCACAAGCGCCTGCCCAGCACGCGCCGGAAAGAAACAGCCAGAGACAAAAGGTTGCCGCGTTGACGGCAACGAGGTCGGAGGCGTCGAGCTCGCCGGGAAACAAAGCCTGGGCGCAAGCCAGCTCGCATGCGGTGAGCACCGCCACGAGAAGGACGAGACAGAAGACGAGGACACTCGCTTGCGAGAGCATGAGCCTCGTGCGGCCAATGGGCTACGCGAGCAGGTAGGAAATGCTGCCGCGTTCGATGTGCCGAACCACGAGCCGGCTGGCGAGCACCGCCACAAGGACGAGGGGAAGCACCACGAGCAGAAAGCCGTACAGGTAGTTAACGACGAACTCCAAAAGCGTCGTCCCCTGGTCGGCCATGCCGAAGGCGGCGAAGAGCTCGGGCATGGCATCGCGCATGAGGGCGAGCGACTCGCCGAGCTCGGGGTCGTACATGCCGATGATGACGCAGGCATAAAGGATTACCACCGCAGCAATGATGAAGGTCGGGAACAGGCAGAACCGAAGCTCGTGCTTGAAGAGAGGAAGGATCATCGTGGCCTCCTACCTTTGTCCTGAGGGCTCGTCGCCCTCGTACAGATGAAGGAACAGCTCCTCGAGCGTCTGCTCGCGGGACGTGACCGAGGCTACATCGTAGGAGGAAAGCTCCCGGATAAGCGCGTTCACGTCGCGCACATCGCGGAGCTCGACGCCGCGGGCCTCCCCCTTTGCAGGCTCATTCCCATGGGCGAGTTCCCAGCGCGAGCGCTCTCGTGCACTCGAGAACTCGATCGTGTAGCCGCGGCTGCGCATCGAGCGGACCTCGTCCATAGTGCAGGTCATAGCAACCCGCCCCGCGCGTATGAACGCCACGCGATCGCATGCACGCCCCACTTCCTCGAAGATGTGCGATGAAAGCAAGATCGCGACGCCACGAGCACGTTCCTCCTCGACCAGGTCGAGGAAGCGCTCCTGCATGAGCGGATCGAGGCCGCTCGTGGGCTCGTCGAGCAGAAGCACGTCCGGGCGTGCCATGAACGCAGCCACAATCGCAACCTTCTGCCTGTTGCCCTTGGACATCCCGCCGATTCGCGCCCCGAGGTCCAAGTCGAAGACATCGACGAGCTCACGCATCCGGGAACGGTCGCGCAGACCCCGCATCCCCGCCATGAGGTCAAGGAAGGAACGTGCGGTCATCTCCTGCATGCAGACGTTCTCACCGGGCAGGTAACCCAGGCGCGCCTGCACTCGCGGCCGCTCCCGAAAGCAGTCGTGCCCGAGAATCTGAACCGTTCCTTTCTGCGGCTTGATAAGCCCCATGAGATGGCGCATCGTCACCGTCTTCCCAGCCCCGTTGGGGCCGAGAAAGCCGAGCGCTTCTCCTGCCCTCACCTCAAGATTGACGTCGAAAACGCCGCGGCCCCGGCCGTAGTCCTTCGTGAGCCCGCGCACGCAGATCGCAGGGCCCGCTCCGTTCGCCGTCATAGATACTCCTCCTTGTACGTGGCCCGTTTGAACCAGTCGAGCCAAATGAGGAACTCCGAAAGCATTGCCTCCATATCGAGCTCCCCTCCACTACGCAGCCGCTCGTGCAAATAGCCGTCCCCGCACCATACGAGCATGCTCACCACGCGCATGGGATCGACGTCCTCCCGGAAGCGATCCCAGCGCACGTGGCCCAGATAGGTCTGCACCATAGCGGGCACCGCGTCCGTCATGAACGCATCGAGCACCCCCGAGACGTCCCGATGGCCAAGGTAGAACGCGCGAACGAAGAAGCTCATGATGCGCGGGCTCGATCCCGCGAGTCCGGCCTTCTGCGTCACGGCGTGACGCATAATCTCGAAGAAGTCGTCAATCTGGTACCAGCGATCATCGACCACCGCATCAGCGACGCGCCTCGTGAGCGCTGTGAACACATAGAGATATAGATCGCGTTTGTTCTTGAAATAGAAGAAGAGCTGGCTTTTCGACACGCCGGCGCGCCTGGCTACATCCGCCGTGGACGCGCGGGCGTAGTCCTCGTCGCCGAACACCTCGGCGGCCGCGTCCACGACGGCGCGCCTGCGGTCCTCGGGGAGGCACTCGAACCGCTCGAACCTGTCTGACATGGGGCCTCGCTTTCCCTCGCCTTTCGAGAACAAGGCTACCCCGTTGACCAGGATATGGAAGGGGTCCTGAGCTCGCAAAACGATTCCTCGGGCGCGCTCTGACGCCCGGCATGCGATCCGGAACCCAGTGGGCGGCCCCGGCGAGCGAACCATCGGAAAGCGCAGCACCCCGCAGGAATCCTGCGGGGTGCACGATAGCTGATGCCTATACACCTTCAGAGCCAAACGTCGCGCCTACTTCCGGCGCCTCCGCCCGATCGCCCAGAACGCGAGGAGAACCACCGCGCCACCTGCAACGGCGAACCAATCCCGAGGAGAGCCGAGGCCGCCCGTCGCCGCACCGAGGGCAAGGGCACCCGCGACCCAGAGCATAGGCAGAATGGCCACTGTCCACGCTGGACGCGCAAAGCGCCCCAGGGCGAAGGAGCCGGCGAGCGCGGCGGCAACGGCGAGTGTCATCGCCAGCTTTCGGAACGACGTGGGATCGAGGAGGACGTCGCCCACCACGAGCACGCCGATGCCGACTGCAAGACCGGTAAAGACCTGTAGGACGACCCTCATCCCCAGAGCGGCTCCGCTCGCTCGCGCCGCCTCCACGGGCTCGCCCGTGGCCGCACCGAGAAGCTC
>ENA-OQCL01000553-OQCL01000553.1-human-gut-metagenome-genome-assembly--contig:-NODE-553-length-17356-cov-4.198328_pt1 | contig 17356 bp, 21 predicted proteins | sample MGYA00242502_ERZ504586 | MGnify/ENA primary metagenome ERZ504586 (study PRJEB26092, sample SAMD00036316) | human gut metagenome | host: Homo sapiens | study: EMG produced TPA metagenomics assembly of... | reverse complement strand
CACAATACTTATTCACATATCCACATAGATAATCACAGTAAAATGTGCAGAAATATAAAATCAGTCTGCAAGCAGTTTTACAGACGAAAATCTAAAAATCTGAAAATTTGACGAAGGCTGATATTCTTCTTTGAACTTAAAAATAACGTAATAGCGGTTTGTTATGGCATCTATTCTTAATTTGTGTATAAAAGATATACGTATGGTTGTTTTATAAGCGTTTAGTGTAAACATATAATCGCGTTTATATTGAGCTATGGCTGGCGTTTTTATAGGTTCTGATGCATATTTATCAACTATGTTGTGAATGTTATAAACATGATGTGGATAAAAATTGTGTGTAAGTATGTGTAATTCCGAAAACTGGAAAATTAAGCTTTTAAATAGAGTAAATAAAGATTGACTAACGCTGATTATGCTAGCACGCAAAAAATCCGGCCTTCCTGAATTTGCGGAAGGCCGGATTTCTTGCTGCATTTGGTTTTTCTTAATTTTTCCCAGCTCCAGCTTTCGCCTCTTTTGGCTTTGCCGGGATTGCCGGACATCGTCACCGCATCGTTTGTCATTCTTATCCTGCTGAATTCTACCGGGAACGGTATTTCGGAGAACGACAGCAGCGGGTTTACCCTTTCAGTTACGAGTTCCGTTATCGTGTCGGACTGCTGCGCGCCTTCAGCGTATATGACGGTTTCTTCGAGATATACGCCGTCGCTCTTCAGCCCGAGTTTCCCTTCCGCTTTGAGATCCAGGTCAAGCTTCAGTACCAGCAGTTCCGCTTCGAAGCGTCCCTTGGCCTTGTAGCCTTTCGGCGTGAAGTCGAAGGCAAGGCCTGAGAATCCGCTTGCGGCTTCTCCGCTTGCGAAGTAATCGTTTACGTCGAGCTCGGCGAGTGTGATCTCTCCTTTCGAGCTTTCGATGCAGCGCATTATCTCCTCTCCTGTTTCAGCGCTTTGCACAGCTCCCGGGTTAAGCGACGCGTCTAGTTTTATCTCTTCTATTCTTATGCCGGATATTTTTGCTCCTGTGCATTCGGCCCACGCCCTTTTTCCTCCGTCTGCGACGGTGACGCTCACGCGCTCCGGGCTGAATTCGTTCATCAGTGCTTCTCCTATCTTGCGCGCCGCCGCGGCTTCGGCGTCTCCGGCGTAAGCCTCTCCTGCGATCATAACGGCCGCTGCTGCGAGAGCGAATAATTTTTTTATTGAACATTTCCAACACCTTCTCGGTTAAAGATACTCAGATAATTTTACAATATAACGCCGCTGTGCGTAGAACAGATGAAAGCTGCTCCACACTGCACAAAATTTCAGCGGTTTGCACAATATGAAATAAGTAAAAAAACTTATCGTATTCGCTGCTCGTATTTTATAATCTGATATATCTGTTTTACAATGCCGTTTTATTCGTCGGTATCGGATTTTCAGAGATGTTATATAATATATACGGGGTTGGAACAACAGAGGGTTGAAATATGAGCTTGTGGGAATTGTTCGTATTCTTTTTCAGAATAAGCGCGGTAACCTTCGGCGGCGGGATAGTCATCCTCGGCATGGTTCAGCTTGAACAGGAAAAACGCGGAGACATCGACCCCGAAGTTTTCGCCGACATGGTGAGCCTCGCCGCTTCAATGCCAGGCCCTATCGCGGTCTCTATCTCATGGCTCATGGGGAAATATTACAAGGGGCTTGTGGGAAGTCTCGCCGCCGCTGCGGGCGCGGTTCTTCCGCCGTTTCTGATAATCCTCTTTCTTTCCCCGCTGATAATCAGATATTCGGACGTCCCGGCGGTTATGGGATTCTTCCGTGGGGTTCTTGCCGGGACGAGCGCGATAATATTGCTCGTGATCGCCGATAACGTAAAGAGCGCTCTCTGGGGCAAATGGTGGAATATAGTTCCGTATATGCTCGTAGTTTCAACGATAGGAGTTTTCCACGTTCATCCATTCGCGGCGATGGCGGGCGTGCTTGCGCTTCAGTACGTACATGAGAAGGCTGCGGCGAGATGACAAAGGTATTGGAGCTGGTTTGGGCTTTCTTTCAGGTAGGGATAACGGCCTTTGGGGGCGGGCTTTCGACGCTGCCACTGATACAGTACCAGCTTGTGGTGAAAAACGGCTGGATGACTGACGAAGGTTTCAACCAGCTTGTTGCGGTTTCACAGGTGACGCCCGGGCCGATTGCGATAAACGCCGCAACCTTTGCGGGGTACCAGCAGGCTGGATTATGGGGATCGCTTGCCGCGACTCTCGCGCTCGTATCGGCTCCCGTCGCCGCCCTGTGCGTGATTATCGCGGTTCTGAAACGAGTTTCGCCTGACGGCAGCAGGAAATTCAAGGCGATGCTGCGTCCAGTCGTCGCAGGGCTGCTAACGCTTTCGGTAGTTTCTCCGTTTCTCGCCACGATGGAGAGCGGATGGAAAGCAGCGGCGCTTTTATGCGCCGGCGTGCTTCTTATAAAATATTGTAAATTCGTCAAAGATTATCCGTCTGTGATGCTCATCTGCTTCGGCGTAGTCGGAGCGGTATTTTTGCAGTAAGACATAAAATTTTTTCTTGCGCTGGTGTTTGGACGGGATAAGAATTGCCGGTATATGTCTGAAAGTTTTATATATTTTATATAAATTTGTCAGACTGATCGTAAATGTAAGTATTTTTCGTACCTTGACAGAGGAATAGCGGATTTTACAGCTTTGCATTCACTGCTGCAGGAAGATATTTTTGAACTTTAGTTATTGAAATATCAACTTGTGAGCGTTGAATTTTAAAAGCGGCATAAAGTTGTGTAAAAAATTATTTGACAAGCGGCGTCATTTATTGTAACGTAATTTGTACGCACTACTGTCAATTTACACAATTTTATACAGTGCGGGAAACTGTGCAGGAGGAGGGTTGTATAGTTCGGCTACACTGCCGGTGCAAGCAGCGTTTTCTTAGCAGCTGACCGATGACATGATTCTGAAGGGAGAGTTTTTCATGAGGAGATTTGCGCTTACGCTCGCTGCAGTATTTATTTTTGTGGCCTTGGCAGGCCCCGCAACCGCCGCACCGATCGTCTTCCGCTTCGCCGGACAGTCGCCGCCGGAACATATGGCGACTAAGACCATGGAGGCGATGGCGAAGGAGATCAAGGAAGGAACCGACGGCCGCGTCGAGATAAAGACTTATCCGGCCGGACAGCTTGGAAACTATACGCTCGTTATGGAAGAGATGATGCGCGGAACCGTCGACATGGCCTGTATGTCGCTTGCTACGGACTTCGACCCGCGCCTTGAAATGACATACGCCAACGGCTTCGTTACGGGATACGATTCCGCTAAAAAGGCTCTTACTCCAGGCGCGTGGTTCCCGACCAAGCTCAACGAGTTCCTTAACTCCGTAGGCGTCCACCTGATCGGTTCGTACGTCGAGGGCTTTATAGGCATCGCGTCGACGAAGCCTCTTATCGAGCCGCTCAACCCGAAGGTGGACAAAGGCGTGCTTACGCGCGTCCCGAACATGGTTTCGTACATGACAGGAGCCAAGGCTATGGGCTTCCGTCCGATTACGATTCCGTATCCCGACGTTTACCAGTCGATGCAGACCGGAGTCTGCGACGCGGCTGACGGCTATCCGACGGCCGCCGCCTACACGATACTCGGCGACGTCGTCAAATACTGGTACGCGACGAACTACTCGATGGAATACCTCGGCATAATGATCAGCGACAAGTCGTGGCAGAAGCTTACGCCGGAGGATCAGCAGGTCTTCCGCGACGTGGCCAAGAAGTACACTCTGCTTTCGATAGACAACGCCCAGGCCGAAGACGAGAAGTACATGAAGCTCATGGAGGAGCGCGGCGTCAAGGTCTTCAGATACACCGAAGAAGAGCTCCGCCCGATCAAGGAAGCCTGCATGGCGACCTGGGAAGAAATGGGCAAGGCGGGAGTCGGCGTCGAACTCATGAAAGAGTTCAGGGAGAAAATGGGAGCGTTGTAAGCCCTGGAGAAAGTTTTATCAAAATACGCACGCAAAATTTCCTGAGGGGAACAGTTTTCACAGCCCCCTCAGGGTTTTCGTGTCTGAAAGGAGTTAATTAAATGTCTGACGAGAAAAAGACAGAGGCTCAGGCGTGCAGCTGCGCCTGCGCCGACGAGAACGAAGTTGTCAACGTGAGGCAGCCGAAGTGTCTGTTTGACAAGATCACGGTCTCGTTCTACTCGGTCGTCTGCTTCGTGATGGCGATACTACTGATGGTCATCATCACAGCCGCGACTCTGATGCGCTACATCTTCGAAATGGACCTCTACGGCTACGAGGAATGGGTCAAGATATTCGCCTTCTGGCTCTACTTCATGGGAGCCGGATACGGAGCCTTCACTGGGACGCACATCTCCGCCGACCTTATCAGCTCCTATCTGAAAGACGGAGTGTTCAAGAGGACTCTCACCTTCGTGAAATGCGTTATCACGCTCGGCGTAACGCTGCTCTTCACGAAGTACGGCTGGGACTATTTTATATTCGGTTTCCTCGGACCCCTCGGGACCGGCGTCGCTATTCCGCGCACCGTCGCGTGGAGAATCCCGCTCTGGACCGCGTACGCTGCGATATTTCTCGGCCTGCTCTCCATGTCCTACTACTTCCTCTGGGATACGATAAGGGCTGGACAGGCGCTTTTTGGAGGTAAGAGCAAATGATTTATGTAGCGCTTGTAATACTTATTTTCTGCCTTACGATAGGCGTTCCCGTTCCCGTCAGCTTTATGTCCTCCTGCGCGTGGCTGATATTCTTCGGCGGCGCGAACGGAGCCGGATACCCCGCGACGCAGCTTCTGCCGTACGGCTTCACGCAGATGAACTCTGTTTCGCTGATAGCGATAGCGATGTTCATCCTCGCCGGCGGCATCATGGAGCGCGGACGCATCGCTGAAAAATCTCATCGACATGGTTGACGTATTCGTCGGACATATCAGGGGCGGACTCGGCATCGTCGCCGTCATCTCCTGCGCTGTATTCGGCTCCATCTGCGGAGCCGCCTGCGCGACGCTCTCCTGCATCGGCGCCATCATGTTCCCGCGTCTCAGACAGGGAGGCTACCCGATGGGCCACGCCTGCGCGCTCATGGCGAACGCCTCGCTGCTCGGCCTTCTCATCCCGCCGAACGCGACGCTCATCATCTTCGCGTGGATCAGCGGCATCTCCGTCCTCTCCTGCTTCCTCTCGACGGTAGGACCGGGCTTCGTCACTATAGCGCTGCTCAGCCTCATCAATGTCTGGATGCTCCGCAACAATAAGGAAGTCTTCGTCGAAGTCAAACGCTCCGGCAAAGAGCGTATGGATATGTTCATGAAGCGCGGACGCCTTGCGATACCGGCTCTCGTCATGCCCGTCATGGTCCTCGGCGGAATCTACGGCGGCGTTATGACGACGACGGAAGCCTCGGCCCTCGCCGTCTTCTACTGCATCCCGATCGGACTTTACGTCTACAAGGGACTCACCTGGAGAGGCCTCTTCAACATCGTAGTCGAAAGCAGCATCACGACGGGCGTTATCATGGTCATGCTCTACTCCGTCTCAATGCTCTCGCGCCTCTACATCCTTGAAGACCTGCCGGGCCGCGTCCTGCACCTCTTCTACTCCATCTCGACGAACCCTGTCGTCGTCATGATGATGATCAACGTGTTCCTCGTACTCATGGGAATGCTGATGGACGACATCAGCGTCGTCGTCCTTACGACGCCGATACTGCTCCCGATAATCCTCGACCTCGGCTTCAACCCCGTACACTACGCGGCAATCGTCGGAGTCAACACGGCCCTCGGATGCATCACGCCGCCGGCCGCGCCTGTCCTGTACCTAAGCGGACGAGTGGGAGGGGCGCCTATCAACGAGATAATGAAGCCGGCGCTGACCTTCATGGTCCTCTGCTGGGTGCCGGTCCTCATCGTCACAGCCTACATCCCGAAAGTCTGCCTCTTCCTGCCGCACGTCGTCCTCGGTGTGCCCTGGTAGGATAACGCGGAAAGACCGCACGGAAACAAAAAACAGGGCCGTCCCTTCGCGGGCGGCTCTATTTTTTTTGAACGCGCTTTGACGTTTCCGCCTTCCTGCGCTTTTTCGGCGGCGCCGTTGAGGCTATAATAGTTCTGGAAATAAGCGTAAAAGGGTGTGAAAAAATGTTTTTCAGAGATCTCTTCGCATCACTCTGTTTTATATTCTTCGGCATCGCGCTTGCGACGCAGCATCCATACCTCTACTTCGGCGCGATGATGTGCGGCTGCCTCGCGCTCACGGCGAAGAAGAAGCAGTGGCCGAACCCCTCGTGGTCCGACGCCATCTACGACAAATTTGAAAACTGGGTCTACGACAAAGCCGAAGGGCCGCAGCGCGAATTTACCGACGGCGAGAAAATAAAGCCGCTGCCTCCGCTCGACGACAAAAAATAGAGACGCGCCGCGAATTTACAGCCGAATATAGTGCAAGAATAAAGAACTGAATCACAGCTTTTCTGCATAATCACGACGTTGACGAAAGGAGACGCGGACGATGGACATAGCTCGCTTTGAACTTGAATTCTGGCTCAATCCGCTCGACGACAAGGCGGAGTATAATTTCGGCTCAAGCTGCTGCAAGCCCGTGACGGTCGGCGAAATGCTCGATCTGACGGGGACGGACAGGGAGGCGTTCTTCCGCGAGGTCGAGGGTATGAGCCTCCACTACGGGTACTTCGACGGGATGCCGAGGCTCAAGCGTGCGATCGCGGCGCTCTACGACGGGAGCGTCGCGCCGGAGATGGTTATTTCCGTCCACGGCGGCACAGGCGCGAACTCGATAGTCTGTCAGGCGCTCTGCGGCCCGGGGATGAACGTCGTCTGCGTGCTGCCGAGCTATCAGCAGCACTACTCGATACCGGCGGCGCTCGGCTCCGAGGTGCGCGTCTACAACTGCGGAGAGGGCGAGGAATACCGCGTGGACCTCGAAAAAATCCGCGCGATGGTCGATGGCAAAACGAAGATGATCTGTCTGACGAACCCTGGAAACCCGACCGGATACTGCTTCTCAGGGGACGAGCTTGAAGAAATTGCCGCGATGGCGCGCGAGGTCGGGGCCTACGTGCTATGCGACGAAATATACCGCGGCCTCAGCGGGGAATACATGCCCTCGATGTGCGACATCTACGAAAAGGCTATAGTGACGAGCAGCACCAGCAAAGTCTTCTCAAGCGCTGGAACGCGCGTCGGCTGGATAGTCACGCGCGACCTCTCGGTAAAAGAGGCGATCATGAACTGCCGTTCGTACAACAGCATCTGCGAAGGGCCGATAAACGAGCTCATCGCCGCGATAATCCTCGAACACAAAGAGGTCTTCTACGAGCGCAACCGCAGAATCGTCAGCGAAGCGCGCGCGGCGCTGAACGAGTGGCTCAAGGGGCAGCCGCATCTTCGCCTCGCCTGCGACAGCGCGGGGCCGACCTCGTACATATACTACGACTACGACGTACCGGCGCAGAAATTTGCCGAGGACCTGCTCGCGAAGAAGAGCGTCCTCGTCTGTCAGGGCGGCTGCTTCCAGCAGGAAAAGAGCTTCCGCATCGGCTACGGCTTCGGCGACGTCGAATATTTCAAGGCCGGGCTCGCGCGCCTAGGCGAATACCTCAGAGAGCTCGACGGCGAGGAACGCCGCCGCGAGCGCGCGCGCTAGATAAAATTTCGTAAAACGACAGAAGGAGGCATAAATCCATGAAAATGATGTTCCTGAGCCGCGCCGACATAGAAAAGGTGCTCGACATGAAAAGCACGATAGAGGGCGTGCGCGAGGTCTACCGGCTCAAATCGCTCGGGCGGACGGCGGTCTGGCCGCTCATCTCATACGATTTCGACGCCCCGCACGGCGTCATGGACATAAAGTCCGGCTGCGTCTTCGGCGAAAACGTACACGGCCTCAAGATGCTCAACAGCTTCCCCGGCAACGCGCGGCGCGGCCTGCCGGTATTCACCGGCGTCCTCATGATATTCGACTCGGAGACCGGCATACCGCAGGGCGTCATGGACGCCTCCTTCATCACCTGCATGAGGACCGGCGCGGCTGGCGCTCTCGGCGCGAGCCTTCTCGCGCGGCCCGAATCGCACAGGCTCTTCATACTCGGCGCGGGCCGTCAGGCGATGTTCCAGATAGCCGCCTCGCTGCTGCTCATGCCGAAAATCGACGCCGTGCGCATATCCGACCCGCTCGACGCAGAAAAACGCGCGCCGCTTCGCCGCGGAATGCCGCGAGCACCTCGCGCATGACTTCGGCATAGACGCCTCGGCAGTCGCCTTTGAAGCTGCCGAAGATTTAGCCGCGGCGCTCGCCGAAAGCGACATCGCGATAACCGTCACGCCTGCCCGCACGCCCGTAATCAAGAAAGAATGGGTGAAGCCCGGCCTGCACCTCAGCTGCGTCGGCGCGGACATGCCGGGCAAAGAGGAGATAGAGCCGGAAATCTTCACGGGCGCGCGCATCTTCACCGACGACACGCCGCAGTGCCTGAGATGCGGCGAGCTCGAACTCGCCGCCGCAAAGGGCGCGGTCTCCGAAAAGACATAGCGGGCGAGCTCGGCGACATAATCTCCGGAAAACCACGGGCCGCACCTCGCCCGAAGAAATCACAATCTTCGACGCGACCGGCATAGCGATGCTCGACCTCGTAACAGGCAAAAAGCGCTCGAACTCGCGAAGGAAAGGGATTGGGACAGTACGTGGAGCTGTAACCGTGGAAATTAAGAAATCCCGTAAACAAGCCGCCGCCGTCTGTCAGAATTGACGGCGGCGGCTTTATATTGTCTTGACCTGTCGGACGGCGCAGCGTCCGCCCGTTTTTTACAGAACGATTTCCGGCTCCGCGGAAAATTCCGGCGAATGGTACGGAATAGTTCTTTCAAAGTTATTTTCCCGTATCAGCCTGAGATACTGGGCGCGATTGAGATGTACCGGATAGCGCAGCAGCTCCATTTCGCCGCTCGCTATCAGCGCTTCGCTGAACGAGCCGCGCTCGACCGTGCCGGTCATCACGCATGTGCCGCCGAGAGAAATTACCTGCTCGGCCGTCCTGCGCGCTTCTTCGGAGCGAAGCTGCGGATCGCAGACGAACGCTATCCCGTTTGTCTGTCCGCTGTAAATCTGCGGCTCGGCGTTGATTTTAACGGGACGGTACCAGAAGCCTCCGGCCCGCTGCGCCGCGAGATTTTCAATAAAAAGCTTGTCCGCGTAGTAGTCTGCGCCGCTCAGTCGGTCCGAAAGCAGCTTCAGCAGCTCCAGCCCGCGGCCGTACTTCGGCACGGGGAACAAAACCAGCCCGTGCGCCGCCAGCAGCTTCTCCGTTTCGTCTATTATGCGTTCGCACGAAGCCTCGTAGGGCGTTTCGTCCATGCCGTAGGCGCAGTCAAGCACCGCCGCGCCGGCACGCTCGCCTCGGATTGCGTCTCGGTTGTATATCAGCGAGTCCTCAGTGTAGTCGCCTGAGAAAAGTACGGACTTTTCGCCCTCTGAGAAACGGTACCAGACGCTTCCTGCGCAGTGCCCGCTTCTTCCCCAGCGGATGGAAAGCGCGGCAAACCCTCCGCGTCCGCCCGGGCATATCGTTTCGAGCGTGAAGGAGTTCGCGGCTTTCGTCGGGAGCTGCCGCAGCGTTTCTCCCGCTGCGAAGACGGGGCCGGAAAAGCCGCGCTCCGCGAGCCACGGCAGCGCTCCCGTGTGGTCCGCGTGAGAATGCGTCAGAAACACCGCGTCAATCCCATCGATTTGCTCCTGTGAAAGACGCGGGTATCTGTCGTCCGGGCTTTCGGCCATAACGCCGCAGTCCACGAGGAAGCAGACGCTCTCGCCGCGCACATAAAAGCAGTTGCGCCCGTGTTCGCCTACGCCGCCGGCAAAATAGAGTTCCATCTTTAAGCTCCTTTGCGCTTTCCTATAAAGCGATTGAAGGCGAGCAGCGCCGTCGTGGTTATCAGCACGCAAAGCACCGCCATAGCCATGCCGAGCGATACGCTGCCCTGCTCGAACTCGCGGTTGATGTACGTCGAGACGACGAGCGTGTTCGGAGGCGCTATAAGGCTGGCCGTTACCAGTTCGCGGAAGGCGATTATGAAAATCATCATCCATCCGGCGAATACGCCGCGCGAAATCATCGGCAGCGTCACGCGGCGGAACACGTAGCCCGGAGTGCCGCCGAAGACGCGCCCGGCCTGTAAAAGGCTGTCGTTGATCTGCGTGAAGGCCGAGGTGACGTACTGCACGGTGTACGGCACGTAGAGCACCACATATGCGAGCACCATTATTCCGATAGTGTTGTAAAGCGGCACGAGCTTGTAAATAGCGTTCCAGAACAGCATGATGCCGATTACCAGCACGATGCTCGGCAGCATTTCCGGCAGCAGAGCGACGCATTCCAGAGCTTTCTTAAAAAATTCCCGTCGACCTGCGCACGGCGACGACGACCGCGGTGCCGATTACTGAGCATATCGTCGCGGAAGATACGGCGAGGAACAGGCTTTTCCATATGGAACTCAGCGCTTTGGGCGTGGTGAGCAGTTCGTGATAATGCGCGAAGGTGAAATTTCCCGCCGCCAGGCCGTATCCCCTCAGCTTGATGAGCGACGTGGAAATGATCGAAAAATACGGCACTCCGATGGCGATTACGACGACGGCCGCCAGCCACAGCCATGCGGCGGCGCGGCCGAGCCTGGATAGGCGCGTCCGCGCGGGGCGGCTGCCCTTACCGCCGACCAGACGGTAGCTCGAACGGCTCGTGATGCAGTTCTGCAGCATCCACATAGCCATGCAGATACAGACGAGAATAGATGAGAGGCTCGCCGAGCTGCTGAAATCGATAGGCGCGGTGGTCGAATAGCGGTGGATGTCAGTTGTGAATACGTAAAATCCGATGCGGCGTCCCAGCGTGTACGGCGTGCCGTACTCGGAGAGCGTCTTGACGAAGACCAGCAGCGCGCCGATGGCGTAGTTGCCCGTGAGCAGCGGCGCAAAAATTTTGCGCGTCCGCATCGCGGCGCCCGCGCCGAAAACGGCCCCGCTCTCCTCAAGGCTCGCGGGTATGTTCAACATCGCGTTCTTGAGCATCGTCATGAGGAACGGGAAGACGTGCAGGCTCATGACGAGCACGAGCCCGCCGAAGCAGAAAAAGCTCTCCGACCAAGCGCCGGTCGCCGGGAAAAGCTGCTGAAACAGGCCGCGCTTCTGCATGAACAGAATCCAGCCCATCGACGCGATGTAGGGCGGCGTCATGAACGGAATCATAAAGACGATGTCCAGCCATCCGTGCTTCGCAAGCTGCGTGCGGGCCAGAATGAAGGCCGTCGGCACCGCTATGACCGTTGAGCAGAGCACCACGCATATGCCGAGAAGCAGAGAGTTGTATATAGTCCGGACGTTTTCAGCGCTCGCAATCGTTCCCCATGCCTGATATAAGTCAAGGCGGCCATCTACGATGACCGCCTCGGCGAATACCGTGACAAGGGGGGCCAGAGAATCAGTCCTGTGAGGAGCGCCAGCAGAAGCGCGAGCGGCAGACTCTTTTTTCCACGTTGATTTGGCTCATGCCCCTCCGTCCGCCTTACTTGCAGAGATTGTTGAGCTTGTCCGCCGTCTCGGAGGCGACGCCCATCATCTTGTCCCAGTCCGTCGGGATCTGCGGGATTTCGTCAAGGTTCGTGCGGTTCTCGCACTTCACGTCGCTGCGGCCCGGCAGCAGATAGGCGTCTGCCACGAGCTTCTGGGCTTCGTCGCTGAACAGGAAGTCGACGAACGCCTTCGCGTTGTCCATGTTGGGCGCCGTCTTGAGTATCATAGCGGGACGCGGGTTGACTACGGTGCCTGAGGCGGGGTAGTAGATTTTGAGCGGCTCGCCCTTCGCCATCGCAGAGTAGGCGTTGTAGTCGACACCCGCGATAAGGATGCCCTTCTCGCCGGTGGTGACCGCCTCAAGCGCGGCTCTGTTGGCTCCGGGAACCGTCAGCCCGTTGGCGGCCCAGCTCTGCATTATAGCTTCGCCCTTGTCGAGGCCGGTGACGAGTCCCGCGAGGAAGTCCTTGCACGCGCCGGACTTTTTGGGGTCGGGGATGGCGGTCATATCCTTATATTTGGCATCCGCAAGCTCAACCCAGTCGGCGTTCAGCTCGGAAACGACAGTCGTGTTGTAGATGACGCCGACAGCCGAGGCGCTGTAGCCGAAGAGCGTCGAATCGCCGTCTATCCAGCCTTTGTTGACCTTGCCGGCGTTGGCCGGTTTGTAGCTTTCAAGCTGTCCGCCTGCCTTCATGCTCAGACCGTCGGACCACGAGGCGAGTATCACGACGTCCGCCACGGGATTGGCCTGCTCGGCCTCCAGACGGGCGAGGATCTCTCCGGTCGTTCCCTGGAACTGCTCCACATCGACGCCGGTCTTCTCGGTGAAGGCTGCGGCTATTTTGTCGGCGAGCCCTGCGGGGCTCGGCATGTAGACCGTCACCTTGCCGGAGAGCTGCTTCGCTTCCCCAGCCTGCGCGGCGCACACGGCGAAGCCGAGGCAAAGGCAGAGCGCCAACATGAGACACACAATACGTTTCTTCATCCTACATAACCTCTTTCATTTGAAAAGTAATGATTTTCTGCGGGTCTATGTTAATGGACATCTTCTGGCCGGGCGTTACCTTGTGTCCGCTGCGCAGCGTCCACGTAACATCGTGGTAAGGGACTGTGACTTCATAGGAATCTCCGAGATACTGCACCTTCTGCACCGGAAGGTCGTAATGCAGCGTGCCCTCCATATGTTCGTTTACCGCCGCCTCGGGGCGGAACAGCTCCGTCTCGCTCAGCCAGTTGGACTTGCCGACGAAACGCGCAACAAACGCGGTGGCCGGATGATGGTAGATGTTTTCCGGGGTATCGTACTGCTCCACTATGCCGCCGTTAAGAACGGCAATACGGTCGCTCATGCTCATAGCTTCCGTCTGGTCGTGCGTGACGAATACCGAAGTGATGCCGAGCGCCTCCGTCAGCTCGCGGAGCTCGCGGCGCATCTCCTCGCGCAGCAGGGCGTCCAGAGCGGAAAGCGGTTCGTCGAACAGAATACAGCCCGGGCGCACCGCGATTGCGCGGGCGAAAGCCACGCGCTGCTGCTGGCCGCCGGACATCTGATGAGGATAGCGTTTTTCAAAATCCTCGAGATGAACGGTGCGCAGAGCTTCCAGCACACGATTTTTCAAATCATCAGTGTCGTTCCTGGCGCGCAGCCCGAAGGCGACGTTTTCGAAAATCGTCATGTGAGGCCATAGCGCGAAATCCTGAAAGACGAAGCCGAGATTCCGCCTCTCAGGCGGAAGATTTATCCCGCGTTCGTGCGAGAACACGCATACGTCGTCAAGCCATATCTCGCCTCCGTCCGGCGTCTCAAGACCCGCAATCATACGCAGCAGCGTAGTCTTGCCGCAGCCCGAAGGGCCGAGCAGCGTTGTGAAACTGCCGTCTTCCACTGTCAGCGTAGTAGGCCGGATGACCTGCCTGCCGTCAAAACTTTTCGTGACTTGATGAAATTTTTATTTCCACAGCGTCCCTCTTCTCTATGATGCACACACCATGAAGTGTAGGACGGCAATGTAAGGATTGCGGTACATTTATGTAAAGCAAACGTAAAATATGCGCATTGCGGCGCATAGTTGGAAAATATCGCCTTTGACGGGCGGCCGTAAGTGCGCCTTTGATTGCGCGGCGCTTTGCCTTAGAGTAATTTCCCCGCCTTTTTCACGTCGCGGCCCTCGGCGGCGGCGTTATAATATTTTCGTATATTGGAACGAAGGGTCTGATTTTGACGAAATATACGGAAAAGCAGCCGAAAGACAAACGCGAAATAACGAGCTCGATGACGCACCTTGCCGGGGCGCTGCTGGCGGCGGCGGGGCTTGCGAAGCTCGCTTACGACGCGTGGAGCCGCGAGGAGGGGACGGGGGCGCTTGTCTCGGTCGCCGTATTCGGCGCGAGCATGGTGCTTCTTTACTGCACGAGCTCGCTCTATCACTGGTGCTGCGCCGTCCACGCGCGCGCGGCGGCCTTCATGCAGCGGCTCGACCATATGGCGATTTTTCTGCTTATCGCGGGGACTTACACGCCCGTCTGCGTTCTGCGGCTTGGCCCGCCCGCGGGGTATGTGATGCTCGCGCTCGTCTGGGGCGTCGCCGCGGCGGGCTTTCTTATAAAGATTTTCTGGGTGGACGCGCCGGTGTGGCTCTCCTGCGCAATCTACATCGCGATGGGCTGGCTCGCCGCCTCTTCATCGTGCCGCTGTGGCGCGCGATGTCCGCTGCGGAGATGGCGTGGCTCGTCGCGGGCGGCCTGCTCTACACCGCGGGAGCCGTCATCTTCGCGCTCGAACGCCCGCGCCTCAAATTCCGCTGGTTCGGCCCGCACGAGCTTTTCCACCTTTTCGTAATGGGCGGCTCGCTCTGCCACTACATCACGATAGCGGGCTGCGTGGCGTAAAAATCTCAGTTAATATAAAAACCCCGAAGCGGATGGAAAAATTCCTCGCCTCGGGGGTTTTCGATTGTTTTGAAAAAATTCCCGCTACCGCGCCGCGGTTTCGCCTCTTAGCCGTTTTACGTCCGCGCCGTATTTTACGGCTATTATCTCGGACATTATGGAGACGGCGATTTCGTTGGGCGTTTCGGCTTTTATCGGGAGGCCGATGGGCTGGTAGATGCGGTCGAGGTGCGCGGCGGAGACGCCTTCGGCGAGGAGCTTGGCGCGCACGGCGGCGATTTTGCTGCGCGAGCCGATCATGCCGTAGTAGGCGCCGGGCTGCCCTTCTGTGACGCGGACGGCTTCTGCGTCGAGCGCGTGTCCGCGCGTCATTATGACGACGTAGCTGCGGCTGTGGAGCTTTACGCCGTTTTCGTAGATTTTGTCTATCGGGCATACGACGTTGCGCGCCCACGGGATGCGCTCGTCGTTGGCGAACTCGGGGCGCTCGTCCCATACTGTGACGCGGAAGCCCGCGAACGCGCCGAGCTCTGCGGTCGCGCGGCCGACGTGGCCCGCGCCGAAGATTACAAGCTCGTCGCCGAGGCCTACGACTTCGATGAATACGCTTGCTTTTCCGCCGCAGACCATGCCGTCGGCCGCGGTGAGGCTTTTGTGCCAGAGGCGCGAGGCTTCGCCGCTTTTCATGAGCCCGAGCGCCTGCTGTATCGCTTCGTATTCGATGAGGCCGCCGCCTATCGTTCCCGCGATTGTGCCGTCGGGACGCACCCACATCGACGCGCCGCGGCTGCGCGGCGTGGAGCCGCTTTCGTCTATGACGGTGCATATAGCGCCGAAGGCGCCGTTCTGCACCTCTTCGTTGATTTTTCTTGAGAAGTTCCGCGTTCATGTTTCGCGCCTCCGTTCGTTTAACTTCCCGCCGCGAACGAGCAGGTAGGATAGTGGCAGACGGGGCAGTGTTCGCAGAGGCCGCCGACGCCCCAGCGGCGCACGAGGTCGCCGGGCTCTATCCCCGCGAATACGAAGGGGAGCAGCTTGTCGAGCGCGGTGCGGTCGTCGAATGCGACGCAGGCCGGCGCGCCTATGACGGCGACGTCGCGTCCGTCTTTCGGCGATTTTGCGTAGCCGAGCATGAGCATCGCGCCGGGGAGCGCGGGCGTGCCCTGGAAGGCTATGCGGCGGCGAGCGGAGCGTATCGCGGTCCCGGGGTTTTGTCGTCGGCGTCGACGCTCATCCCGCCTGTGCAGATTATCACGTCGGCGTCTTCGTCGAGAAAATTTGCCTATCGCGTCGCTTATCAGTTCGAGCGAGTCGGTGCAGAAACGCTGCCCGATGAGCGTGCCTCCGCCGAGGCGTTCAAGCTTTTCGAGCAGTTTCGGGCGGAAGGCGTCTTCCACGCGTTTGTCGACGATTTCCTTGCCGGTGGTGACGAGGCCGACTTTGAGCGGGCGGAAGGGAAGTATCGCAAAGGGCTTGCTGCCGCGAACGACGGCGACGGCGCGCTCGACGCGGTAGTCCTCCAGCACGAGCGGACGGATGCGGAAGCCTGCGACTACCTGCCCTTTGAGCACGGGACGGTTCGGCGCGAGCGCGGAGAGCACCCAGTCCGGGTCCTGATTGACGCGGTTGACTGTTTCCGCGAGGTAACAGAGCATCCCCGACGTTTCGGCTACGAGGTTGCAGCGCCCTTCGGCGGGCGGCGTGACGCGGAGGTTCTCTCCGCAGAGCACTTCGCCGAGCTGCATCGCCGCGTCGTCTTCGTGCACGTCGCCGGGCGAGAGCTCCATGACGGAGAGGTTTTCGCGTCCCATGCTGCGAAGCGTTTCAAGGTCGGCCTCCGTTATGACCTGTCCTTTTTTGAAGCGCGCAGATTTTTTATGATTTTTCGCGTCGATCTGCGTGAGATCGTGCGCGAGCGGCAGCCCGACCGCCTGTTCCAGCGGAATCTGCGTAATTTTCATTTTTTCAGTTTTCCTCCTCAGCTTTGCCGTTTTTCTTCTGTACGGCGCATTCCCCGCATCTGCCGTAGACGACGAACTGCTTTCCCTCGACCTCGACGCCTGACGGTACCTTTACGCGCGGCATTTTCTGGTCGGCGAGGCAGAACATCCGTCCGCATTCGACGCAGAGGAAGTGCGGATGGTCTCCCGGACATCCTTCCGTCCCGTCGCCGTGCGCGCAGAAGCGCCAGACGCCGTCGATGCCCTGCACCTGATGGACGATGCCGGCCTTTCGCAGCGTTTCGAGGGTGCGGTAGAGCGTCACACGGTCGAGGTGTTCTTCGATTTTCGAGAGTATCTCGGCGTGCGAGAGCGGGGAGCCGCACGAGAGCAGAAGCTCCAGAATCACCCTTCTCTGGCGCGTCGTGCGCAGCCCCGCGTTTTTCAGCGTTTTTTCTATATCCAAAGCGCGTTCCTCCGATATTGAAGATAAGCGAGCCGCAAACATTATATATTTATTTGCGGGCGAAATGCAATTACATTGCGTGAAATTATATTTTGCCGCGCCTCCGTCGTTTTGTAAGATTTCAATGTCAACTACGCCGCTTTCGTTAAGCGAAGAGGCGCGCATACTTCGATGGATAAGGCGAAACGTGAAAACAACGCGCCCGCGCTAAGCAAAACGGCGGTAGTTTTCGCCGCGCCTTGTTGACATTTGCGCGGCGTGCTTTTATTATGTTGTCGCTATGCCATGAAAGGCCGTCGTCTTTCAATCCGGCACGAGGGGAAGGGCGCTGTGATGCGTGGAAATAACTTTATATCCAACGTTATTAACGTAGTCGTCGTTATTATTAGCAGCGGGTCCCCCGAAGTGACCGGCGCTTAGCGGCTGTGTTAATTTCGGACCGGGGCCCGCGAGGGGTTCCGGTCTTTTT
>ENA-OQCL01000552-OQCL01000552.1-human-gut-metagenome-genome-assembly--contig:-NODE-552-length-17409-cov-3.166011_pt1 | contig 17409 bp, 17 predicted proteins | sample MGYA00242502_ERZ504586 | MGnify/ENA primary metagenome ERZ504586 (study PRJEB26092, sample SAMD00036316) | human gut metagenome | host: Homo sapiens | study: EMG produced TPA metagenomics assembly of... | reverse complement strand
CTGTCCGGCCTGCGGGGCCCTGGTAGCCCGCGACGGCGACTGGTGCCCGTCCTGCCTGGCCGCTGTCTGGCATCCCCGGCGCATCAACAAGCCGGCGGCAGTGAGGCACCTCGCCGCTTGTTACTGCCTGGCCGATTACCGCGGCGCCATGCGCCACATCCTGCACGACATCAAATATAATGGCAAACAAGGGAAGTGCCGGGCCTGCAGGGTATTGCTCGACCGCTTTCCCTGGCCGGAACGGTTCGACCGCATCGACCGGGTCGTACCCGTCCCGCTGGCACCGGAAAAATTGCAGCGCCGCGGTTTCAACCAGGCCGAAGCCCTCTTTCGCGACTGGGCTTCGGTCCGCTGGGATTGGTGCGACGCCCTGCAGCGCCTGCGGCCGACGAAAGTCCAGTGGCAGCTCTGCCGGGACGAGCGGAAGGAGAATGTCCACGACGCCTTTGCCGTCAAAGAGACCGTCCCCGTCCAGGGAAAACACATCCTCCTCGTCGACGACATCTTCACGACCGGCGCGACCTTAGAAGCCTGTGCCCAGGCGCTGACAAAAAAATGGCGCCACCAGCGTGACAGGACTCGTCATCGCCAGCGGCGCACCGTAAAATGAACGCAGTTCGCAGACGGCCGGCCGCAGGTCGCCGCGGTCCTGCAGACTGCAAAAAAATACGGCAATGGCCTTGTGCGTAGGGGCCGCCCAGAGGGCCAATGTCAAAAAGGTATTCACGTGGTGCAAATTGTAGCCTCCGCTCGCGGATTGTTCGCCCGTTGTTATCGTATCGGGAGTATGTTATACTACAGTTATCTGCCGTATAGGAAATTTAGAAAATAGACCCGTAGAAGATAGCTGCTATAGCTAAAAAAACGTTGACAAACTATTTCATTTCTTGTATAATATTTTTTGTTGGCGGGGCATAGCGCAGTTTGGTAGCGCACCTGGCTTGGGACCAGGGGGTCGCAGGTTCAAATCCTGCTGCTCCGACCATTACCGACGAATGCGGGTGTAGCTCAGTGGTAGAGCGCCAGCCTTCCAAGCTGGTTACGTGGGTTCGATTCCCATCACCCGCTCCATTTTTTGAGACTCAGTAGCTCAGCTGGATAGAGCAACAGCCTTCTAAGCTGTGGGTCTAGGGTTCGAATCCCTACTGGGTCACCACTTACTTGCGCCTATAGCTCAGGGGATAGAGCACCGGTCTCCGGAACCGGGTGCGAAGGTTCGAATCCTTCTAGGCGCACCAAAAGATAGTTAAAGACGCTGTCACATGATGACAGCGTCTTTTTTTGACTTTAACTGTAGTGGCCGAATGAAAATAAATTCTAGCGTAATTTGATTGACTCCATGAAGAATAAAAATGAGGGTGGAAATGAAACATGCCAGCGTGTTTTCAGGTCCTTTGTCAAGGACATCGATGAACTGGCGGGCTATGCTGGACAGGTAGCGGTGTTTTGGGGTGATGACGGCTAATTGGGTGCGCAGGCGCGGTTCGTCGATGGCTTTTGTCTGGAGCTGGGGCCGACTGGCCGGTGAGATGGCCGATGCCGGGACGACGGCGTAGCCCAGGCCGGTTTCGGCCCAGAGCAGGGTCGTCCGGGCGTCGTCGTTGCGGCAGAGGAGGTTCGGTGTGAGATTGTGGGCTTCGCAGACGTCATGGAAGAGCTGGTCGAAGCGGCGGTAGAGGATGAGCGGCAGGCCCTGCAGTTGTTCTATGGTCATCGACGGCTGGCCCGGATTGGGGTCGGCCAGGGACTCGGTATAGGCCAGGACCATCGGTTCTTCCGGCAGCAGAGTGCAGTCGAAGGCGTCCTGCTTAAAGGGCGTGCGGACGATGCCGATTTCGATGAGGCCCTTGCGCAGCATATCTAGGACGCGGAAGGTGTTGCCGTCGTAGATTTCGAAGCGGATTCCGCGATGGTCGTCGTGGAACTGGCGGAGCGCTGGCTGGAGGATGACGCTGCCCGATGACGATACAGTCCCGATGGACAAGGTGCCGCGTAGGCCGTTCTTGAAATCGGCGATTTCCCGGCGCGTCGAGTCGGTGAGGGTGACGATCTGCCGGGCCCGGCGGTAGAGGATTTCGCCGGCGTCGGTCAAGGTGACGCTGCGCGGCTCCCGCTGCAGGAGCTGGACGCCCAGTTCTTCTTCCAGGGCCTTCATCTGCTGGCTCAGCGGCGGCTGGGCCATGTGAAGGCGCCGGGCGGCGGCTGTGATCTGGCCTTCTTCGGCGATGACCATGAAATAAGTGAGTTGACGGATATCCATACCCATGCCTCCTTGACATATGATTTACATATATTATATCAATTGTACAAATATTTTCAATATAGTAAAAGACGTGTTATACTAAGACCATAGAAAAGATACCTATCCGGAAAGGAATGATACACGATGAACGAAATTGTGACACCGAAACGGGATGCCCATTTCTTTTGGACCCTGTTCAAATCGACCTTTTTAATCAGTGCCTTCACCGTCGGCGGAGGCTTCGTCATTATTCCCCTGCTGAAAGGGAAATACGTCGATGAATACCATTGGATCGACGACAAGGATACCCTCGACATGGTAGCCATTGCCCAGTCCATGCCAGGCGTCATCGCCGTCAACAGTGCCGTCATCCTGGGCTATCGCATGGCTGGGGTCCTGGGGACGCTGGTCGCTCTGGTGGCTACGGTGCTGCCCTGTCTGATTACGCTGTCGATCATTTCATACTGCTATGATTTCTTTATCCAGAACTTATATATCAAGATGATCCTCCGCGGCATGCAGTGCGGGGCGACGGCGCTCATCGTCAATGTCGGCATCGACCTCCTCATCAAGCAGGGCAAGAAGAGATTGCTCCTGCCCCTGGCCATCATCGTGGCGACGTTCATTGCCAACTTGTGCTTCGATGTCAATATCATGGTGCTCATCATCATTGACGGCATTATCGGCTTCGCCTTCATGCGCGATAAGAAGTACGACTAAGGGGAGGGACTTATTATGATATATGCATTACTTTTTTGGGAATTCTGTAAAGTCGGGGCCTTCTGCGTCGGCGGCGGTTATGCTTCCATGCCGCTGATCCAGGCCAGTGTCGTCGATACCTTCCATTGGCTCTCTATGAGCGAATTTGTCGATATATTCACCATTTCTCAGATGACTCCGGGACCGATCGGCATCAATGCCGCTACCTTTGTCGGCACCAAGATCGCCGGGCTGGGCGGGGCTGTTGCAGCCACCCTGGGCTTCGTCACGCCGTCGTTCTTCTTGGGGATTATTTTAGCACGCGTCTTCCTCAAGTATGGCGACATCGGTCCAATCCGGGGCATCCTCAATGGCCTGCGGCCGGCAGTGGTCGCCCTCATCTGCGTCGCCAGCCTGAGCTTCATCCTCCTGGCCCTGTGGAATACGGAAACCCTGCCCGACGACTGGTCGGCCTTCAGTCTCGGTGGCCTGGCCATACTCATCCTGGCCATTGCAGCCACGCGCCGCAAGATCGGCGTCATCAAGGTCCTCATCGGGTCCGGCGTCTTAGGCCTGGTCTTAGGCATAGCCGGCCTCATCTAACTTCGATATATTGGGAATCCAGGCTCTGGAGGAAGCGGCTCGGCGCATAGCGCTGATTGCCGTTCCCTTCGTGCCAGCTCAGATACAGCCTCTTTTTGGCCCGCGTAATGGCGACATAAAAGAGGCGTTTTTCTTCTTCTATATTCCCTTTCTTTACGGACCAGAAGGTCGGGAAGACCCGGTCTTCCAGATGGGCCAGGAAGACGTAATCGAATTCCAGGCCCTTGGCCTGATGGATGGTGATGATGGGGATTTTCGGGTCCTTGGCCAGCATGCTGTCCAGTTCGCTGTTGGACAGGGCGGTCAGCTTGAGAAATTCTGCCAGGGCGTCGCGCGGGTCCTGGCCCGGGTCGTCTGTTTCTTTGGCGATGCGGTAGAGCTTGCGGACGTTTTCCAGCCTGTCGATGTGCTGGGCCGCATCGCTGGGGTCGCGATGGCTTTCGTACCAGGCCTTGACGCCGCCTTCGTTCATGACGGCGGCGATGAGGTATATGGGCCGGTCCTGATAGGACTGTCGGCGGAAACGGGCTATGTCACGGCTGAACGGGGCGAAGAGAGGCAGGTAGATGGCCAGGGACGAACGGCGGGCCGTCGTAGCCGGGCGGATCTGTTTCGTTACGGCATAGCATAGGAGGCCGGCCGTGGCCAGGATGTCGTCGAAGGCGTCGTGCGATGGCTGATGGTCGATGGGGAAGGTTTCACTGAGCGTGGCCAGTTTGTGGTTGATGAGGTTGGGATAGAAGCGGGCGGTAGATGTCCAGCGTGTCGTAATAGGGGAAATCGCCGCTTTCGCCCATGCCTAGGCGCTGGAGCTCGCTGTGCAGGATGGACAGGTCATACGTGACGTTGTGGCCGACGATGACGGCGTCTTTGGCAAAGTCCAGGAAGGCCTTCAGGGCTTGGCGCGGTTCCATCCCCTGGGCCTCCAGGGTTTCGTCGCTGATGTGGTGGACGTAGAAGGAAGCCCCGACAGGCCGGCTGGCACGGACATAGGTGTTGAAGGTGTCCGTGACCTGGCCGGCGGCATCGAGGCGGACGGCGGCAATCTGGATGATTTCATCCCTCGTCGTGTCGGTGCCGGTGCTTTCGACGTCGAAGACGACGATCCGGCCTTCATCCAGGGCTGATAGCAGGAGCCCGTAAGGGTCGCCCGTTTCCTGGGAAATGGGGTCGATGAAGTCGCAGAGCCGAAGGCCCAGGCGGCGGTAGGATTCGCTTTCGATGGTCTCTACGGTTCGCCGGCCGATGCGGGGGACGAAGCGCAATAAAATCCGCTTCAGGCTCAGGTTATCGTGCTTGTTCAGGAGCAGCCTCAGGTAGGCCAGGACGTCTTTACATTCCTGGCGCTTGAACAGGTGGAACTGGTCGATACAGGTCACGGGCAGCTGGTCTTCCGGCGGATAGTGCTGGTTGTGGGCGTTGATGCCCGTCCAGAGCTGCTGGGCCTGGCGGTTGCCACGGACGAGGACGCAGGCTTTCAGTCGTTCCTGCTGCGGCAGGCGCATCAGTTCCTGGAAGATCCAGCGGCTTTCGCCGATGAAGTTGTCCGCCTTATGGACGACGATGGGGTCACCGGGAACGGCGGCTGCGGCCTGGCCGGGCTGGGGATAGATGTGGTGGACCGTCACTTGGCCGAAGAGACGGTTCAGGCAGCCTTCGGCAGCTTTCAAGAGGAGCTGCGTAGCCCGGTAGTTGGTCGTAAAGGTGATTTCCCGGGGATGATAGGTCTTGCGGAATTGTTCCAGGATGTATTCCGGATAGGAGCCGCGCCATTCGTAAATGGTCTGGAAGTAATCGCCGCAGAGGAGGACGTTGCGGCCGGGGAAGAGGCGGCTGATGACGGCGTATTCGACTTCGCTCGTGTCCTGCATTTCATCGACGGCGATGAAGCGGAACCGGTCCCGCCAGCGCTGGCAGCAGGCTTCGTCTGTGAGGAAGTCATAGGCGCCGGTGATGAGGTCCGTGAAATCGACGGCGTGGTTGTCGGCCAGGATGGCATCGTATTGCCGGACGAGGTCGTCGCCGTGGTCATGGAGCCAGGCCTGGAGGGGTTCTTTCGGCGCCGTGAAATCGTGGAGGTCCGGGAGGACGCGCTGTTTCTTGGCAAATTCGATATAGTTCTGCAGGGCCTGGGTGTCATTGCCCGGTGCCGACGCCGCCGCCGGGAGGTTGTCGATGAGCTGCCGGCAGTCTTCATCATCGTAGAGGAGAAAATCATTATAACAGTCGCTCTGGCGCTTTGTTTCCTCTTTGATGAGGCTGTAACAGAAACTGTGGATCGTCTTGACGACGACGTCCAGGCCCTTTTCGTGGGCCGTAGCGACGATGCGTTCCTTCAGCTCCTTGCAGGCCCGGTTGGTGAAGGTCAGACAGAGTATCTGCGCGCCTTCAGCGGCCTTCGTTTCCAGGATATGGGCGACCCGGCAGGCCAGGACACGGGTCTTGCCCGTGCCGGCCGGGGCGTTGAGCAGGATGGGCTGCGACAGGTCGCGGACGACTTGCTGCTGCTGGTCATTTAATTCCATAATCTATCCCTCCGTGTGGGTAATCTCCTCCCATTGTACCATAGTCGGCGTTATCCGTGTACAAACTGTGAGGGAACGGGCAAATTTCATTGATCAGCCTCGTAGGTTTTTGATAGAATCAAAGTGTGTTTGATAATCTTTCAATCAATAAGGAGATGCACTATGACAAGACGTTTATGGACAGGTTCTTTGCCGTTTGTAAACAGTCTCCGTGTGTCTAACTGAAAATCCCAAAGGTGATACTGCGTCACTTTTGGGTTTTGTTTTTTCTAAGGAGGGGTCTCTGTTGAAGGTCGGTTTTGATACATGGGAAGCGATTCTGATTTTGCCCGTTATGAAAAAGCGATTGCTATTTTAAGAATTTGGTGTTGAATATGAAGTCTTGTTAGCGTCGGCCCACCGCACGCCGGCAGCTGTCCGGGAATTCGTTTCGACAGCCGAAGAACGGGGCATCAGTGCCTTTGTCGTCGGTGCCGGCATGGCCGCTCATCTGCCCGGTGTCGTCGCCAGCTATACGACGCTGCCCGTCATCGGTGTCCCCTTGGAAAGCGGCAGCCTCCAGGGCCATGGATGCGCTGCTGGCCATCGTCCAGATGCCGTCGGGTATTCCCGTTGCCACCGTCGCCATCAACGGTGCCAAGAACGGAGCGCTCCTGGCTGTACAGATCGGCGCTGCCAGCGATGCCGGATTAGCTAAGAAATACAAGGCATACCGCGAAAACATGGCTAAAGAAGTCATGGAAAAGAACCAGAAATTGCAAGAAACCGTAAAGTCCCTCTAAGGGCATGTACAGACTACTTTTTCGTTATAACAGGAGGTTTAATTCATGTTTTACGATCCGATTTTGGGATAAGCAGCATGAAGAATGTGGTGTCTTAGGTATTTACGATAAACACCTCGATATTCCCCGCTATATCTACTAGGGGGTTGTTCGCATTACAGCATCGTGGCCAGGAAAGCGGCGGCATCGCCCTGACTGACGGCCAGGATATCCATACGTTCCGCGGCATGGGCCTCATCAGCACGGTCTTCGCCAACGGCGTACCTGACGAAGAAGGCGGCCCTGTCGGTATCGGCCACGTCCGCTATTCGACGACAGGCTCCAATAATCCCCGCAACATCCAGCCCCTGGCCGTATACACGCCCATGGGACAGCTGGCCCTGGCGCACAACGGCAACCTGACCAATACGCGGGTCCTGCGGGAAGAACTGGACCGCGGCGGCGCGACGTTCCAGACGACCATGGACAGTGAAATCATCGTCAACCTCATCAGCCGCAGCCAGAAAGACACCATCGAAGAACGCATCATGGAAAGCATGAACCGCATCCAGGGGGCCGTACTCGCTGGTACTCATGACGAAAGATACACTCTACGGCGTCCGCGACCCCTACGGTTTCCGCCCGCTCTGCATCGGCCGTACCGATGAAGGCGGCTGGGTCCTGGCTTCGGAAACGTGTGCCCTCGACGCCATCGGTGCCAAGTTTGTCCGCGACGTACAGCCTGGCGAATTTGTCCAGATCAACGAAAAAGGCGTCAAATCGTCGATTTTTGCCAAGGCACCGCGCAAGCAGGTCTGTTCCTTCGAATACATTTACTTCGCCCGTCCGGACAGTGTCATCGACGGCCAGGATGTCTATCAGGCTCGCCTGAACATGGGCCGGGAAATGTGGAACGAAACGCAGTATGATGCGGATATCGTCATTTCCGTCCCGGACAGCGGCAACACGGCGGCCATCGGCTATGCCCAGGCTTCGGGCATCCCCTTCAAGCACGGCCTCATCAAGAACCGTTACATGGGCCGTACCTTCATCAAGCCGAACCAGAAACAGCGTGAACTGGCAGTCCGCATGAAATTGAACGTCGTCAAGTCCGTCGTCAAGGGCAAGCGCATCGTCATGGTCGACGACTCCATCGTCCGCGGCACGACGAGCGGCATCATCTGCAAGCTCCTGCGCGAAGCCGGCGCCAAGGAAGTCTACATGTGCGTATCGGCACCGCCTATCAAATACCCCTGCTTCTACGGCATCGACACGTCGGTCCGCAAGGAACTCATCGCTTCGACGTTCAGTGTCGAACAGATCCAGAAGTACATCGGCGTCGACAAACTCCATTTCATTTCCATCGATGGCCTCAACCGGGCTGTCGAACATATCCCCAAGGAAGATATGTGCTTAGCTTGCTTCAACAACGACTATCCTACGGAAACTCCGCAGGCCAATGAGGAAGGAGAAAAATATGCTCTCGAACACAAATAAAGGATTGACTTATGCTGATGCCGGTGTCGACATCGATGCTGGCAACAAAGCCGTAGAATTGATGAAAGATTCGGTCAAAGCCACGTACCGTCCGGAGTCTCGCGACCTGGGCGGTTCGGCGGTCTCTTTTCCCTGATGAACAGCGACATTAAGAAACCGATCCTGGTCAGCGGCACCGACGGCGTGGGCACCAAGCTGCGCCTGGCCATCCTGATGGGCAAGCACGATACGGTCGGCCAGGACTGCGTCGCCATGTCCATCAATGACGTCCTCGTCCAGGGTGCAGAACCGCTGTTCTTCCTGGACTACATCGCCGTCGGCAAACTCGACCCGGTCCAGGTTGCGACCATCGTCAAAGGCGTCGCCCACGCCTGCCAGGAATCGGGTTGTGCTCTCCTCGGCGGCGAAACGGCTGAAATGGCCGGTTTCTATGCCAAAGACGACTATGACCTGGCTGGTTTCGGCGTCGGCATCGTCGACCGCGACAAGGTCATTACCGGTGAAAACATCAAAGCCGGCGACGTCCTCATCGGCCTGCCTTCGACTGGGGTCCACTCCAACGGCTTTTCCCTGGTCCGCAAGATTGTCCTCGAACGGCAGAACATGAAGCTCGACCAGTACGTCGACGAACTGGGCATGACCATCGGTGAATGCCTGCTCACGCCGACCCGTCTCTATCCGCGTCCGTGCCTGCCGATTATCAAGAACTTCACCGTCAAGGGTATGGTCCACATCACGGGCGGCGGCTTCTATGAAAACATCCCCCGCGTCCTGCCGAAAGGCGTCGGCGTCGACATCGACGTCACGTCGTGGCCGCAGCTGCCGATTTTCGGGCTCCTCCAGAAGTGGGGCAACGTCGATGCCAAGGAAATGTACCGTACCTTCAACATGGGCATCGGCATGATCATGATCGTCGATGAAAAAGACGCAGATGCCGTCCTCAAGAATCTGGCAGACCGCGATGAAAAGGCCTATGTCATCGGCAAAGTCGTCGATTCCGACGTACCCGTAACCTTGCGGGGAGGCGTATTCCATGACTAAGAAGAAAATGGTCATTTTCGCATCGGGCCGCGGCTCCAATGCCATCGCCCTTCACGATGCCGTCAAAGATGGCAAAATCAATGCGGAAATCAAGGCCCTGGTCTGCGATATCCCCGGCGCACCGGTCATGGACCGGGCTAAGGAATGGGGCGTACCGGTCATTCTGGCCGACCGCAAATCCTTCGACTCGAAAGAAGCTTTTGAAAAATACATCCTCGACGCCATCGAACCGTATCAGGCCGACGTCATCTGCCTGGCCGGCTTCATGCGTCTCTTGAGCGGTGATTTCATTTCCCATTATGAACACAAGATGCTCAATATCCATCCGGCCCTGCTGCCGTCGTTCCGCGGTCTTCACGCCCAGCGCCAGGCCGTCGAAGCCGGCGTCAAGATCGCTGGCTGCACGGTCCATTTCGTCGTACCCGACATGGATGCCGGCCCGATCATCTTGCAGTCGGCCGTACCGGTCTACGAAGACGATACGGAAGATACGCTGGCTGCCCGGATCCTCACCAAGGAACATCCGACCTACGTCAGAGCGGCAGCACTCTTTTGCGATGATAAATTGACTATCGACGGCAATGTCGTCAAAGGGACTCAGGAATAGGGAATAGGAGGAATTTTCCATGAAAGTAAAACGCGCACTCATTAGTGTATCTGATAAGACGGGCGTCGTCGAACTGGGCAAAGCCCTGGCAGACCTCGGCATCGAAATCATCTCCACCGGCGGCACCATGCGGACTCTGAAAGAAGCAGGCGTACCGGTCATCGCCGTTCAGGACGTCACGGGCTTCCCGGAAATGATGGACGGCCGCGTCAAGACGCTGAATCCGAAAATCCATGGCGCTATCCTGGCGGTCCGCGACAATCCGGAACACGTCAAGGCCATGAAAGAACACGACATCAAGCCGATCGACCTGGTCGTCGTCAACCTCTATCCGTTCCAGCAGACTATTGCCAAACCGGATGTCACCCTGGCAGAAGCCATTGAAAACATCGACATCGGCGGCCCCTGCATGGTCCGTGCTTCGGCCAAGAACAATAAATACGTTGCTATCGTCACCAATCCGGCTAAATACGGCGAAATCATTTCCATCCTCCAGAAGGACGGCGAATTTTCCGACCAGTACCGCCTGGAACTGGCTCAGGAAGCTTTCCATCATACGGCTGTCTATGATACGGCCATTGCCGCATACTTAGCGGAACAGGTTCAGAAGGGGGCTGCAAAATAATGAAGGTAGCAGTCATCGGCGGCGGCGGCCGCGAACATACTTTAGCCTGGAAACTGGCTCAGAGCCCGAGTGTCGATAAACTCTACGCCATCCCTGGCAGTGCCGCTATGAGTGAAGTCGCCCAGTGCGTCGACATCGCCTTGTCCGACCTGGACGCCATCACGGACTATGCCCAAAAAGAAGGCATCGACATGCTCGTCGTCGGCCCGGAAGTCCCCTTGACCGAAGGCCTTGCCGACCTGGCTCAGTCCAAGGGTCTGGCTGTCTTTGGTCCCAACAAGGCCGCTGCCCAGATGGAAGGGTCGAAGGTCTTCGCCAAGAACCTCATGAAGAAATACCATGTCCCGACGGCAGCCTACGCTTCCTTTACCGATGGCGATGCCGCCAAGGCCTATATTAAAGAACAGGGCGCACCCATCGTCGTCAAAGCCGACGGCCTGGCTGCCGGCAAAGGCGTCGTCGTCGCCCAGACGGAAGCAGAAGCCATCGAAGCGGTCAATGCCATGATGGAAGACCATATCTTCGGCGCTTCCGGCGGCCGCATCGTCATCGAAGAATGCATGGTCGGTGAAGAAGCGAGCCTCCTGGCTTTCGTCGACGGCAAGACCATCGTGCCCATGATTTCTGCTCAGGACCACAAGCGTATCTTCGATAACGACGAAGGCCCCAACACGGGCGGCATGGGAGCGTATGCTCCGGCACCGGTCGTTACGCCGGAAATCCGCAAGGAAGTTGAAGAAAAATCTTGAAACCCGTCGTCGACGGCCTGAAGCAGGAAGGCATTACCTATCAGGGCTGCCTCTATGCCGGCCTCATGATTACGGCGGACGGCCCGAAAGTCGTCGAATTCAACTGCCGCTTCGGCGACCCTGAAACGCAGGCCGTCTTGCCGCTCCTCGACGGCGACTTGGCCCAGATCATGTACGCCTGCGCCAAAGGCACGCTGACGGCTGACATGGTCCATTGGAAAGACGCTGCTGCCTGCTGCGTCATCATGGCTTCTGCCGGCTATCCGGCATCGTCTCATAAGGGCGATGTCATCAGCGGTCTCGACGCTGTCGATAAAGAAGACGTCATGGTCTTCCATTCCGGCACGGCCAAGAAAGACGACCAGTACGTCACCAACGGCGGCCGCGTCCTCGGCGTCACGGCAGTAGCTCCGGACCTCAAGAGCGCCATCGAAAAGGCTTATGATAACGTCAAACGCATCCACTTCGACGGCCAGCAGGTCCGCAGCGACATCGGCGCCAAAGGATTGAAACACTTGAAATAACGTGATTCCAACATCAAACTTAAAAAAGGCTGTCGCAGACAGCCTTTTTTACTACCACACGAAAGGAAGGTCGTTATGACACAGTTTATTACGCCGGCCGAAGCGGCGCGTCTCGTCGGCGATGATATGACCCTGGCTGTCAGCGGTCATGCCGGCTTCGGTACGCCTGATGGTTTATTCAAGGCTCTCCACGACCGCTATGCCGACGAAGGGCATCCCCGCAACCTGACGCTGGTCAAGATTGCCGGTACCGGCGATGGCGGCCAGCGCGGCGGTGACCGACTGGCTGCAGACGGCCTCATTGGGACAATCATTACCAGTCATTTTGGCATGGAAAAGAAATTATCCGATAAGGTCGCAGCTGACCAGTGCCTGGCCTATACGGTCCCGGCTGGGACGCTCCTGGAGCTGTACCGGGCTATTGCCGCCGGCCGTAAGGGCGTCTGGACCGACATCGGCCTGCATACCCTGGCCGACCCGCGCCGGGACGGCAGCAAGGCCAACGCCAAGACCGTCCGCGAAGGGAAGGACATCGTCCGCCTGATGGAAATCGATGGCAGCGAATACCTGTATTATCCGGCCTTTCCCATCCAGGTCTGCTTCATCCGCGGCTCCCTGGCCGATGAAGACGGCAACATTTCCCTCCAGCGCGAAGCCATGATCGGCGAACAGCTGGAAGTGGCCGAAGCGACGCATAATTCCGGCGGCATCGTCGTCGTCCAGGTCGAAGACGTCGTGCCCCGGGGGAGCCTCGATTCGCGCCTTGTGAAGATACACCATTTCCTCGTCGACTACGTCGTCGTACCGCGGCCGAAGTATCACGTCCAGAGCTTTTCGACCCATGGCTACCGGCCGGAACTGAGCGGCGAAGGGCGCAAGTCCATCCAGTCCCTGCCGCCCCATCCCCTGGACAACCGCAAAATCTGTGCCCGCCGGGCCGCCATGGAACTGAAGAAGGGCGATGTCATGAACTTGGGAATCGGTATCCCGGAAATCATCGGTTCTGTCGCCGCCGAAGAAGGCTTCGGGCCGAGCTTGACCTTGGCTGCCGATTCGGGCATCATCGGCGGCATCCCCTTGTCGGGCCTCGATATGGGAGCGGCTGTCAATGCCGAAGCCGAGCTGAAGATGGCCGACATGTTCGACATCTGCCACGGCGGCGGCCTCGACCTCTGCGCCTTGGGGCTGGCGGAAATCGATGCCATGGGCAATGTCAATGTCTCGAAATTCCATGGCCGCGTCACCGGACCGGGAGGCTTCATCGACCTGGCCCAACCTACGAAGAAACTCATCCTCATGGGGACCTTTACGGCCGGCGGCCTGCGGGAACACTGCGAAGATGGGCGCCTGGTCATCGACCATGAAGGGAAATACCAGAAGTTCAAGACAGACATCGAACAGGTCACTTTTTTCCGGTTCTTATGCGGCCAGCCATGACCAGCACGTCCTGGTCGTCACTGAACGGGCCGTCTTCCGCCTGACACCCCAAGGCCTGATGCTGACGGAAATCGCACCGGGCATGGACCTGGAAAAAGATATCCTGGCCCAGATGGAATTCAGGCCCCTCATCGCAGAAGGCCTAAAGCAGATGGACGGACGTATTTTCCTGCCTGAGCCTATGGGAATGTAGGGGCTCGCATGTGGCGAGCCCGTCTGAGTCCACCTGTTTTTATAAAATATTGAGTATAGGAGATGGTTTTCATGGATTATCGTATTGAAAAAGATTCGATGGGGGAAATCAAGGTCCCGGCCGACAAGCTTTTGGGGCGCCCAGACACAGCGCAGTTTCGAGAATTTTAAGATTGGCACGGAAAAGATTCCCGCCGAAATGGTCACCGTCTTTGCTTACCTGAAAAAAGCTGCTGCTTTGACCAACAAAGAATTGGGCGTCGTCGACGGCGACCGGGCCGATGCCATTATCCAGGCCTGCGATGACATCCTGGCCGGCAAGCTCGATGGCAATTTCCCCCTGGCCGTATGGATGACCGGCAGTGGCACGCAGTTCAACATGAACGTCAACGAAGTCGTCGCTAACCGGGCCAAGCAGATTTTGCAATCCCAGGGCAAGGACCTGAACGTCCATCCCAATGACCACGTCAATCATTCCCAGAGCTCGAACGATACCTTCCCGACAGGCCTGCATATGGTCGGCGTCCTGCTCATCGAACAGAAACTGTTCCCTGCCATGGAAGCCCTCTACCAGGCACTCCGGGCCAAACAGGAAGCCTTCAAGGACATCGTCAAAATCGGCCGGACCCACTTGCAGGACGCGACGCCCTTGACGCTGGGCCAGGAATTCAGCGGCTGGGCCCGCATGATTCAGCGCGACAAGGAAATGCTCACGCAGGGCGTCGATTTTCTGCGCGACCTGGCTATGGGCGGCACGGCTGTCGGCACGGGCATCAACTGCCCGAAGGGCTACGACGTCCGCTTTGCAGAAATCGTCAGTGAACTGACGGGCACGACGTTCCGCACGGCACCGAATAAATTCCAGTCCCTGACCAGTAAAGATGAACTCGTCGTCGTCCACGGCATGCTCAAGGCCCTGGCCTGCGACCTGATGAAAATCGCCAACGACGTCCGCTGGCTCTCGTCGGGACCGCGTTGCGGCATCGGCGAAATCCGCATCCCTGAAAACGAACCGGGCAGCTCCATCATGCCGAGCAAAGTCAACCCGACGCAGTGCGAAGCCGTCACCATGGTCGCCGTCCAGGTCATGGGCAACGATGCCACCTTGGGTATCGCCGCCAGCCAGGGGAACTTCGAACTCAATGTCTTCATGCCGGTCATCGCCTACAACCTGATCCAGTCCATCCGACTGCTCACGGACTGCATGGATTCTTTCCGCAAGCATTGCGTCGTCGGCATCGAACCGAACCGCGAACGGATCACGACCAACCTGTACAATTCGCTCATCCTGGTCACGGGCCTGGTGCCTCTCGTCGGTTATGACAAGGCCTGCACCATTGCCAAACAGGCAGCCAAAGAAGGGCTGACCCTGAAAGAGTCAGCCCTGAAGACGGGGTGGGTCACGGCAGAGCAGTTCGACAAAGCCATGGATCCGGCTAAATTGGCAGGTTTGAAATAAGCCTTACTTATCTTTTTCGATGTTATCTTTCCAGGAGTCGTCGTCTTGCTGCTGAACGGCACTGCGCGTGTAGGCGGCAATGGCGGCGAAGTTCTTCTGGACGCCCGTCGAAGTATTGCGATACTTGACGGCATGGTCGGCATCGATACCCAGGTTCTGGGCTTCCGAAGCGGCGTCGATATTGGCGCCGAGGAAAATGAAGTCCCAGCCCTGGGCTTTTTATCGGAAATCATTTTCTGGATCGTCGCCTTGGAGTATTCCGTACTGGCGTTTTCCTGACCGTCCGTGATGATGACGAAGATGACCTTGTGGTCCTTGTCGGAAATGCCCGGCGTGTCGGATATCTTGGCAATCGTGTTGCCTACGGCATCGAGGAGCGCCGTCGAGCCGCCGACGCGGTAATCCTTGGTCGTCATGTCCGACAGGCTGTTGATGTTGCTGCGGTCCGTCAGGATATCGACTTTGTTGTTGAACAGGACCGTTGTGACCTTGGTGTCGACGTCGAGGTCTTTTTTCCTTGGCAATCATGGCGTTGTAGCCGCCGATGGTATCGCTTTCCAAGCCATACATGGAGCCGCTCTTATCGAGGACCAGGACCAGATCGAGGTGCTTGATTGTCGACGGCAGGGATTGCGTTTCTGCCTGGCGCGCCTTGTCGGTCATGGATGCCGTCGCGTCGGCCGCTACTGCTGCGCCGCAGCAGAGCAGGGCGCTGAGCGTGAGAATGAGTAATTTTTTAAACAGGCTAGATGCCTCCTTCAAAATGGACGAATGACGATTTCTTTTATTGTATCATAAAAGTTGTTACAAAAGAGAGGCAGTCCGTTTACAAATCTTTGTCTTTACCCTATGGCCCGTAATAGCTTAACTATTGACACCCCCTTTGTCTGCCAGTATAATAAAATAATAGTTTGAATTAAAACTAATGGGAGGAGTCGTCATGGACGAGGAAGCGTTACATATTTTACTGATGTTAGGATTTCACCGGTCGAACCGGGAAATCGCCCGCCGCATCAAGCGGGAAGGGCTCATGCCCGGTCAACCAAAGATTTTGGAATACTTGTGGTTCCACGATGGCGCCAGCCAGAAGGATATCAGCCGCGAGTGCATCATCGACAAATCGACGGTGACCAGCCTGCTGAAGCGCATGGAAAATCTGGACCTCATCCGCAAGGAAACGCGGCCTGAAGACCAGCGGGGCGTAGCCATCTTCCTGACCGACAAGGGCTGGGACAAAGCCGAGCGGATCCGCCAGGTCATTTACGGCATCGACGAGGAAATGTGGCAGGACATCGAGCCGGAAGCGCGCCAGCAGTTCATGGCGACATTTCAGCGCATCATGGAAAATGAAAAGAAATGGGGCGATTGAATATGCGGCACATGCATCATTTGAAAATCCGTATCAGTGCCTTTAGTGGCAGTATCTTGATGACGGCCTTGGGCATCGACTTGATTACCGTCGCCAGCCTGGGGACGTCACCCATTTCCAGCGTGCCCCTCGTCATCGCCTCTATACGCCGTGGACCTTCGGCCAGCTGACCTTTGTCCTCAACATGGCCTTCATCGCCTTGCAGATTGTCCTGCTCCGCCGCCAGTTCCGGCCAGCAGAACTATTACAAGTTGCCGTCAACTTCGTCTTCAGCGCAGCCATCGACTTTTTCATGCATGCCATGGCAGGATTACAGGGACTGAGCTGGCCTTTGGCCCTGGCCCTCTTAATCGCCGGTTGTGCTACCCTGGCCTTCGGTATCTGCATCGAAGTGGCATCGCAGGTCCTGATGGTGCCCGGTGACGGGGCCGTCAAAGCCATTGCCCAGACGGGAAAATGGCGGATGGGCTCTACAAAAGTCGTCTTCGATTCGACCATGGTCACCCTGGCCGTTATCTTATCTTTCCTTTATGGAGGCCTGGGGACCCTGACCGGCCTTGGCATCGGTACCCTCATATCGGCCATGCTCGTAGGCCGCTTCGTCAATTTCTTCAACCGTCACGTCTTCTTCATCGAACGCCTGGCCCGACTGTCCTTGGATGATGAAACCAAGGCGGTCGGAGCCTTGTCCAAAGAAATCCAGCCCTAAATTGGTCAGACACTGTCTGACCAATTCTATAGCTAATTCCTATTTTGGAAACGCGAAATTTGGCACGCATGCGTACCAAATCTTACCTGGATACCAGACTTGCCAGGATTCCTTGCAGAAGTAAAGATTTCAAAATAACGGAGCTGTTACAGAAAGTAGAATTTGCTTCCTGTGACAGCTCTGCTTTATTTTATTAGCTCAAAAAGTAGTATCAGATGGTGTAAAATAATTGTGGGGAAACTTTAATGCATTAAAGAAAATATAAAAAGAGAAGGAACTCCTTGTTGTATAATAAGTTTAGAGCAAACCAATACGAAAGGAGTCCTTCTCATGTTTAGTATACAACAAATTGCCAATATTTGGGTACATT
>ENA-OQCL01000551-OQCL01000551.1-human-gut-metagenome-genome-assembly--contig:-NODE-551-length-17432-cov-4.985669_pt1 | contig 17432 bp, 16 predicted proteins | sample MGYA00242502_ERZ504586 | MGnify/ENA primary metagenome ERZ504586 (study PRJEB26092, sample SAMD00036316) | human gut metagenome | host: Homo sapiens | study: EMG produced TPA metagenomics assembly of... | reverse complement strand
CTCCGTCCATTCTTTGCGCCACTGCTCGCTCTGCTCCTTCGCCTTGCGCTCCTCGTCGCGCAGGTATGCGGCTTTCTCGAACTCCTGCGCAGCGGCGGCCTCTTCTTTTTTCCTTGCGGAGGTCGCCGATGCTTCTTTCGAGGGCTTTGAGCTCGTCGGGAGCTTCGAGCGTCTTTATGCGCGCGCGCGCCGAGGCTTCGTCTATGAGGTCTATCGCCTTATCGGGGAGGAATCTGTCTGTGACGTAGCGTTTCGAGAGCGACGCCGCCGCTTCGAGCGCCGCGTCGGTTATGCGCACGCGGTGGTGCTGCTCGTATCTTTCGCGCAGCCCCTTGAGTATCAGCACCGTCTCCTCGACCGAGGGCTCGTCCACCTGCACGGGCTGGAAGCGCCGCTCGAGCGCCGCGTCCTTCTCTATGTACTTGCGGTATTCGTTTATCGTAGTCGCGCCGATTACCTGGAATTCGCCGCGCGCGAGGCTCGGCTTCAAAATGTTCGCCGCGTCCACCGCGCCCTCGGCTCCGCCCGCGCCGACTATCGTGTGTATCTCATCTATGAAGAGGATTATCCCCTTCGTCTCGCGTATCTCCTTTACGAGCCGCCTCATGCGCTCCTCGAACTCGCCGCGGTATTTCGTTCCAGCGACGAGGTTCGCGACGTTGAGCTGCATGACACGCTTGCCCTTGAGCACCTCCGGAATGTCGCCGGAGAATATCCTCTGCGCGAGGCCTTCGGCGACCGCAGTTTTGCCGACGCCGGGCTCGCCTATAAGCACGGGGTTGTTTTTAGTGCGGCGAGAGAGTATCTGAACGACGCGCTGGATTTCCTTCGCGCGCCCTATCACGGGGTCCAGCTCGCCCTTCGCGGCAAGCTTCGTAAGGTCCGTCGCCAGCTGGTCCGTTATCGGCGTGTTCGACGGCGCTTCGCGCTTCGCGCTCTGTTCGCTGCGGCGCGGCTCCTTCGGAGCGCCGGAGCCGACGGTGCGGCCGCCCTCGCGCAGCTCGGCGATGAGCGCGCGGCAGCCCTGGAGCGTCATTCCGTGGGAGGCGAGCACCTGCGCCGCCATGCCCTCGCGTTCGGCGAGGATGGCGAGGAATATGTGCTCCGTCCCGATATAATTCATTCCCATGCGCCGCGCCTCGCGCATTGCAAGGTCCATGACGACCTTCACGCGCTGGCTCGTCGGCAGGTCGCGCTCCTCCTCGTAGGGCGTTCCGACGCCGGCGTTGCGCTCTATCTCGCTGACGAGGGCCTCCGGCGACGTCCTGTGGTACATCAGCACGCGCGAAATTATCGTGTCGTTGTCGTAGAGCAGCGCGAGCAGCACGTGCTCCGTCCCTATGACGTCGTGGCCCATCCGCAGGGCCTCTTTATGCGCTATCTGGAATACGCGCTTCCCGCGTTCCGTAAAATCCTGCCACATCTATATATTCTGTTCTCCGTTCGTATCGTGGGAATTTTTCAGCTCGCTTATCCTGTCGCGGAGCTTCGCGGCGTATTCGTAATCCTCCGCCTTTACCGCTTCGAGCATTTTCTTTTCGAGCGCCGCCATCTCTTCCTCGGCGGTCATGACTCTATCTTCGGCGGCGTCGGGCCGGGCCGTCTCCTTATCTTCTGCGTCCCTGCGCTCGAACATAGAATCCGGCAGGACTCCGCCGCAGTGCGGGCAGATATGCTTGGCGCTCTTCTTTTGAGCATAGGCGCCGCGCAACGCCGGCATCACCAGCTCTCTGAAAGCTTCGTCTATACCCATCAGCCCTTCGACCGATAATGACAATTTCATAAGATTAGTCACGTCGTTCGTGCTGAGAAATTCTCCCGCGCACTCCCTGCAAAGGTGCTGTACGCGGCGTTCCCCGTTCACGACCTTGACGAGATGTATGTCGGCATGCCTCGTGCCGCATCGTTCACACAGCATATAACCCGCCTCCTAACTGAGCGCAAGGCTTGTCAGCAATTTTTTAAGCAATGACGCTCTCATTATTTCTCTTTTATGTATGGATATGTCGTAGAGATTTTTCCCGTTTTCCTCCTGATCGCGCAGCGCCACCTCGATGATGAGGCGCTCGCGCGGAGAAAGCATCTTCCTGTTCTGGAGGTTCATCAGCAGCCGCCGCGAATCCTGCTCGGAAATTTTGTTTCCGACCAGGTCCTCCAGATGGACGGCCTCTTCGTCGCAGTTCTTGAAAGTCAGCTGCACGACGCGGATGTAACCGTGGCCGCCGCGCTGGCTCTCAACGATGAATCCGTTCTCGGGCGCGAAGCGGCTTCTGAGCACGTAATTTATCTGGCTCGGCACGCATTCGAAATATTCGGCGAGGTCTTTCCGCCGGAGAAGAATCGTTCCGCCTCCGTTCTCTTCAAGAAGATGACCGATGTATTCCTCTATCTTTCTCGTAAGACTTGACGACGCCACCGCGCTCACTCCGTTTCAAAAATTCGGCCCGCACGGGCCGCGCATTTTACAAATTACAAAACACAGCTTCTGACTGTCGTTACCGTCGGCGAGCGTGCCTTCGACAGTTTCCGCCCTGCGAGATTCTCCGCCGTTTCTTTTTCGGCCCGCCGCAAATTTTAGGCTTGATTCCGCTCGCTTCCGTTTAACAGAACGTTTTCATTCTGTACCATTGCGCGTATTTTACTCTATTACAACAAAAAGGTCAAGAAAAGGCAAAGATTTATCACTGCCCTTCCCTGACCTACTATATGAAGCAAACTGATAATATAGGCTTAAATTTCGCGCGGCGTCAGCTGCGGCGTATCACGCCGGCGCTCCATTTTATGAGCGCGTCTGACAATTGACGAAATCTTCTTTTTGCGCGCGTCCGGCGCGGAAGTCCGCGAAGGCTGACAAAATCTCGCCGTCCTCGCCCTCCGTCTCAAGCGCAAGCTCGCTCAGCTTTTTGACGAAGCGCCTGGTCTCGCGCCAGCGCTTCACGCGCATGACGAAAAACGCCGATTTATAGAGCGCGCCGAGGATATCCATGCTCTTTTCGTAAAGCCTGTTGTGGCAGCAGCCGTGGTATATCGCGCAGGCTCCGTCCTTGAGCGCCTTCTCCGCCGCGTCCTCGCCTATGAGCGGGACGATGAAGTCGAGAGAACCGTAAAGCGGCGCGGTGTCGTGGTAGAGCAGAAACAATTCCGACGCGCTCCACGCGCGCAGCTCTTCCTCGCCGCAGATAAACCCGCACGCTTTTTCGGCAAACGGCATCGAGGCGACGGCTTCGGCGTAAAGGCCGAGCTCACGCGGCGCGAGCTCCTTCAGCACGACGACGAGGTCAACATCACTCTCCTCAAAAGCCTCTCCGCGTCCGCGGCTCCCCTGGAGCCCGACAAATACGAGACCGCCGCCGAAAGCACCTTCCAGCTTCCGCAGAAACTCCGCGCACCATTCATCAACGTTAAAATCCATAGCTTCTCCTCCTTCGCGCCCGCTCCAAACATACAAAAACGGCGGGCAACAATTTTAGCATGTTTCCCGCCGTTTGGATTTTTTATATTTGCCGCCCGCTCACGCCTCTCTGGGAATTTCCGAGCGCCGCGAGAGAAAGGCTTCAATCCTGTTCATCGCTTCTTTGATAGTCTCCATATCGTACGAATACGTTATCCTGACAAAGTTCGTGTAATCGTCGCCGAAGATAGTCCCCGGCATCAGCGCCACTTTGCATTCCCTGATGAGCGTATGCACCAGCTCCTCCGCCGTCCAGCCCGACGGCGACACGTCGGCCCAGAGGTAGAACGCGCCGCTCGGAGGGCTGCACCGCCAGCCGAGCCTGTGCGCGCGCTCGCAGATGTAGTCGCGCCGCGCGCGGTACTCCTCCGCCATGCGCGCAATCTCGCAGCGCCCCTGCTCCAGTCCGCGCAGCGCCGCGTACTGCGCCACGCCAGGCGCGCACATCACCGTCGCCGCGTTGATCATCGCTATCGGTGCAAGCAGCTCCTTCGGCGCGCAGAGATAGCCGAGACGCCACCCCGTCATCGCCATAGATTTCGAAAAGCCGGAAATGAATACCGTGCGCTCGCGCATACCCGGCTGGCTCAGAATGGTGCAGTGCTCTCCCTCGTAGACGAATTCGGCGTAAACCTCGTCCGAAATCACAATGATATCCTTCTCGCGTATGACGCCGGCTATCTTCGCGAACTGCGCGTCGGACATAACGCTGCCCGTCGGGTTGTTCGGATAATTGAGAATCAGCAGCTTCGTCCTCGGCGTTATCGCGGCCGCGACGTCCGCGGCGTCGAGCGCCCACCCGTTCTTTTCGTACGTCGGGACGAAAACCGGCACGCCGCCCGAAAGCCGCACCAGCGTCGCGTAAAAACCGTAGGCCGGCTTCGGCAGAAACACCTCGTCGCCATCAGAGACGAAAGCCCTTATCGTATCGTCGAGGCCGAGCGACGACCCCGGCGTAATCAGCACCTCGCCGCTTGAATAGGAGATGCCGAAACGCTCGTCAAGATATTCCGATATCTTCTCCTTAAGCTCCGCATAGCCGTTGCTCGGGGGATAAAACGTCTTCCCAGACCGAATGGCGTCGATCGCGCCGTCCCCGACCACCGAAGCGGTCGAAAACCCCGGCTCGCCCAATCCAAGCGAGATGACGTCCGGCGGAAGATTAAAAAACGCCGCCATTTCAGGAACCGGAATCGCGCGCACTTTATCAGAAATCATAGAAGATATATCCACTGCCCCATCCCCTTTGCAAAATAAAATTTATCCTCTCGTCCCGTCGAAGATTACATACTCAGCTTACTCTTCCGATTTTTACCGCTTCTGCCATTCTATCATAGCGAACACGCCGAACTAAACCGCCGCCCTATTTTGACCGGTTTAGTTCGCTTTCTTCAAATTAAGTTCCGCACCTCGCCACGTTGTCAAACGCAGCATCGCAAAAAGTAATGAGCAATGAAAATTAACCCGTTGACAAAATCATAAAATGCTGTAGAATATCTCTTCGTGATGCACGAGTCGTTAGCTCAGTTGGCAGAGCACCGGACTTTTAATCCGGGTGTCCCGGGTTCAAGTCCCGGACGACTCACCACCTCGCGGTCCTATCGTCCAGAGGCCTAGGACACCGCCCTTTCAAGGCGGCGACACGAGTTCGAATCTCGTTAGGACCGCCATTTTTATGGCCTTAAAAAAGGGAATTCGATTTTTTAATCGAGTTCCCTTTTTGTATATTCGGCGGGCCGACATCCTTGTCTATACTCAATACCAAAAGCGGCAGCTTTTACGCTGCCGTTACCCCATCACTGCGTCGAACGCCCCTTTTGCGCGGCTTACGGCTTCGTCTATCTCCTGTTCGTTTATTATCAACGGCGGGTTGAAGTATATTACGTCGCCGAGCGGGCGCAGGATCAGGCCGCGTTTGAGCGCTTCTTTGTAGATTGCGTAGCCTGTGCGCTTTTTGCCGTCGAAGGCTTTTTTCGTTTTTTTATCCTCCACCAGTTCGATTGCGTTGATGAGGCCGATGTGCCTTATCTCCCCCACGTTCGGGTGCGCGGCGAAGGTCTCGTTCAGCAGCGCGTTCAGGTATTTCGCGCGCGGCGCGGCTTTTTCTATTATTTTGTCCTCGCGCAGTATTTTCTGTACGGCGAGCGCCGCGGCGCAGCCGAGCGGGTTGCCGCTGTATGTGTGGCTGTGCATGAAGGCCTTGCCTTCGCGGTAATCGGCGTAGAATGCGTCGTAAATTTTGTCTGTCACGACGGTTATCGCCATCGGCATATAGCCGCCGGTCAGCCCCTTCGATATGCACATGATGTCAGGGCTGACGCCCGCGTGGTCGAAGGCGAACATCTTTCCCGTGCGTCCGAAGCCCGTCGCTATTTCGTCGGCTATGAGCAGGACGTTGTGCTCGTCGCAGAGCGCGCGCAGCTTCGTCAAATATTCGGCGGGATATATCCTCATGCCCGCGCTGCCCTGAAGCAGCGGCTCGACTATCACGGCGCAGCATTCGGCGGCGCGCTCCTCGAAAAGCCGTTCCGCGAAGGCGAAGCACTCGACGGCGCAGCCGCCGCGCTCTTTGCCGCATGGACAACGGTAGCAGTCCGGCGCCTGAATGCGCTCCACGTCCATGAGCATCGGCTTGTATATCTTCGCGTAGAGGTCGAGGCAGCCGACGGAGAGCGCGCCTATCGTCTCGCCGTGGTAGCCGTCCGAGAGGCAGATGAATTTCCTCTTCTCGGGATGTCCCGTCTGGTGCTGGTACTGGAACGCCATCTTGAGCGCGCATTCGACGGAGGCGGAGCCGTTGTCGGAGAAATTGAATTTCGTCAGGCCGCGCGGCACGATTTCGGAGAGCTCCTCGCAGAGCCGTATCGCGGGCTCGTGCGTGAAGTTCGCGAATATCACATGCTCGAGGCGGTCTATCTGCTCCTTGACCGCCGCGTTTATCACAGGGTTGCAGTGGCCGAGCAGGTTGCACCACCATGAGCTGACTATGTCGATGTACTCTTTGCCGTAAACGTCGTAGAGGCGGACGCCGCTCCCGCGCGCTATCGGAATCGGGGGCAGCTCCTCGTAGTCCTTCATCTGCGAGCATGGATGCCAGATGTGCCGCAAATCTCTCTCTTCAAGCGTCAATTTTTCCCGCCTCCTTGAAAAGTCCGGAAAGCTCCTCAACTGAAACGTCCAACTCCGCGCAGCCACGCTTTACGCATGTCGCGACTTGGACGCCCGTCAGAGCCTCTATCATATATTTGTTGTCCCTGTGCATGAGCTGTGTTTCGTCATAGCCGTTCATGATTATTCCGCGGACTTCTATCCCCGCGGCGCGCGCGTGTTCGACGGTCAAAACTGCGGAATTTATCGAGCCGAGGCCGGAAGGCGATACGATTATGACCGAAAGTCCGCAGGCTTTGATTATGTCTTCGAGCATGATTTTCCGCTTGTCCCAGCGTATCGGGCATACGATTCCGCCGCAGCCTTCGACGCAGAGATAGTCGTATTTTTTAAGCGCGCGGGCGAAGTCGCGCTTTATCGCGTCGAGCTCCGGCGGATTGCCTTCGATTTGCGCCGCGAGGTGCGGCGAGAGCGGGTTTTTGTAAACGTAGGAGACTAGACTCACGGGCGACTCCCCTATGCCGCTTGCGCGCGCGACGAAATCCGCGTCGCCGGGGACGAGCCTGCCGCCGCGCTCCTCCGCTCCGCTGAGCGCCGCCTTGTAGTAGCCCGCGTTGATTCCAGCCTCGCGCAGCCGCTTCACGATCAGCGCCGTCACGTAGGTCTTCCCGACATCCGTGCCGGTCGCGGTTATGAATACTGCGCGGCTCACGGCCTTTTCACCTCGTATCCGAGTTCTTTTATCATTTTCATGTCCTCCTCGACGGATATTCCCGCGGTGGTCAGCATGTCGCCCGATATCGCGGCGTTCGCGCCGGAGCGGAAGACGGCGCGTCCCTTGTCTGCGAGCAATCCGCGCCCGCCCGCCATGCGTATCGCCGCGTCGGGCAGCATGAATCGGAAGAGCGCTGCGGCGCGTCGCACGTCGTCGTATGCGAGCCGCGGCAATTTTTCGTAGGGCGTGCCTGGAATCGGGTTCAGCACGTTGAGCGGCACGGACTTCACGCCGAGCGCGCGCAGCTCAAAGGCCATGTCGGCGCGGTCGGCGAAGCTCTCGCCCATGCCGATTATGCCGCCGCTGCAAACTTCGAGCCCTGCGCGCATCGCGGCCTTTATCGCGGCTATTTTGTCGTCGTATGTGTGTGTCGTGCAGACGTTCGGGAAGTTGCGGCGCGAGGTTTCGAGGTTGTTGTGGATGCGCGTCACGCCCGCCGCTTTGAGTTTTACGAAATCCTCGTAAGCGAGCAGGCCGTGCGAGGCGCAGAGGCTGATGCCGCACTTTTCGCGCAGCGCCGCGTAAATCTCGCATACCTTGTCGACCTCGGCCGCGCCGAGTCTTCTGCCCGACGTTACCAGCGCGACGCGGCCTATGCCCCGCTCTTCGTTGTATTGCGCCTCGTGCAGCGCTTCGCCGGCGCTTATCAGCGGATATTCCTTTGCGCCGGAGCGGTAGGCCGCCGACTGCGCGCAGAATTTGCAGTTTTCCGTGCATCGTCCGCTCTTCGCGTTGATTATCGTGCAGGCATCGAAGTTTCCGCCAGCGAAGCGCAGGCGTATTTCGTCGGCCGCGCGCGACAGCTCTTCAACGTCCGCGGTTTCGAGCGCGAGAGCCTCTTCTCTCGTAACGCTGCCGCCGGACAGGATTTTTTCTTTGAGCTCTTCGATTTTCATTACATACTGCCGCCTCCGATACGTGGGAGAATTTTCGCCGCGAGCGCCGCCGACACGAAGCAGAGCGCAATGTCGCCCGGCGCGGCGAGCACGACGCCGTAGAGCAAAAGCGCGGACACGGCGACGTGCGAACCTGCGAAGTACGACGCGGCGAACCAGTAATAAACGACGCCGAAAAGGTAGACTACCGCGATGTTCGCAAAGCTCGCGGCGAGAAGCAGGCGAAAGCTACTGCGGGCGCGCAGCCGCGATATTTTTCCCCGCGCACCACGCGCCGGCCGCGAAGCCTGCGATGTAGCCGAGGTCGGGTTCATCACGTACCACGGGCCGCCGCCCTGCGTGAATACGGGAACGCCGATAAGCCCCGCCGCCATGTAGACGCAGACCGCCGCCGCGCCGCGCTTCGCGCCGAGCAGAAGCCCCGCGAGATTCGTAAACAAGAATTGCAGCGTGAAAGGCACGACCGGCACTGGAATCCTGATGAAGGCCCCGACTGCGGTCAGCGCCGCGAAAAGCGCGACGAGCGCCATGTCCCTGCTCCTGTTGCCCGCGTCCGTCATTCGCCATCCTCCTTTGTCAACTTCATTGTGTAGACAGTATGACATAGCGGCATCTTAGTGTCAACCTATTTATAATTTCATAGTTGACGTTACAGAAATACCGATGGTGTATAATTTCGTTGAAAGTTTATGTTTGGAGGTATCGCTTTGTCCTTCGGTCCTGAACTTATATGGAGCTGGAGCCGTGAGCTTTCGGCGCTAGCGTGCCGCCGCGTCCAGCGCGTCGAGGGCGGCGGCAGTGCCGTCATAATTTCCCTCGCGGGCGGCGCGGAGCTGCTGCTTTCGTGGGGCGCGCAGAACTGCGGCGCGGCCATGATAAGCGCGCGCGACAAAAAATCGCTGCTCGCCGCCGCGCGCCAGACGCCGCCGATAACGAACGCAGTCAAGAGCCACCTGACCGGCGCGCAGCTCGTCTCCGTCGCACAGCTCCACCGCGACAGGATTCTCGAATTCACCTTCAGAAAGACGATAGGCGCGGGCTTCTCCACCGAGCGCCGGCTCGTGCTCGAGATAATGGAGCGCTTCAGTAACCTTGTCATGACGGACGAGAACGGCCTGATAATAGAGACGGCGAAGCACATCCACCCGGCCGACAACAGCGTCCGCACCGTGCTGCCCGGCGTGCCCTACCACATGCCGCCGCTCTTCGGAGGCGCGGCGCTCGAAGAATGGCTCGCCGCGCCGCGCGAGGACACGCTGACGAAGGTCGCCGGCGTCGGCAGGCCTCTGCTGAAAATCCTCGCAGCGTATCCGGCCGGCCTCGCCGCGGAATATCTTCGCGGGCTTTACGACGATTCGAGCGCGCCGATGACGGCGCAGAAGATAGGCAAATACGTCACGGCGCTGCCGGAGCTTTTGCCGGAGGCCGAGAAACTGCCCGACGGTTCGACGGGCGCGCTCATCGCGCTCGCGCCGATGAAGGACGGCACAATCGAAAACCGCCGCAAAAATATAGTCAAGCACATAGAAAAAGAGATAACGCGCCGCGAGCGCCAGCTCGGCGACATCCGCCGCCTGCTCGCCGACGAAAGCCCCGCGCGCTTCAAGCTGTGGGGCGAGCTCATCGTCGCAAACATGTGGAACTTAAAGCACGGCGTCTCCGAAGCGGAGCTGACGGGCTACGACGACGAAGGCAACGAAATCTCCCATAAAGTTCCGCTCGATCCGCGCATATCGCCCTCGCAGAACTCGGCGGCGTATTTCGCTAAATATAAAAAAAGTCGTCTCGGCGCAGGAGCGCGCCGCGTCGCTCGTGCAGAAGGTCGAGGAGGAGCTCGACGACCTGCGCGAGGAGCTTGCGCTCGCATCGTCGGTCGACGACGCGCAGCGCTCGTGATGCTCGAAGAGGAGCTCGGCATGGCGAAGCCGCAGCAGAAGCGCGGCGGCAAAAAAAGAGCCGCAGCTTCCGCCGCACGTCCGTTTTGAATTTGAAAAGGCCATTGTATGCGCGGGGCTTTCGGCGAAGGGCAACCGCTGGCTGACCTTCCGCTTCGCCTCGCCCGAGGACTGGTGGTTTCACGCGCAGGGCGTGCCGGGCGCGCACGTCATAATGCGCCAGACATCCGCGCTGACGGACGAGGAATTTGAGGAGATCGCCGCCTTCTGCGCCTCGCTCGCGGTTTTCTACAGCAAGGCTAAAGCCGAGCCGCGACATCGCGTCGACTACACGCGCCGCAAATACGTCAGCCCGATACGCGGCGGCGAAGCGAACGTAACCTATAAGGAATTTTCGACGATTGCAGGTGAACCGGCGCTGTGGAGCGAAAAAGCGCCTAAATAGAATTCGTACCCGTGCGCAGCTCTTTGAGATAATTTACCAGCTCCGGCGGCAGCGGCTGGACGAAGCGCATCTCCTCGCGCGTGCGCGGATGTGTGAAACCGAGCTTCCATGAGTGAAGGAATACCCGCTCGGGGCCGAAGGGCGACGGGCGCGACGGCGCGTAGAGCCTGTCTCCGACGAGCGGGCAGCGCAGCGCCTGCATGTGAACCCTTATCTGGTGCGTCCGCCCGCTGTGCAGGCGGCATACTACGAGCGATTTTCCGCCGAAGCTCCATAGCTTTTTATAATCGGTCCAGGCCTCGCGCCCATCCTCGACGCAGGCCATTTTCAGGCGGCTGTACGGGTCGCGCCCGATCGGATATTTTACCGAGCCTTCCGCGCGCGGCGGCTCGCCCCAGCAAAGCGCAAGGTATTCCTTATGCACGCGCCTTTCCTTGAAATCCTTGAAAAGCCCCTCCTGCGCCAGGCCGTTGCGCGCGACGACCATCAGCCCCGAAGTCGTCGCGTCGAGCCTGTGGACTATGCCGGGGCGCTGGACGCCGTTGAGCGCGCCTAAATCTGGATAGCGGAACAGAAGGCCGTGGACGAGCGTGCCGCTCCAGTGGCCCGGCGCGGGGTGGACGACGAGCCCGGCGGGCTTGTCCACGACGATTACATCCTCGTCGTCGTATACCACCTCGAAAGGCACGTCCTGCGGCTCGAGGTCGAGCGTCTCCGCAGGCGGCACGATGACGCCGAGCGCGTCGCCCTCAGCGACCTTGACCGAGGGCTTTATGCGCCGCTCCGGCGTCAGCTTCGCGTTGCCCTCTTTGATGAGCTTCTGCGCGTAGCCGCGGCTGATGCCCATGAGGCGGGAGAGCGCGAAGTCGAGCCTGTGGCCGTCGAGCTCCGCGCCTATCGCAAATTCCTGAAAAGAAGAGGGAGCGGACGACGCGCCCTCCCCCTCTTCTTCAAGTCCGTTGTTTAACAGTTCTTCGTTATTTTCCGACGACATCGGCGCAGCGGTCGCAGATGCCCTTTTCCGCGACTTCGTGGCGGTGCTTCCAGCAGCGCGGGCATTTCTCGTCCTTCGATTTGCTGACGCCGACGGTGAGGCCCGTCGTCTCGTCCTCGTAGACGTTCTCCGCGCCGGAAATCTCGTCGACGACATGGCATCCGGAGACGATGAGGATGTTCTCCCACGTCTCGTCGCTTATCCTGCCCGCGAGCGGCTTGTAGTAGTCGCTGAGCTTCACCTGAACGTCGGCGTCGAGCGGATGTCCGATGATGCCCTTTCCGCGCGCAGCCTCGAGGCCGCGCAGCACGCCCTGGCGCGCCATGAGCAGAAGGTCCCACTCTTCCTCGACGGCGGGGGCGATGCCCTCCGCGAGAGGCTCGGGCCAGTCGGCGAGCAGGACGCTCTTCGCAAGCGTCGGGTCCATCTCGCGCATCTTCTGCCAAATCTCTTCCGCAGTGAACGAAAGGACGGGCGACATCATCTGCGTGATGGTCTCGAGCACCTGCCACATGACGGTGCGTATCGAGCGGCGGCTCTTCGCGTGCTCCGCGTCGGCGTAGAGCTTGTCCTTGCTCACGTCGATGTAGAACGACGAGAGCTCGTTGTCGCAGAACTGGTGAATCAGCGTCATCGGCTGATGGAACTCGTAGTTGTCGAAGCCGTCCGTCACGCGCGAACGCAGGCGCTCGAGCTTGAGCAGTATGTACTGGTCGACCGGCGCGAGCTCGTCGTGCGGCAACATGTCCTCGGCGGGATTGAAGCCCGCGAGGTTCGCGAGCAGGAAGCGCGCCGTGTTGCGGATTCTGCGGTAGGATTCTATAAGGTTGCGGAATATCTCTTCCGAGATGCGCACGTCGCCGCGGTAGTCGGACGAGGCGACCCAGAGGCGAAGTATGTCCGCGCCGTTCTTTTCGATTATCTTCTCCGGCTTCATGACGTTGCCGAGAGATTTAGACATTTTCTGACCGTCGGGGCCCATTATGAAGCCGTGCGTCAGTACCATCCTGTAAGGAGCCGTGCCGCGCGTAGCGACGCTGTTCAGCAGCGAGGTCTGGAACCAGCCGCGGTGCTGGTCGCTGCCCTCAAGATAGAGGTCGGCGGGCCAGCTGAGGTCCTCCCAGTTGTCGAGGACGGCGGAGTGGCTCGTGCCGGAGTCGAACCAGACGTCCATGATGTCGGAATCTTTGCGCAGATGCTTGCTCCCGCACTTCGGGCATACAGCGAGGTCGCCGACGAGCTCTTCCGGCATCATCGTCCACCAGCAGTCGCTGCCGTGCTCGCGCACCTTCTCCGCGACGCGGCGCACGCGGTCGCCCGTGAGGATGACCTCGCCGCAGTCCTCGCAGTAGAAGGCCGGTATCGGAACGCCCCACGTGCGCTGGCGGCTGATGCACCAGTCGGAGCGGTCGCGCACCATGTTCGTGATGCGGTCCTTGCCCCAGTCGGGAATCCATTTTACTTCGTCGATGCACTTGAGCGCCTGATCGCGGAATTCCGAGACTGCGACGAACCACTGATCCGTCGCGCGGAAGATGACCGGCTTCTTGCAGCGCCAGCAGTGCGGGTAGGAGTGCGTGATTTTCAGTTTTCCGAGCAGGCGGCGCGATTCTTCGAGAAGCTCGAAGACCTTTTTCTCGCCCTCGGCGAGCGACATGCCGCCGAAAATCGGAGTTTCGGCGTAATAATGTCCCGTCGGGTCTACGGGGTTGTAAACCTCTATGCCGTAGCGAACGCCAGTCTCATAGTCGTCGCTTCCGTGGCCGGGGGCGGTGTGGACGCATCCGGTACCGGAGTCGAGCGTGACGTAGTCGGCGAGCACGAAAGGAACGGCTCTGTCGTAGAACGGGTGTTTTGCCAGCGAAAGCTCAAGCTGCTGCCCCTTGCAGACCAGGACAGGCTCGTCGAGCTCAAGCCCCGTCGCTTTCTCAACTTCGGCCTTGAGTCCGACGGCGATGAGGTAGACCTTGCCGCCGCACTCGTAGAAGCCGTAGTCGTAGCGCGGATGAACGGCGACCGCCATCGAGGCGGGAAGCGTCCACGGCGTCGTCGTCCAGATTATGACGTTGACGTCCTTTCCGGCAAGTTCAGGGAAGACCTTCGCGGCGTCGGTGTATTCGTAAGCGACGAAGATAGAGGGCGAGGTCTCATCGCCGTACTCGATTTCAGCGGCGGCGAGAGCCGTCTGGCAGTCGGTGCACCAGTAGATGGCCTTGCGTCCCTTGTAAACCAGCCCCTTGTCCACCATCTCGGCGAGGCCTTCGAGCTCAGTCGCCTCAAAGGCCGGGACGAGCGTCATATAAGGATGATCCCAGTCGCCTATGACGCCGAGACGCTTAAACTGCCCAGTCTGCACATCGGCGAACGAACGCGCGTAGGCGGCGCATTTCTGGCGCAGCTCGACGGGCGAGATTTCGTCCTTGCCGACATTCAGCTCTTTGAGAACCTTGAGCTCGATGGGGAGCCCGTGCGTGTCGTAGCCCGGAACGTATGGCGTGAAGTATCCGCGCTGCCATTTATACTTAACTATGAAGTCCTTGAGAATCTTGTTCGTCGCGGTTCCGATATGGATGCTCGCGTTCGCATAGGGCGGCCCGTCGTGAAGGATGAAAGAGGGCTTGTCCTTGTTCTTTTTCTTCAGCTCGCCGTAAACGTCGATGTCGTACCAGAATTTCAGAAATTCCGGCTCCCTCTGCGACAGATTCGCGCGCATCGGGAAATCCGTCTTGGGCAGGAACAGCGTGTCCTTATAGTCGTTCGCCATAAAAAAACCTCCGTCTAAAGAGAATGGAATCCGCGGCGGGACTCCACAATATACAACTTTGTTATTATAGCGAAACGCGGACAAATATACAAACGCGGCGGCGGGCGGCGCGCTTATTTTTTCAGCGGCGGCAAATATACCCATCGGACGCGCGCAGGCCTTTGCTATAATTAGCGCGTGGCTTCGGCTTCGGAGGTGCGGACGTTGGAGAAATGGAAGAACGGCAATCTATTCAATAAGACGCTCTACTCGCTGAACGGGCTGCGCGTTTCGTTCATGACGGAGAAGGCCGTGCGCAACGAGTTTCTCGCGGCGGCGGGCTTCGTCGCGCTCGCGCTGTTTTGGGGCTGCGATTTCGACGACGTGTTCCTCGTGTTCCTCGCGTCGCTCTCACCCATCGTCGTCGAGCTTATCAACACGGCGGTCGAGCGCCGCATAGACACGAACGACGGCCCGGCCTTCCGCGAGGACGTGCGCATACAGAAGGACACGCTCTCGGCCGCAGTCTTCCTGAGCCTTTTCATAGCATACGGCCTCTGTCTGAAAATCATATTTTTTTAAGCGGCCGGCGTTATTGAAGCACGGATAAAAATATGCCGCTCCGGATATTTTCGCCCGGAGCGGCCTGTTTTTGCTTTGCCTGCCAAACCGTACGCACGAGCTTCGCTATACGGTTTTCCCCTCTTTGATGTAACGCCAGAGCGTTTCGCGGTCTACGGATATAAATTCGCCGGCTGGCAGCGTCTTCAGCGTCAGACGCCCGATTTTGCGGCGCAGCAGACGGCGCACGTCGTTGCCAAGCGCGCGCGCCATGAGGCGGATTTCTCGCTTTATCCCCTCGCCCAGGACGACCTCGAACCAGCACTGCATAGGATTGCGCGCGAGGCGGCGCACCGAGAGCGGCTTGAGGAACACGCCCTCCGCGTCGACGCCCTTCGTCCACTGTATCAGCGTAGGCTCGTCCATCGGGCGGCGAAGCTCCACCTCGTAGGTCTTCGTGAAGCCGTTGCGCGGATGTATCAGCTCCTGCGAGAACATTCCGTCGTTCGTCAGGATTATCAGCCCTTCGCTGTCGCGGTCGAGCCGCCCTACGGGAAAGAGGCGCAGGCGGTCCATAGACGGCGGCAGAATGTCTATGACGGTGCGCTCGCGCGAGTCCTCGACCGCGGATAGCACGCCCTTCGGCTTGTTGAAGATGAGGTACGTCGGTTCCACCGGAGAGAGCTCGCGTCCGTCGAGCTCCACGACATCGCCGGGTGCGACCTGCCGTCCGGGCTCCGTCACCGTCTCGCCGTTTATGCGCACGCGCCCCGCCGTTATAAATTCCTCGACCTTGCGCCGCGCGCCCGCGCCGCACATCGCGAGGTATCTGTTGAGCCGTATCGTTCCCTCACTCATCGCCGTTCGTCTCCTCCGTCGTTTCATTCTCCGGCGCTCCGTTTTCCGGCTCCGGTTCGTCCGTTCCGTCCTCCTCGTACTCTCCGCGAAGCTCTTCGAGCGTCGGAAGCGCGCTTATGCTAGAAAGGCCGAATATTTCGAGAAATTTATTCGTCGTGCGGTAGCGGCGCATGGATTTTTTGCGGCTGTCGCTTCGCGGCCTGTCTATGAGGCCGTTTTTCAGCAGCGTCTCGACGACGCGGTCGCAGCGCACGGAGCGGATTTCTTCTATTTCCGACATCGTTATCGGCTGATTGTAGGCGATGACGGAAAGCGTTTCGAGCGCCGCGCGCGACAGCCTGATGCGCTGCGTCGAAAGGAAGGCCGCGAAGCTTTCGACCGTGTCCGCCAGGTCGGGCGCGGTCGCCATCTGCCAGCCGCCGCCCAGATGCAGCAGCGTTATGCCGCGCCCCTTCGCGTACTGCGCGCGCAGCGTCTTTATCGCGGCTTCGGCGCGTTCCGCGGAAATTCCGAGATGCGCCGCTATCGTCTCCGCCGCCACGGGCTGCGGAGAGACGAAAAGCAGCGCTTCCACCTGCCGTTCTATCAATCCGAGCGAGTAATTTTCATCAACAGGCGGCAATTTCAACACCTCCGAGAGTCTCCGGCTGGATTATATGGACCATGCCGAGGCGCGAAAGCTCGAGCAGCGCAAGCAGCGTCACGATAAGCGTCTTTTTGCTGCGCTCGGCCAGCAACTCGCCGAGCGGCAGCCTGCGCCCCGCGACTATGCGCATCAGCTCATCCATGCGTTCTTCTATCTGGCGTTCCTCGGGCACGGCGTCGGGGATTTCGTCCCAGAGCATCGTATCCTCGTCGTACTGCGCCGCGGCGCGGCTTTCTTCGATGCGTGCCTCCAGCTCCCACCATTTGGAGGCGAGCATCTCAAGGTCGCCTATGTCGTAATAATAGTTGTCCTCTTCGTCCGTCACGCGCAGGAAGCATCGCTCGCGCTCCTCCTTCGCGGCGGCGAGCCAGCGCGCCGCCGCCCTGTACGGACGGTAGCGGTTCATGATGAACGCAAGCTCCTCTTCCGATACGAAATCGTCTTCCTCGGGAAGAATTTCGTCCGGCGCGGGCGCACGGTCGGGAAAGAGCGAATCCACCTTGCGCAGCAACAGACGGCTCGCGAAGGAGAAAAAGTCGGCGAGCTCGTTCAGCGTCGCCCCCTTCGCGCGCACAAGGAAATCTATATACTGAGTGACCAACTCCGTCAGGTTCAGCTTCACGGCGTCCATCTCGCGCGACTCCACGAGGTGGCAGAGCAGGTCGAGCGGGCCGGAGAAGCTGCCGAGATGGACCTCGAAGCCGGCCTCGCTGCGCCCTTCCGGCGCGGACGCCGCGTTACCTTCCGCCAAGGCCGTCCTCCGTATCCGCGTCAGCGCCTTCCAGGAGAGCCACGGGAAGCCCCGTCTGCTCCGCGACGAGCGCCGCAAGCGCGGGAAGCGACACGCGCTCCATCTCGCCGTGGTCGCAGGCCGCGACGCAGAGCCCCGCCTCCTGCGCCTCCTCGCGCGGATGGTACGAAACGTCGGCCGTGATGAAGCACTGGACGCCGAGCTCCAGAGCCTCGGGCCAGAAGTCCATGCAGGCGCCGCCGCCGAGCGCGACGCGGCGCACGCAGGTTTTCAGATTTCCGTGGAGCGAGAGCGCGGACAGATTCCAGC
>ENA-OQCL01000549-OQCL01000549.1-human-gut-metagenome-genome-assembly--contig:-NODE-549-length-17465-cov-2.436613_pt1 | contig 17465 bp, 24 predicted proteins | sample MGYA00242502_ERZ504586 | MGnify/ENA primary metagenome ERZ504586 (study PRJEB26092, sample SAMD00036316) | human gut metagenome | host: Homo sapiens | study: EMG produced TPA metagenomics assembly of... | reverse complement strand
CATCGTTTTGCCGGTCGCATGTTTCGCTTCGGAAAGCGTGCGGGAAAAGTCCTGTTTCTCCTTGATTTTCCGGGCTGTGGCCTGCGCCAGTTTTTTTCCACCACGGTAGGTTAGGCTTGCACCTTCCCTGGCGGTAGTCTCCGCACCGGAGAGTATCTGATCTCCGGCATTGTTGGCGGGAGCGTTTGAGGATTCTCCACGCTGGCCGGCGAATGGCGTCTCTTTTATTTCAGATATGGATTTTTCCTTGGATTTCAGCCACAGGTCCTTCACGGCGGTTTTGGGGATTTTAGCGGCTTTATCCATCAGCTTCGGCTTTCCGCCCTCTGGTTTGCTCTTAATTTCTTTCAATGGCATACCTCCTGCTACAAGACGTATCAGAGATGATCAGCAGAATTGTGCAGCAACTTGTTGCACAATTCCAGAGCAGAAAGACCTCTGAGATGCTATCTGTGATTTTGTGCAAGCGGTTCTTGCACAAATGAAAAACAGAGAGCCGAAGGCGGCCCCCTGTTGCAATATAATTTCATCTATGGTTACGCCCCTCTCAGCACTTCATCCGGCTTGGTGGTCATCAACTGGTACAGACGCGTGTTGCGGGGGAAGCTGTTTTCAAATGGCACAATGTTTCCGGCGCAGCGGATCAAACCGCAGCCGGCCGCCACATTGGTGATGTAGCTGAGCTGGTTTTCAGAAATATGCAGAAGCCCGGCCAGCTCGTCCCGATCGGTGGCGGATTGATTCAGGAGAATGAGGAATTCGCTGTTGGCCAGCATGAGACGGGCTGTATCGGAACGGAGAAGCTCCTCGACGTTCTGCGTCAGCCCTGTCACGAGGCCGTTGTATTTGCGGATGCGCTTCCACAGCTTGTAGAAGAAATCGGCGCTGTACGCATACCGGAACAAAAGGTAAAATTCATCGGCAAAGACCCATGTGGTTTTTCCTTTCTTCCAGTTCTGGATCACACGGTTGAAGATGGCGTCCAGCGTGACCAGCATGCCGATGGGCATGAGCTGCTCGCCAAGCTCCCGGATATCGTAGGCGATGATCCGGGCTTTAGGTATCCACATTGGTGCGCTGGGCAAAAGTGTTCAAACTGCCGGTGATGAACAGTTCGGAGGAAAGCGCCAGCCCTCTGGCTTCCGGCTCCGGCTGCTTCAAAAGGGTGTGATACAGATCTTTGAGGGTAGGCGCCTCGCCCTGATAGTTGTTGATCATGTATTCCCGGTACACGTCATAGGTGCATCGGTCGAGGATGGACTTCTCCTTTGCGCTCACGTTGCCGGCGCTACCAGCTGCTCGAACAGGGAGAGGATGAATTCGGACTTTTCGATCAGCGGATTGCGTTCGTCGCCGTAGGCCTTGTCCATATCCATGGCGTTCAGGTGGGTGTCCGAAGAGGCGGATACCCGGATCACTTCACCGCCGAGGGCCTCGACAAGGAAGCCGAATTCAGATTCCGGATCCAGAATCAGGATATCGTCGTTGGTGGAAAGGGCGATGCTGACGATTTCTTCCTTGGCGGAGAAGGACTTGCCGGAACCGGAAACGCCGAGGCGAAAGCTGTTTCCGTTTAAGAGCTTGCGGCGATCCACCACAATCATGTTCCTGGAAACCGCGTTTTGCCCGTAGTAGATGCCGCCGGTCTGAAGGATTTCCTGCGCCCGGAAGGGGATCAGCACCGCGGTGCTTTCCGTAGTCAGGGTGCGCAGCGCGGAGATCCGCCGCAAACCGTAGGGCAAAACCGTGTCCAGACCGTCCTTTTGCTGCCAGCGGAGGACGCTCATCTGGCACAGGTGCTTGCGCGCTGTGGTGAGGATCGTTTCGGTATCGCTGTCCAGCTGCTCCTTGGAATCGGCCAGATGAACCATGGTCACAAGGCCGAACATCATGCGCTGGTCGCGGTTTGTTAAGTCATCTAGCAGCTCCTTCGTCTCTTTCCGCTGCTGCTCCATATCGTAAGGGAGAACAGCCGAAAAGTTGTTGGCGGCGTTCTGCTTACGCTGCCAGTTTGCCGCGTTCGTCTCTACACCCAGGAGCTTGTTCTGGATTTCCCGCACCGCTTCGTCGGTGGGAACCGTCAGAATATCGATGGAAAGCATGAGGCTGCGATCCATGTCGCAGAGCTCTGCAATCATGGAATCCTTGATGTAGGAAGCGTAATCCTGCAGATAGAGAACGCGGCCCCAGCGGTCGTTGAGACGGAAATGGTCTTTGTGAAACTCCATGCTGTCGGGGCACAGCCAATCCTTGAAGCTGTGCCCTTTTTGCATCTGCTCTTTCAGGTCAAAGGCAAAAGCGGCAGGCTCATTGCCCTTGAAAAAGTCCCGGAAGATCTGCAGGCGCGACGCAATATCCAGTTCCCGCCCTATGGAGGAAAGCTGGGCAAGGTGGGTGATGAGGTCTGTGCCCACACGGGAGAAATAGGTGCGGGCTTCATCGATATTCCGCTTCGCCACAGTGATGGTGATGTAGCGGTCCTGCACGACGCTGCTGCTCACGCCGGTGACTGTGGAAAGCAGCATCTCGTTGTACTCTTTCCGGTAGGGATTCAGCCCATCTTCTTTCATCGGAAGCAGCAGGGATTTCTCAAACTCTGCCTTGTTGACTTTCCGGTTGTTGATGGTGATCTTGGCGGAAGCGCCGGAATCCAGCGCGTTGAGCAGCTCGGCATAGTCGAGAAACATCGCCGTTTTGTCGTCTTTGCTGGCGATGCTGTAGTTGATATCGGTAAAGGAAAAGGTCTTGGAAAACCGTCTTCCCACCTGAAAAATCCCATCCGGCCAGATGCGCTGGATGGGGATAGCGTCCTGTACGGACTTCGGGATCGTAAATTTCTCTTTTTCTGCTTTCGCTGCTTTGCTGAGCGTTTTACTTATAGGCATCCTTCCTATTCTGAGAGATTTTTGAGATTAAGGTTCTTTCTCAGCCGATGGCTGGGAATTGCGGCCTTTCCGCTTGCGGGGAAGCTTTTCTCCTTCAGCGATGGCGTTCTTCATGGCGTCGAAGTAGAGACTGTCGGATTTAAACACCAGCTTTTTTGGGGATAGAGAAATTCCGACTTGAACCAGGCCCAAGCCGCCTGTTCGGCGGTCATGCCGTGGTATTTGAAAAAGCCGCAGGCTGCCAAAAGGGGCGGCCCCGAGAATGCACATCCAGCCCACTTCCTCGCTGCCGACCAGCGGGCGCAGGCCGAAGTACAGTCCAACCGCCACGCCTACAGCCAGCAGAGAACAGATGAACTGCCGGGCAGAGAGCCCGAAGAAGATGGACTCCTGATAATCCCGGATTTCCTTTGGCACTTTGACTTCGATAAAAAAACAGCTCCTTTCAAAAAAATAGGTTGAATTTATCCTATTTTCGAGTATAATAAAAGTAGGAGGTGTTACAAATGACAGTGAACACAAAGAATCTTGTTTCCATTACAGAAGCAAATCAGAACTTTTCCCGTGTTGCGCGCTTGGTGGACGAAAACGGCGCAGCCGTGATCTTAAAGAACAATGTCCCGCGGTACGTGCTGTTGGAATTCAGCCAGGCAGAGCAGGAACAGCTTGCGGAAGACGAGGATATTCTGGCCGTGTCCAAGCGGCTGATCGCCAAGAACCGCCGCGCTTATGAGGAATTGGCCAAATGAAAACCTTATCCAAAAATCAGGTTACGGCTTTGCATTCCGCGCTGATCCGGGAATTCGGAGGCATCGACGGGATTCGGGACGAAGGATTGCTGCAATGGATATTAGATCATGAATGAACGAACAGGTTCTGCGGTTTTCCGCAGGGCCTGTTCGCTTTTTGGATGTGTTACAGCCCCAACAGCTCCTTGACGATCCGGTCGCTCATTCGCACGGCGCCGACCAGAACAAGCAGGTTAAAGATCAGCTCGCCCACGTAGCTCCATACGGCGGTAACCGCCGAGACGTCGGGATCGACCGCCGGCGGAGAGGCCGCCATAATCGAGAAGATGATGCAGGCAAGCGCAATAATCGCCCCTTCGAGGCAAACGCCTGCATAGGAACGCAGGAAGTTTTTCCCAACATTGCTGGTGGGTTCCCCGGCGAAGCTGGACATGGGAATTGGGGCGATAGCCGTATACATGTACAATTTGAACATCCGACTATACACCGTCAGGATCATAATGAATGCCAGCACCGTGATGAACAGGCTGCCCAGCAGGGTGACTGCCCACAAGGGGATGCTGTCCCAAAAGCCGACGGTATTGATTTTGTCAATAATCTCCTGCGGGAGTGTCGCTCCGCTGCTTCCCGACAGGCCGGACTGGGAGATGATGGTGGCCACCATCCCCTGAATGATCCCGAAAACGGCCAGCATCAGGTCGAGGCCGTATCCCACCGCCGCCTTTGCCAGTACAAAGCGAATGAACACCTTGAAAGCGGCCTCCGGGCGCTTCAGGTCGGCAAAGCTCGAACAGGTCTTGACGACGCCGACTGCGAAAAATCAGGACCAGCAGCCCGTACCCGATGGCTTTCAAGGCCCCGTTGATGTCCAGCATGACCTGCCAGATCCCGCCGCCTTTGAAGGTCGCGGGATCCTGTGTGAGCAGCGTCCAGATTTCCGCCAGCTTGTCGTTCCACGTTCCAAGCGCAGCGTTTAAGTTATCTATAATCCAGTTTCCGGCTGGTCACCTCCTTGAAAAAACTGAGGGGAGCGACCGGCGATGGGTGCTCCCCGGCTGAAATATGCAATCAGGCGGTGATGAGATCGAGGATTTCCCCTGGCAAAGGTAATCACAAGCCCGCCGGCGAGAGTCAAGAAGCCCTGAGACCGCTGGGCGGGATCGTGGCCCCTGAAAGGAAAGACCGACCTGCACGACGCCCCAGCCCAGAAGAATCAGGCCGATCGCGCGGATCAGGGAAAGATAAAGTCGGACAATTGTGACGACGCCAAGCGGGTCGCCGGCAGCGAAGGCAGGAATAGAAAAGCAGCAGAAGCACAGCACCACGGCTGCATAGGCGGAAAAGCCGAGCCGACCCTTCCTGTCAGCGCCGGAGTGTTGGCGGCCTACGTCCTTCCCGGATTTTCTTCAACACAAAAAAGTTCAGGGGTTTCTTCAGAAGCATTCCTCCAGTTTGTATTTTGATTCGCCGAAACTAACGTATGCAGGTGTTATGTGCATGGCGAAATGAACAGCACCCGCCTGCGGCAGATGCAGTTATGCGTTTAGAAAATCCTCCGGCTCCAGCAGTTCAAAATCGTCGTACCGGGCCGGGGTGTAGTCGAGGTCGTCTGCGGCGTCCTTTGCCTGCGTGTAGTCGTAGGGCGCAGCGCCGCCATCCTCGGTGAGCTTGATGTTGGGGTGGCGCATGAGATCGTATTTGTCATCCATCATGGGGCGTTCCCCGCGGACAAACAGGATCGCTTTGCGGTTATCCAGCATCCGCACTTCGTCGGGGGCGAGAAGCTCTCGGCCTGTCTGCTGGTCGTTGATGCTGAAACTGCCGTTCCGTCCGCGGCTGTGGCCGTAGGTATTCGTGTCCAGCGTCTCCTTGCCCATGAGCTCGGAAACATACTTGTGGGTTTCCTTTTCGTTCCCGCCGAGATAGAGAAACTCGTCGCACAGGCCGACCAGCGATTCCCACTGCTCCTTGAACAGCGCCTTGATCTGCGCCATATTCTGCGCGATATAGCTGCAGAAGATGTTGCGGCTTCGCATGGTGGAAAGCCAGGGCAGGAAGTTGTCCGTGGGCAGGGCGATGTTCGGCGCTTCGTCGATGAGCAAGTGAACCGGCACCGGCAGTCTGCCTTTGTATTTCCGGTCGGCTACAAAATACAGCGTCTGGATGAGCTGCCCGTAAATCATCCCCACAAGGTAATTGAGGGATTTATCCGAGTCCGGGATGCAGCAAAACAGGGCCACTTTTTTCTCGCCCATTTCCTCCAGATGAAGGTCATCGGTGTAGGTGAGCCTTGCAATCTGCGGCAGGTTAAAAGCCGACAGCCGGACGCCGACGCTGATTAAGATGGATTTCAGCGTTTTGCCGGCGCCCATCTTAAAGATGTGGTATTGCTTGACAGCAATACTCTCCGGATCCCGCATCTCTAAACGGGCGAACAGGACGTCCAGAGGAGACTCGTATTCCTCATCTTCCTCCCGCACTTCCGCGGCGGCCAGCATCTCCATCACCGTGGCGAAGTTCTGTTCTTCCGGCGGCGCTTCATGCATGAGGTATAGGACCAAGGCCTGCAGAAGCGCCGTTTCCGATTTGGTCCAGAAGGGATCCGAGCTCTGCGCCCCGGGCGGGGTGGTGGACTGAATGAGCGTTTCAATCAGGCGCAGCACGTCCTTGTCGTCGCGCACATAGGCGAGGGGATTGTAGCAGAAGGAGGCGTCGGGGTTTAGCAGGTCAAACACCCGCACCACATAGCCGTTGGCTTTCAGCGCTCCGCCTGTTTTGCGCAGGATTTCGGATTTTGGATCGCAGACGACCAGCGAACACGTCCCGCAGTTGAGCACATTGGGAATGGCGTAGGAGCGGCTTTTGCCCGCGCCGGATCCGCCGATGACCAACACGTTGGTGTTGCGTTTGTGCTTGTGGCCGTCCATCCCCATCTGAAAGTGCTGGGTCAGGATGAGGTTTTCTTTCGGGTGCTTCTTATCCCGGTACCGCTTGGCGATCTGAAACACATCGCCCCACTGGGCGGAGCCGTGTTCCGCACCACGGCGGCGGTTCTTCCGGCTGGAGGCCACCGTCAGCGCCACGATCCCATACCCCATGGTAAAGAACAGCAGGCACCGGGCGGAATACTCCGTCCAGTGGATGGCAAAGGGATTGTTCATGGCCACGGAGAGTTTCCCCAGCAGATCCACGAGGTTCATCCCGGCGCTCCAGCTTCCGGCCACCAAAAGGGCTGCCCACCAAACGATGGGCAGCGGCAGCAGCCACACCCACCATGGATTTTTCCGTGCAGCTATACCGTCGAAGGAGCACCCACCCCTTCCTGCTTTGAAGATGCTCTTTCAGCAGGCGGAAGAACTCACGGCTTGTGAGAGAGATGCCGGCTTGCCGGCACTGCTGTTCGAACTGAAAGCGCAGTTCCAGCTGCCGCACAGAGTAATCCGCCCGGAACTGCCGCCAGGTATGGTCATCCATGGCTCGGAGTTTTTGCCACAGTTCTGGAAAAAGGGCGTAGAGCTTCCGAAGTTCACTGAGCGGCTGCAATGGACAGCACCAGCAGGACACACGCCGGAAAACATCGTACAGGCCGCCCCAATCGAATCCTCTCTCCCGGCAGTAGCGCAGGCAGTCGGCTTCGGTCATGCCCCAATCTACCAAGGGATAGCAGTATTCCCGCACCCGACGGGCTTCGTCGGCGGCAATGCCTACATATTGGACGATGTGGTATTCCTGCTTTAGTTCCTTCAAGTAAGCGTTAATGACCCGGTGCTTCAACCGTCCGGTACACCAGCGTTGCTTGGGGCCGGGCCAGCTGAGGCCGCGGTATTTGGACAGGGCCGGATTCTTTCGCTCTGGCGAATACTCATAGAAAAAGTATTCGAAGCTGTGGGGCGGTTTTAGCCGGGTGATGGCCCTGCCGGTGTACTGCTCCACCTTGTCCAGATGCTCGTACATCTGAGGAAACTCCAATCCGGTGTCGCAGAAAAGGATAACGTCTACCGGCATCTTTTCCTCCAGCATACGCAGCAGCAGGGCGGTGCTGTCTTTCCCGCCGGATAATGAAATTACGTGTTTTGTGCTTTTCTTATAGATCCCTCCTTTTTGCAGAAAACAAAAAATGCCCCCGAAGCCCATGGGGAGAACCCACAGGCTTCGGGGGAGTGAATGGACTTATCTGACCGGCGTATGCCGGTACTTGCTGTTCAACAGCTTGAGGAGAATGCGGTCAAACCCCACGCTGCTCCGTCCTGCCGACAGATAGGCGTTGCGCTTCCGGTTTAGGGCCTGTACCGCCCGCCCGAATTCCTCGTCGCTCAGGTACAATCTGCGGCGGGGAGCACGGACGGTTTTCGCAGCAAGGGAACGCATTTCCTCGGCCTGTTTGGGCTGCACATCACTCTGTGTATCGCAAAGGGCTTTGACCAGCATATCCTGTTCCAGCTGGCTCATCTTGAGCATCCTTTGCTTTTCCATAGGTACCCCTGCCTTTCCTGCTGTTTTTCATCATCACCATATCACAACGCCTTGTAGAAAGCTACCGTACAGAAGAAAACAAACGGAAAACTCTCGGCGGGAGCCGTTATCTGGCCGCTTCCTTTTCCTTGTCCTCTTTTGCCTTGGGCGCTTTGGCGGGCTTGGGAGGCTCTACGGAGAATTCATCCGGCTGGATGGTCTGCTCCATCTCCCGAAAGCTCCGCTGCATATCCCGGTTGATGGCATAGGCCGCCCGCTTGACGTCGCTGATGAACCCCTTCTTCTCCTGGACTTCCATCCCGGCGCAGGTCTGGCACACCTTATCAAAGTGGAAAGCAGAGGTGTCCAGCCCCAGTTTCTGTGCCACCACATAGGCCGCGCAGTAGGCCTGGGGCGCATACGCCTGCCGGTAGTAGCCGCTGCCTACGGTGTCAAAACCGGCATGGGCCTGCTCACGGGCAATGGCGCAAATCGTAGCGGTTTCGTCCATCCCGTTTCTCACATAGATGGTGCGCTGCTTGGGGACATACTGCGCCTGCACCCCCTGGGGCAGTTGATCGGAAATGGCCAGTGGAACAGGGCTTTGCTCCACCAGGGCGGCGATGATCTCCTCCGGCAGCCGCTGCTGGGAGGGCAAGGGCTGCTGGCCCCTGGTCTGAGAGATGTCAAAGGCTTTGGTGATGGTGAAACCGCTGCCCTTGGTGCCATCCTCCCGTTCATACTCCTGGTCGGCGTAGAACGCATACCCCGTCACACCGCTTCGCAGGGAACGCCCGGCTTCTTTCCACTTGTCGAAGGTACGGGGGTGGGTGATGGTGGGATCCTGTTCATAGAGGATGAGAAGGTTCCGGGTGCTCTGCGGGGTGCACTGTGCCATGAAATTGAGAAACCCTTTCATGGAGGCGTCATCCCGGAACACCTCCTGGGCCTGGGCGTCCACCCGTGCCTGGAGTTCTTCCCGTTCCGCCTTTCGCATGGCGGCGTATTCCTCTTTGGAAAGGCGGGGTTGTCTCCTGCTGGGGCTGCTGCTCCTGCTGTTTTGCCAATCAATGTACTTAAATCGATACTGCATTACCTTCCTTTCTGCTTTTTCTTTTTCCTGCTGCGGCTGGGCGCAGCGTGCTCACGCTGAGGCTGCCTGGCCCGTTCCTCCTTCTTCTGGGCCTGCTCCTGCCGGATCTCCTGCAGCTGTTTTCTCACGGAGGGCTTTTGCTCAGGCGCCGGCTCACTGCCGGTTGGACCGGGCGAAGAACTTCTGTCGGGCGAGGAATTCTCTGACGGACTCCTTGCCGCCTCCCCCTGCACAGGGTCCTTCTCCCGGCCAGGAGTAAAATTTGCCCCTTCCTCCTGGTCCGGTACGGAGGAGAGTTCAATCTCATCCTCGAAGCCGCCCACCTCAAATTCCACCGCACCATGCTCCGTCTGGACGGTTTCCATCCTGCTGGGGGCAGCGGCGGCGGGAGGCTGTTTCTCCTGCACAGGCGCTTTCTCCACAGTGGCGTCACCAGCCTGGGCCGCAACGTAATCCAGGCCGAGGTTGTCATAGATGCGCTGGATCTTGGAGGCGTCATCTGCAAACACCACCACCTCGATGCGCTCAGACTTCTGCCGGTTCCGAATGGGGACGTACAGCAGCCCGTGCTCCTTGGCTTCCCTTGCAAATTCCTTCATATAACTCACCGGCACCTTAAAGAATTTGAAGGGGCGCTGCTCCCGCAGCATCCGCACCAGCCGTGTCTTACCACGGGTTTTCTTCTGATCCTTTAATACCGCATAGACGAACAGCGCAAAATTCTTTGCCGCCAACCCCGACAGCTTGAGGGCCACCTCTGTGCCTTCCAAGGTAAATCGGACGATTTGGTCGGCGGGGTCACTTCCGTAGTTCAGTCAAATCACCTCGCTTTCATCGCTCCAAATCACGGGAGCGTTTCTGCTTTTCCTTTTCCGGCGCAGAAACTTTGGAAAAGGAATCTTCACCGGGGATAAGAGACAGGGCGGAACCGTTGTCCCATTCAACTCCGAGTTGTCCCATATCATCCACATAGACAACCGTACCCATGGTGCCAGTGGGCGGGGCCTGGGCATCATCCATGGAATGCAGGACGATACGGGTTCCGGTGGGATATCGCTGCCGGAGGCGTTCCACCTGTTCTCTGCTGGGGATTCTGTTCAATTAATCACCTCCTGGGTTCGTCTTTAGTTTTACGTTCTTGCTGTTTTTCTTCCCGTTCCTGATGCTGGCGATCTTCCTCTTGAGCCGCCAGTAGGCGCTGCTCCATCTCCACAGAGTGGGTTTCAATGTTCCGGCACAGCTTGGCGGTGTGGCGAAGCTGCCGGAGTTTCTCGGTGAGGGCGCTGATCTGCGGGGAGTCCGGCTCGTAGCGGTAGAGTTTCTGGCGCTGCTTTAACAGCACGGCGATTTCATCCTCCGCTTGCTGCCGGAGGCTGGCCAGCTGGCCACGGTCCTCCACATGATGCTGAAAGATGAACTCAGCCTGTTCGATCCGCTGGTCCAGCTTGCGGATATCCTCCCGCACGGCATAACTGGGGTAGGGCGGTTTCTTGCGAAGCACCCCCACCTTATATAAATAGGAATAATAGAGCGCCCGCAGGCCGGTGAGCTTGCGGGGCTTCGTTTCCCCAAGGAGGAGAAGCAGCCCATGGGCGGGCGGTGTTCTTTTCCCAGCCGGTGCGGAGCGCCTGGGGTACAGGATACGGCGCTGAATGGCTTCGGGCGTGTAGTTTTTGCCCAGGGTCTTAAACCGGACAGGCCGATCCTTGCCCGGCGGCTTCAACGTCATGTACTTGAGGTCAAAGCGGAAGGTGTACCCCTGCTGTTCCAGCACCCGCAGGAACTGCTTCCAAGTGAGAGATGCAGCGATGGCGGCGTCTACATCCTGCTGGATGACGGTTTTCCCAAGTGGGCTTTCCCTCTTGCTCGGCCAGCCATTGGGCATAGGGGCGGGCCACCCGTTCCGATTTCTCGGTGTCGATGACCGAGAGATGGTATTTCCGGCACAGTTCATCGGAGATCCGGCGCACCCCGGTGACGTAGCTTTTTTCATTGCTCCGATACTTTTTCCCCGTTTGGATGGAAACGGAATTCCAAACCAAATGGTTGTGGATATGCCCGGTGTTCAAGTGGGTGCTGATGACCACTTGAAATCTGCCGCCCAGCAAACGGTCCGCAAGTTCCTGGCCAATTTGATGGGCCAATTCCGGCGTTACTTCTCCGGCGGCGAAACTCTGCACCAGGTGGAAGCCCTGCACCCCTTTCTCCTTGTGCCACATCCTCTTGATCTGGCACATATCCTCAAAGGCGGAATCCAGCGTACAGCCAATGGCCGAGCAGAACAGGTCCTGCTCGGTTTTATCCTTGTTGAGGGCATAGTCCACCGCCGCCTGCAGGGAGTCTGCGTTTTGGGAGCGGGAGGCTTTTTTCTCATCCAGAACGTAGTCCACGCTATTGTCCAGGCGGTGCACGGGGATAATGCTGGTGTACGCCATTTACCAGTTCTCCTTCACTTCCTTCCAGACCGCACGGGCGATGCTGGTCATTTCCTCCACGCTCTGCCGGCTGGCCTCGCCATAGGTGTTGGCCACCTTGGCAAGCTGGTTGGCGTTGTTGCAGAGGCCCGCCACCTTGTGAAGAAGGTCGGCATGGTGGGCGCAGGGCCTCGCCTGCAGCTGCGCCCCCATGATGAGGGAGCGCAGAAATTCCTCACGGGCAAGGCCGCTGAGTTTTACCTGGGCCTCCAGATGGGCCAGTTCCTTTTTGTTCAGATGGAGGGGAATGATATGGTTTCTTTTTCTCATATGGGCTCCTTATGTGCTGCATAGTCAGCCGATGGCGGGCAGCCGGGGGTTTGGGGTTCTCCCCAAGAGTGCCTTTGGATATCCAAAGGCTATGCTTGCAAAACCAGTCACCGGCTGGGAAAAAAACGACCTGCACTGCAGGTCAGATGGCATTGTCCTCGCCAGCTTCCTTGATTCTGGCCAGACCATCCAGTGTGGTGCAGATGATGTTCCTCTTTTCGGCCATCCCGATTTCTGCGGACATGGAGTTGCTGATCTCCTTGCCGCAAACCACCAGCATCCGGCACCGGCCCAGCTTCTGGCGGGCAATATTGTGAAAATCCCTCTTTTCATCGGCGTTGTCCAGCGCAAGGTACTGCCCATCGTTTAATTTGGGGCAGATGGGGACGTATCCCAACTCGTAAACTTTCCGGCAGTACCGCTTCAAAAGGCGGGGAGCCGTATCCGCAGCCGTGCAGATGTAAGCAAAGGCTTTTTCCATAGCGAGGTTTCCTTTCTATTTAGGTAATCAGGCAGGCTATCCATGTGGATAGCCTGCCTGGGTTTTGGGTTGTTGATGGCTATCCACATGGATAGCCAGGGAGATTATTCAGCGGTTTCCGGCTGGGCCTCCAGAGCAAAGCGCACCCGGTCCGAGCCCAGCTTGTAGTAGGCATCGGTCACCTCGATGCCCACGGCCTCGTACCCCTCCAGCTTGGCGGCCAGCACGGTGGTTCCGGCCCCGCAGAAGGGGTCGAGGATTCTTCCTCCCGGCACACAGATTTTCACAAGGTCCCGCATGAGCTGCAGGGGCTTCTCGGTGACATGGGTGCGGTTTTGCGGATTGGCATAGCGGAACACCCCCGGCAGGCAGCCCACCGGGCGGCTCACCGGCATGGGGCCGTTGGATCCCCACACCACATATTCGCTCTGCTGGCGAAAACGCCCTTTCTGCGGGCGGCTGGTCATCTTATCCCACACCACGCAGCCCCGCCAGATCCATCCTGCCCATTGCAAAGCATCGGTGATGGAGGGGTACTGCCGCCAATCGATGAACAGGCAGACGGGCGCACCCGGCTTGCAGGCTTTGCGGGCATCGTACAGCCACTCGGCCATCCAGCGGGTCCAGCTTCTCTGATCCCGATTGTCCCCGTCGAAGTCGGGCGGGGCATTCTTGGGGTCCATGCTGCTGTACTTCTGTGTGGTTGTGCGGTTTTTCTCTGCGGGTTTCCAGCCGCCCGAAGCATAGGGCGGGTCAGTGATGAGGGCGTCAAACACCTGGGGTTTGAACGCACGGATGATCTGCAGGGTGTCCCCATGCAGAATGGTCCATCCATCCCCGCCGTTGTGATCGATGGGCAAAGTGGATTCTTCTACAACTTGAGCAAGTTCGTTCTTTTGGTTCAGAGGCATCATCCTTCCTGTTTTGTTTTTATCGTTCCTCACCCCGATGGCGCTTTTTGGCGGTGGTGTGCTGCTTGGGCTGGAAGCCGGGCGGCGGGGTGAGAGTAGGCGATTCACGCTTAAATTTGCGCTCGATGGCGATATCGTCTGGCCCGATGTGGATCACGTCGCTGGTGGGATTGTCTATGGTGACCCCAGGCAAAATCACAGCGGTTTCACGCACTTCGATCTCCCCGCCAAGTTCACCGTAGACAGTCGCTCCCTCCATGACCACGGGGATGCCGCCGGTTACGGAATTGGCAAAGAGCTTGGCGTTCCCAGAAATATGGACATTGCCGTGAACGTACCCAGCAGTGACGATGGCGTAATCCTCTATGATGGCGTTTCCACCGATCCTGCTTGGGCCGGAGATGGCCGCACAGCCACGGGCGCAGGCCTGATCCCACAGGATGGCGTTTCCGTACACATAGGCTTCCTCCGCTGCGACAGCGTTTCCCGCAATCCAGCACTGGCCCTCCTGACTCAGATTTTCCTCCGATTGGACAAAGCCGCCCAGGTCACCGGCATGGACGTCCTCCCGCACATCCCGCAGTGCCCGGATGCGGTGCAGCCATGGATATTGCGGATGGGCTATGTTGGTGATTCCATACTTTTTCTCATTCATCTGGCGTCACCCCGTTCTTTCTTGAATCTCGCAGGCGGTTTTACCGACAGCTCGGTTTCCACATACTCGCTGATGATAGACAGGGCTTTTCCGTAGTCGCCGGATCTGTAGACACGGTCTGTCATCTCCTTGGCCTGCTCCGGCTGTCCGCTTCTCTTGAGAAGCTGGGAAGCCTTGCCGAGGATAAAGAAGATGTTTCCGTCCATGCCGGCCAGCTTCATTTTGGGGGCGTTTGGGAACAGGCGGCTCTTTTGTAGGCTCTGCGGCCTGCACCGGCACGGCTTCGAAGGAGAAGGAGTCCTCATTCCAAAATGGACGTAGAGCGTACCATCATCCGTATAGATTTCCCACTGCTCGAAGCCCTCGCCCCAGCCATCGGAAACTGACCCCGCAGATACTCCTGGAGAGCTTTCATTTCCACATCGTTCAGAGGCTCCTTCAGCCGGACAGTGGTGCAGCCCATCAACTCCCCGTCCCTGAGTTCCACCGAGAGGATGGCGCTGAGCACCTTTGCCTTGACGCCGGGGTTTCGCTGCTCTGAAAAATAGGGCATGAGGTCCCCGCCGCTTCCTTTCAGAGAGGCCGTTATAGCGGATTGGATGGATTCCTCATAATCCGCCAGCTCAAAGCCGGAGAACTCGTCCGGCCCCACTCGATTCAGCCAATCTATATCGTCGTAGACCTCCTGGGGGAAGAAATCCCCTTTCAGCGGGGAGTATAGTTTCAGTGTGATTTCCTGCTTGTCGATTGCATGACCTTCTTTCTATCGGGAACCGTCCGAAAGGCTCCGGGCGGCTCGCCGTTCATAGTTTTCTTTTGCCAGGTCGCCATAGTCGCAGCCCTCCCGCCTGGGCAGGTTCTTCACCATGCGGTACCGGCCCTGATAGGCTCTCTCAATGTGGGATGCTGCCCAGCGCCCGGCAAAGTCGTTGTTGGTGCAGATCTCGATTTCCTCGATCTCCGGGTGGCGCTCCAGAAAAGCGTCCAGCGCAAGGGGGTTCTTGACCTCCCGTTCCTGCCGCTGTCCTTCTTCCGGCGCATAGATGCCGCCGAGGGACAGCCGCCATTTGTCTGTGGCCCCTTCCAGCGTCAGATGGGCCATAGGTTCAATGGCGGCTTCGTACACAGCCACCCGGTTGGTTTTTCCCTTCGGCGGCAGCAGGAAGCAAAACCGCTTATCGCTGCCCGGCACCTCTGCCTTGAAGGGTTCTCCCCGTGTGTAGGTGCCGCGCAGGAAGGCATACCGGGCAGTGCCGGTTTCATCCCTGCCGACGAAAACAGCGTTGTGGTAGTCTGCGCTTTCATAGAGGATCCCTGCCCGGACGCAGGCTTCGATGACACCACGGCTGATCCCCCGCTTCAGCAGATAGGCGAACACCCTGCGGTTGTTCGCAGCTGCCGGTGGGAGGATGAACTCCGGCCTCTTTTTTGGTTGAGGTGAAGGCGGGATGTAGCCGGGGCATTCGTCGCACAAGGCCATCACCGCATCTACAAACTTCATCCCTTCCACTTTGATGAGATAGTCCAGAGCGGATTTTCCTCCGATATCCCGGCTTTTCCAATGCCAGATGGAGGACTCCCCGTTGATTTTGAAGCTGTCGTGCTCCCTCAGCTGGAACTCACCACGGCTGCCGCTTCTGACCAGTTCATGGGGGCGAAACCGGCGCAGAAACTCGATGGCAGTCATCTGCTTGGCGGCGGCATCTGCTCTTCGCTGCACTCCGGCGATGGGAATGCTCCTTCCGTTGTCTTAGATTACCGTCGCCCGGAGGATTTTGGCCTGGTCGGTGCGCTCCCATGGGAGTTCCGGCTTGCCAAAATGCCCGTAGGCTGCGGTTTGGGTATAGCGGGGCGTCAACAGGTCCAGCTGGGCGATGATCTCCGAAGGGGTCAGCCCGAACACAAGGCGCACCGCATCCGCCAGGCAATCATCGGCGCAGATGAAGCCGGTGCCGAAGGTGTCCACCTCCACCATCACCGGCTCGGCTTTTCCGATGGCATAGGCCAGCGTCACCTGGCACCGGCTGCACAGCCCGGCGGCCACGAGGTTTTTGGCGATGTAGCGGGCCATATATGACCCGGAACGATCCACCTTGGTGGGGTCCTTCCAGGAAAAGGCGCCGCCCCCATGGGGCGCGAACACACCGTAGCTGTCCACCATGAGTTTTCTTCCGGTGAGTCCGGTGTCGGCCTCCGGGCCTCCAAGCACAAACCGCCCGGAGGGGTTCAGCAGGATCTTGGTATCCTCGTCCGGGGGAAGCGCCTGCAGCGCCGGGGCCAGCACCTTGTCGGTGAGTTCCCAAAACAGTTCATCGGCGGGCTTCTCCGGGCTGTGCTGGGCGGAGAGGACAACGGTGTCCAGCCGCAGGGGGCGTCCATCCTCGTCGTATTCCACTGTGACCTGGGCTTTGCCATCCGGGCGCAGGCCCCGCACCATGCCGGATTTCCGGGCTGTGGTGAGACAGCTGGTCAGCCGGTGGGCCAGTACAACGGGAAGAGGCAGCATCTGCGGGGTTTCCGAACAGGCGTACCCAACCATGACCCCCTGGTCACCAGCACCCAAGCGGAGCACAGGATCTCTGAGTGATTCCCTTCGCTGCTCTAACGAACAGTCCACACCTGCGGCGATATCCGGGCTTTGCTTATGAATGAGGCATTGGACGGCGTACCGGGCGGGGTCGTAGCCCACCTTCCGCAGCACGGAACGGACAATGGCCGGGATTTGGGGTTCATGCGGGCTGGTGATCTCGCCAGCTACGATGACCTGCCCCTTGGTGGCCAGCACTTCGCAGGCCACACGGGAGAGGGCGTCATGGGAAAGGCAGTCATCCAGAACACTGTCGGCTATGAGGTCGCACAGCTTATCCGGATGGCCTTCCGTGACGGATTCGGCGGTGTAAAATTGATTCATGGCATCACCTCAATTTCAGGGAAAAGGGCTTGAGGCTTTTCCCAATGTCCTCATAATTGGAAAACCGCACCTCGCAGCCCAGCAGGTAGGACACGGCTTCTTCCCACTCCTTCAGCGGGTACTGCTCTTTGTTCTCCAGATGGTACAAGTCTCCAAGGGCCTCCCATTTGAGGGTGGGCTGCAGGCGCAGGTTGGAGATGAAGGTGCGGTGCTGTTCTGCCAGCCGGTCTAAAGTCCAAGTTTCTTCAATCAATCCCTCCAGTGCAATCAAATACAAATAGCAGGGCGCTTTTCAGCGCCCCACCCAACCAAATCTCTGCTACTTTTTCCTGTCGGTTGCGAATCGTGCAGGAAAACAAGGCCGCCTAAAATGAACGCGCACAGGACAATGACTATAAATTGCTTTCGGTTCCATAGGCTCATTCTCACCTCACTTGTACGGCGACGACCACCGTGCGGGCGTTATCCCATTCATAGGAACAGGTAACAAGGGTCAGCAGGCGGTGGTCTGCGCCGGGAATAAATGTAGGGTCGTGATACAGCGGCTGTGCAAGCAGTTCCATCTGAAAGGACAGAAAATCCCC
>ENA-OQCL01000548-OQCL01000548.1-human-gut-metagenome-genome-assembly--contig:-NODE-548-length-17477-cov-3.083631_pt1 | contig 17477 bp, 19 predicted proteins | sample MGYA00242502_ERZ504586 | MGnify/ENA primary metagenome ERZ504586 (study PRJEB26092, sample SAMD00036316) | human gut metagenome | host: Homo sapiens | study: EMG produced TPA metagenomics assembly of... | reverse complement strand
GGTAGGTCATGTTAAATCGGTGGTCGAAGATGTACTGCGACACGAAGTTACAAGCCTGACGGTATTGTTCCGTCATCTGACGGAACAGCGTCTCTTGTTCGGGAGTAACGTGTATACGAAGTTTTATTGTTTTAGTTAGGTTAGACACTATTTCTCACCTGCCTTTCTAAATATATATTACTTCATTAAAATTATTATAGCACTATTTTGCTGAAAATCTATTGCTTTTTATTGAAAGGAGGGGAGGTGCGGCTCCTCTCATGACTAAAGTCACGAGTCTCCGCCGCACCATGAAGATGAAAATCACGTCTACCGGGCCTGCTCCATGTTCGGCAACATCGGCTTCATGGGTATTCCCATCATTGCAGCCCTCTTCCCGGAACAGGGTATGCTCTACATCGCCTTGTTCACGGTCATCGACCAGCTCCTGCTGTGGACGCTGGGTGTCAATCTGACGACGCCGGTGGACCGGGAAAATACCATGTCCGTCATCAGCCGCCTAATGAAGATGATCAATCCGGCGACAATCGCCATCATCCTGTCCATCCTGGGCCTCTTCATCGGACTCCACCTGCCGGAACCCATCAATGCGGCCCTGACCAAAGCCGGACTCCTGACACCCCCCATGGCCCTGATTACCTGGGCGGCCTGTTCTGCTACATCGACATCCCCCAGTACATCCGAAAGAAAGAAATCTATGGCGCCGTCGCGTCAAGATGTGCCTCTTCCCGCTCGTCTTCTATGAAATCTGCCGATTCCTGCAGGTCCCTCATGACATAACCCTCACCATGAGTATCCTGCCGGCCCTGCCCAGTATGGCCGTCATCGTCATGCTGGCCCAGAACCAGCACTCAGACAGCAATTACGCCGCCGGCATGCTCCTGGTCACGACACTCTGCTCCATCATCACCATCCCCCTGGTCTGCCTGGGATTGGGATGAAAAAAGAGATTGCCGCACATGCGACAATCCCTTTTTTGTAATCCTTTATTCGTAGGGGCCGTCCCAAAGGGCGGCCCGCATGAGAGCCATTACCAATCCAATTTCCCTGTAATGAGGTAGACTAACAATCCTTTTTCGGCGTGCCGTCTGTTTTCGGCTTCGTCGAGGATGGTTTCCAAGTGTTTTTCCATGACGTCCTGCGTGATTTCATAGCCCGGATGGATTGGCATATCGTGGAAGACCATGGTATCCGTGCCTTCCATGAGGGCAGCGTCGATCTGATAGGGCATCATCATGTTGATGATCTGGTTCTTCTTTTCGGCATAGTCCGGGTTGGTGAAAAATTCCATGTCGACCCAGGTGTCGGTATAGACGCAGTCCACATCGGCGACGACTTTCTTCAGCTCTTCTTTGGAGATATCCGTCGGCAATTCCTTATAATGACCCGTCGCCGTCAGTTTGTCGTAGAAGTCGGCCGGTACATTGGTGACCTGGCTGAACGGTGTCAGGCCGTACATCATGCCGCCCATCTTGGTGACGATTTCGCTGAGCGAATTGTACGTATTGTTCTTGGCGCCGATGTAGAGGACCTTGGCTTCGAAATGGCCCGTCTTTTCGTAGAGCGTCAGCATGTCGGCCAGGGCCTGCGTCGGGTGGAACGTATTGTCGCAGCCGTTGATGACCGGGACAGTGGCATTCTTCATGAAGCCTTCCGTCGTTTCGGCTTTCTTGAACCGGCCCATGATGCAGTCGACGTTGCGGCAGACGTATTTGACTTCGCTCATGAGGTCGCCGATGGTGAAATTGCTGTCCTTCCACAGCTGATTATAGGCTTTGCCGCCTAATTCTTCCATGCCGATGGAAAAGGACAGGTACGTCCGGTTCGACGTCTTTTCAAAGAGCGTATACAATTTCTTGCCGTCCAGGATATGGCTGTAGTCATCCGGATGCTGTTTGATCTTTTCGGCCAGTAATAAAATGCCTTTCAATTCATCTGTTGTATAATCTACGAAGCTATTTGCATGTTTCATGTATATCCATCCTCCAATAAGTTAAGACCAGAACTTGTTCGATGGATATATCATAGCACAGCCGTATGAATATTGCAAGTATTTATGCAAACTTTTTCGTGTTTTTATACAGCTATAGAGGGCAAAAAAAAGGGGCCGCACAGGCTGGCCGAAGCCGTCCCGTGAGCCCCTTAAAAGGTCTATTTTACTTTCCGATTAGCATTTAACTACGTTAGCTGCCTGCGGTCCGCGCGCACCTTCAACGATGTCGAATTCAACTTCCTGACCTTCGGTCAAGGATTTGAAGCCATCTTCCTGGATAGCGGAGAAGTGAACGAAAACGTCGCCGCCATCTTCTCTTTCGATGAAGCCATAACCTTTTTCTGCGCTAAACCATTTTACTTTACCGTGCATAACAAAATCCTCCTAAAAAACAATTCCAGCTATCTTGTAGCTCTTCCGTTAGTGTAACATAACGGATTGACAATGTCAATCGAAACGGCGGACATAGTGGACGAAAGAAAAAGTATGGGGACACTGTCCATCGGCACGGTGCAATTCCCGCGTTTGTTCCGTCCAGGCGCTTCTATCCCAGTCCGGGAAAAAGGTGTCGGCGCCGTCGAAGGCTTCGTCGATTTCCGTCAGGTAGAGGCTGTCCGCCAGGGGCAGAAATTCCCGGTACATGGCAGCGCCGCCGATGACGAAGTAGTCTTCCCCATCGTTCATGGCCTGCTGCAGGGCTTCGACGCTATGGAAGACAGTGACCGCTTCATGGCGGGCGTCATAATCTTTTTGATGGGTCAGGACCCAGTGCGGCCGGCCGGGCAGGACGCCGGGCAGGCTTTCAAAGGTCTTGCGTCCCATGATCATCGTATGGCCCATAGTGAGAGATTTAAAACGTTTTAAGTCGGCCGAAATATGGCACAAGAGGTCGTTATCCTTACCAATCCCGCCGCGCTTGTCGACGGCTGCAATGAGATGGAGCATCAGACGGCCACCTCCATGGGCAGTTTTCCCAGGTGCTGGTAGTTATCGAGGGCGATGTCGTCGATGGTGAAATCGTAGAAATCATGGACATCGGGATCGAGGACCAGTTTCGGCGCCGGGAAAGCCTGATCGCGGCGGGCCAGCTGGGTCTTCATGGCCTGGACGTGGTTCTCATAGACGTGGGCGTTGTTGATGACATGCGTGAACAGGCCCGGACGCAGGCCGACGGACTGGGCGATGAGATGGATGAGGACGGCGTACTGGGTCATGTTGAAGGGCACGCCCAGGCCCATGTCGCCGCTGCGCTGGATGAGCATGCAGTTCAGGCGCCCGTCGGTGACGTCCCACAAGGTCTGGTAGGCGCAGGGCTGGAGGGCCATGTCCGGCAGGTCTTCGATGTTCCACAGGGAAACGATCATGCGCCGGTTCTGGGGATCCGTCTTCAGCATATCCAGGAGCTTGTCGACCTGTTTATACTTGCGAATCTGATAGCCATAGGCCTTGCCAATGGTGCCGTCAGGCCGCATCCATTCGTCCCAGACGTGGCAGTTCATCTTCTGCAGTTCCCGCACGTCGTTGCTCTGGAGCTGCCAGATCCAGAGGATTTCCTTGACGGCCGTCTTGAAGGCGACGAACTTCGTCGTCAAGATGGGAAATTCCTGTTCCAGATCGAACTGCATGATCTGGTGGGCAGTTTATACGTCCGCATGCCCGTGCGGTTGTTGTCGAATAGCCGTGGTCGAGGATATTTTGCGACGATATTCAGATACTGTGTATCGGCAATACTCATGTATGTCACCTCAAAGTCAATGGTTATCTATGTAAGACTGGATGGCGCCGACGAACTGGCGGCCATATTTGTGGAGTTTGAAGCTGCCTACGCCCTTGATCTGGCTCATGGCGTCCAGGCTGTCCGGCTTGAGGGCGGCCATGTCCCATAAGGTCGCATCGGAAAAGATGACGAACGGCGGGATGTGTTCGTCCTTGGCCAGTTCCAGGCGGACTGCCCGCAGCGTATCGAAAAGGGGGTCCGCAAGGCGTCTTCGTCGATGGCCCCGGGCGCGGCGCTTCTGCTGGCGCTTGGGCAGTTCCGGCACGGGATCGGCGGCGACGACTTTCTGCTGGACAATGCGCCGGCTGCCGCTGAGGGCCTGCCGCCCGTCCGCCGTCAGGGAGACGACGGGGTATTTGCCATCGGACTGGTCGAGATAGCCGTCGTCGATGCACTGGCGGACCATGTCGCGGACTTCGGACAGCGTGAAGTCGCCGAGCATGCCGAAGGCCGAGTTGTTCTCGAAGCCATAACGGCGGACCTTGGCGTTCTGGCTGCCCTTGAGGATGTCGCAGACCATGGTCATGCCGAAGCGGCCCTTCAATTCGTCGACGCAGAGGCAGATGCTGCGGACCTGTTCGGTCATGTCTTCTTCGACCGTCTCCTGGTCACAGTTGCCGCATTTCTCGCAGCGCTGCCATGACGGGTGTTCGCCGAAATAAGTCAGGATATAACGGCGCAGGCAGGAACTGCCTTCACAGTAGCGGACCATAGCGTTGAGGAGGCGGAATTCCACGGCCTGCTGCTGCGGGTCATGGACGGACTGTTCGATGAGGAATTTCTGGATCATAATGTCCTGGCGGCTGAAGAGGAGGATGCATTCCCCCGGTGCGCCGTCGCGGCCGGCCCGGCCCGCTTCCTGGTAGTAGCTTTCGATGTTCTTCGGCATCTGGTAGTGGATGACGTAGCGGACGTTGCTCTTGTCGATGCCCATGCCGAAGGCGTTGGTGGCGACGATGACCTGGAGCCGGTCGTAGGTGAAGGCGTCCTGCATGGTCCGGCGCACGTCGTCGCTCAGGCCGGCATGGTAGCGGCCGGCCCGGATGCCCCGCCGCGTCAGTTCTTCATAGACGCGGTCCACTTCCTTGCGCGTCGCCGCATAGATGATGCCGCTGTCTTCTTGATGCTGCTGGACGTAGGCCAGGGCAAAGTCGAGCTTTCGGTTCGTCCGGACGACGCAGAAATACAGGTTCGGCCGGTCGAAGCCGCCGATGAAGATGCGTTCCTTTTCCAGGCCCAGGAGGGTCATCATGTCCTCTTTGACCTTTTCCGTCGCCGTCGCCGTGAAGGCCCCGACGACAGGCCGTCTGGGCAGGGCAGCTATCCAGTCCTTGATGGCGCAGTAGCTGGGGCGGAAATCATGGCCCCACTGGGATACGCAGTGGGCTTCATCAATGATGAACATGGAAATGGGCAGGCTCTGCATGAACGACGTAAAAAATTCATTCTCCAGACGTTCCGGTGAAATATAGACGAGCTTGACCCGGCCGGCGCGGATGGCGGCAAAACGGGCCTTGGCTTCTTCAAAAGTACACTGGCTGTTGATATACGTCGCTGGTATCTCCTGGTTGACCAGGCTGTCGACCTGGTCCTTCATGAGGGAAATGAGCGGCGAAATGACCAGGGTCACGCCGGGCATCATCAAGGCCGGCAGCTGGAAGCAGATTGACTTGCCTGCACCGGTCGGCATGATGGCCAGGCAGTCCCTGCCGTCGAGAAGGGTCTGGATGACCTCATGCTGGCCGGGCCGGAACGACGTATAGCCAAAATATTGTTTTAAAAGCGATTCAAGTTCCATCATAAAAAAACCTTTCTTTTTACGATAAAAGGAGCTGTCTCTCGATGACAGCTCCCTTATATCATATCATTTTTAGGCTTATTTTGCTACTTCTTCTTTGAGGACCTCGCCCAGGCGCTTGACGCCTTCGATGATGCGGTCTTCCGGCATACAGGAGTAATTCATGCGGAAATGGTTGGCATTGCCGCCGTTCGGGTAGAACGGGCCGCCCGGCACGTAGGCAACGTTCTTAGCCAGTGCCTTCGGCATGAGCGCTTTGGCATCCATGCCTTCCGGAAGCGTTACCCACGTGAAGAGACCGCCCTGAGGGTATGTAAAGGTGAGGCCGGCAGGGAAATATTGTTTCATGCAGTCGTACATCAGTGTACGGCGTTTGCCGTAGACGTCACAGAGTTTGGCAATATGTTTGTCGATATCGAACATATCGAGGAAGAACGAAACCTGGCGCTGCGTAAAGGACGAGACCTGCAGGTCCGACGCCTGTTTGTACTTGACGGCCTTGTCGATAATAGCCGGATCGGCGACCATCCAGGCCACGCGCAGACCGGGCATCATGATTTTCGAGAAGGAGCCGAGGAAGACGACCTGGCCTTTCTTGTCCAGGGATTTGAGGGACGGCAGCTTTTCGATGTCGTAGCGGAGTTCGCCGTACGGGTCGTCTTCGATGACGGGGAAATCGTATTTTTCGAGGACTTCCATGAAAGCTTTGCGCCGTTCGAGGGGCCAGGTGATGCCCGTCGGGTTCTGGAATTCCGGGATGACATAAGCCAGTTTGATCTTATCACCGTATTTTTGACAGATCTTTTCGAATTCTTCCGGGATGACGCCCTTTTCGTCCGTCGGCATTTCCACGAACTGCGGGCTGCAGAGCTTAAAGGCGTTGATGGCGCCGAGGTAGGTCGGGCTTTCGACGAGGATGATGTCGCCGGGATTGACGAAGAGATACGGCAGGTACGAAAGGCCCTGCTGGGAACCGGAGGTGATGAAGACTTCGTCTTCCGTGCAGTCGACGAAGAAGGATTTCTTCATGCGTTCACAGATGTGCTTGCGCAGGGGCAGATAGCCTTCGGTCGTACCGTACTGGACGGCGGCGCGCCCTTCCTTATCGATGACGGCATTCGTCGCCTGCCGCAGTTCTTCCATCGGGAAGAGTTCCGGTGCCGGCAGGCCGCCGGCGAAGGAAATAATTTCGGGCTTCGTCGTCAGTTTCAAGAGTTCACGGATCTCAGAGGCTTTCAAATTCATAGCTACGTCAGAAAATTGCATATCAATCACTCCTTCAAGTTATATGAATCACGCGTTTATCTATGTCTACATAGTATCATCAAAATTACTTTTATGCAATTAAACGTTTGCGTTATCATTATGTTACATTTCGTACAAGCTTATAAATCAAATGTAAATAACGAGAATGACTAATAATGATAAATATCCAACTTAAAAAAAATTTAAAATGAATGACTGTAAAAAATTTTTTTCAAAAAAAAGTTTTAGCAAAATGAAAACGAAACGCCCTCGTGAGAGAGCATCTCATTTCCTTTTATTTTAAATTATTTGCCGATTTTTCTTTCAAAACTTCAGCCAGGCGTTTAATACCTTCGACGATGCGGTCTTCCGGCATGTTGGAGTAGTTCAGGCGGAAATGGTTGGCGTTACCGCCGTTCGGGTAGAAAGCACCGCCCGGTACGTAAGCAACTTTCTTTTCGATGACTTCCGGCATCATAGCCTTGGCATCGAGGCCTTCCGGCAAGGTTACCCACGTGAACAGGCCGCCTTCCGGATAGGTGAAGGAAACGCCTCGGGGAAGTATTTCTTCATGGAGTCGTACATGAGGGTGCGGCGTTTTCCATAGAGGTCGCGGATCTGTTTAACATGGGCATCGAGGTCGTACATATCGATGTAGTACGAAGCCTGGCGCTGGGCAAAGGACGACGTCTGCAAGTCGACGGTCTGCTTGAGCATGACGGCCTTTTCCAGGATGTCATGGGCAGCGACCATCCAGCCGATACGGAGGCCCGGCATGAAGATTTTCGAGAACGAGCCGAGGAAGATGACATTGCCCTGGGTATCGAGGGATTTCAACGTCGGCATCGTTTCGCCTTCATAGCGGAGTTCGCCGTAGGGATCGTCTTCGATGACGGGGATGTCGTGTTTGTTCATGATGTCCATGATGGCTTTGCGGCGTTCCAGGGGCCAGGTGATACCCGTCGGGTTCTGAAATTCCGGGATGACGTACATCAGGCGGACGCGGTCACCGTATTTTTCGATAGCTGCTTCCAAGGCTTCGGGAACCATGCCCTTGTCGTCCGTTTCGACTTCGACGAAATTCGGGAAGTTGACAGCGAAAGCCGTCGTAGCGCCCATGTAGGTCGGGCTTTCGACGAGGACAATGTCGCCTTCGTTGAGGAAGAGCTGGCCCAAGAGGGACAGGCCCTGCTGGGAACCGGCGGTGATGATGATATCTTCATAAGTGCAGTCCGTATGGAAAGAGGTTTTCATGCGTTTGGCAATCTGTTTACGCAAGGGCACATAACCTTCCGTCGTGCTGTACTGCACGGCCTGACGACCTTCTTTTTTCAAGATTTCCACGTCGACTTTCATCATTTCGTCAATCGGGAAGAGTTCCGGTGCAGGAAGGCCACCGGCGAAGGAAATAATTTCCGGATTTTCCGTTACTTTCAAAATTTCACGGATATCCGATGCATGTAAACTCTTTGCTTCTTCAGAAAACTTTACCATAAAACTTCACTCCTATCTGTTCTCTTTCTTTTATGGCTTTTATACGGCGTAGCAAACATTCGTCGTAGTAATGATTATTATACCACGATACGGCCCATTAATCTACAAATTTTATGGAAATAGCAAAAAAAGGTGCTGTCTCATGAAGACAGCGCCTTTTTGAGTTTGAAGTTTGAAGTTGAAAGTTTGATGTTTGCAAAGAACCGGCGCGTGGCGGCTTCGTCTTTCTTCATCTGGGCGACGAGGTCGTCGGCGCTGGCAAAGATTTCTTCACCGCGGAGGCGCTTTCGGAAGCGCAGGCTCACTTCTTTGCCGTAGAGGTCGGCATCCCAGTCGAGGACGTGAGTCTCGATGCGGCGGTACTGGTTCTCGAAGGTCGGGTTATCGCCGATATTGGTCATGGCCGGGTGGCCTTCGCCGTCCCACCACAATTCCGTAATGTAGACGCCATCCGGAGGGATGGCCATGTTGATGGGGATGAGCATGTTGGCCGTAGCGAAGCCGATGGTCCTCCCCCGCCGGTCGCCGGGCACGATGGTACCGGTCAGGGCGAAAGGCCGGCCTAAGAGGTTCTCTGCTGTTTCCATGTGGCCCATCTGGATGAGCCGGCGGATGACGGTGCTGCTGATAGGCGTCGTCCGGCCCGGCCGTTCCAGCAGGGTCAGGGCGACGACGGGGATGTCATACTGGCTCATGAAGAACTTCATGGTCTCCGTATTGCCAGCCGCCTTGGCACCATAAGTGAAATTCGAACCGACGACGATAGCCGACGGATGGATATAGGTCAACAGGTTCTGGCAGAACTCTTCCGGCGATTCCTGCAAGAGGTGTTCGCTCATGGGCAGCAGGACCAGGCCGTCGATGCCGACGGCTTCGATATATTCCGCCTTCTGGCCGATCGTGGCCAGGCGCAGCGGTTCCTTATCCGGGCACAGTACCGACAGCGGATGGGCCGTAAAGGTGACGACCATGGTCTTCACACCGCAGGCAGCGGCCCGTTTGATAGCCGTCTTCATGACCATCTGGTGGCCCCGGTGGACGCCGTCAAAGGTCCCAAGGGCCACGACGGCTCCGGTAAAGCCGGTGATTTCCTGAAAGGAGTGGAATATTTCCATCGTTAGTTACCTCACAATCCCTCTGCGAACATCTTATGGGGCCGCAGGATATGGTGTTCCCCATCATAGCGGGCAATGCCCATGAGCCGCTGGTCCGGTCCATAGACGCGGAGGACATCGCCGTCTGCCAGGTGCGGCCCGGCAAACGGCACGGGACGGCCCTGGAGCAGGAACGCACACTGTTTGGCCGAACAGCTGGCCTTCTTCAGGTCCTGGATGGCCATATCGGCCGGCCGGACATAGGCCATAGGATCCCGTTCCAGTTCTTCCAGTGTCGCGGCCTCGTCGATGGTGAACAGTCCGGCCTGGGTCCGGACCAGGTAGGTCATGCAGGCGCAGGTTCCCAAGGCCTGGCCCAGGTCGCGGATGAGGGAACGCACGTAAGTCCCTTTGGAACAGGTTACGGCAAAAGTACCGCGCCGGCCGTCGAAGGACAGCAGGCGCAGGTCGTGGATGGTCACGTGACGCACGGGCAGGGTGAAATCTACATCCTGCCGGGCCAGTTTATAGGCTTTGACGCCATTGACATTAATCGCAGAATATTTGGACGGTGCCTGTTCGATGTCGCCTGTAAAAGATGCCAAGACACGGCGCACGTCATCAGCCGACAAATCCGGTACGGCCGCCGTCTCGACGACGGTCCCCGTACTGTCTTCCGTATCCGTCGCCAATCCCAGGGCGAATTCGGCATGGTACGATTTGATGTCGCTGTCACCGTATTCAATGAGGCGCGTCGCCTGACCAGCATAGACGGGCAGGACGCCGGCCGCCAGGGGATCCAGGGTACCGGCATGGCCCATCTTCTTCATACCGTAAATACGGCGCAAGCAGCCGATGACGTCATGACTGGACATGCCCGTCGGTTTCAGTACATTGATGATTCCGTGTATCATAAGCGCTTTTCGATTTCCTTTACGATGAGTTTCTTCGCTTCATCCATCGGCTTATCCAGGGTGCAGCCGGCAGCGCGGACATGGCCGCCGCCACCGAAGACAGCAGCTACGGCATTGACGTCCATGCCTTTCGAGCGCAGGCTGACCCGCGTTTCCTTGTCGCTGACGTATTTGACCGTAAAGGCCACTTCCGACCCTTTGACGTTGCGGGCGTAATCCATGTACATCCCCGTGTGTTCGCCAGTGATCTTGAGGACTTCCGGCGTATAGGACAGGCAGGAAATGCGGCCGTCGTCAAAGAGTTCCAGGTGTTCCAGGACCTTGGACAGGGCCTTCAGTTTTTCCAGGGACCGGGCGTCGAGGTGTTCCGAAATGAAATCGGGCCGGGCGCCGTGGTCGACGAGGACCGCGGCCATGCGCAGCGTATGGCCTGTCGTATTGTTGAACTTGAAGAAGCCGCAGTCCGTGGCGATGGCCGTATAGAGGGCATCGGCCATGGCCGTGTTCCATTCACTGTGCCAGAGGTCGAAGAGATAGGTCAGGATTTCCCCGTCGCCGCGCAGTCGGGCCGGACGTATTCCCACTGGGCGAAGTGCTCATTGGAAATATGGTGGTCGATGTTGAGGACCTTGCCGCGGACCAGGCTTTCCACCTGGCCGATGCGGCCGAGGCCCGTCGCATCGAGGACGACGGTCAGCCAGGAATCATCCGTTTCGACCTGGTCCGGCTTGTTGATGTACTGCAGGCCGTCGAGGAAGTCATAGCGGTCGTCGATATCGTCGTCGATGACCATGACGGCCTTCTTCCCCTGCAGCTGCAGCCAGTGCCAAAGTGCCAGGAGGCTGCCGATGGCGTCGCCATCGGGACTGACATGGGCCGTCAGCAGGATCTTATCGTAATGGCACAGTAAGGTATAGATTTCCTGAGCCGAACAATTCATGGATATCAGTCCTTCTTTTCAATGTCGCGAAGAATTTTATCGATTTTCATCCCGTAATCGAGGGACGTATCTTCTTTAAACACAATGGTCGGCGAATAACGGATGCCCAGGCGCTTGCCGACTTCCGTGCGGATATAGCCGGTGGCGCGCTTCAGGGCCTTCAGCGTTTCCTGCTTGGCTTCGTCGCTGCCGAAGAGGCTGACGTAGACCGTGGCATCGCGCAGGTCGCCGGTGATGCGGGCATCGGTGACGGTGACGAAACCGATGCGCGGATCCTTCAATTCATTCAGGAGCATCTTCGATACTTCCTGTTTGATAAATTCCTGTATCTTGCGTACTCGTAATTCTCCCATAGTACGTACTCTCCTTTATTCCGGTTCGACTTCGACCATTTCGTAGGCTTCGATTTCGTCGCCTTCCTTGATGTCGCGATATTTTTCCAGGGTAATGCCACATTCGTAACCGGCTGCGACTTCCTTGACATCATCTTTGAAACGGCGCAGGCCGTCGATTTCACCTTCATGGACGACGATACCGTTGCGGATGAGACGAATCTTGGACGTGCTGGTGATCTTGCCTTCCTTGACATAGGAACCGCCGACGATGACTTTCGGCGTCGTAATGACTTTGCGGACTTCGGCACGGCCGACGATCTTTTCTTCATATTTCTTTTCCAGCATCCCTTTGATAGCCGCTTCGACGTCGTTGATGGCATCGTAGATGACGCGGTACATGCGCATGTCGACTTTTTCATGTTCCGCCATCTTGCGGGCTGCCGCATCGGGGCGGACGTTGAAGCCGATGATGAGGGCGTTCGAAGCCGAAGCCAGCATGATATCCGATTCGTTGATGGCGCCGACGCCGGAATGGACGATGGCAATGCGGACTTCGTCGCTCTTGATGCCCATGAGGGACTGGCTCAGAGCTTCAACAGAACCCTGGACGTCGCCCTTGATGATGAGGGGCAGTTCCTTCAGTTCGCCCTGCTGGATCTGGTTGAACAGGTCATCCAGGGTGACTTTGGCATTGACGTGGAGTTCAGACGAACGTTTCTTTTCCAGACGTTTTTCGGCAACGGAACGGGCCGTCTTTTCGTCGGTGACGTTGAGGATGTCACCGGCTTCCGGTACATCGTTGAGGCCGAGGATTTCGACCGGGATGGACGGTTCGGCTTTCTTGACGCGTTCGCCCCGTTCGTTGTTCATGGCGCGGACCTTGCCGAAGCAGGTGCCGACGATGATCGTATCGCCGACACGGAGGGTCCCCTTCTGGATGAGGACGGAAGCGACCGGGCCGCGGCCTTTATCCAGCTTGGCTTCGATGACGACGCCCTGAGCCGGACGGTTCGGGTTGGCCTTGAGGTCCTGTACTTCTGCCAGGACGAGGATGTTTTCCAGGAGGTCGTCGAGGCCGATCTTCTTGTGCGCCGAAACGGGAACCATGATGGTATCGCCGCCCCAGTCTTCACTGATGAGGCCGTATTCCGTCAGCTGCTGCATGACGTGTTCCGGATTGGCGCTTTCCTTATCGATCTTGTTGATGGCGACGATGATCGGGACGCCTGCCGATTTGGCATGGTTGATGGATTCAATGGTCTGCGGCATGACACCGTCGTCGGCAGCGACGACGAGGACGGCAATATCCGTGACCTGGGCGCCGCGGGCACGCATGGCCGTGAAAGCTTCGTGGCCCGGCGTATCCATGAAGGTGATCTTCTTGCCTTCATAGCGGACCTGATAAGCCCCGATGTGCTGGGTAATGCCGCCGGCTTCGTGGCTGGTGACATTGGTCTGGCGGATAGCGTCGAGGAGGCTCGTCTTGCCGTGGTCGACGTGGCCCATGATGGTAACGACAGGCGGACGGGTCTTGAGCGTTTCCGGCGGATCGATGATTTCTTCGATTTCTGTCGGATCTTCCGGCGGCGCTTCCTTGGTGACGGTGACGCCAAATTCATCGGCAATGAGGGACGCCGTATCGAAGTCCAGTTCCTGGTTGATCGTAGCCATGATGCCGCCCATGAGGAGCTTCTTCATGACTTCGCCCACATCGCGGCCCAGGCGTTCGGCGAAGTCCTTGACGATGATCGTTTCCGGCAGTTCGACGGACGTCGGATAATTCTTCTTCTTCGGAGCTTCGGCTGCGACCGGTGCCTGATGCTTCTGGTTGCGCTTGTTCTTATTGTGTTTGCCCTTGTTCAGGACGTTGGACAACAGCGTATGGGGACGGCTGCCGTTGTTCTTGTTGTTATTGCGGTTGTTCTGGCCGCCGCGCTTGTTCTTGCTGTTGTTGCGGTTATTGCCGTCATTGCCGCCCTGGGAATGACCAAAATATTTCGTGCGCTTGCTGTCGCCCTGCTGGCCCTGCGTATTCTGGCCGGCATTATTGCCGCCTTTATGGCTGTTCTGCGGACGATTGCCCTGGTTCTGGCCCTGGGAGTTCTTGGCAGCGCGGTTCGGCTGGTTCTGTGCATTGCCCTGGTTCTGGCGTTTTTATCGTGATTCTGGTTATTCTGTTTCGGCGTATTGCCCTGTTTTTTGTTTTTATTCTGTCGGCTCGTTTCGTTCACTTTTCGGCTAGTTCCTTCCCCTGTCTGTTTATTTTCCTGTTTCTGTCCACGTTGTGCTTCTCCCTTGGCACCCTTCTTGAAGGATGCGTCGAGGATGGACTTCATATTGGCGTCAATGCCGGTGAAATTGCCGGCTTTGATGTGATGATCTTCCAGCGTCTTGATTACGGTCTTTGCGGGAACGCCGTATTCTTTTGCGGCTTCGTATACTCGTTTCGTCATCTAGTTACCCCCTTCTATTCATCACGCTTCACTTTCTCTATGGCCTCGGCGAAGCCCTTGTCATCGATGAGGATGATGACGGTCTGGGCTTTGCCGACGGCACTGCCTAATTCATCTTTCGTATATGTATCAACGACGGTGATCCCTTTCCGCTCCGCCAGGCGGCGATATTTTTCGACGTTATCGCTGCCGCCGTCGGAGGCCAGGAATAAGAGTGGGACGCGCCGGCGCTTCAATGTCTTCTGTGCGGCTCCATCACCGCAGACGGCCTTGCCCGCCCGGCAGGCCAGGCCGAGGAGATTCAGGACCTTGTCGCTCACAGCAGTTCCTTTCTCAGCTGTTCATAGATTTCGCCGGACACTTTGGTCTTCAGGGACCGTTCCAGGCGATGCTCTTTGTAGGCTTTTTCCAGACATTCGCTGTTCGGGCAAAGGTAGACACCGCGGCCCGATTTCTTACCGGTCTTGTCGATTTCGACAGTCCCTTCCGGCGTGCGGACGACGCGGATCATTTCCTTCTTGCTCTTCTGTTCCTGACAGCCGGCACAGACGCGCATCGGAGTCTTTCGGGTCTTCATGGCTTATTCTCCTTCCGTATCAGCTGCGCCTTCTTCAGCAGCCGGCATGGCCAGGTCGCTGAGGATGTCCAGGTCATCAGCCGGTTCGCTGTCCTGCGGAACCTCTGCCTGGGCAGCCAGTTCGGCAGCCTGGCTTTCGCTCTTGATGTCGATCTTCCAGTTGGTCAGCTTCGCGGCCAGGCGGGCATTCTGGCCGGCCTTGCCGATGGCCAGGGACAGCTGGTAATCCGGTACGACGACGCTCGACGATTTTTCGCCTTCATCGACGGTGACGGAAATGACCTGCGCCGGGCTGAGGGCGTTGGCGATGTAGACCGCCGGGTCTTCATCCCATTTGACGATGTCGATCTTTTCATTCTGCAATTCCGAGACGATGTTCTGGACGCGGGAGCCTTTCGGGCCGACGCAGGCACCGACGGAATCGACGTTGGCATCGCGGGAATAGACGGCAATCTTGGAACGGCGGCCCGGTTCACGGGCAACGGATTTCAGTTCGACGACGCCTTCGTAGATTTCTGGGACTTCCAGTTCAAAGAGGCGCTTCAGCAGGCCCGGATGGGTCCGGGATACGAGGATCTGGGCGCCTTTCGTCGTCTTGCGGACTTCGACGACATAGCATTTGATGCGCTGGCCGACGCTGTACGTTTCCGTCGGGATCTGTTCCGATGCCGGCAGGATGGCTTCGGCCTTGCCCAGGTCGACGTAGACGTTGCGGTTCTCGATGCGCTGGATGATACCGGTGATGATATCGTCTGTACGATCCGAAAATTCATCATAGACGATGTTCCGTTCGGCTTCGCGCAGGCGCTGGATCATGACCTGTTTGGCAGCCTGGGCGGCGATGCGGCCGAAATTGTCCGGCGTGACATCGACGTTGACGACGTCGCCGACTTCATAATTGACATCAATGAGGCGGGCCTTATCGAGGGCGATTTCCGTATGGGGATCTTCGACTTCATCGACGACGGTCTTGGCAGCCTTGATGGCATAGTCGCCCGTCGAACGGTTCAATTCGACTTCAGCCGTCGGGTTGGCATCGGGTTCCTTCTTGTAGGCCGTAATCAGGACGGCTTCCAGGGAGTCGCAGATGACATCCGGAGATACGCCTTTCTCCTTGGCTAAGTAAGCAATAGCATTGAGCAATTCTTTATTCACGTTAATAACCTCCACTAAAAATCAATATGCAGACGGACTTGCGATATGTCTTTCATGTCTATGGTTTCATCACGGTCGTCCAGGCGGACTTTGAGCTGGCCATCGTCTGTCTTTCCGACGAGTTCCGCTGTCAAATCCTTGACGCCGTCATGGGCTTTAAAGAAATGGATATCGACGGACCGGCCGGCATAGCGGACGAAATCCTTGTCCTTCTTGAGGATCCGGTCCAGGCCCGGCGACGATACTTCCAGGAGATAATTGTCACTGATGGGATCCTTTTCATCGAGGACCTTGCTCAGCTTCTCACTGACAGCCTGGCAGTCTTCCAGGTCGACACCGCCTTCTTTATCAATGAATACGCGCAGATACCAGTTCCGTTCGCGCACGTATTCGACGTCGACCAGTTCCAGACCGGTCCCTTCAATAATCTGTTCTACTTCCTTGGCAATCAAATCTTCAATGTGTTCACGTCTCATCGTATTCACCAGCTTATCTGTAAAAATTCCTATAGGTAAAAGTTAAGAGTGGGCTCTCACCCACTCTTTGCATCTAACCATCTAAATTACTTTTAGTATACCACTGTCTGCTCATTCTGACAACGCTTTATCCCGGTCGGCTGCAATCTCGTCGAGGACGGGCAGGAGCCGTTTCTGCAAGGCTTTTTCCAGCTCTTTCAGGGACGACGTATCGAAGTCATGGACCAGGTTCGGGAAGTTCTCTACGCGCCGTTCGGCAAAGAAGTCATCGCGCAGGAGATTGTACATCAGCGACAGGCCGCTGCGCGTCGCCGCGTCGTAATAGGCCAGGATCATGTAGGACCCGTTGATGATGCGCACGGCATCGTTGGGCTTGACCAGGCGCCGGAAGCCCTGATACTGCTCCGGCAGGAACGCATCCCACTGGACATCGGGGACGCCCTTGTTCTTGAGGATGACACTGAAATTACGGCTCCGTTCGACGTAATCGTCGTAGATGATCCGCGCCAGCCGTTCTTCGACCATAGACCGGAAGAGCTCAAAGGAATCCGTAATAAATTCGATGAGGGCGAACTCCAGCATGCCGATGTCCGTCCGGATAGCAAATTCTTCCGACTCAGGGTTGAAGATGGCCCGCACGGTCCAGCCGTTCTCCTCGTTCTCATACGTGAACAGGCGGTACTCGACGGGCTTGCCGTCTTTCTCGATCATGCGATATTCTTCCAATAACTGAAAATCTCCCACTGAAAGTGGGAGAACAGTTGTGATATTCCATTGTTTGAGTGTTTCAATCAATGTAGCATCCATAGTAAAAATTGGTGCGGTTGGCGGGAGTTGAACCCGCACGATCGAAGATCACTGCCGCCTGAAGACAGCGCGTCTGCCATTCCGCCACAACCGCATAACTCAGAAATCGTAAAGCTGTTTGTAATGCTTTTCGTTCAGCAAGACTATTTTAACATATTCTCGCGTTTCTGAAAATGGGGAATTTTTTTCCAATTTCTTGAAAATCTTTTTTGCCAGCCATATTTCCGGATCCACGAGTCGACATGTCCCCAGGCCGGCATTATACGCAGCCAAGGCCAGTACTTGATTCCCGTCGTATTCCTTCAATAAGTAGGTCCAGATACCAGGTTCCCAACCTGATGTTTGTACGGACGTCGTTGCAGTTTATCAGGCGTGTAGTCAGTCATCCCCATTTCATCGGCAATCCATTGTGCCGTGTC
>ENA-OQCL01000547-OQCL01000547.1-human-gut-metagenome-genome-assembly--contig:-NODE-547-length-17505-cov-8.784498_pt1 | contig 17505 bp, 17 predicted proteins | sample MGYA00242502_ERZ504586 | MGnify/ENA primary metagenome ERZ504586 (study PRJEB26092, sample SAMD00036316) | human gut metagenome | host: Homo sapiens | study: EMG produced TPA metagenomics assembly of... | reverse complement strand
CTTTGTGCCGCGCGAAGATAATATCCACCGTTAACTGCCGCATAGGCAGCTTAGAAAATGTCCGACAACCTCTACTACGATTCGGACTACGTTAACTGCCGCATAGGCAGCTTAGAAAAGAATCATCGGCGTTCGCCCATGTACGCCTACGTTAACTGCCGCATAAGCAGCTTAGAAATGCATGATCTCGCGGGCGGTGTCCTCAGACAGGTTAACTGCCGCATAGGCAGCTTAGAAATCGCGCGTCACGCGGTCGCCCTTGAAATGACCGTTAACTGCCGCATAGGCAGCTTAGAAACGATAGCATGGCACAATGTCGGTGATGTCGCGGTTAACTGCCGCATAGGCAGCTTAGAAAACCAAGGATAGGCCAACGTGGCATGATGGCGTGTTAACTGCCGCATAGGCAGCTTAGAGGTTCCTATTTGTGAGAGTGTCGTACGACTGAATATGAAGTGATAGGCGATAAAAGGGAGGGGTGCTTTGGCTTTTGCTGCGATAGTTGGACTGTGAATCCGTCATTTGTATATGTTCCGTATTACGGTGCGCTATTATTTGACCATGGAAGGCAGCGGCGGCATCATCTGCCCGCTGCGCTGGGACGAGCGGCAGCATGTCGTGCTCGACGACCTCGTTAAGGAACTGGGCCTGGGGGCCCTGATCATTGCTGATGCCGGCCTTGGTACCATCAACAGTGCCGTCCTGACCATCGAGCATCTGCGGGCGCGGGACATCCCGATCCGCGGACTGATCTTCAATAAATATATGTCGGGCAACCTCGTGCAGGACGACAACGCGGCCATGATCGAGGCACTGACTGGAGTGAAGGTCGTGGCCTATGTCAAAGAAGGGGATACGGATCTCGATATCGATGTGTATTTTTTCAAACAGGCCATTGAGATCACCCATAAGGCGATGGAGGATGATTTCGGCCCTTTTCACAATCCTTGATGATTTCATGGATTGACAGCGGGCGGCACTATCTGCTATACTGATACTACAAACGAATAGCGAAGGGGAGTAACCTCTTTGGTCTGCCGTCAACAAGCATGCCGCGCGAGCGGCTGGTGGCAGCGTTACACAAATTGATGTAATAGGTGAGACTTTCGCATGATACCCGGTTCCCCGGATACCATGCGGAAGTCTCTTTTTGTTTATGGATACCTGGAGAAAGGAATCAATCACATGGAAATCTTATCGATGCAATTCCTCATGGCCCTCGGCACGATCGTCCTGATGGACCTGCTGCTCGGCGGCGACAATGCCGTCGTCATCGCGATGGCGGCGAACAAACTGCCGGAGAATCTGCGCAAGAAGGCGATCCTCATCGGCACGGCCGGTGCCGTCATCATCCGCCTCGTCATGACGCTCGTGGCCGTATGGCTCTTGACCATCCCGTACCTGCAGGCCATCGGCGGCCTGATCCTCTTGCCGATTGCGGTGAAGCTGCTCGTGCCGGAGAAGAAGGACGAGCACGTTGAGGCGTCGGACAGCCTTATGGGTGCCGTCAAGACGATCATCATTGCCGATGCTGCGATGGGCGTTGACAACGTGCTGGCCATCGCCGGTGCATCGCATGGCAGTTTCGTGCTCGTCGTCTTCGGCTTCCTCATCAGCATCCCGATCATCGTGGGCGGCAGCACGCTCATCGGCAAGATCATGGACCGCTTCCCCGTCGTGCTCTACGCGGGTGCAGGCCTCTTGGGCTGGACGGCAGGCTCTATGATTGCCCACGACAAGATCCTCGGCACGATGATCACGAGCACCGTCGGCGACTGGGCAGCTCTTGCCATCCAGGCCGTCCTCGCCGCAGGCGTCATCCTCACCGGCTTTGCCATGAGCCGCCGCGCCAAGAGCCAGACGGCTTGAGCCTAGAGAAAAAAATCCTGCCCTCACCTTGATGGTGAAGGCAGGTTTTTTTTATGGCCAGGCGATGCCGTCGCCGTAGAAGTCACTGGGATGATCTGCAGTCTGGACGGTCATGAGGACAGGCATATCGACCTGTGCGGCAATCCACTTCTGCAAGCGGTCGGCTTCTTCTGGGCGGAGCGGCTCTTTGACGATGACTTCGACCATGAAGCGTTTGTGGTCCACTTTGTTCTCTGTTTTTGGCTGATCCTTCTGGGGCGTTACGGATGTCAATGTGCCGCCCTGGATGGACAGGACCTTGGGGAAGAGAAGGGGGGCCTGCTGGGTGAGGAGCTCGATGGTCTGCTGGTCTGCGCTCGCGCGCTTGTAGGCCGGGTAATACTGCGCGGAGAGGTTCTTGTAGGAGACTTCCTTTTCGGAAGTGCTCTGCTTCTCGAGCCGCGCATTGATGAGGTTCTGGACTTGCTCGCGGTCGAGTTCGCGCTGCCCCTGTATGACGACGAGCTCGAGGTCTTGGAGCCTGTTGCGCGCGTGCAGTTCGTCCTGAAGGGCATCAATCTCTTTATCGGTCAGCAGCGTGCCCACGAGATCGACGGTGAGGACGTGGTCCTTTACGGTGTAGGAGACGACGCTCGTCGTCTGGAAGTCCATGTCCTCGCTGATGAAGCTCTTGACCTGCAGGTCGCGCAGATTCTCCTCGACCATCTGATAGGCGAGATAGATGCTCGGCGCCGTGATCAAGATGCCGAGAGCCGCCAGGATGATTCGCTGCCGCTGGAATTGTGAGGCTGCGACATCACCATGCGATGGGACGCCGAGGACTTTGAAAACGAGGAAGGCTGCGAGTGCGATGAAGAAGGCATTGATGAAAAAGAGGTACATCGCGCCGAGGAAGAATGGGTAATGGCCTGATGCCAGCCCGTATCCGGCTGTGCAGAGCGGAGGCATCAGAGCGGTAGCGATGGCTACGCCGGGGATGACATTGCTCTTTTCCTGACGCGTATTGCCGACGGCCCCTGCAATGCCGCCGCACAGGGCGACGATGACATCCCAGATGGTAGGCGAGGTGCGTGCCAGAAGCTCGTCCGTCGAGTAGGCCAGCGGCGAGATGGCGAAGTAGAGGGAGGCCGTCAGGATGGCGAATCCCACCTGGAAGGCGAGCTTGATCATGGACTGACGGATGAAGTGCACATCGTATGTGGCCATGCCGTACCCGATGGCCACGATCCCGCCCATGAGCGGGGAGATCAGCATGGCGCCGATGATGACGGCGACGCTGTTCATGTTCAGGCCGACACAGGCAATCATGATGGCCATGACGAGGACGATGAGATTCGTCCCCGATACCGTCGCATCCGCAAGGATGCGCTGGTTGATTTCTTGGATGGAGGCGGCGCCTCCCTTTAGATTGAATAGATCACGCCACATCATTTTCTCACATCACCTTTCACAGGAGAGATTACGTCTCATCGTTCTTCTTGTCGAATAGGTACAGATTATGCTTGCTGTTGGCAATCATGCGGATATAGCGCTCGTACTGGCGCAGGACATCGGTAAAAGAAGGCCACGCTGAGGATGTAGATCCAGCTGAAGGAGTTGAACAGTTCCTGCTTGAGGAAGGTCAGGACGGCCTTCGCGCCCTCAGGCACCACGATGCATCCCAGTGCAACTGATGCAATGATGATAAGACTCGGTATAACGATATTTTTCTGTAAATTTGTCCGATACAATAAAAAGCCCCCTTATAAAGAAATAGACGGAGCCTGTCGGTGAACAGACTCCGCCTTGTAATCCAATATGTTTTCTTTATTATATCAGATTTACAGTTTAAATGCAAATTCCCACATCCATCGGATACACTGTACTGGTTTGATGTCTTGGTTTTTTATCCCCGATGTGATAGACTTCGGTATGAGATAGATCCAAGTGATCGTATTTTGGGAGGGTGACGATGAAAAAGGGTGCGGATTACGGTGATGCGCAAGGCCTGCTATGAGGATCTTATGGCAAAATACGAGAATCCGATGGAGGATGCCTGCGCGATGGAGGAAGGGCAGGTATTCATCGCGAATGGCTGGCAGCGGCCGGAAGGGCTCTGCGAGAGTGCCTGGGAGACGATGTCGCCGTTCGTCATGGGACTCGCGCACGGTGCGGAAGATTTCTATGAAGGATGGATGAAGAATCCCCGCTCCGCGATGCTTTCGTGCAACGATGGCTTTCGCCCGGTGAGCTTCCTGTTGGAAGCATTGGATGAAGACGCTGAGAAATGAGGGATAGATATATGGAACATCTTTCCTGGCCGGACGGCAGGCAGCGCTGTTTCTGGGCCAATCCAAAGAATGAACGCTATGTCCGCTATCACGACGAGGAATGGGGCAGGCCTGTGCATGACGACGGAAAGCTCTTTGAGATGCTGCTCTTAGAATGCTTCCAGGCCGGTCTTTCGTGGGAATGCGTCCTAAACAAGCGCGAGGGGTTCCGACGCGCTTTCGCAGACTTCCATCTGGAAAAGGTCTGTGCATTTACGGCAACGGATGTCGAGCGACTGATGCAGGATGATGCCATCATCCGCCATCGCCGCAAGATCGAGGCGGCCGTAGGGAATGCGCGCGTTTTCCGGGAAATCCAGCGGGAGTATGGCAGCTTTGACTGCTATCTCTGGCGGTGGACGGAAGGAAAAACTGTGCACGAGTGCGGCCTGACCACCTCGCCGCTATCTGATGCCTTGGCCAAAGACCTGAAGAAGCGCGGCATGAAGTTCGTCGGCTCGACCACAATCTACTCGTACCTGCAGGCCGTCGGCGTCATCGAGTCACATGAGCCCGGCTGCTTTCTTTCCGGAACCTGCCTTTCAGGAGGCGGTGCATGACGGGGAGAGAATTTTGCATGAGGATGGAGATTGCTCTCTGGGTGTGGTAGAATCTATAGGTAATCCATACAATGTCATGTATTTGTGAAGGGGAATCATCATGAAGAAAATCAGTACATGCTTACTGGCGCTGCTCCTGCTGGTGGCGTCGATCTCGGTCACGCAGGCGGCGGGGCTCAATGAATTGACGGAGACAAAGGTGCAGCTGGAGGACAGCCTGGATGCGGACGGCTTCGCTGCGGCCTACAACAAGATCAGTGCCTACCCAATCGCGGGCGACTTGACGAAGCGCGTGCAGGGGAACTACATCTCGTACTTTGCCGGGATCGATGCGGGCACGGTCATGATCCTCAATGCGAACCAGGCCGGGCGCCTCTCGAATATCGTCATCGCGCATCACGGTGCCATCGATGCGGCGGAGCAGGAGAAGCTGCGCGTCGTCTTTGACTGTACGCTGACGGCACTGGGACTCAAGGCCGACGAGAACAATCTCTTCTTTGCGAATCAGGCCTTCGACCGCCTCGCCCTGACGAATGACACTCTGCTGGCCGCCCGCCTGCCGCGTGAGGAGACGCAGCGCACGTGGACGTTCCTCAAGGCGGTCAATCCGGAGAAGCAGGTCACGACGATCCTGATTGAAGCCGTTGTGGACCAGAATCCATGAGCAGTATGCATAGGGGAGAGGAGAAAGAAGCGATGCAGGTGGACTGGTCGCACTTCACGCTGGCCGACTTCCTGGAGCTGCGCTGGCGCCTGCTGAATGACTGGCAGGCTGTTCTTCCGGGCGGCGAGTACTTCGGCCAGGCGCGCATCGGCGATGTCTGCTACGACATCCAGATCGAGTGGCTGGCTGAAGATGAGCCGGATACAGGCGATGCATCGGATGATAAAGCAGCGGGCAGCCCTGAGCAAGACGATGATACTGAAGAAGTGGATATCGATGACCTGGAAGACTGGAATGAACTCGGTGATGATGTCGACGGGATGGAGCTCATAGTCACGATGAGCCCGTTTTTCCCGCATGATGAAGCGGCCGCCGAGCCGCCCTACGATGAGCTCGTGTCCGGCATGCCCTACGACACGCAGCACGGCGCGAGCCTCATCGACAGCCGCAGGCATTTCCTGCAACTGACCTACGAGAGCTTCGTCGAGCTTGCCGAGCGCAGCATACTGGAGATTATCGCCCGCTTCCCGCGCCTCCAAGCCGCGGCCATGCAGCAGACCGGCTTCTGGGACCGCCATGACGCCATCCTCTGCAAGCTGCGAGAACGCGATGAGGAAGGGCGGTGAGCGCCTAAAAGATCCGCGTGCCACAGTATGAAAAAGAAAAGAGCTTGCTGCTCGACTGATGCAGCAAGCAAAAAAGCTCCTGGCATATGCCGGGAGCTTTTTTGCTTGGGAAAGAGTCAGAGTGAGAACAGGAGAAACAAGGATCAGGCGAAGGGGTTCTCGCTCGGGTAGAGCATGCCTTTCGGCTGGTTGAAGGAGACATCGCCGACGCCGAGGTACTTGAGGATGGAGAAGATCGTCTTGCCGAAGTGGCCAAAGGCGACGGCGCCGTGATGCGGGAAGCGCTTCTCGATGAGGACATGGCGGTAGAAGCGGCCCATCTCCGGGATGGCGAAGATGCCGATGCCGCCGAAGGAGTTCGTGGCTGCTGGCAGGACTTCGCCCTCGGCGATGTAGGCGCGCAGCTGGCCATCGGACGTGCTCTGGAGGCGGAAGAAGGTGATGTCGCCGTCGGCGATGTCTCCTTCGAGGGTGCCGCGCGTGATGTCCGGCGTGTTGCCGTTCTCGAGCAGGCGGTTCTGGATCAGCTGGTACTTCACGCCGCCCTTGCGGAGTTTGCAGAGCGGGGTGTTGCCGCAGTGGAAACCCATGAAGGTATCCTGGAGCGTGTAGTCTTTCGTGCCCTTGATGTTTGCCTCGAAGAGGTCTTTCGGCACGGAGTTGTTGATGTCGAGCAGCGTGACGGCATCCTGCGAGACGCAGAGGCCGATGTACTCGGAGAGGGCGCCGTAGATGTCGACTTCGCAGGCGACGGGGATGCCGCGCGAGACGAGGCGGCTGTTGACGTAGCACGGCTCGAAGCGGAATTCCGTCGGGAAGGCTGGCCAGCACTTGTTGGCAAAGGCGACGTACTTGCGCGCACCTTTGTGCTCTTCCATCCAGTCCATGAGCGTGAGCTCATACTGGGCCATGCGCGGCAGCAGGTCCGGGTACGGGTTGCCGCCTTCGGTGCCGAGCTCTGCCGTCATGTCGGCGACGACGTCCTTGATGCGTGGGTCGTTCTCATGGGCGCGGTAAGCGACGAGCAGGTCGAGCTCGGAGTTCTCCTCAATCTCGACGCCGAGGTCGTAGAGTGGCTGGATCGGGGCGTTGCAGGCGAAGAAGTCCTGTGGGCGCGGGCCGAACGTGATGATCTTGAGGTCCTTGAGGCCGAGCAGCGTGCGTGCAACGGGCTGGAACTCGGCAATCATGTCGGCGAGCTCTTCTGCCGTGCCGACCGGATACTCGGGGATGAAGGCCTTGAGGTGGCGCAGGCCGAGGTTGTACGAGCAGTTGAGCATGCCGCAGTAGGCATCGCCGCGGCCGTTGATGAGGTTCTTGCCGGTCTCTTCCGCAGCGGCCACGTACATGACCGGGCCGTCGAACTCGCGGGCAATCAAGGTCTCCGGCGTCTCCGGGCCGAAGTTGCCGAGGAAGACGACGAGGGCATTGCAGCCGGCGTCCTTGGCTTCCTTGACGGCGGCCAGCATGTCCTTCTCGTTCTCGACGGTCTTTTTCACTTCATATAAGTCACCGTACTTCTTCGTGTAGGCCGAGACGATGGCCTGACGGCGGTTCTCCGAGAGGGAGATGATGAAGCAGTCACGGCTGACCGAGATAATGCCGCATTTGAGATCGGGGATATTGCTCATGTTCATGGTGTAACGCTCCTTTGGATTGCTTGACTCCTGATACCATACACAGTGTCGAAGATTGACGATTTTTCTTAGCGTGCATGTGCACGCTCATCACGGTTATTAGAATAGCACTGGTGGAAGGATTTGTCAATTGTTTTATTCGATTTTATGTTATTCCTGCTCGTTTTATGCAGAGATGACCATTTCCTACTAATTAATGGCGCAAAAAAAGGGCGATGAGATGAACGATAAATGCGCTGCAATCGTGAGACAATCTGTTGAATACGATGAAATAAAAATCAAATTATCGTATTGACGCGCGATTCCTCTTGTGCTATATTGAGTACATGGAAAGCGTTCATGTGCACGCAAAAGTGAGGCGGGCACAAAGGAGGAAGAAATCATGCGCTATCTGATTGGTATTGATATCGGCACTTCGGCAACGAAGACGGTCTTATTCGATGAGAAATGTCATGTCGTCACGTCGGCTTCGCAGGAATATCCGCTCTATCAGCCGCAGAACGGCTGGGCGGAGCAGGAGCCGCTCGACTGGTACAATGCGGTGCTGGTGACGATCCGCAAAGTCGTCAAGGATTCCGGCGTCCCGGCGGAGGACATCAAGGGCATCGGCCTCTCGGGGCAGATGCACGGCCTCGTCATGCTCGACAAGGACAATGCAGTCATCCGCCCGTCCATCATCTGGTGTGACCAGCGTACGGGCAAGGAATGCGAGGAGATCACGGAGCGCGTCGGCCGCGAGCGCCTCATCGAGATCACGGCGAACCCGGCGCTGACGGGGTTCACGGCGTCGAAAATCCTCTGGGTCCGCAACCACGAGGCCGAGAACTACCGCCGCTGCCGTCACATCCTCTTGCCGAAGGATTACATCCGCTTCCGCATGACGGGGGAGTATGCGACGGAGGTATCCGATGCGAGCGGCATGCAACTCTTAGATGTCCCGCACCGCTGCTGGTCGGATGAGATCCTCGAGAAACTCGACATCGACAAGGCTCTGCTGCCGAAGGTCTACGAATCGCCGGAGGTCACGGGCACCATCAGCAAAGAATTTTCGGAAAAAACGGGATTGTCAGTAGATACTGTCGTCGTCGGCGGCGCTGGCGACAATGCGGCAGCGGCGGTCGGCACGGGCATTGTCTTTGAAGGGCGGGCCTTCACGACGATCGGCACGAGCGGCGTCGTCTTCGCGCACACGAGCGAGCCGCACATCGACCCAAAGGGCCGCGTGCATACCTTCTGCTGTGCGGTGCCGGGCTGCTGGCACGTCATGGGTGTCACGCAGGCGGCGGGCCTCTCGCTGCGCTGGTTCCGCGATAATCTCGCAGAGAGCTATAAGGACAAGGCGGTGCGCCTCGGTGTGGACTCCTATGACCTCATCAATGAGGATGTCGCGAAGGTGCCGATCGGCAGCCGCCGCCTGATCTACCTGCCGTACTTGATGGGCGAGCGCACACCGCATCTCAATCCGAACTGCCGCGGTGTGTTCTTCGGCCTCTCGGCCATCCACACGAAGGCGGACATGCTGCGTGCCGTCATGGAGGGCGTTAGTTACTCGCTGCTCGACTGCTTCGACATCCTGCGCGAGATGAAGATCAACGTCAAGGAGATGATGGCCTGCGGTGGCGGCGGCAAGAGCCGCATCTGGCGCCAGATGCTCGCGGACATGTACGGTTGCGAGGTCAAGACGATGAAGGCGCAGGAGGGACCGGCCCTCGGCGTGGCCATCCTCGCCGGTGTCGGCGCCGGCATCTTCCCAGATGTACAGACGGCATGCAAGGAATTCATTGAGCAGGATACCTGGTGCCAGCCGGATGCCGCGGCACATGCCTACTACGAGAAGGGGCACGCGCTCTATCAGAAGCTCTATCGTCAGCTCAAGGACTGCTACGAGGACTTGGCTGCTCTGTGAGATAGATGGTGTATTGAAAACGGAATCCTAGTATTGCTTCAAGGAAGGAGATTTTTATGGAGTCGCAAACAACATCAGTCCATACGGATGAATTTGCCAAGCTGTCCTGGAAAGAGCGCATTTGTTATGGGTCAGGAGACTTGGCGCAGAACTTGATTTTTGGTACGATCGGCTCGATGCTGCTGTTCTATATGACGACGGTATTTGGCCTATCTGCTGCGGTGGGCGCTACCATTTTCCTCATCGTTCGTTGCATCAACGTCGTCTGGGATCCCTGGGTCGGCACAGTAGTCGATAAGGCCAGCTTCAAGAACGGGAAATACAAGCCGTTTTTGCTGTACTTCGGCATTCCGCTGACGATCTTCTCGGCGATGCTCTTCCTGCCAATCCCGGCAATCCGCGGCAATGTGTTCTATGCATTCTTCTCATATCTGGCAACAGCACTGATCTATTCTTTCGTAAACATCCCGTACGGTGCCTTGAATGCCTCCCTTACGCGCGACAGCGAAGAGATTTCGACGCTGACCAGCGTGCGCATGACGGAAGCGAACATCGGCAACCTGCTCGTTTACACGTTCCTGCCGTTGTTTGTGCAGCTGGCATCTCCGGATAAGAAACTGCAGGATATCGGTTTCTTCGGCATTAAGCTGAACCTCGGCAATTATGCTTCTCCAGATGCTGCGGGCGCGTACTTCATGGTCATGTCGGTGTACATGGTCATCGGCTTCCTGCTCCTGCTCTGCACTTACTATGGCATTACGGAGCGTGTCCTGCCGACAAAAGAGGAGACGGCTTCGGTCCATATCTCTGATCTCTGGGGCGAATTGAAGCGCAACAAGCCGCTGCGTGTCTTGGGCCTGTTCTTCACGGTTGCGTTCACGTTCATGTTCTTCGGCAATACAACTTGGCCGTTCTACATGCAGTATATGATTGGTCATTCTGAGTGGATGGCTTCCATCAATCTCATCGGCTCAATCCCGGGCATCTTCCTCGTCTTCCTGTGGCCAATCGTGCGCCGCAAGATTGGCAAGCGCGCATTCTTCTACGCATTCCTCAGCTTGTTCATCGTTGGACAGCTGCTGCTCTGGATCTGGTCCATGCCTCAGTTCCGCGATATGATTGCTCTCGGCTATGTGGGGCGTTTCTTTATGCAGTGGGGCCTGACGGCAGCGACGGGATACATGTGGGCTCTTGTGCCGGAAGTCATCGCCTATGGCGAATATCAATCCAAGAAGCGCGTCGCTGGCATCATCAATTCTCTGATGGGCCTGTTCTTCAAGATCGGCCTGGCTCTGGGCGGCATCATCCCGGGCTACATCAATGCGTTCTTCGCCTTTGACGGCACGAAGGCAGTCCAGTCGGCCGACGCCCTCACCGGTATCTCCATTTCCATGATCTGGCTGCCAATCCTGTTCGCCATTGTGTCCATGTGGATCATCAGCCGTTATCCGCTGGGCGATCGTGAGATCGACAAGATCAACCGCGAGATCCAGGCTCGCAGATGAATCGAGCTGGTATAAGAATCTGAATTCAGGAGAAAGAGTGATATTGTATGAAAATCAAGAATCCCGTACTGCCTGGCTTCCATGCTGATCCCAGCATGGTTCGTGTAGGAGACACCTATTATATCGCCAATTCGACCTTTGAATGGTTCCCCGGCGTGCGCCTTCATGAATCGAAGGATTTAGTTCACTGGAAGTTGCTGCCGTCGCCGCTGTCGACGACGACGCTCCTTGACATGAAGGGCAATCCGTCTTCAGGCGGCATCTGGGCACCTGACCTGACTTATGCAGACGGGAAGTTCTGGCTCGTATATACGGATGTCAAGGTTACGGAAGGTGCCTTCAAGGACATGACGAACTACCTGACGACGGCCGAGAGCATCACAGGCCCTTGGTCTGATCCTGTCCGACTGAACGGAGTCGGCTTCGATGCTTCTCTGTTCCATGATGACGATGGCCGAAAATATCTGGTACAGCAGACCTGGGATCACCGGGAATACCATCATCCGTTCAACGGCATCACGCTGACAGAATTCGACCCAGATACGATGAAGATGATGCCACGTACGGCGCGGACTATCTATCGGGGGACGGATGTCAAGCTCGTCGAGGGCCCGCATCTTTACAAGATTAATGGGTACTACTACCTCTTCGCTGCACAGGGAGGGACCGTCTGGACGCATCAGGAAGTCGTAGCGCGTTCTAGAACGCTGGATGCGGATTCCTTTGTCACGGAACCAGATGGCCCGTTCATCACGAATTTTGATACGCCGGATTTCCCGCTGCAGAAACAGGGGCATGGCTCTCTGGTCGAGACGCCGAGCGGTGAATGGTACTACGCGTCCTTGACGGGACGTCCTTGGAATCATGATACGGAATCATCCTGGGATCCGCGTGGCTGGTGCACACTCGGGCGTGAGACATCAATCCAGAAGGTGGAGTGGGATGACGAAGGCTGGCCGAGGATTGTCGGTGGACATGGTGGACAGCTGGAAGTCGAGGCGCCTCGTGATGCCATCCCAACGGATGCGCCGACAGACCACTCGCGTTGCGATGATTTTTCGGGGACGACGCTCGACATGGAATGGAACACACTGCGCGTCCCGTTCACGGATGAGATGGGACAGTGCGGAGGCGGCAGCCTGCGCCTCATTGGGCGGCGCTCGCTAGCATCCACGATGGATACCTCCATGGTGGCCAGCCGCTGGCAGGCCTTCTTCTTCGATGCGGAGACGAAGGTGAAGTTCGAGCCGTGGAATTATCAGCAGATGGCCGGACTGACGAACTTCTACAACGACAAGCATTGGTCCTGGATTTTCATCACGTTTGACGAAGTGCGCCAGAAACGCGTCATCGAGATTGCCGAGAACAACCGCGGCCAGTATACGTCATACCTGAAGAATCAGGCAATCGTCATCCCAGATGATGTGGAGTATGTCTGGTTCAAGACGCTGGTGAGGAAATCTTTCTATCAGTACGCGTACTCTTTCAATGGTATGGACTGGTCCATCATCGATGTGAAGCTAGATGCTGCTGTCCTGTCGGATGATTATGTGCTGCAGACGTATGGCGGATTCTTTACTGGCGCGTTTGTGGGGCTCGCAGCTGTCGATTATTCCGGCTATGATCTCGTTGCGACCTTCCAGCATTTCTGCTATAAAGAACTGGGTGAAGATTAAAAAGCAGCTGTGCGCAGTGCTGCGAGGACAGGTGACCTTTTGCAGTGTGGGCGCATTCTGTAGAATGAATGATATGATAATATGGTCTAGTAGATGCATTCGAAGGAGAGATTGTATGAAATCTGTAATGGATGAAGCATTCCGCCCGTATGGGCGCGTCCTGCCGCTCGATACGAAAGAATTCTGCACGGCGCTGAAGGGAATCGACATCCCCGCTGAGGGGACGGTCTACGAGCCGTCGGTCGCATCGTTCGAGGCACTGCCGCTCTTCAAGGAACTGACAGAAAAGACGTACGGCGAGATGCCGACGGAGCTCGGCCACTGCAGCGGCCACAACGAGAAGCTCAACGCCCTCGAATACCACCGCTCGTCGGAGATCGACATCGCGGCGACGGACCTCGTGCTGATGGTCGGCCGCCAGCAGGACATCGACCCGAAGACGTTGACATACGACACGGGCAATGTCGAGTGTTTCTTCGTGCCGGCCGGCACGGCAGTAGAGCTCTACGCGACGACGCTGCATTTCGCTCCGTGCGGCATCGACGGCAAGGAGTTCCGCTGCGGCGTCGCTCTGCCGCGCGGCACGAATGAAGCGCTCAAGAATCCCATCGCCAAGGAGGGGGAGGACCGCCTGCTGTTCGCGGTCAACAAGTGGCTGATTGCTCACGAAGAGAGCGGACTCGGCAAGGACGGCGCCTTCATCGGCCTCAAGGGGGAGAACCTCACGCTCTGATGATCTGCCCGTCGTGAAGGGAAGTTTTGATAGGGGGAGAAACCTCACCGCATGGCTCAGCCGCGTGGTGAGGATTCTTTTTTCCTTTTTGCGCATGATTGTCGCCATAGTCGCACAAATTTGCTAAAATAAGGGATAAAGACAGGAACGCATGCTACATGTTGGAGGATATATACATGGTTACCATGAAGAAGATAGCAGAGCTCTGCGGTGTCTCGCGCGGCACGGTGGACCGCGCGCTGAACGGACGCGGCAGGGTCAACGCAGAGACGGCGGCGATGATCAAGAAGATGGCGGAGCAGCTCGGCTATGAGCCAAACCCGGCGGGCAAGGCCTTGGCGGCGCGCAAGAATCATCCGGTCATCGGGGTCCTGCTGCCGTCGGAGGGCAATGCCTTCTTTGACGATGTCATCCACGGCATGGACCGCGCGGCGGCGGCCTATGCCATCTACGGCCTGACGGTCCGCTACTATCCAATGAAGGGCTACAACGTCGACAAGCAGCTGCACCTCATGGAGCAGATGAAGGGGAAGGTCAACGCTCTGATCATCAGCCCTATCGACGATACGCGCATCGCGCAGGCCATCGACGACTTTGTCGATGCGGGCATCTTCGTCGTGACGGTCGTCAATGACATCAAGAGTTCGAAGCGCCACTGCTATGTCGGCAGCGATTACTTCAATGGCGGCGAGACGGCCTGTGCGCTCTTGCATGCGCTGCTCGGCGAGCAGGCGAAGGTCGGCATCGTCATGGGCAGCCGGCAGGTCCTCGGCCACCGCGAGAGGCTGGAGGGCTTCGAGCACCGCATGGCGAAGCTGCCGGGGTTCTCCATCGTGGACGTTATCGAGAACGGCGACGATGAGATCTGCTCGTACGAGCGCACGAAGAATCTGCTCGACGACCATCCGGACATCTCGGCGATGTTCCTGCTCGCGGCCGGCGTCTACGGTGCCTGCCGCGCCATCATGCAGCTGCCGGAGGGGAAGCGCCCCGTGACAATCGCGTTCGACAGCGTGCCTTCGACGGTCGAGATGATGCGCCAGGGCATCGTCAAGGCCATCCTCTACCAGCATCCGGTCCGGCAGGGGCGCATGGCCATCAACCTTGCCTTCGAGTACCTCGTCAACGGCAGGATGCCGGACAAGAAGAATTACATCATGAAGAATGAGATACGTCTGCTCGAGAACCTCTGAGAGCTGCCTTGGTACGGACAGGCCTGCACGGATGCAGGCCTGTTTTTATTTGACAAGATATTTGACAGTCTCACGCTTACTTTGACAAATACGCTGACATATGTTAATATTAAGGCGTAAGTTTTACAATTGTTAAAGATAATGACGGGAGGTCTTATATATGTATATCGTGTCGAAGAAAATCGGGCGCCTGCCCTTTGCCTTAGCGAGTATCCTGCTCTACATCTCGGTGCCGCTCTATTACGCGGCCTGGGAGTACGAGACGGTCGAGCCGTATCTCTCGGAGCCGACGGGGCTCGTCATGGGGCTCTTCAGCATCCTCGGCAGCGGCATCCCGTTCTGCTTTGCGCATCAGGTCGGCGGCCTGGCGTCGCTGGAGTTCACGGCGCCGTTTGCGCTCCTCTTATTGCTCGTCACGCTCTGGCGCTGCAATGACTGCCGCGCGAGCCGGCTCGTGCTCGTCGGCCAGTGTCTGCCGCTCCTCAACCTGCTGACGCTCGTCTACCTGACGGTGCAGCAGCGCCCGGTGCGCCCTGTGCACTCGGCTCCTGTGCGCCCGTCCCTGCCGCAGCATGCGGAGGCGCCTGTCAATTGGCGGCCGTCGTGGCGCCACATCGCCTGAGGGATTGTCTTGTCTGTAAGGCAGAGCGATGATAGAATGATAAAAGCAATGATTTGAGAGTGAGGGAATGATCGTGAAATTCTGTGATAAACTGTTGCAGCTGCGCCGCGCGCGCCGGCTCACGCAGAAGGATGTGGCGGCGGCCTGCGGCATCACGCGCCAGACGTACAGCGGCTATGAGTCGGGGGAGCGCTACCCGAAGAAGAAGGAGATGTACCAGGTTCTCGCGGACTTCTTCGAGGTCGATGTCACCTACCTCTACACGGATAAGGAGATGTTTCTCGATGCGGCGCATGAGCAGTACGGTAGCCGCGGCATGGCGCAGGCCCAGGAGCTCGTGAGTCAGCTCGCGGGCATGTTCGCGGGCGGCGAGCTCTCGGATCAGGACCGCGAGGCCGTCATGCGCTCGCTCGAGCGGGCCTACTGGCTGGCCAAGGAAGACAACCAGAAATACACGCCGAAAAAGTACAGGAAGTGATTGGATGGATTCGATACAGCTCTATCAGGCCGCGCGGAAGGTCCAGCCGTCTGCCGGCCATGATATGCTGGCACTCGCGCAGGAGCTCGGCATCCATGTCGAATTCGCAGATGATTACAAGAACCTGCTCGGCATGTACTTCAACAAGTGGCACCACCGCTTCATCTTCCTCAACAGCCGCCTCGATGAGGACTGGCTGCCGATGGTGCTCGCGCATGAGATCGGCCACGACCAGCTGCACCGCGAGCTCGCGAAGACGGGCCTGCAGGAATTCGAGCTCTTCCGCATGAACAGCCGCACGGAGTACGAGGCAAACGCCTTTGCGGCGCACCTCCTGCTCGACAATGACGAGGTCTACCGGCTCGTGCGCGCGGGCGAGGACATGGAGACAATCTCGAAGCGCCTGCGCTGCAACATCAACCTCATGCTCATCAAGATGCGCGAGATGGTCGCGCTCGGCTACGACCTACGGCTAACGGATACGGCCGACAGCCAGTTCTTCAAGAAGGTCCGCGCCTGAATCGACATATCGATATATGGATACAAAAAATCCTGTCCACACCGCAGTTTGCGAAGTGGACAGGATTTTTGTTTGCTCGTCATTTCTTGCGCGGATAGACGCCGATGGTCCATTCGTTGAGGATCGGCAGGCGCTCGCCAAGCTTGCGGCAGAGGGCCGCGGCAATCATGGAGAGCCCGAGAATCACGAAGTAGAAGGCAATCGCGACGGGGGCCGTCATGAGGTGGCCGCTCTTCTGGAGCAGCGTGGCTGCGTAGGTGATGAAGAACGGGTGGACGAGGTAGGCGAAGTAGGAGTGGCGGCCGAGCTGGTGCAGGATGGGATTGAGCCAGCTTGGGTACTTCTGGTACGTGAAGATCGTGAAAAAGAAGACCGAGCTGGCCAGCGTGTAGAAGAGGCCCGCCGGGCTCAGCTGATGAGCCGTGTTGATGGCCTCGAGCGGCGTGTAGCCCGTCTCGAAGATCAGCTGGTAGTAGTAGGCGAGGAGCCAGACGAGCGAGGCCCAGAAGAACACGGTGATGGCGCGCCGGTTCTCCTTCATGAAGCGCTGGAATTCCTGGATGTGCACCGCGAGGTAGCCGCCGAGCACGAAGATGAAGACGTAGTGGACGACCCAGTAGTTGAGGCGGTACATGAGGAAGGGCTTGAGCAAGGAGTGGTCGGGCAGCGCGTAGACGAACGTGTTGAACGCCACGGAGAAGCTCGACCAGTAGTCGAAGCCCAGCTGCGCGACGAAGAGCAAGATCAGGCTGATTTTGCCCGCGCGCCGCACGATGGCAATCCAGAGCGGCATGAGCAGGTAGAACCAGATCAGGATCACAAGGAAGTAGAGCTGGTATTTTGCCGTGCCGAAGAACAGGATGCTTATAAGGTGCAGCGGGTCGGGGAAGCCGACGCCGTAGAACAGGCCATCGTGCAGCAGGTAGAAGGCGGACCAGACGAGGTACGGGATGAGGACCGTACGGAAGCGCTTCTTCATGAAGGCCCGGTAGTCGAGCGGCTCGTGGATGTCGAGGTTGTAGAAGAGCCCGAAGGCCGAGATGAAGAAGAAGATGGGCACGCTGAAGCGCGAGGCCACCTCTAAGAGGGCAATCAGATGGACGTTGGCCGTCTGGTTCATGAGGTACTGCGAACCGACGTGGATGGCGATGACGCCCATCATCGCGATGCCGCGGATGTATTCGATGGCCGGCAGGCGTGGCTTCCG
>ENA-OQCL01000546-OQCL01000546.1-human-gut-metagenome-genome-assembly--contig:-NODE-546-length-17510-cov-10.888512_pt1 | contig 17510 bp, 18 predicted proteins | sample MGYA00242502_ERZ504586 | MGnify/ENA primary metagenome ERZ504586 (study PRJEB26092, sample SAMD00036316) | human gut metagenome | host: Homo sapiens | study: EMG produced TPA metagenomics assembly of... | reverse complement strand
GCGGCGAAATAGTCAACTTGCCCAAATTTATCATCAAAGTTTTCAACTATCAGATTTAAGAAAAAGCGTATCAGGATTTCTTCGAATTAACTGCATGCAAATTTTATCAGTGCTATTCTGAAAAAAATCGATTTAGAAGCGCGTTTTTTATGGTGCGAAAAAAATAGCTTAAATAGGACAAAAAACATTGCAAAAGTGCAGATTTTTAATCCCAATTTCATTCAAAAAATGCAAAATTCTTCGATTTAATGCAAGGTCTAGTTAGACTTGCAGTCACTATGAGATTTTACGCCTGGTCCTCGGTTAGCCCATGGGGCGTGCCGCCCCCTTGATTGTGGATGAAAGCTCGACTTGAATGAGGAGTGAGGAGTGAGGAGTGAAGGTGGCGGCTTCGCCGCAAATATATATGGGGCGATGCCCGAAAGTCGTATTCAAGTCACCAGTCACTTGAGGTTCCTAATCCCTAATCCCTAATCCCTAATCCCTAGTCCCTAGTCCCTAGTCACTCATCCCTTTTTCAATTCTTTGTACACTTCTTCTGCGATCTTTGCATTGCTCTCGTCCACCATGGCGGGGAGGCGGTAGAGATCGAAAAGCATCCAGAGGAAGCAGCCTCCGACGGTCATGAGGTAGAAGAGATTGCGTGCGGAATTTCCCAGATAGAAGTAGTGCAGACCGAAGAACCAGCAGAGGGTGGCGATCCAGAGTTTTTTCTTTTTCGCGGGGAGGCGGTTTTTCCATGCCGCGTTCTTCTTCGGTGGAGAGCGCACAGATCCAGTAGGGCCAGCCTTTCTGATAGCCGTAGAGGATCTCTGCCGCTTCCTCATAGATGGCATGGGTGGAGCGGGCGCGTTTCAAGGCATCTGTTTCTCCTTGGATGGCGGCGATGCGCGCCGTAAAAGCCGCGGGATCGTCCATGAGAGGAGTCACCTCTTCATTGATGGGGAGGATATCGAGCGTGGTATTCGTGAAGAAGGCATCGCAGTATTCCTGATATAGCTTTTCCATGGCAGGCATATTCTCACTGATGTCTGCGGTGAGGATGAGGTCGTCTGCCAGAAAGGCGTGAAGGGCCTTCATATCCTTGGCAATGGCCTGCCTTTCCTTTTGGTCGCAGTCCTGAAAGCAGAGGGAGTCGACCTCTTCGCCTTCGCGCACGCGCAGGGCGGCGAGGGACTTGACATGAAAATCGGGCATTGAGCCTTCTTTGATGAGCACCAGAATGGTGTAGTTATGCACTTTTCGTCTGAGCTGACCCATGAGAAAGACTCCTTTTATATAAATGGTGACTGGGGACTTGAATACTACTTTCGGGCATCGCCGTTTACAAAAATCGGCGCGAAGCGCCGCACCACCCCCTTTTTGAACCTTTGAACCTTTGAACCTCTTTCGTAAACGATCAAGGGGGCACGCCCACGGGCTGACCCTGAACTCCAAACCCTTTATTTCACATTCGACTCTTCGCCCATGCGCTTTAGTGTTTCTGCATTTCGGCTCTCGGAGAGGATGTAGAGGAAGTCGCCGGCGCGAAGGCGGGTATCGGGGTCGGGGATGAGGCTTTTCCCGGAGCGCTTGATCTCTACGATGACGGTCTGCTTCATGGGTGGAAGCTCGGAGATCGGACGGTTTTCCAGAAGGGAGCCGCTCGCGATGGGGACTTCGATCATATTCTTTTCCTCTTCACAGGCGGTATCGGGGCTGGCGGCGAGAGATCTCTGGAGAAGGGCATCGTAGATCGGGCGTCCTCTCAGGATCTCTGCGGTGATATAGGCGATGGCGGAAGCAAAGGCGAGGACCATGAGGTGATCGAAGTCGCCTGTCATCTCAAGGATGAGAAGGGTCCCGGTGATGGGGGAGCGGACGCTTGCGGCGAAGAGGGAGACCATGCCGATGATGATGACATTCGGTGTGTATACCGCAGAGAGAAGTCCCGCATTGACGAGGAGATTTGCCAGCACGGCGCCGGTCAGGGCGCCGATGACGAGCAGGGGCAGGAAGAATCCGCCGGGCGCGCCGCAGCCGTAGCTGATGAGGGTGAAGATATATTTGGCTGCCAGAAGAAGCAGCAGAAAGGCGAGCGGGTAGCTCGTGACGGCGAGCTGGTCGACAAGATGGTTGCCGCCGCCCAAGACCTGCGGGAGGAGGAATCCGAGCACACCGGCACAGAGGAGGGCAAAAATGATCTTGGATGCCTGCGTCCTAAAGACCTTCGGATGGTAGAAGGCGCCGATGTGAAGGAGGCCGTAGTTGAAGATGATACCGGCGAGGCCGCAGATGAGGGCGATGAGAGCTACATACCACAGGTACTGGGCAGGGAGCGGGACGAGATCGACGAAATGGAAGCTGGTCCCATTCCCGAAGAAGCAGCGGGTGACGATGGTCGCTGTGATGGCTGATGTCATCGTGGGGAGAAGGACGGCGCCGGAGAAATTGCGGTGGAGCTCTTCTAAGGCAAACATCATGCCGGCGAGCGGCGCATTGAAGGCGGCAGCAAGCCCTGCACTCGCACCACTGGTGATGAGGTATCGCTCCTCCATGCGTGTCCGGCCGAGCATGCGGGAGAGGCCCTGCCCGGCAACGGCACCGATCTGGATGGAGGGGCCTTCGCGGCCGAGCGAGAGCCCTGCGCCGATGCCGATGGCTCCGGCGAGGATCTTCACCCAGAGGATGCGCAGCCATTTCATCTTCATGAGGCCAAGGATGACGCCCTTCACCTGCGGGATGCCAGAGCCGCCGGCCATGGGGGCGTAGCGGCACATGGCATAGAGCGCGCCGCCGATCGCAAGGAGAAGGAGCGCGTAAGAAAGAAGCGGCAGGAGGTCATCCCTGCGAAGCGGCGGGATGAGGCATGTGTAGTAGAGGTAGATGCGCAGGTCTTCGGATTCATTCAGGAGAAATCGGAAGAGACTGATCGAGAGTCCGCCTGCGATGCCGACGAAGATCCCTTCGATGAAAAGACGCAGACGGAACTGGTGCCAGTTGTCGAGCGCCATGTAGGTTTCGAAGAGCTGGCGGTTCAAGGAGGAACCGCTTTGATTTTTGGAAAACATAGGGCCTCCTTTGGGAAAGTGACTAGGGATTAGTAGCTAGGGATTAGGGATTAGGGCAATACGCCCCACGGGTTCACCTTATAAATCCACCTGATAGGTCAGTACGGCATCGATGGCGGAGATGGCATTTTCCCATGCGGTGATTGTATCATTCATTTCGTGTTCATAGAATTCATCATCGATGTATTTCATATTGATCTTGACGTTCAGGATCGAAGCACGGATGCAGGCCATGGCAAGCTGGGCAGCCATGATGGCGTCGCTGATGGCGTTCTTATTTCCTTTGAGGAGCAGGTTCGTGAAGCTCGGGAGCAGATCGCTCATGGTCTGCGCCATCTGCTGCGGGACTTCGATCGCTTTCTTGAAGGCTTCGAGCTGTTTTTCCTGTCTCTCCGCCAGCGGAAGCGTGCGGATGGCGCGCAGGGTGTTCATCAGCTCCAGGAAGGACTTGGCATCCTCATCCATCAGATCGAGGAAGATGGAGCGCGCCATCTGAAAGACGGCGGCATATTCGGCTGCTTTTTCGTGGAATTCTGCGTAGTTTTTATTGGATTCTGTCAGATGGCAGACCATCTCAGCGAGCGCACAGGCCTGTGCGCCTACGAGTCCGGCTGCTGCGCCGCCGCCGGGGGCGGCTTTCTTGCTGCCGAGATCGTCTAAGAATTGATCGATGGTGCCCTGTCGGAAAGGTTTGTTGTCCATGGTGTGTACCTCATTGATAAAAGGATAAATAATAAAAAGAAGCACTGGTATAATAGATCCTGCTTGGAACCAGTGCTTTTAAGTTGTTTATTATTATACAACATATAAAGGAGCGGAGGAAGGGGAGAGGTTGGGGTCTGGGGTGAAGAGGCGCCATAGCTCTTGAGGAGGAGAGAGGGCGCCCCATCCCCTGCACCGGGGATGGGACGCTCTCTTTCCTTTAATGAATCTCTTTATATATTGTAAGAGAATTTTTTGTGACAGGTGATAGATGAAAAAATCTTTCGGAAAACTATTTGACGGATATTTCTTTCTATGGTACAATAAACAACGTCATATGGCGAAATGCCTGTGACGGGAAAAATATGGCGGGTGTGGTGAAGTGGTTAACACGGCGGATTGTGGCTCCGTTACGCGTGGGTTCGAGTCCCACCACTCGCCCCAATTTTTTTTTGCATGAAATCCGATACTGTCGGACTTCATGGGGGCATCGCCAAGCGGTAAGGCAACGGACTTTGACTCCGTTATCGGTGGTTCGACTCTACCTGCCCCTGCCAGGAAACAGGAATGAGCCTGAAGATCTTTTCGCGAAGAAAATTTCTTCAGGCTCATTTTTTTATGCATTTCACATTGATATATTCCTATGTAAAAATAATTCATGCATTGTGAATTATATAACTGTGCGATAATTGAGTTCTTTTGATTGTTTCATTTTCCTATAGGATGTGATACTATAAGTACAATCAATATGGAAAAGAGCCTCTCCCGTTGAGAAGCCCTGAGGAAAATGAGGGGAGTCAATGCACTATGAGAGTGATCATGGCTGGGATGATTTATGAGCTGTCCTCGGCATGAGGCAGCGTGGTAAAGCAACGCAAAATCATATACTTTTTGCTTGAAAGCATATCTTTTCCTGCTCGTTACTTGATGCAATAGAAGCGATCAGATGCTTTTATTGCATTTTTTATTCAGAGATCTCCGATAGAGATATATGGCTTTGGCTTCGGTGAGGAAAGGTGGTCGCTGTGGGAAAACAGGTAGTATGGAATGATAAAAGGATCGTGGGTTCGCCTGTGGTTCACATGGGATGCCTCGCGGTGGTGCTGTTCGCCTTCTGGATGGCGCTCTCGGGACATACGGAGACGAAATTCATCGTATACGGCGTGATCACGGCGCTGGTGACGACATGGCTGACGTATCCGCTGCTTCTGGTGCCGAATAAGGAGGAGAGCCGCCTCTACTATGTCTTTGGCTTCTCCCCTTTGAAGATGATCTGGTACTTCATTTGGCTGATGTGGCAGCTCGTGCTCGCGAATGTCGATGTGCTTCTTGCCGAGACGTCGCAGGAGCTCCAGATCGATCCGAAGGTGGTACGCTTCTATTTCCGGGCGGACAATCCGATGGCATCGACCATTCTGGCCAATTCCATCACGCTGACGCCGGGGACGGTCACCATGAATGTAACCGATGACGGGCTTTATGAGATCCATGCGCTGACGAAAGGGGCAGCCGAGGGTCTTGTGGACGGCGGGATGCAAAGAAAGGTGGCATGGCTCTATGGCATGCCGCTTGATTTCGAGGTGGTCGAAGAAAAGGAAGGTGAGGAATGATCATGATGGTTCTTCTCTATGTCGTGATGCTGGTGCTTCTCTTCGTCATCGCTCTCATGCTCCAGCGCCTCTTCAACGGGCCGACGATCTTTGATCGGATGAATGCTTTGGGGGTCATCGGGGCGGATACGATCTGTCTCATCGTGGTCTTCGGCTTCATCGACAAGCGTCCGGATATGTATGTGGATATTGCGATCTCTTACGCGCTTTTGGGATTCTTGGGATCCCTCATCGTGGCGAAGTTCATAGGAGGGAATAAGATATGAGTGAACTCGGCTTTACCTCTCCTCGGGAAGTGGCAGCGGCGCTTTTCATCATCGGCGGGCTTATCTTTTTCATCGGCTCGGGCATCGGGATGCTCCGGCTTCCGGATTTCTACAGCCGCATCCATGCATCGGGCAACAGCGAGACGCTAGGCTGCATGCTGACCTTCATCGGTCTTATGATCTACGAAGGTGCGACACTGACCTCTCTCAAGATCGCATTCGTCTTTCTTCTGGTTTTCATGGCGAACCCGATCGGCTCGCATATCCTGAGCAAGTCGGCCTATAAGTCCGGCCATCCGATCTGGACGCTCAAGACGAAGGGCGCGAAGAAGCTCCTCGGTCTTGCGGGCCCGGATCACAGCATTGATGAACCGGTGGGACATTTGGAAAAGGAGGAAAAATAATGGAAATCTATACGATCGAAGCCATTCTTCTGGTTTTCCTGATTCTGATCACCTGCGCGGTCATCTTCTGCAAGGACATCCTCTCCGCAGCCATCATCTACAGCGCGTTCAGCTTCTGCGCGGTGCTCCTGTACCTCATGATGGGTTCTCCGGATGTGGCCTTCACAGAAGCGGTCATTGGTACGATCTCTACGATCTTCTTCGTAGCATCGCTGAAGAAAATTGATAGGTGGTGTAAGTAATGCGTGGACTGGTAGCGGTACTTCTGTCGGTCATGACGGCGCTCTTCGTCTCGGTGGTCACCTATCTCCCGGAGATCGGGGATCCGAATACGGCACCGAATACGCATGTCACACCGACCTATATCTCGCGCAGTGAGGAGGATACGGGCTCTCCCAATATCGTCACTGGCGTCATCATCGACTATCGAGGCTTCGATACCATGTGGGAGACCTCGGTCATGTTCCTGGCAGGGCTGACGACGGTCCTCATCCTGACCAGCAATACGGTGGGCCGTCGTCCTGAAGAGGAGCCGGAAGATCCGGAGGAAGGAGAGATTATCAAATGAATAAACCATTTGGCGGTCTGATCCTGAATATAGCCTTCCGCATGCTGGTACCCTTCACGATGGTATATGCAGTCTACATCCTCTGCCTCGGTGAATTTTCTCCGGGCGGCGGCTTCCAGGCGGGGGCGCTGCTCTCGGTGGGCGTGCTGCTTGCGCGTCTCATCCTGGGCTTTGATACGAAATTCAATGTGCTGGGAAAAACATCGGTCGTGCTGGCCGGTGTCGGCACCTTCATTTATGCACTGACCGGCTGGCTGACGCTTCTGGGCGGGGCGGATTTCTTCCTGAATTACAATTACATGCCGATCCGGATGGAAGCGCAGAATGAAATGCATGCGACCGGGATCTTCCTCATCGAGATCGGCGTCGCCATCTGCGTCATGATGACGATCATCAATCTGCTGGATGCTATCGTGAAAAGGGGTGAAGAGCATGGACGTACTGAATGAATTCCTGAAAACAAAAGGTCTTTACACCCTGGTCATGATCCTTTTCTTCCTTGGCGTATATGGCATGGTCCTCAGCAAGAACTACATGAAAAAGCTGATGGCGATGAATGTCATGCAGGTCGCTGTCATTTATTTCTACCTGTGCTTTGCGCAGAAGGACGGGGCGATGATTCCGATCCAGAATGGCATCACGACGGATCCTTCGATGTATATCAACCCGCTGCCGCACGGTCTGATGCTGACGGCTATCGTTGTCAGCCTTGGTACCACGGGGGTCGCGATCGCGCTCCTCATGCGCATCAAGGAGATCTATGGCTCCGTGGAAGAAGTCGAGGTACTGAGGAGGGCTAGTAAATGACACAGCACGCTCCCGTATTTATCGTACTCCTGCCGCTGACCGGCTCGCTTCTCTGCATGCTTTTCTCCCGTATCAGCCGCAATCTGGGCTCCTACATCGTGATGGCTTCCATCGCTGGCGCCTTTGCGAGTGCCTGCCTGGTGCTCCAGCATGTGCTTGAAAATGGCGGAGCGACCTGGCACTACATGATGGGCGGCTGGATCCCGCCGATCGGCATCGAATTTGCGCTGGACCCGTTGAACAGCATCCTCGCGGTGCTGGTCACCTTCATTTCCATGCTCGTCTCTCTCTACAGTCGGCCTTTTGTGAAAGACGAGGACTGGCTCCACGTAGGCGGCTACTATACGCTCTTCGGTCTTCTGACGGTCGGCCTCTCCGGCATGATCATCACCGGCGACGTATTCAACCTCTATGTGTATCTGGAGATCATGTCGCTTTCCGGCTATGCGCTGATCGCGCTGGGCGGGCGGAAATCCATGCTGGCGGCCTTCCGCTACCTCCTCATCGGGACCATCGGCGCGTCCCTCTACCTGCTGGGTGTCGGCTATCTCTATGCGATGACCGGTACGCTCAATATGGCAGACCTCGCGCAGCTCATCATCCCGCATCTGCATTCGCCGCTCTTTGCCATGGCAGTCGCCTGCTTTTTGATCGGCTTCGGCATCAAGATGGCACTTTTCCCGCTGCATGGCTGGCAGCCGGATGCTTACACCTACGCACATCCGGGCGCAGCCGCTTTCATCGCAGGCCTCATGAGCAAGGCACCGGCGTATGCACTCATTCGTTTTATTTACTACATTTTTCAGGTCGATAATCCGGTCGTGGAAAGTGCGCTGAATGTGCTGGGGATCTTAGGCGTGTGCGGTATCCTGATCGGCTCTGTCATGGCGATGGCGCAGTACGACTTCCGCCGCATGCTTGCCTACTCCTCGGTCGCACAGATCGGCTACATCGCTATTGGTCTGGCGATGGGCAATATGTACGGCTTCATCGGCGCTGTGATGCACATCATCAACCATGCCTTCATGAAGAGCTCGCTCTTCCTCGTCATCGGCGGGATCCAGTACCGCTTTGGCGAAGTGAATCTGTACCGCTTGGGCGGCCTCAATAAGAAGATGGCGATCAGCTCCATCACCGTGGCGCTGGCAGCGCTTTCCATGATCGGGCTGCCGCCGACTTGCGGCTTCTTCAGCAAGTGGTATCTCATGCTGGGGGCTTACACCGGCGGAGAGTATTTCTATATCTTCGTACTGGTTATCAGCTCGCTTCTCAATGCGATCTACTTCTTCCGCATCATTGAGCAGATGTTCGTCCAGCGGGAAGCCTCTCTGACAGAGGTGCATCCGCATAAGGGCAAGCTGGGGCTGCCGCTGCCGATGGTCATCCCGATCCTCATCATGGGCATCATGATCATCGCGCTGGGCTTTGGCAATGCGACCATCGTGTCTGATGTGATTAAACTGGGACTGCCGGGGGTGTTTCTGAGATGACGATCATAGACTGCAGACCATTTCTGGCGGTAGGCGTTTCCTTCTTCGCTGCGATCCTGATCGCATTCAGCAGGAAATGGCCAAATGTACGTGAGGCATGGAGCGCCATCGCTTCCGTGATCATGTTTGGCATCATCCTTTCCATGGTGCCGGGGGTCCTGGATGGCAATCAGTACGAGTGGACCCTCTGCCGCATCACCGATACCCTGGGGCTCACGCTGAAGACGGATCCGGCGGGCATGATCTTTGCCACGCTGGCCTCTATGCTCTGGGTACCGATGAACTTTTACTCCATCGGCTACATGCGATGCAACAATGAAAAAGAACAGACCGGCTATTTCGCGGCCTTCGCGGTCTGCCTCTCTGCGGTCATGGGCATCGCCATGGCGTCGAACCTCATCACCTTCTTTATTTTCTACGAACTCCTGACCCTTGCGAGCTACCCTCTGGTGCTTCATAAGAGAAATGCGGAAGCGCTCTCTGCGAGCCGCAAATACCTCATTTATACACTGATCTCCGGTCAGCTCTTCCTCGCCGGCATCATCGCCGTCTATTGCATCGCAGGGACTGTCGACTTCAAGCCGGGTGGCTTCCTCACCCCGGACATGGCTCCGAAGTGGGTGCTCCAGTTCATCTTCATCCTGATGATCATGGCAGGCTCCGTAAAGGCGGCTGTCATGCCGCTGCACGGCTGGCTGCCGGCAGCCATGATCGCGCCGACTCCGGTTTCTGCCCTGCTTCATGCGGTGGCTGTCGTCAAGACTGGCGTCTTCGCTGTCCTTCGTGTCATCGGATTTGTTTTCGGGCCGCAGCTCCTCTCCCAGATCGGCGTCGTAGACGTCCTGGCATGGTTCGCTGCCGGCAGTATCATTATTTCCTCCCTCATTGCTATGCGGCAGGATCACCTGAAACGCCGTCTCGCTTTCTCGACAGTCGGACAGCTCTCCTACATCGTGCTGGGCGCGGCTCTGCTCTCGCCGCTTTCCATCAAGGGCGCGTACCTGCACTTGGTCGCCCACGCGGTCATGAAGATCACGCTCTTCATGTGCGCCGGCCTCATCATTGCGCGAACGCACCGCAATAATATCAGCGAGCTCTATGGCATCGGGAAGAAGCTCCCGGTCACCATGGCCTGCTTCACCATCGCTTCTCTGGGGATCGCGGGCACGCCATTCCTGGTCGGCTTCGTCAGTAAGTGGAACCTCGCTCTCGGCGCGCTGCAGGCGGGGAAACCTCTCTACATCCTGATCTGGGTCGCCAGTGCGCTCCTCGCAGCGGCTTATCTGATGCCGGTCGTCCGCATGGCGTACTTCCGGCATGATCCGCAGGAAAAATTCCGTAAGTACGGGGCATTCAGCTATTCCATGCTGATCCCGATCTGCATCACGACAGCGCTTGCCGTCATCCTCGGCGTACTGCCGGATGTATATCCGCATTTCTATGATCTGGCCGATATGGCCGCAAGCGGCATCTGTGCCGGATGGAACGGGGGGTGGCTGAAATGACGAAGAAAAGAATTTATATCCTGGCCGCTGTCATTCTGCTTGTCTCCTGCGCGGCTGAGATCGCAGGCGTACACCTGCACAGCCCGTCATGGTGGCCGCTTCCTTTCGGCTATGATATTTTTTTCGGGTTTGTGTCGGGATGGATCCTGATCATCCTTGCCAAGCTCATCATGGCGCCGCTCCTGCAGCGCCATGAGAACTACTATACACGCGGAGGAGGTGGCCACATTGAGTAATGCATGGCATCCTGGCATCATCCTCATTCTCGTCGGACTCATTGCGGCCATTGTACCGAAAGCGCTTCGGAGAGTGGTCCTTGCCATCGGTCCCTTCGCCGCCCTTGCCACGGCGCTCACCATGCCGATGGGCACAGACCTCTCCATGGAATTCTTTGGCACCGGCTATGTGCTTGACTACTTCCATGTGGACGGCTTAAGCTATGTCTTCTGCATGATCTTTTCTCTGATGGCCTGCATCGGCGGGATCTACTCTTGCCACAATGAGAGCCGCATCGAAGCCTTCGCCTCCATGGCCTACGCCGGATGTTCGCTTGGCGTCACTCTTGCCAAGGACTGGATGACCTTCATCGCCTTCTGGGAAGGCCTTGCGGTGACATCCCTCTTCCTGATCTGGTGCCACCACACCCCGGCCTCGCGCCGCGCAGGCTACCGCTACCTCATGGTCCACATGCTGGGCGGAAACCTTCTGCTCTATGGCATCTTCCTCGAGGTCGGTGCTGGAAACGGTCTCGTCATGAACCTCTCAGCGGGCGCACACAATCTGCCCTTCTGGGCGATCCTCATCGGTATCGCCGTGAATGCGGCCATCCCTCCGGTGAATGCATGGCTGGTCGATGCGTATCCGGAAGGCACCATCACCGGCTCCGTTTTCCTCTCCTCCTTCACCACGAAGGTCGCCGTCTATGCGCTCATCCGCATCTTTGCGGGGACCGACTTCCTCATGGCTGCCGGCTGCTTCATGGCGCTCTATGGGGCGCTCTATGCGATCATGGAAAATGATATGCGCCGCCTTCTCGGCTACCATATCATCAGTCAGGTCGGCTTCATGGTCGCCGGTGTCGGCGTCGGCACGGCGATGGCACTGAACGGCGCAGCGGCGCATGCCTTCTCGCACATCCTGTATAAGTCGCTCCTCTTTATGTGCGCAGGCGCGATCATCTATGCGACAGGCATCCGCAAGATCAATCAGCTCTCCGGCATGGCAAAGAGAATGCCATTCGCCTGCCTCTGCTTCTTCGTCGCCGCCTTCTCCATTTCCGGCGTACCGTTTTTCAATGGCTTCATCAGTAAGACCATCACCATCGCGGCAGCGGCAGAAGCCGGGTATGACTGGGTCTACACCCTGCTTGAGCTTGCCAGCGTCGGTACCTTTTTATCCATCACACTGAAGATGGGCTACTTCATTTTCCTTCGGAAAGAGGAAAAAGACATTGTCATGAAGCACAAGCTCCCGAAGAATATGTACGTCGCAATGGGCCTTGGCGCCTGCCTCTGCTTCCTCTACGGCGTATATCCGGATCTGCTTTACCGCTTCCTGCCATTCGGCGCCGTCACCTACGAGCCCTTCACGCTAGCCCACCTCCTGTCTTATGTAGAGATCCTTGTCGTCACCATGGTGCCGTTCATGATGTTCCTTCCGAGGATGGAGCCGCACACCGCCCTCAGCCTCGATACCGACTGGTTCTACAGAAAGCCTTTCGCGGCGATCATGAACTTCGTGAGCGGACTCATGTGCGCACTCTGCAAAGGCCTTGGCGATGCCTGGGGCATTGCGAATGATAAATTCATGGATCTCACGAGCAATCCGATGGACTTCCTGGATGCACGTCCTTTCCGGAAACGCACGCATTACAATCCGGAAAACTACCGTACCTCCATCGCCGATCCAATGATGATCATCCTGACGGTCCTCGTCAGCTGTGCGGCCTACTTCATCACGTCGCTCAGATTTTAAGAAGAAGCTCTTCCGAAAGGGAGAGCTTTTTGTTGGGATGGGTTCATGGGGGGAGCCCGTGGGGTGTGCCATCCTTTGATTTCCAGATGAAAGCTCTGCTCGCTAGTTAGGAGTGACTAGTGACTAGTGACTGGTGACTGGTGACTTGAATACCACTTTCGGGCATCGCCCTATTTATACGTTGCGGCGCTTCTGATTTTTATGCGCCGCACCACCACTCCTAACTCCTCACTCCTCACTTCTAACTAGAGAGCAAAGCTTTCATCCCCAATCAAGAGGCAGCACGCCCTATGGGCTAACCCTGAACCCAATTTAAGTCTATCCTTATTTCATACAAATATGTCATTCTTGCACATTATGCATTTGACATTTTTGCAAAATAGGTATACTATAAGTGAAGCGATTTGAAATTAAGTGTACATTTCAAGCTAACGATTCTTATCTTCATTGTTTAGGAGGACATGATGGACGCAAGAGAGAATGCTTATGTATTGTGGTTTGATGAACTGCACAGAAAAGATGTCAATCTGGTCGGAGGGAAATCTTCTTCTCTGGGTGAACTGACGACCTCGACCGGCGTGCCGGTACCATACGGCTACGCGACGACAGCTCATGCTTACCGTTATTTCATGGATGTCACCGGGCAGAACAAAAAGGATCCACGAGCTGCTGCAGGGTCTTTCCGATGTAGAAGACTCTGTCGAACTCCATGAAGTATGCACTAAGATTCGCGAAAGCATCGTTTCCGCTGAAATGCCGGAAGACCTTGCAACTGCGATCGGCGATGCTTACGAAGAACTCTCCAAGAAAGTCAACGAAGAAAATCCATATGTAGCCGTTCGTTCCTCTGCTACCGCAGAAGACCTGCCGGATGCTTCCTTCGCAGGCCAGCAGGACACCTACCTGAATGTCACCGGCCGTGACATGGTCATCCGTAAGGTCAAGGAATGCTACGCATCCACCTTCACTGACCGTGCTGTATACTACAGAGCGAAGAAGAACTTCGACCATGAAAACGTCGCTCTCTCCGCTGCCGTACAGATGATGGCTGACTCCAAGGTCGCAGGCGTCATGTTCACCGTAAACATTGCCAACGGCGATGACAAGTCCATCATGATCGAAGGCTCCTGGGGCCTTGGCGAATATGTCGTACAGGGTACTGTCACCCCGGATAACTTCATCATCAACAAGGAAGACCTCACCATCGCTTCCCGCCATATCAATGAAAAAGCCATCGAGCTCGTTCGTAAACCGGGCGGCGATGTAGAAGAAAGAAAAGTACCGGAAGAACTTGCCAAGGCGCAGGCTCTCACTGATGAACAGGTCGTCCAGCTCGCTACCTATGCGAAAGCCATTGAAAAGCACTATGGCTGCTACATGGATATGGAATGGGCTGTCGACCACCAGAACCGCGTCTGGATCCTCCAGGCTCGTCCGGAAACCGTTTGGTCCAAGAAGAATAAAGAAAAGAAAGCAGGCACTGAAGTGAAACTGACCACCGATCATAAAGTACTCGTCAAAGGTCTTCCGGCCAGCCCGGGAATGGCAGCAGGCAAATGCCACGTCATCACCGACCCGAAGGATATCAATGAATTCCAGGAAGGCGAAGTCCTCGTCACCACGATGACCTCTCCGGACTGGGTACCGGCTATGAAGAAAGCCATCGCGATCGTCACCGATGCTGGCGGCATGACCTGCCACGCTTCCATCGTTTCCCGCGAACTCGGCATTCCATGCGTTGTCGGCACCAAGAGCCGCAGCGTAGAAGCGACCAAGGTACTGAAATCCGGCCAGGATATCACGATCGATGCACAGAACGGCGTCGTTTATGACGGCATCGTCGCTGACCTTGTGAAGAAAGACGAACCGCAGCAGGCACAGGGCGCTGCTCAGACCGTAGTCGCTGAATACTTCGCACCGACCGGCACCGGCGTCATGATGAACCTGGGCGATCCGGATCTCGCTGATAAATATGCGAGCCTCCCATGCGACGGCATCGGCCTCATGCGTGAAGAATTCATCTGGACCACCTTCATCCATGAACATCCGCTCTACCTCATCGAACAGGGTAAACCGGAAAAAGTCATCGACATGCTCGCTGAAGGCATTTCCAAGGTCTGCCGCGCGCTGGCTCCACGTCCGGTCGTTCTCCGTTTCTCCGACTTCAAGTCCGGCGAATACAGAAACCTCAAGGGCGGCGACAAGTACGAACCTGTAGAACCGGCTGACCTGCTCGGCTGGAGAGGTGCTTCCCGTTACTACGACCCGACCTACACCGACGCATTCCGTCTCGAACTCAAGGCAGTCAAGAAGGTCCGTGAAGAATTCGGTCTGAAGAACCTGAACTGCATGATCCCGTTCTGCAGAACCGTCGATGAAGCACGCAAGGTCACCTCCATCATGAAGGAAGAAGGTCTGGAAAGAGGTCCGGACTTCAAGCTCTTCCTCATGGCAGAGATCCCGGCCAACATCATTCTGGCAGATAAATTCAATGAATTCGTGGATGGCTACTCCATCGGCTCCAACGACCTCACCATGCTGGTACTCGGCTGCGACAGAAACAATGACACCGTTTCCGCCCTCTTCGATGAAAGAAACCTCGCGATCAAGAGAGCTGTCCGCCACCTGATCGAGACCGCACACAAAGACGGCAAGACTGTCTCCATCTGCGGCCAGGCTCCGTCCGTATACCCAGACTTCACTGAATTCCTCGTCAAGAGCGGTATCGACTACGTATCCGTCAACCCGGATATGGTCAAAGCCACCAAGAGAAATGTCGCTCGTATCGAACAGAGACTGATGCTCGATGCAGCTACCGGCAGAGGAATCAAAGATACAGAAGACTATACCTGGTGATCTCGGACACTCCGAAGGGAGCCTGCCTGCCCCGTGAGAACGGGGGCGGTCAAGTGAAGAGCCAGACATTCCGTTGCCTGGGTGGGGACGCATGCGGCCCCAGATCACCTTGACCGATCCGGCGATAGCTTTGAACTGAAAAATTCCGGTGACCGGGGCTGTTTTCGAGCAGTCCCGGTTTCCTGTCAATACAAAAAAGGAAGCAAATTATGCAGCTGACCAGCCGCCAAAAAGAAATTACCCGCATCGTGCGGGAAAATGGGCCGATCACAGGTGAAATGATCGCTGAGCGTCTCCATGTGACCCGAAGCGCCCTGCGGGGAGATCTGGCGGTGCTTCTCTCGGGAGAAGTGATCGCCGCCAGACGGAGACTGGGCTACTACTACCTGGGAGGAGGAGAGGACCCGGCTGCGGCAGAGATCCGTTCCTGCACTGCAGAGTCCTGCATGTCCAGACCCGTTCTGGTCAGTGCAGAGTCGAATGCTTACGATGCCGCTGTCCTTCTTTTCACCGAAGACATCGGGACCCTTTTCGTGGGCAAGCCCGATGACGTCATGGGTGTAGTATCCAGAAAGGATCTGCTGAAGACCGCTATGGGCCGTGAAAATCTGACCAAAGTGCCGATCTCCATGGTCATGACCTCCCGGTCGAAGATGATCTTCGCAGAGCCGGACGAAGACATGGTATCCGTTGCCCAAAAGCTCATTGACTATGAGATCGACTGTCTGCCTGTCGGCATTTTTCAGGATGCTGAGGGCGAGAAGAAATTCAAGCTCATGGGACGCATTTCCAAGACCAATATCACCCGCCTCTTCCTCGATCTCGGAACGAAGAAGAGATAATTGAGGTTGTCGGGTTCAGGGTTCAGGGTTCGGGGATTTGTCCTTTTTGCGTAGTACCTTCCTTGGAGAAAGGGCGCGCCGTATCGTTCCGTTTAGCCTGCCTTTCCCAATAGGTAATGCTATTAAGTTAAGGAATTTGATAGCGACGTAGCGACTTGCTTCCCCCTTCGGGGAAGTGCCGAAGGCAATAGGGGCATGCTAGCGGTATAGTGTGCTATGTTGAATAGTCCGATGCTGTCGCTATCCAAACATTTTCATGCAATACCGCTACGTAGCCCCCTCATCTCACTTCGCTCGAAATGGCGTCTCACTGGATTTTCGCGTTGCTTCGCTCCTAAAAATTCCAGTTCGCTTGCACAAGCCCTTCGGGCAGCTCCCGATGGGAGCCAAGATCGTTCTGCCGCTTAACTTAATAGCATTACCCCAATGGGGAAGGCAACGGATACGCGCGAAGCGCTATCAAAACTCCGCGGCGCTTCTATGATTTGATGCGCCGCACCACAACCTTGAACCCGTCAACCTGAACCCTGAACCCAAAATCCTAATCCCTTGCTGCTCATCTCATTTCCAATCAATACCAAAGGAGGTCATCCTTTTGTCCAAAATACCAGAAGTGTACGTGGTTTCTGATTCTTTGGGAGAAACTGCGGAAAGTGTCGCCAAGGCGACCATCAGCCAGTTTGATGAAGACATCGACGTTGTGCGCGTGCCCTTCATCCGTCATGCAGAACAGATTCAGAAGGTCATCGAAGAGGCGGCAGAGCATGGCGCTGTCGTCTGCCATACCTTAGTCAGCCCGGAGCTCGTGCGCATTTCGAGCGCATTGCAGAAGCTAACCATGTGAAGTATGTGGATATTCTTGGGCCGATGATGGACATGGTGCAGACCATTTCTGAAACGAAGCCCCGTATGAAGCCGGGCATCATCCACAAGCTCGATGAAGAATACTTCAAGAAGGTCGAAGCCATTGAATTTGCCGTGAAGTATGATGACGGCAAGAATCCGGCCGGCTTCAAGAAGGCAGATGTCGTCCTGATCGGTGTATCCCGTACCTCGAAGACGCCGCTCTCCATGTACATGGCACACAAAAAATTCAAGGTGGCCAATCTTCCGCTCGTGCCGGAAGTGCCGCTGCCGGAAGAGATCTTTCAGGTGCCGCCCTATCGCATCATCGGGCTCATCATCGATCCGTACAAGCTGAATACCATCCGAAGCGAACGCATGAAGGCGCTCGGCTTCTCCGGGACGGCGAACTATACGGACATTGCCCGCATCGAGGATGAATTGTCCTACGCGAAGGAGATCATGCGCCAGCTCCACTGCCAGGTACTCGATGTGTCGAATAAGGCCATCGAAGAGACGGCCAGCCGTATCATGTCGATCGTACAGAGAAATAAGGAGCTGTACGGAGATAAATATTAAGAAAACAACAAAAG
>ENA-OQCL01000545-OQCL01000545.1-human-gut-metagenome-genome-assembly--contig:-NODE-545-length-17525-cov-2.728589_pt1 | contig 17525 bp, 23 predicted proteins | sample MGYA00242502_ERZ504586 | MGnify/ENA primary metagenome ERZ504586 (study PRJEB26092, sample SAMD00036316) | human gut metagenome | host: Homo sapiens | study: EMG produced TPA metagenomics assembly of... | reverse complement strand
TGTCGTAGTTCGTTTTCTCATGCGCTGCCTGATCGGGCACGCCCATGGTGTAAATGAGCCCGCAGCGGATGCGGCGACCGTAGCCTTCGTCTGGTGCGCCGCCGGTGTAATGGTTCGGTGGGAAGAGCAGCCGTTCGTAGAAATTGCGCACAGCGCCAGGCACTTCGCCGTAATAAATCGGCGCGGCGACGACGAGCGCATCTGCGGCGAGGATCTCCTCGAGCACCGGCGTCAGCGCATCGCGCTGGGCGCATTTCGTGTAGCTTGGGCCGCCGAGTCGCTTGCAGGCGAAGCAGCTGATGCAGCCACGGAAATCGAGATCAAAGAGGTCGATGCGTTTTGTTTCGGCGCCGGCTGCGCGCGCACCTTCGAGGGCATTGTCGAGAAGCTGGGCCGAATGCCAGGTTTTGCGCGGACTGCCGTTGATACCAATCACTTTCATAATGATCCTTCCTCTCGTGTGGATTTCCTTCATTATAACACGCTGCCCATTCAATCGCCAGTGACATCGCGCCGCGCCAAAAGCCGCACGCTGAGCGCCGCAAAGAGCACGGTGTACACGAGGGTCGACAGCGCAAGCTGGGCGAGATCGATCTCCATGTTCGGATTGTTGGCGCGCATGCCGACGGAGAGCAGCGAGTACGGAAAATACAGCGCCCAGCCCTGGGCCGTCGCCATGAGTCCGGCGATGCCGCCCAAGAGCCCGATCGCCACCGGGATCGCGAAGGATTTGATCAAGAGGCTGAGAAAAAGCTGCACAGCGCAGACGGCAATGCTTCCGAGCGCGCCGCAGCAGAGCCATTCGAAAAGCTCCGGCGGCAGCGGTTCGCGAATGCCAGCGAGAAAACCGCTGCCGATGAAAAGCAGACCAACGACCAGCTGCGCCAGCACGCTCACGCCGATCGCCGGAATGAGCTTGCCGAGATAGAGCGCCGTGGTAGAAATTGGCGCCGTGAGAAAGCTGTTGAAATTATGATCGGTGTTTTCCAGCCGCCATTCCCAGGCGCAGTAAACGGCGAGCAGCGCCGGCAGGAAAAAGTACGACGCAAAGAGCGTGTGCTGCGTCCAGAGGCTGTACCAGCTGCTCTTTAAGAGCGCAAGATTGCCGAGATAGTTAAACGTGCCGAGAAAGGCCGGGATCAGCGGCAGCACAACAAAGGCGATCCACACCGGCGCGTGGCGGCCTTTGATGAGCTCAGCGCGTAGAGCACGGATGATCATTTGTCAAACCTCCTTTCGCACGAAAAGCGTGCGGCCAACGATGAAGAACACGAGGAACCAGCAGATAAAGAGCGCAATGTCCAGCGGTTCCGGCGTGCGCCAGTAATATTCTGTGTAACGTGTGGCCTCGTCCCACCACATTGCCACCTGACTAAAGAGTCCGTAATAGCTCCAGGGCAGGAGCCGCTGCACAGCGCTTGGGAAAAACAATCCCATCAGCCCGAGAAAACTGCCGGCAATGCCGATCACCAGCGGCACCGCCTGATTCGCGAAGCGTAAGCTCAGTCCCTGCTGCAGCGTGTAGAGCATGAGCGAGACGATCCAGCTGACAAGCGTGAACACTGCAAACGTGCGGTACGGCATCGTGCCCGGAAACGCTTCGTAATAGCCGACGCCGAGAAAGAGCGCGCTGCGGATGATCATGAGAATCGCCAGCACGATCGCGCCCCAAAGGAGCTTGGCGTTGTAGATCTTGCCCGGCGTCGTCAGCGTCTCGAGGATTTTCAGCGTGCTGCCCTTGTGCTCGATCTCGCAGTTGCGGCTGGCGATCACCGCCGTCGCCAGCGGCAGCATAAAGCTGTCAACCATCGCCAGATCGTAGAGCAACCACATCCAGCCCTGTCGCAAATCTTCCGGATCCATACGCACGAGGGACGTATAGACCCACAACAGCTGCGCAGCGATCAGCGCCAGCCCAACGAGAAAGATCTTGCGCCGGCGACATTTGAAAAATTCCAGTCTCAGCGTGCTCATAAGCTCGCCCCCTTCCCGGTGAGCTCGAGGAAGATGTCCTCCAGACTTTTCTGCCGTTCCTCCAAACGCAGCACGCCGATGCTCTGCGTCACGAGCAGCTCGGCGAGCGCCGCCGTGGTGTCGTCGTTGAGCAGTGGCAGCACGAGATATCCGTCTTCACCCTCACTCACATGCAGGCGTCGCTCGCGCAAAATCGCCTGGGCGTGGAGATTGTCAGTCGTGCGCAGCGCCAGATGATGCTTGCTGCGGCTGTGCAGCGCTGTGAGCGAATCCTGAAAGACCAGCTCGCCCTCGCGGATGATGCCGACGTGGTCGGCCATCTGGTCGATCTCCGCCAGCAGATGGCTGGAAACAACCACCGTCATGCCGAAGCGCTGCGGCAATTCCTTGATGAGCTCGCGCATTTCCTGGATCCCTGCCGGATCTAGCCCGTTCGTCGGCTCGTCGAGGATCAAGAGCCGCGGATAACCCAGGAGCGCCGCCGCCAATCCCAACCGCTGCTTCATGCCCAGGCTGTAATGGGCTGCACGCTTGTCCTTCGCATCCGTCAAGCGCACGATCTCGAGCACCTCGCGAATGTTTTTCCTCCGGCACGCCGCGCATCGTCTGCACAATGCGCTAGATTTTCCTCGCCGGAAAGATGGCCGTAATAGCTCGGGCTTTCAATGAGACTGCCCACCTGCTTGAGGATCGCCAGCCGATTGCGGCGCATCATCGGTTCGCCGAACACAGCGATGTCGCCGGCGGTCGGCCGCACAAGCCCGAGGATCATCTTCAACGTCGTTGATTGCCAGCGCCGTTGGTCCGAGGAAGCCGTAGATGCAGCCCTCTGGCACACGCAGATCGAGATCGTTCACGCGCAGCACGCTGCCGTACTTTTTCGAGAGATCGGCTGGTGGATATGATAGAAGAATATGCCATGATCGTTCACTCCATTCATTTCTTTTTCATTTCATGCTCTTATCTTACCCGTTCCGCCTTAAACGTCAGTGACGCCTCCCTTACGCTTACCTTACAATGCACGTATACGCTTGGGTGCGACGCGCAAAATATGCTATGATAGAATCACATTATAATGAAGGAAATGATCCACCATGGCTTACAAAATTCTCATCGTCGACGACGAGCGCGCCCTCTGTGAAATGATCCGCGCCTTTCTCGCCCAGGGCAGGCTACGCGACGGCGACTGCCGGCAGCTGCGCAGAAGCGCTGACGGTCTTCCGCGCCGAGCAGCCAGACGCTGTGCTTCTCGACGTGATGCTGCCTGACGGCGACGGCTTCAGCCTGTTCGGTCAGCTGCGCGCCCTGCGCGATGTGCCGACGCTCTTTCTCTCTGCCCGCGACGAAGACGCTGCGCGGCTGCAGGGGCTCGGCCTCGGCGCCGACGATTACATCACCAAGCCCTTCCTGCCGGAGGAGCTGCTGCTGCGATTGGCCGCTGTGCTGCGCCGCGTTTATCGCGATGCGCCGGAAAACGACAGCGCCCGTCTCGGCGATGTCGAGATCGACTGGGGCAAGAGCCTTGTGCGCAGGGACGGCGAGGAAATTCCGCTGACCGCCAAGGAATACACCCTGCTGCGCAAGCTCTGGGACAACCGCGGCAACATCGTCACTATCGACGCCTCTGTGAAGCGCTCTGGGATGGGCCAAACATCGGCTACGAAAACACGCTGATGGTGCACATCCGTCGTCTGCGCGCAAAGATCGAGCGCGATCCTTCGCATCCAGAACATCTGCTGACGGTGCGCGGCCTTGGCTATCGTCTGGCGCGGGAGGATGGACGATGAAACGGCTCACTGGCATCTGGCGCTCGGCGCTGATAATGACGCTGGCCATGGCGCTGATCGTTGTGCTTTTTCTGTTGGGCATTCTCGGCTATATGGTGCTCACGTTCAAGCTCAACGTCGACGCCAATTTTTCCACCAATCACCATCGACGAAGCCCTCCGTGCAGACCGCCGACGGCTACGAATTCAGCGCCGCCTACGCCCTCGACGGCAAAAACCAGTGGGCCATGCTCATCGACGACAGCGGCGACGTCATCTGGAGCTATCACAAGCCTGATGAAATTCCTGATCACTACACCATGCGCGACGTCGCCGCGTTCACACGCTGGTTCATCGACGATTACCCCGTGCGCACGCGCATCCGCGACGACGGTCTGCTCGTCATCGGCGCGCCGGAATTCAGCCTGCAGCGCTACAGCGTCGAGATCCCGACCAACACCATCACGCCGACGCTCTTCTGGTTCAGCGGGCTCTTTCTCGTCATGCTCATTTGCGTGCTCGGCGCTTCGGCGCTGCTGCTGCGCCGCTGGTTCCGCAAGGATCAGTCGCGCGTCGACGCCGCCCGCGCCGAATGGGTGAATGGCGTCAGCCACGACATCCGCACACCGCTGGCCCTCGTCATGGGCAACGCTGCCCAGCTCGAAAACGATCCCGCGCTCTCCGCGGACGCGCGCAAGCAGGCCGCGCTCATCCGCCGCCAGAGCCAAACCATCCGCGATCTCGTCGGCGATCTCAATCTCACCATGCGGCTGGAATCGAGCATGCAGCCGCTGCGCCGCGAAATCGTACAGCCTGCCGCGCTCCTGCGACAGACGATCGCCGATTTTCTCAACAGCGGCCAGGCCGACGACTATCCGCTGGACATCGATCTGCCTGAAACACCGCTGCCAGCGCTGGGCGCCGATCCGCAGCTTTTGCGCCGCGCCCTCACCAATCTCCTGAACAACTGCGTGCGCCACAATCCACCGGGCTGCACCATCCGCGCCGGCGGATTTGCGCGCGACCACCACGTCGTCCTCTTCGTCGAAAGCGACGCCCCAGCCACAAGCGCCAGCATCGGCCAAAGCCCCGGCGTAGAAAACGACGGCCTCGCTGCCCACGGCACCGGTCTCTCCCTCGTCAAAAAGATCGCCCAGGCCCATGGCGGCGAAGCCCACTTTGACACCGCCAATCATTTCCGCTGCGAGCTCTGGCTGCCGTTGAAATAAAACCGATCGTTTTTGCTCCTTATTTCAAAATCACCCCTTAATTTGAAATAAGGAGCATTTTTTGCGCGCTTATTTCAATTTCCTCTTGTGATTTTGAAATAAGCGGCTTAAAATTGGCAGTAGTATTTCAAAATTGAAAGGAGTGCTCACAATGACAGAACGCGCCGGAACCCTCGTACAAATCTCACCGGCGATGCGGCGTACTGGTCTTTCCGCCCGTCGCCGCTGCCGCCGGAACCAGCGCTCACCCTTGATAGCGACATGCGCCAGATGCTCGTCACCACCAGCCGTGCGCTGACCAATCTCGAGCGCCTCGCGCTGCTCATTCCCAGCACCGATCTTTTCATCGCCATGTATGTGCGCAAGGAAGCGCTGCTTTCCTCGCAGATTGAAGGCACGCAGTGCACGCTGGAGGATGTCCTTGATCCTGAGCTTGATACCGCCGCCAATCTCGACGCTGGCGAAGTCGTCAATTATGTGCGTGCGGCACAGTTTGCCCTTGAGCGTATGCAGCAGCTCCCGCTCTGCAACCGCCTGCTGCGTGAAACCCACGCCGTGCTCATGGAGGGCGTGCGCGGCGAAGAAAAAAATTCCCGGCGAATTTCGCCGCAGTCAAAACTGGATCGGCCCCGCCGGCTGTGGCCTCAAAGATGCGCGCTACATTCCGCCAAATGTCGATGACATGACTGCCGCGCTCGACGATCTTGAGCACTACATCAACGCCGACACGCCGTATCCGCCGCTCATCGATGCCGCGCTCATCCATTACCAGTTCGAAACCATCCACCCATTTCTCGATGGTAACGGCCGCATCGGCCGCCTGCTGATTCTGCTCTACTTCATTGAAAAATCGCTGCTGACAAAGCCTGTGATTTATGTCTCATGTTTTCTCAAGAAAAATCAGCTGGAATATTACGATCGCATCAGCGAGGTACGCCGCACAGAAAATTATGAGCAATGGATACGCTTCTTCCTTGAAGCGGTGAACGCCGCCGCCATCGACGCGACCGAAACGATCTGGTCGCTCTCGGAGCTGCACAACGCCAACCTTGCACAGCTGCCAGTCTCCAAACGCCAGCCGGACAATCTGCGGCGACTTTCGATTACATTGAAGCACACCCGATCATCACCTTGCGGCAAACTGCCGACGCCCTCGCGCTGAGCTACAACACCGTCGCCACAGGCGTGAAAAAGCTCGTCGCCCTGGGCATTCTCCAGGAAACAACAAACGCCAGCCGCAACCGCGTTTTCGCCTACGAAGATTATCTGGCCATCCTGCGCCAGGATACATAAAATCAAAAAACGACCGCCCATCGTGAGCGGTCAATTTTATCGGGCATTATTTCACGCCGAGGATGGCGAAAACTTTGCGGCGGGTGAGGCGATAGACGGCCCAGAGCAGGGCGCTGATGCCGAGGATGACGAGGGCGCAGCGGCTGAGTCCGACGAGCTCGCCTGCTGTGAAGCTGCCGTCATTAAAATACATCATCATGCAGTAGAAGGCGCTGATCACGGTGGTGCCCAGGATGCTCGGTGTGAGGGAAAACGCGGCGCACCTGGCTCGTCGCCGAATGGCGCAGATAGACTGGCGGCGCGCCGAGATGGCGCAGATCGTCGTAGACGCGGCGATTCGTCAGCGCGATCGTGAGACAACGCGTGTAGGCGATGACGAAAACGGCGGCGAAGCAGACGATGGCGATGAAGACGAAGATCATCATAAAGACGGCGTAAGTCTGGAGCATGTCGGCGTCGTTGAGGACGCGGAAAGTTGGCATGAATTGCCAGTACGTACGGAAATCGGTGCTGTCGCGGTTGTCGTAGCGGACGCCGGTTTCTTCCGCAAGCTGCGTATCTACCCAGTATTCGCCGGTCTCAGCGATCTCACGCGCCCGCACGACAGGATCCCAGGCGTCCACAAGCTCCACCTCTGGCCCGGAAGCGTCGACAATGGCGTTAAAGAGCGCGTCGGCGAAATCGTATGTCTCGTCAACATTGGCAACGTTGAAGGCGACGAGATTTTCCAGCCATTCGCTGGTGAGTCCGGCAGTCATGCGCGCGTAGTCACTGTCATCGAGGACATAATGGCCGAGCAGGCTGTCGTTCGTGAAGGACTCGGCGACGGTGACCGGGAATTCCTCGCCAGTGACAAAATTCGTCACCAACGTCACGTCTTCTGTGAGCTCGTAGTTGTCAAAGCCGTTGCTGTCATAAACCGGCGCGATCGTTCCTGGCTCGACATCCACGTCCACGCCAGTGAGGGCGCGATAGCCGCTCTCGGAGAGAAACAGATTCGATTGATTCTGTTCAGCGTAGATCATTTCATGCGTCGTGCCGAAGGCGGTCTCTGTCTCCTCCTCGTGCTCGCCGTCGACAGCCAGCCGCGCCATTGGCGCTTCGCTGTAGCTTTCGATGGTGACGCCGTAGTCATCCGCCAGGGCGCGGATGTCGTCCTCGTCAGGAATGGCTGTCTGGTCGCTGCGATAGTGGAAAAGATAATCGATCGGCAGGGAGCGCGCGCTCATTTCAGCGCTGCCGCTCATCATCGGCATGTAGAAGCTGGCGAAATAGGCGCCAGCGATTAAGAGCGTCATCACGAGCATGTTGCGCACAGTCTGGCGCGCCTGGAATTTCATCATCGAGACGGAGATGATGTCCTTGTAGCGCTTGCGTTTGCCGCCCCAGCCATTGCCGACGGTGTGGAGCAGCATCATATAAAGGCCGATGAGCGCCGGCGCGAAGCAGAGCGCGTCGACAACGCCCGGCGGATACCAGCGCAGTACTTTAATGAAGAAAGTTGGCGCAAAATAGCCGAGCAGGCCACCGATCACCACGAGCAAAATCCCCACGCGACCGTACCAACGCGGTATGGCACGGATCGGTTCGCTCTTATGGCTCTCCTGGACGACGTCGATGATGTTCGTGCCACGCACCGAGCGGCGGCCGAGGAAAAAGGAGCATCACCGTCACAAAAAGCGCGAATGCGAGCACATAGGCGTAGCCGCGCGGATCGAAGGAAAGCGCCATTTCTGCCGAATCGACGACGACGGCGCGGAAGATCTGCCAGATTGCGGCAGCGACGCCGATCCCAAGGATCCCGCCGCCAACGCAGCTTGTCAGCGCAACGAGCGCAAGCTCTCTGTAAAGCGCGCGCTGCAAGGTTCTGCGACTGGCGCCGAGGGCGAGGAAAATGCCTGTCTCGCGGCTCTTTTCCCGGAAGAAAAGACCGGCGGCGTAGGTCGTGAACACAGCGCAGCCGAGGATCGTCAGCACAAAGACCATCATGATCTGCTTGCGGCTGTCACCGCCCTCTGGCAGCACGTCCATCACAGTCGGCGAGCGCATCATCAGGCTGTAGGCGGTGACGAGGGTCACCGAGAAAAAGGCTGCAAAAGAGCAGCAACGCGTAGCGGCCGCGATTGGCCCGGCGCAGACGCGCCTGCACCTTGTCAAAATTCGTGAGTGTGGTCATGACCGATCACTCCCCTCTGGGCACGCTAGGCCCTGCCTCGGTAGCCTCTCCCATTTCACGCACAGCATCGAGGAGCGCATCCTGGAAATCGCCGCGGGATTCGCTGCCGCGACGCAGCGTGCGCCAGACGACGCCGTCGCGCAAAACGACGACGCGATCGCAGAAGCTTGCCGCATAGGAATCGTGGGTGACCATGAGAATGGTGGCGTCCATCGCCTGTCTGGCCTGGAGAAAGCTGTCGATGACAGCGCGCGAGGATTTGCTGTCGAGATTACCGGTTGGTTCATCAGCAAGGATCATCAGCGGCTGGTTGATAAGGGCGCGGGCCACCGCTGTGCGCTGTTTTTCGCCGCCGGAGATCTCGGCCGGATATTTGTCGCGAATATGCGACAGCCCAAACACCTCGCAAAGCTGGTCGGCGCGCGCTTCCACCTGGTCGTTGATGCTCGCGCCGATGATCGACGGCAGGAGAATATTCTCGCGCACCGAAAGCCCGTCGAGCAGCAGAAAATCCTGGAAAACGAAGCCGAGCTCCTTGTTGCGCACCTCGGCGAGGGCGTCTTCGTCGAGCTTCGCCAGCTCTGTATCGCCGAGCAGAATGCTGCCGGAATCCGACGGGATATAGCAGGAAATGCAGTTGAGGAGCGTCGTTTTGCCGGAGCCCGACGGCCCCATGATGGCGACGAATTCGCCCTGGTCGACGGAAAGGGAGATGCCCTTGAGTACTTCATAGGTCGTGCTGCCGACCTGATAGGATTTGTGCAGATCATGAACGTTTAACATGGTCGTTGCCTCCTTTTTATGATGGATCGTGGTTGTTTTCCATGGTTCAAGCTTACCATCTTTTGGCGGAGGCTGCTGGCGGCGCTGTCAAATCTGGCGTCTTGGTTGTCATTTTTGGCAGCGCAAGCACGCGCAATGTCAAAATTGGTCGCGCAGATGTCAAGTTTGGTTTTTCGGCGAGGCCGCGCTGTGGTAAAATAAGCACAGAAACTTTTCACAGGGAGGGATCATCATGCTGCGCATCGGACTCTGCGACGACATTGCAGACGCGCGCCTGCTGCTTGAAGACGCGCTCGAGCGCGTGCTGGAAACGGGCGGCTGGGAGGCGCAGTTTTTCCAGTTTTCGTCTGGCGAAGGGTTGCTCGACTGGTATGCGAAGCATCTCGGCGAGCTCGATCTCGTTTTTCTCGACATGGAAATGAAAACGCTCTCCGGCATCGACACGGCGAAGCGGCTGCGCGCCCTCGACGACAGCCTGCAGCTGGCATTTTGCACGAGCTATAGCGACTATGTCTTCGACGGCTACGGCACCGGCGCGCTCGGTTACCTGCTCAAACCGCCGCGTCAGGAGCAGCTCGAGGAAGTGCTGCGGCGTGCGCAGGCGGCGCTATTGCGCGGGCTTGACGAAGCCTACATCGCCAAAAACGGCGACACCACCTACCGTCTGCCCTATCAGACGATCCTCTATTTCACATCGGAACGGCGCAAAGTGCACTGCGTCACCACAGAGCGCACGGTGAGTTTCTACGGCAAGCTCGACGCCGTCGCCGCCGAAGTGGGCAAACATTTCGTGCGCATCCATCAGCGCTACCTCGTGCGCATCGGCGCCATCGCGCGCATGGAAACGAACGAAGTCGTGCTTGTGAACGGCGAACGGCTTCCGCTCAGCCGCAGCCAGCGGCAAACGGCGCTGCTGGCGGTGGCGCAGCAGACACTGGAGGGCTAGTCGATGACAGACAGTTATCAAGAACTTTACCTGGGCGAAGAATCCGGCAGCTATCACCTAACGATCACGGCCTTCGAAAATATTTTTTTCAGCGTGCTCGGCGTGCTCATTGGGGTGCTCTGCGGCTGGCTGCTGTACCGGATGGTGCGGGCTTTCATGCCGGTGCGTCCGCACTGGGGCACACCTCTGCTGGCGGTGACGATGGGCATCAGCGCCGTCATGGTGATCTGGGTCGGCGACCCGAACCTGCTCTACACACTGCCCTTCTACGTCGCCGGCTTCATGCTCTCGACACGTGGCGACCGCGTAGGGCGCATCACCCTCTGCTTCATTTTTTTCCTGCATGTCCATGTCCATCGCCGCGCTGCTGGACACCTACATTGGCTATGGCTTTCTCAACCGCAACACCGATCTCGCCACGCGCTGCGGGCGGCTGATCATTACACTGGCGATCTATCTGGGCTTTCACCGTTTTCTACCAAAGGAACCGCCGCTGCTATCGAGAAATCTCTGGATGCTCACGCTGGCGCTGTCGCTGCTGCCGATGGCGGCGCTCTGCTCGACAGTGCTGCTCACCTATCCGCGCTGGGAATCCGAAGCGGTGCTGAACGTTTCTCTGCGCGTGGGGATGGGGATCCTTCCCTTCGTGCTCATCACTTCGATCGTGCTGCTCGCAACGATCATCGTGCTCGCGCGGCAAAACGCGATGGAGCAGGAGCAGGCACTTGCCGCGCAACGGGCAATTTATTATGAAGGTTTGCAGCAGCAGGACCAGCAGCTGCGCCAACTGCGCCACGACCTGCGCAACCACATCACCGCCGCTGCCGGACTGCTCGAGCTGGGCAAAGTGGAGGAAGCGCGCGCCTATCTCGACGAGCTCGGCGAAAGCCGTGCGCTGAGCCGACCGCGCCGCTTCTGTGACAACGAGCTCGCCAATGTCGTTCTTGCTGCCAAAGCCGACGCACTGGCTCAATCCGGCATCGCCTGCGATTTCAGCGTCGAGCTGCCGGCAAGCCTCGCCATCGCCGATACGGATCTCTGCGCTCTTCTCGGCAACGCCCTCGACAACGCCCGCGAAGCAGCGACAGGCGTCGCCAGCGCCATTGTGCGCCTGCGCTGCCGCGCCGACAAGGGGCTTTTCATGCTCGCCGTCGACAATCCGATCCACGGAGAGATCCACGCCGATCTTTCCACCACGAAACCGGACAAGCGCGCCCACGGCCACGGGCTGCCGAGCATGAGGAGCATCTGCGAGCGCTACGGCGGAACGCTGGAAACGCGCGTCGACAACGACGGCTTCCACCTGCTCGTCTGTCTTTCGCCGACGGAAAACGGCGCGCAATAAAAAAGTGCCGGCGAAAGCCGACGATCATGTGATTGTTCTTGCAGCACGTACGAAAAAATTGGTATGATAAATATAGAAAAAATGAGTGCTACCGGTAGATGGTAACCTCAGTCTTGAGTTAAATAACCGCCGACTTTGGATGAGGGGCGGTTATTTTTTTCCTTCCTATGTCAAAACCAAGTTTTATGCCTACAGCAAACAGGCCGATCAGGCTAATCATGATTTGTATATCCATAGTACCACCTCGCTTCCAACGAAAAGTCGAAATCGAGGAAACTTCTCGGCTATCGCCTCGGTCGGTTCGCAACCATGAGCGCCACCGGCGCTCGCTCACCCCACCATTATGGTGGCACCTTACTTTATTATACAGAAAAACTTTTTCACCGACAACGCGTTGTTGCCGGTGTTTTTTGATTTGCGGACATTCGTCCGCGGTGGTATACTTGTATCATAATATAAAGGGAGGCGACCGCCATGTTGGAATTTTTTGGCGCGTCTGCGCGAATGGATCGAGGACCACGTCAGCTGGAAAGTCATCGGCATGGCGCTGGTCATCGTTGCAGTGGTCGCTTTCTGCGGCGGCAATCTCTACCAGGAATGGCGCGCCGAGGGTGAAGGGTTGACCCTCGTGCAGGAAGACGCCACTGCCGGCGAAACGGCTGCCGACAGTACCGCGCCGGAAAATGCGAGTGGCGAAGTCGTCGTCCACGTCGCCGGAGCAGTCTCATCGCCAGGCGTCTACACGCTGCCGGCTGATTCTCGCGTGGACGATGCAGTCCGCGCCGCCGGCGCCACGGCTGACGCCGATCTCTCACAGCTGAATCTGGCGCAAAAACTCGCCGACGGCCAGAAGATTACTGTGCCCGCCGCTGGTGAAACCCCTGCTCCCGCCGACAACGCCGACAACACCGCACCATCTGACAGCAGCCAGAGCGGCGCCCTCATCAATATCAACACCGCCACTTTGGAAGAGCTGGAAACCTTGCCGAGCATCGGCGAAGTGCGCGCACAGGCGATCATCGCCTATCGCGAAGAGCACGGCGGCTTCCGCACCACCGACGAACTGATGGAAGTCAGCGGCATCGGCGAAAAGATCTTCGCCGACATCTCGCCGCACATCACCGTCTGATCCAAGGAGAACATCATGCGCATCTATCCCGTCAAACGACCACTCTGCGCGGCGATCGTCGCGTTCATTGCCGGACTTTGGCTGAGCAGCGCTCAGGCGCTGCCGTGGATGGGATGCGCTTTTTTGTTTGCTCGCTGCTGGCATTTTCTGTTTCGCCACGAAACGCACGCGGCTGATTTTTCGTCTGTCTGCTCACGCTGGCCGGCGGATTTCTACTGATGCAGCAGACAACCACCGCTCACCAGGCGCTCGTGCCGCTGCACGGCGAGGAAGCAGAGATCACCGCCACGATCACCCGCGCGCCGGCGGATCGCACCTATGTCGACGCCGAAGTCACAGCGATCGACGACGCCATTCTCGCCGAACCGGTGCCACTGCGCATCCAGCGCGCTTGGGAAGATGACACAGATTATACCGTCCACGCTGGCTACCGTTTCAGCGGCAGCTTCGCCGCGCCGGAACCGCCGCGCAATCCCGGTGGCTACGACGAAGAAAAGCTCCTCGCTCAGCGCGGCATCTACACGATGTTCGACAGCGAATCGCCTGGCGTTCTCTGTCAGGAGCCACCAGGCTGGGCCGCCTGGCTGAATCGCGTCAAAGCGCTCTACACCGACATCCTCGCCCGCTATCTCGATCCCGGCGAGCAGGCGCTCATCGTCGCCACGCTTTTCGGCGATGTGTCGGATCTCAACGAGGATTTCTACAACCTCAGCCAGCAATTTGGCATCATCCATATTTTCTCTGTGAGCGGGCTGCATGTGAGCTTCATTCTCGCTTTCGTGCTTGTGCTCACGCGGTTCCTGCAGCGACAGCACAGCTGGGGCTGCTCCTTCTGATGCTGCCGCTGCTCACTCTCTACACCCTGCTTAGCGATGCCTCCGCGCCGGCGGTGCGCGCCAGCATCATGGGCCTCGCCACGCTGCTCGCGCTGCGGCTCCTGCGCTACCGCGATCCGCTGACGACCATCGCCCTCGCTGCCGCGATGCTTTTGGCGGCGAATCCCTACAACCTCTGGCAGATCGGTTTCCAGCTCTCCTTTCTGGCGATGCTGCGGGCTGATCCTGCTGACGCCGCGTCTCGGTAGCCGGTTTCTGGATTTTTTCTGACCCCAAAAATCTCGCCAGCGCCGTCGCTGTGTCGCTGGCTGCCGAATGCGTATCGCTGCCGCTGGTCGCGTATTATTTTTACCAGGTCGCGCCCCTTTCAACAGTAATGAATCTACTCGTCGTGCCGTTTTTCAGTCTGCTCGTGCCGCTGGCGCTGGTGGCGCTGCTCATCGCCGGATTTCTGCCGGTGCTCGGCGCCCTCGTTTTCTTCCCGGTGCGCATGCTCATCCTCGTCATCGTGGCGCTGATGGACATCGTCAACCAACTCACCGGCACCCTCCATCTCTACATCGGCCAACCCTCGCTCTGGCTGCTCGTGCTTTGTTACGCATTGCCTCAGTCTGGATTCTGTCTCATCCCGCTCGATGCGCGCAGACTTTGCACGCTGGCGCTCGCCGCCGTCGCGCTCTGTCTCGCTGTGATCATTCTGCGTCCGGCGGTGAGCGAGGATCTGCGGCTCTCGGTGGTCGACGTCGGTCAGGGAACCGGCTGCACCTATCAAACAGCCGACGGCCGCTGGCTTGTTTTTGACACCGGCCCCGGCGCAGACACCGTTGCCCAGTATCTACGCTATTGTGGCACGAATACCATCGCCGCGCTCGTGCTCAGCCACAGCGATCTCGACCACATCGGCGGCGCCGCGCACATTCTGCGCGATTTCAACGTGGAAAAGCTGCTCGCATCGCCTTACGCGCAGACCACCGACGAATGGCAGGCGCTCGTGCCGTATCTCGGCGACACCGAGATCATCTCTGTGAATGAGCCGATGACCTTCCGCCTCGGCGACGCGCAGCTCGGCTGCGATCTGCTCGCTGCGTCCGAAGACGGCGGCGAAAACAGCAACCAGGTTGTCGCGCGTCTCGAAGACGACGGCCTCTCCACGCTTTTCACCGGCGACACCGCTGCTGAATCTCTGGACGAGATTTCCTGGCAGCAAGCGACGGATCTCATCCTCGTGCCGCACCACGGCAGCAAAAACAGCTGGGACGCCACGTTTTTCGACACGCGCCAGCCGTCCCTCGCGCTGATCAGCGCCGGGCGCAACAATCGTTACGGACATCCCCACGCAGAAACCACCGACGGACTCTCCGCCCTCAACATTCCCACGCTCTGCACCGCCGACAGCGGCGCTGTGCGCATCTATGCGCAGGACGGCGCACTCTATTACAAAACCGGCCCATGAAAAATACCACCGAAAATTTTCTTCGGTGGTACAGCTTGTCGAAAAAAGTCTTGTTGCCTAGCAGCAGGACTTTTCTTGAGTTCTCAATAATTTCTCTAGGCGTGTTATAAAGTTGTTCATATCGCGGTTTTGCAAGTATATCTGTGTGAGAATAAACGATTTGCGAGACGCTTTACTGTCCCTGATAAGGGGTTTATCTACAGTCTGTACCACCGAAAAATTTTCTTCGGTGGTATTTCTCTATGCTGCATTTTCCAGATAATCGCTGAAACGCACCAGCATCGCCGCCAGCTGTGCCCGCGTCGCTTCGCCCTGCGGCGAAAGCGTCGTTGCTGAGGTTCCGGCGAGCAGCCCTTCCGCGTGTGCCCAGCTCACAGCATCCTGCGCCCAGTCGCTGACTGCAGCAGCATCGTCAAAATTGCTCAGATCGCTGCGCGCCGTGGTGTCCATCCCCTGCTGCGCCACAAAATTACAGAGCAGCGCCGTCAGTTGTTCGCGCGTCACCGCTGCGTTCGGCGAAAATGTTTCTGCGCTCGTCCCACTCGCGATGCCTTCGTTCGCCGCCCAGGCCACAGCCTGTCCGTACCAGTCGTCTATAGCCACATCGGCGAACACCTCCGCATTCACCGTCGGACTGCCTGCCAACCGGTGCAAAATGCTCACGACCATCCCGCGCGTCGCCGCAAGCTCCGGCGCGAATGTGTCCTCCGCCGTGCCCGTCATCAGCCCTCGCGCATAGACCGCAGCAACCGCATCACCGTACCACTCCTCCGCCGCTACATCCACAAACGGCAGCACGACTGGCTCTTCGCTCGATGCCACAAACGTCACAACGATCTCCACCATTCCCCGCGGCTGTGTGAATTGATATGTGCCGTCCTCGAGCGCCGTTACAGCGAGCGCTTCGCCGTCCGCATCTGTGACCGTCACAGCCTCAACCATGTAGCCCGGCTCCGGCTGAGGAACGATCGTCACAACCTCGCCATAGTCAGGCTGCGCCGTCGACACCACGACCGCTCCGTGCGTCGTCTCCGCGATCTCCAGCGTCGGTGACTCTGGCTCAGGCAGCGTCACTGGAGGATTCTGCGGTCGTTCCAGCTTCGGGATCACCAGCCCTTCTGCGCTCACCGGCAGCTCCGCCGCTGCGTCCAGAAACAGTTTCCCGCAGACAGCGCACGCATAATGTGCCGCCCGTCCTTCCGCGCCATACGTCGGTGCCACGCGCTCGTGATACGCCAGTGAGTGACCACTGGCTGCGATTGTCACACTTTCGAGCTCCTGCCCACCATCTGCGTCTGCAAAATCTTTTCCGCAAACAGCACAGTGCCAATATTCTACGCTTCCGCTCGTTTCACAATCAGCCGCTACTGCGTCGTGATGGATCAACTCGTGCGCGCCAAACGCGCCGTATACCTCACCGCATGTTTCACAAACCGCTTTCTCAGCGCAGGTCGCCGTTCCGCCGCTGTGTTTTTCTCGCTCAGTGATTGCGCCGCAAGCGCACGCTCTCCAGTGAAAATCCTCGTCCGATCGCCAGGCGTCAGCATAATCATGCTCCGCAAAAACCGCCGTCAGCGTCAAATCTTCGCTGACTTTCATACTATACGTTGCTTCATCAGAAATCAGCGTCTCTCCATTTTCCCAAGCCACAAAATGAAATCCATCCTTCGGCTTAGCCGTCAGCTTAACATTCTCTCCCGGCAGATATTTTCCCCCACCGGCCACCGCTCCGCCATCTTCCGGCTCAGCTTGTAGCGTTACCAAAAATTTTCCGTCGTCAATCGAATCGCTCACCGGATTCCCCTGCACATCACCAAGCAACGTTCCCTCGCCAACAATCGCGCCATCATTCGTCAACGTCACAGCATCCGGCACCTTCAGCGTCGTCCCTTTCGGAATTTCCAGCGTTTGTCCTTTGTCGATCGTCAGATCCTCCTGTAAAGAGACCGACTCTCCATAGACTTTTCCCTTTGCTCCCAGAAAAATAATTCCGCGCCATTTTTTCGTATTCCCCATCAAAGAATGGCGTAAATCAACGGGCAACCTGTTTCGTCAGTAATGATAACATCCGCATCCGCGCCCTCGTAGCCGCTACCATTTCCAATACCATTACCGGCCGGCGACCCTTCTCCACCAGTTGCATGCACCTCCGCACCACTGATCGTTATGGATCCACCAGCTCCCAAATGTCCGCCGCCTATACCAGCAGATCCTTTATCACCAGAAGTGCTTCCATTCGCATATACTTTTTCCACCAGAAATAATGATTCTATTCCCATCAGAAGTGCTCCCATATCCAGAACCAATTCCAGCCCCTCCGCTAGAGCCTGTCGCGGTCACTGATCCACCATTGATTTCTATGCATCCTCCTACCCCGCTCATTCCACCGCCAATACCTGCGGCATAACTTCCACCAATCGCTTCCACCACTCCTCCATTGATTGCGATCCTCTCTCCCTCTCCTGTTCCTGCTGCATACATTCCTCCTCCAATACCAGCAGCTTGAGAACCACCTTTCGCATACACATTTCCATTATTGATAGTAATATGTCCACTTAATCCCTTACTCTCTTGGCCGCCGCCAATTCCTGCCGCT